>ENA-OPBS01000001-OPBS01000001.1-human-gut-metagenome-genome-assembly--contig:-NODE-1-length-220228-cov-9.992079_pt1 | contig 220228 bp, 90 predicted proteins | sample MGYA00241074_ERZ501463 | MGnify/ENA primary metagenome ERZ501463 (study PRJEB25962, sample SAMEA2042578) | human gut metagenome | biome: human gut; feature: human-associated habitat; material: faeces...
CTCACGACCTCCAGCGTGACAGGCTGGCGTTCTAACCAACTGAACTACCGGGCCATAACACTTTATTTTCATAAAGTGTATTTGGTGGGAGTTACAGGGCTCGAACCTGTGACATCCTGCTTGTAAGGCAGACGCTCTCCCAGCTGAGCTAAACTCCCATTCGCATTGACCTGTTGTGTCGGCCAACAACATTGACTATTATAGCAGACCTTTTTTACTTTGTCAACACTTTTTTTAAAAAATTTTTTATTTTTTTAAAAAAGATTTTTTTTGGTTATTTTTGACTGATATTTATATTTATTTTTATGTTATTTATATTTATTTTTATGTTTTTATGGTGTATAATATTACTAATATAAAATGTATGACTTAGAGGAGGAAACACTTATGAAGAAATATATAAAAAAGTTAATTTCAATTCCCTCTATATTGGCGATAAGCATTTCATTGCTTACTGCGTGTTCTGTTCCGCAGAGTGAATCGACTCCTTCTCCTTCGGAGAAATCAGCAAATGAAACCGTCTATGCTTTTGTCGGAAAAGATATACAAAATCCGTATAGCCAAAAAGTTTTTGAGGGTTTTGAAAGTGCCTGCAACGAAATAGGCATTGAAGCGATATACAAAGCGCCTACTTCCGCAACTGCCGACAAACAAATTGAAATTATAAACGAACTTATAGATAATAACGTGGATGGAATTGCCATTTCCGCCAACGATGCCGACGCACTTGAATCTTCACTTACCGAGGCTCTGAATTCAGGCATTGAAGTAATATCGGTTGACGCACCCGTAAATTCAATTTCACGAAAAACGCATATTCAACAAGCCGATCCGGAAGTACTCGGACGAAATTTTATAAAGAGTGCGTATGACGTTTCAAACGGTGAAGGCGGTTTTGCGATTTTAACTTCCACAGGCAGTGCACCGAATCAAAATCAATGGATACGCTATCTAAAGCTCGAAATAGAAGAAAATCCCGAAAAATACAGCAATATGCCTCTTATCGAAATAGCTTACGGCGATGATGATGCAACCAAATCTTACACGGAAACACAATATCTTTTGCAAAATGACGCTATTAAAACTATTATCGTTCCTACGACAATAGGCTTGAGTTCCGCCGCCAAGGCGCTTAAAGAATCCGGCAAGGATGTAAATCTTATAGGACTTGGTTTTCCGAGTGAATTATCCGAATACATAAAAGACGGAACGTGCGACAGATTGTACATATGGAATACGACCGATCTCGGCTACCTTACCGCCTACACGCTTAAAGCCCTTGACGAAAATGAAATAACAGGCAGCATAGGTGAAACATTTACCGCCGGTTCACTCGGCGAAAAGACAATCACCGCTGACAAGGACAATGCAAGTGAAATAATACTCGGTGACCCGATTATGTTTGACAGCACAAATATCGACTCATTATCGGATATATATTAGTATAAAATCCCAAAAAAACATATTTATATGCGTTTGTTTATTTGAAATTATTGCATTTTTCTGCCTATTATGATAATATAATTATACTTATAATTATTCATATTTTCTTTTTGGGGAGGCACAGAATATATGTATAAAAAAACAATATCAAAAAGTTTGGGACTTCTAATTATCTCGCTTGTCACTATTGCTATTGTTATAATCAGCTATGCCGGTTATATTACCTATGCGGCAAATCAACGAACGATTTCTACTCTTTCTGAAATTTCACATCAAAATCAGACTATTTTCAGTCTTGAAATCGAAAGAGATGCAAAAATCATAGAAAATGCGGCATCTTATATAGAAAAATTGGGTTATACCTCTTTTGACGATATTCTTACATTTTTAAAGCATAGCCGAATTGATGATCAACAGCATCTTTTAGGAATTGTAACGCCTGACGGCAAGCTTACCGACATAAACGGAGTCGAAATCGACTTATCGCAATCTCCTAATACAAAAGAGGCTTTGAGCAGCAAAGAAACTAAATTCTTTTGCGATTCATATAATAATTTTACATTTCTTGTATGCACTACACCCATAAGAATAGACGGCGAAAATAAATTCGTAATTTTCTCTACATATCTGACTTCCCGATATGCAGATTCGATTTCAACTCCTACATTTGAAAACGAAGGATATTCTTACGTCATTGACAGTGACGGAAAAAGAATTGTCGGTTCATCTCATAACGGTTCATTCGGATTGACATTCGACAATCTGTTTGACGAAATGAGTCAAGCGTCAAGCAAAAATGACAGTGCCATACAGCAAATGCAAGCCGATTTAAAAGAAGGTAAATCAAACGGAATAATAATGCTCAACGGCATTGAAAAATACATTTATTATACACCGCTTAACATAAACGACTGGTACATACTTACCGTTGTGCCGAAAACCGTTGTGACAAAGTACACAACTCAAATTCTTATATGCTGTTACCTGTTCATCGTATTTTGCTTAATCGTATTTTTCTACCTATTGCATACGGCAATAAAAGCAAAAGCCACCGGTCAAAAACAGCTTGAGGAAATGGCTTACGTTGACAGTCTTACAGGCGGTATGTCATATACAAAATTTGTTTTTGAGGCTGAGAAAACACTGAAAGACAATCCCGATGAAAATTATGCTTTAATTAACCTTGATATAAACAATTTCCAATATATCAATGACTTTTTCGGTGATGACGAAGGCGACAGAGCTTTAAAATTTTTGTGGTCTGCCATTTATAAGCGACTTGAGGAAAAAGAATTGTGTTCAAGAATTTTTGACGACCACTTTGTCGCATTAATCACATACGAAAATACGAAGTCGTTAGATAACGCTTGCGCAGATTTCTTTAACTCGCTTAAATTATACAGTCCGGCAGGCGGTATATATAATATGACGGTATCTGTCGGAATTTATCTTGTGGACGACAGAGATATGAATATAAATTCAATGCTTAATCGTGCAAGAACAACACAAAAGCATTTAAAAGGGCAGTCCTCACAATCGCAATATGCAATATATTCTTCAAAGCAACGTGATGATATTATGATGCAGAAAACGATTGAAAACGGATTTGATGATGCTATTAAAAACAAAGAATTTAAGGTTTATTTCCAACCTAAATTCAATATTAACGCAAACAAATTTGACGGTGCAGAAGCTCTTGTACGTTGGCAAAAACCTGACGGAACAATAATTTCACCGGGTATGTTTATACCGCTGTTTGAAAAGAACGGCGATATTATTAAGCTTGACAAATATGTACTTGAAGAAACTTGTGCCAAAATCAGAAAATGGCTTGATTTGGGCTATGACGTTTCGCCAATATCGGTAAACGTATCGCTCTTGCAGTTATTGGACGAAAACTTTGTTGAGGATCATATCAAGACGGTTGAAAAATACGGAATACCGCTAAATCTGATTGAAGTTGAATTTACCGAAAGCATTCTTGCAGAAAACGAAAGCTTGCTTATTTCGCTTACAAAGCAATGTAAAAAGCACGGAATTAAAGTTTTGCTTGATGACTTCGGCAGCGGATATTCTTCACTTAATATGCTTAATCTTCTGCCTTGTGACATCGTTAAACTTGACAAACGTTTTGTCGATAAACTGGAAACAGACGATAAGTCAAAGGCCATTGTTTTGAGCACAATATCGCTTGCACATACACTTCAAATGTCGGTTACGGCAGAGGGTGTTGAAACAAAAAATCAATACGATTTATTGAAAGAAATGCATTGCGATACAATTCAAGGCTTCTATTGTGCAAAGCCAATGCCTGAGGACGATTACGAAAACCTAATCAAAGGCTGATAAATTACAGACATTATAAAAGGCTGTCGATTTCGACAGCCTTTGTTTTATATTTGCCCTTTCATCTTAAGCACTCGCTCTACTGCACTGTTTAGTGTCTCTTCACTGATTTCACCGCATTTAACCGCGTTTAAAATCTGATTATAACCTGTTTGATAATCGGTCGTTATAAGTAAGTCGTTACCCGCATTTACCGCTTTAACGTACACATTCTCCATATCTGCAACTGCACCCATAGCAATGTCGTCTGTCATTATAACACCGTCAAAACCGCACTCATCTCTAAGCATATTGTGAATTGTCGGCGAAAGTGACGCAGGGTTTTCACTGTCAAGTGCATTGACCGTATTATGTGCCACAAGCACACTGCTTGCACCCGCCTCAATTCCGGCTTTAAACGGAAGCAAGTCGTTTTCGCGTATGCTCTCGGCAGTTTTGTCGTCATAAACAGTGCCTTGATGACTGTCACCGCCTACACCGCCATATCCGGGAAAATGCTTTAATACGCTCATAATCCCTGCGTTATTCATTGCCGTTACCGTCTTTGAAACGAAATCAGCCGTAACTTCCGCATTTTGTCCAAGACTTCTGTCATACATATAATCAGACGGATTTGTCGAAACGTCCGCAACGGGTGCAAGATTCATATTAACTCCCAAGCTCAAAAGGAGTTCCGATTTTTCCGTTGCATTTTCAACTACTGCGTCCATTCCGCCCTCATTGTAAATTTCTTGCGGTGACTTAAATTTTCCGGGTGCAAGATTAGGGTTTGAACTTACTCTTACAACCGTTCCTCCCTCCTCGTCCGCACCGATTATAAGCGGTATGTCGCTTTTATCTTGATAATTCTGTATTTTTTCTTTTACTTCGTCTTTTGTAAGTCCCTCAAAGTCACGTCCGAACATCAATATTCCGCCCGGTTTTATACTCATTAAATCATCTGTTTGTTCGTCATCAACGCAACGCACAAACAGAATTTGTCCGACTTTTTCTTCAAGGCTCATTGTATCCATGAGCCTTGGCTGTTCTGTATCGGATACTTCGTTCTTCACACCGCCGCAGGACGCAAGCATTGCACACATCGCAATAATTATAATTATAGATATTGTTTTTTTCATCACTTTTCCCCTATTTCACATACAACATTCCGTTTTTATCCTCAAGTTCAAAATACGCAGGACGTTCAAGCGGATGCTTGTTCGGCGAATGTAACAATAACAGTAATTTGTCATCAAACGTTTTGAAAATCATACCGTGTCCGCCGTCTTTTTTAAACAGCAGTTCGTCACGTTGTACCCAATTACCGTCTATGTCGCCGTTATCCGACACTGCAATAGCCTCTGTATATCCTTCTTCGCCCATACTTGACCATAGCAAAAGTAATGTACCGTCAGCACATCTGTACGGAAACGGACCGTCCGTAACGTATATACCTTTGTTTTTCTGTGCCTCGGCAATCCAGCTCGCCTCACTCGCTTTAAACAACAAAATCGGTTCACCGACTGCTCTTTTTAAATCTGCACTCATTTCAATCGCACACATTTCACCGTCATTTACCTGTACCCATTCATGGCAAAAAATCATATACGGCTTACCGCTTTTGCTTATGTATAACGTGCCGTCAAGCGATTCCCAATCCGGCGGTGTAATTGTACCCTCACTGTGTACCGTAAATTTGCCGTCCGGCTTGTCTGCCTTTAATACCATAGTTCCGCGGCATCTGTCCGCCGATTTGAATGACGCAAACATATAGAATGCGCCGTTGTACGCATAAACTTCAGGCGCCCAATAATGTCTGTCCGCCCAAAAATCTGCAGTTCGCGTAAATATCTCTTTTGGTTCAGACCAATTTTCAAGGTCTTCACTGACGTATACGTCAAGACCTGTCGCATTGTCCTCCCACACTTCACTTCCGCGTGAGCCGTATAGGTAATATTTGCCCTCATACGGCAATATGAATGGATCACGTATGTTTATATCTTCTCTTTTCATTGTGTTTCTCCTTTTATTTTTTCTCCTTTAAAGAGTGGCTTTCGTAGTGGCGATCATCGGTCGCCCTTTTTGTGTTTTCTTCAACGGGCGACCAATGGTCGCCCCTACGGTTAGCATATGTGGGACGTCGAGGTGCTGTCCCCTACTTTCGTTATATCGCATCTGCCACCTCTCTGTCACTTCGTGACACCTCTCCTCAAAGAGCGGCTTTTCGGCTCCCATCGAGGGGAGCTGACGGCGTAGCCGTCTGAGGGGTGGCTTTGTTTCTGCCACATTTCCTTAATAAAAAAACTTCGTAGGGGCGATCATCGGTCGCCCTCTTTTAGTTTTTTCCTCAACGGGCGGCCAATGACCTCCCCTACGGTTAGCATATATGGGACGTCGAGGTGCCGTCCCCTACTTTCGTTATATCGCATCTGCCACCTCTCCGTCACTTTGTGACACCTCTCCTCAAGGAGCGGATTTCGTAGGGGCGATCATCGGTCGCACTTTTTGTGTTTTCTTCAATGGGCGGCCAATGACCTCCCCTACAGTTAGCATATATGGGACGTCGAGGTGCTGTCCCCTACTTATGTTATATCGCCTCTGCCACCTCTCCGTCACTTCGTGACACCTCTCCTCAAAGAGCGGATTTCGTAGGGGCGATCATCGGTCGCCCTTTTTGTCTTTTCTTTAATGGGCGGCCAATGACCTCCCCTACGTGGGAAAACAGTCCGCTACTTTCCCTGTACTGCGGTCATAATTTGATTATATGCCCAATGATTTGGCGAAACATCACCGAACGGATTTTCTGCATTTTCCGCTATCGGATTATCAAGCACTTTATTCATCATTGTAACCGCCTCCGCGCGAATTACTGAATTATCAGGCTTAAACGTGCCGTCCTCATATCCGCTTACGATATTTTCATCATACAACGACTTTATATATCCTGTTGCATAATAATCGTTTGGCACATCTGAAAATTCTGTACATATTCCATCTCCGTCAAATGAGCCGTATTTACTCAAAATAACCGCCAATTCTCCGCGTGTTATATCTATGTCAGCCTTAAATGGACCGCCATCGTAACCCGAAATATACCCCTTTTCAGTGGCATATCCGACATAATTCGCATACCATTCATCACCCGATACATCGGTAAAATTACTTGAATACGTCTTATTTTCGTCAAAATCAGACGAACATCTTGCTATAATTGCCGCCGCCTCAGCACGGGTTATTGTATTATCCGGTCTGAACGTGCCGTCCTCATATCCCGAAATATACGCTTTACTTCCACCGTTTCCTGTTTTAAGTCTTATAATACTGAATGAATCGGCAGGCGCATTATATGTAAAGTTATTGCTTGCATTTGTTAATTCGATTTCTTTCGGTACGATTGCATTTTTATTATCAAGACTGTTTTCTAAATTTGTATCGCCCGACATAACAGTTGTCTTTGCGATATTTGACGTTACCGTTTCGCCCGATACATTCATTCCGATATTTACGTCACTGTCCATTGTATTGACAACCTTAACGATAACGTCACCTGTTTCCTCATCATACACGCTTGACGAATACACAGGGCCGTATTCCTTAGGCTTTTTATATGAGCATATAAATTCATCATTCAAATATGCTTTGATTTCATCATCAGTCACTTCAACCGTAACGTCATACCATTCATTATCATTTATATGCACGTTACCGACATATGACTGTTCCGCAACGTTACCGGAAGAAGAACTTACACCGTTTACAATGTGCTGTATCTTTGCGGTTGTATTGCCCCAACCGCCTATATTAACTCTGTAATAATTCAATGCGTCATCTACCGCAACTCCTATTTGGAAACCCTCGCCGCCGCTTAATTTGCGTGCTTTAAGCGACAAAGTATATTGTCGGTTATCCGGATACGGGAAATAACATATCGCACCAGTTTCATCAGAGGATTGGACAAGTGCGCCTTCTTTATTCATTGTCCATTCGCCTTTGCCAATCCCCCAACCCCTATCTTCTAAATTATAATCGTCCTCATCATATTCTTCATCTAAGTTATAATCGTCCTCATCATCATATTCTTCAGACTCACTTGGCGTCAATACACCGATAGTATCACCCGAATATAATCTTATATCTTTAAATTCATTATGTGTTCCCCAACTGCCAACTGCAACACCGCCTTTAAGTGCGTCGTCTTTTTCAATACCGTTCAGTTTAACCTCTGTCGGCAAAGAATAATCACCTTGATTATTTGAGAACAGTGACTGAATGTAATAATTCGGTGTAAGAACGTAATCCGAATTATTAAACCAAATCATATCCGCCGCCGACCACTGTGTATTGCCGTACTTCGCAAACATAGGCGCGTAGCTCGCCATACGCACAACGTCCGCATTTCTTTCAAGACCTGTCATAAACGCCGCCTCTGACAGTGCGTTATACCAAGCATTACCCTTTGACGCATATTCACCCAAAAATACCTTTGTATTTGTGTCACGTCTGTAATTATCATATCTGTAAGCGTGCTGTCTGAACCAATCGGCTGTTTCATAATAATGCTCGTCCATACGGTCGGCAAGTTCCTCATGTTCATTCACCCAATTCCATGCAAGGTCATTTGAACTTCCGCTTGACGCAGTACCTGACGTTGTTACAAGGTTAATATCGGGATATTTTTCGTGTATTTGCTTTGCAAATTCTTCATATCTTTCAAAGTAAATATCGCCGTACTGCTCATTTCCGATACCTATGTACTTCATATTAAACGGCTCTTTATGTCCCATTTGAATACGCTTTTGCACCCATTCATTACTTTCATCAGTACCGTTTGCAAATTCGATAAGGTCAAGCGCATCGTCAATATACGGCTGTAATTTGTCCATAGGAACAAGGTGTTCTTCGTCCGTCGCACTTCCGCTGCGGACTTGACACGCAATACCGCAATTCAAAATCGGAACAGGCTCCATTCCCAAGTCCTCGCACATTTGGAAATACTCATAAAAACCAAGTCCGTACGTCATCATATACGGCTCTGTTGCAGACGGATTCCATATGTTTATCATTTCCTTACGTTCCGACACATCACCGATTGTATCTTTCCAGTTCCAAGCCGTATCCATTGTCTGTCCCTCAACGGCACAACCTCCCGGAAAACGCAAGAATTTAGGGTGCATTGCCTCAAGCTGTTCCATCAAATCCTTACGCAAGCCGTGTCCTTTGTATGTATCCTCCGGCATAAGCGATACCATATCTACATCAAGGTCACTGTCGCCTGTATTTGTAACAATAAGTCCGCTGCCGTCACTTTCAAGTTCTTCGTCAGCAGTGAATGTAACAGAATACTTTTTCCAATCGTCTTTTGAATTACATTTTATAACGGCAGCAGCCTCATTAAAAGGTTCAACCTCAAAACTAGCCTTATGTTCATCTATTACAATTCCCAACGACACCGTCAGTTCACCCTCGCCGCGTGCATATACCGAAAAATCATATTTTTCGCCATTTTTAAATTTCATTCCGCTGAAAGATGTACCTTTATCGCAATCCCATTCGGTTCCGTCATAGAAACCGTCATTACAAATCATTTCACCTTTCGGAATTGTAATATATGTAGGATTATTTTCGTTCATCGGTTTATCTGTTTTAACCTGTATATTTTCGGCGGTATAATATTTGCCGTCCTCTCTGTTAGGCTCTTTATATATTGAATACAGTCCCCAATTATATAAATGTCCTTCTTTTTCATCACTCTTTTCAAAAGAACGGTTTTGAACCATTTCCGCATAAAGTCCGCCGTCTGCGGCAGAGTTAATATCCTCGAAGAACAATCCCCACATATCGTCCGAAACGTCCTTACTTCTGTCCGAAGCGTCAATATTAATCGAATAAGGTTCTTCCTCACTGCCCGTCACATACAATGTATACTCTCTGTCTACACCCCCATATGACTGCACAAGCGTTACTGTTTCGGCGGTTTTATTATGCTTAACCTCACCTGTTTCGGTGTTTATAAGTCCGAGATTATCTGTTTCATTCCACACAATACCGTCTGCCTGCGGCAAAGTTATACTGTCGCCTGTCACAATCTGTTCATCGTTTATCGCATAGGAATCAAGCATAACATCGGCATTTATTTCACCGTCAGCCATAACTTTTAATATTTCGTCCTGTGAAAGTGCGGTGTTATAAACTCTGAAATCATCCACTACCGCCGACAAATATGCGTCACCGTCATAGTGCGACTTACCTATATAATTAGCAGTGTTTGTAAGTTCGGATATATCCTTTATACCCGACTTACTCTTTATAAGTCTGCCGTTTCTGTAATATGAAACGGTATCGCCTTTAATTGTTATCGCATAGTTTACCCAATCTTTTGCGGTTTCCTGCGTGCAATCCATTGTATCAACGGTTGCACCGTTTTTTATCTCCAATCTTGAAGCACCGCCACTGTACGGTGCAAAGAAAAAGTTTTGGTTTGAGTCCGTACCGAAATCGAAAACTCTGCCCCATGTTGTGAATTTATTAATCTTCACCCACGTTGTAATCGTCATATCGCTTGACAGAATATTATCCGGCAATTCGGCATAGCCGTCAGTACCGTCAAGCAAAAGACCTTTACCCTTGTTACCGTCATCAGTTACACTTGCACCGCCCGACAGTTTCAATTCATTCTTGCCGTTTTGGTCGGCAAGCTGTTTGTTTCCGTCAAACGTGTACTGTAAAACGGGTTTCGGTACATTTTCCGCCGCAATGCTCACACACGGTAATGACGCAAACGTCATTGCCAACGCAGACACCATTGCAATAAGTTGTTTTTTCATAATTTCTCCCTCTTTTTATATAAATTTTATTTGTGACTTCTGTAAATACATTCCGCAACATATTGTTCCAATGCATTCCACTCTTCAACACGTCCTTCTTTTATCGCCAAGTCAATCTCCGCAACTCGCCTTAGCATCCAAACAAGCGAATCCTCCGAAAAGCCTTTTGCACTGTTTATATATTTTCTTGCAACAAGCAACGGAACGCCTATTCCCGATGCAACCTCAGCTTGTGACGCACCGTTCATTAATTTTACACGGAGCATTTTTTCAAATGTAGAAAGCATTAAATATATAAGCGTAAACACATTTTCTTTGACCGTTTTTAAATCGGCAAGCGTTTCCATTGCCTTTTGTGTATTGCCGAGCATAATCGCGTCCGTAAGTTCAAAAACGATAACTTCCATTGACTTTGCAACAACTCTGTCAATATCGGTTTTATATATTTCTTCATCACAAAAATCAATCAGCTTTTTAATTTCATTATTAATACTCGCCAAACCACTGTCACATATGGTTATAAGGTAATACGCATTTTCTTTTGAAATCTTCTTTTTTGCGTTCAGAAATTGCTTGACAACCCACGTCACAAGGTCAGCCTCGCTCAAATAAGTAAATTCAACCACTGTTCCGACCTTTGCCGCCGCCTTATACAAAGCACTTCTTTTATCAACCGCTGTTTCATCGAAAATCACGACCGTATCGTCAGATATTCTTTTAAACTTTTCGGTCCAAAATTCCTTTTTTTCTTCTGTCGATGCCTCATCTTTTCCGCTTTTCAACTGAAAAATACCGCTGTCCTTAATGTGTATCAGCTTTTTATCCGTCATCATCGGAAAGCTTTCCCATGCGTCGTCATATTCCGAAAACGCAACGTCACGGCCTTCAATTTTTATGTGGTTAAAGTCCGGAAAACCGCCGTCCGGAACGCAGTCTTTTACCCTATTAACGTACATTTCACGCAGGTAATCCTCCTCACCGTAAAACACATACAAAGGCGCTAAAATACCCTCTTTAAGCTGTTTTTTCAGTTTTAACAAATTTCCGTTTTTCTTTTCCGCCATTCTTATCTCCTATTATTTATATCAGTTTCGGCACTGCCGTTTTTATGTATTATAAATTTTATATCGCCGTCATAATCAGTACGAAAAACCTGTGCATTTTCCAGTCTTTCAAGTACATCGTCATTCGGCAAATTATATGGATTATTCTCACCGACGCTTATAACCGCATATTCGGGAGTTAATTTTTCAACCCATTCTTCACACGTTGCGGTATTCGAGCCGTGATGTGCAACCTTTAACAAGTCCGTTTTGCCTGCTTTTCCGTCATCAATCAAATTCTTTTCGGCAAATGCTGACATATCACCCGTAAATGTTGCAGAAAAACCTTCATACTCAACGTAATACACATATGAAGTATCATTTTCATCATCACTTAACCCTGTCTTATTTGACGGAAGAATAATTCTTATTGTCATTCCGTTATTATAAGTAAGAAGTGTTTCCTGTGAAATGTAATGCACTATCGTGCCGTTTTCCCTTGCGGTATTTTCAAGTGCCGCACGCCATTCACTGTCCTCCATATTATCGGGCAGAAATAAATTTCTTACCTTTATATTCTCCATTGCCGCTATAATTCCCTGCACATGGTCTTGATGATAATGACTTACAAACGCACTGTCTGCCTTTGTTATCCCCTCTGTTTCAAGATAATCAAGGTACACCTTTTCACCGGGGTTGTAATCAGAATACGAATTACCACCGCCGCCGTCTATAAGCACATTAAATCGGTACGGTGCTTGAATTACCGCACCGTCACCCTGACCGACATTGACGAATGTAATTTCCACATTATTTGTACTAATCACTTCGCCTATTACATACGAAGTCATCAATGCCGCCGCAACAAAAATCGCAATACGCATTTGACTGTTTTTCTTCTTAATATATTTCACTCCCGAGGCAACGGCAAGAGTGTATATAATAAGTAATAACAAATTCGGTTTTGCAACTGTATGCGATACAAGACCGAGTTTATATGAAATTGTCGGCACAAGTTTTAGTATAAACAGCACACAGTCAACCGCCTGTTTAAACAGCGGTGCGGTATTGAATACCGCAAGCATTACAAGCAAAATCGGTGCAAGCACCATAATCATCGTCACACAAGGCAACATTATTATTGACAAAACAATAGAATATATCGAAACAGCACCGAAAAAGTACACCGAAACAGGCAAAAGTCCGATTGTACAAATTATGCCTATCGCAAAAAGTCTGCGAATGTATTTTATATGTATAAATTTAAGTTTACCGTGCACACAGTCGTAAAAGTAATATATCATAATTGCCGACAGTACCGACATCACAAATCCTGCGTCAAACAGCATTATCGGGTTTGCCGCTCCGACCGCAAGCAACGTTATACCGACTATATCCGGATAATATTTACGTCCGAATTTACTTTCGGTAAATATTATTACCGCTATCATCACAGCCAATCTGACCGAAACGGTATTGTTTGCATTTGCGAAAGCATATATAATAAGAAGAAACACCGTCAAAATATCGCGTGTCCTCTTTTTGAATATGCCCAAAACAAGCGTTATTAAGGACATTAAAAGCATTATATGAAGATACGAAGAATAAAAATATCTTTTCGTACCCGTTTTGGTAAGTATCTTATCAAAATCGTCCGAAAATTCTTTTTTATCCCCTATCAGCACAGCTTTCATTATCGCATTGTAATCGCCCTTGTAATGCTTGTCAATTAATTTTGAAATTGAGTTCTTAAACGAATTGTTAATCGCATATGGTGAATAATCTTTTATCACTTCGTCCGAAAGTTTAACTTCACTGCTGTATGATTTAAAGAAAATCCCCAATTTTTTATAATATTTCTTATAATCAAAGCCATTTCTATTCAATTTTTCAGGAAGTTCGTCGATAAATCCGCCGAAAGTTACGGTATCACCGTATTCCGGCTTATTATCGGAAGTAAGAAGGATTTTATCCCTTACCTTTTCATTATTTACTTTACGCACATCGATTACATATCGTACATTTTCATCTTCTTCACTGTCCTGCGGTATCTCGCACACACGTCCGACGGCAGTCACATACCGCCCTTCATACTTATACAAATCATGCGCATTTTCGCTTACTTGGGCATTGCAAAGAACTGTGCCCATAACAAGCGCCGTCATCATAACAAGTATTTTTGTATTGAATTTATGTTTAAAAACCGACACAACTGTCAATACCATTATAAGGGACAAAAGAAAAATTAATGCAAACGCAATGTCTATGCGTTCGTAAATATACACCCCAATCGAAAAGAATACGGCGATTTTAATATATTCAACCATATTTCTTACTCCTTGTATGCTTTAATTATATCAAATCGCAGTTTTCTTTACAACGGCAATGTAACTTTTGTAATCTTTGTAATGTGTTTGTAACATAAATGCATCGATTTTTACGAAAAACCGCACTTTGCGTGTAATCCGTCTGTAATATAAGGCTGAAAACCTGTAATTTTTGATATTTTTGAATTTTGTACACTTTTACATCATTTTACCTGTAAAGTGCACTATTTATGCGACATATTGAACATTTTACCGGTCATTTTATGTTACAAAAGCTACTGTTTTGTTACTGAATTATTACAAAAAGAATACGATACGATTAAAAAAGTGTTGACAAATGGTTTAATGTGGTGTATAATCCTTTTTGTAATGTTTTAGAAATATATTAGAAATGTAAATGCAATTTAAGTAATCATTAAGAAATACTTAAATCATTAGGAGGTTTTATTTTATGAAGAACTTTAAGCATTCAATTATTGCTGTAATAGCAGTAGCAATGATAAGTTCACTTGCAGTAGCACAAGCATCCGGCTTAAACAATTCAAAAACAGAAAGAGAACAAAGAATAAATGCGGCAGCAGCCGAGCAGAGCATCACAATCGCTCAAAAGGATATTACAGACGCAGTTAAAGGCACTGCCGAGATTTCAACAGAACCTACAGAGGCCCCTGTGGAAGATACAGTAGACGAAAGTGAAATTGCGGCAAAGAGTTATTACCCTCTTGGCTATGTACTTATCTCAAACGGTTCGCTTGACGTAAGAGAAACTCCGTCAGACGAGGCTAACGTTATCGACCAAGTTGAAGTATGTACAGAAGTTGAAGTCATGGAAAGCTCAGAGGGTTGGTACAAAATAGCTTATAACGGCGGTAAGACAGGTTATGTTCCGAGTGAATCAATAACTCAAGATAAAAACCTTGCAGACGAGGCTAAAAAGAGTTATACTAATTACAGAATTGCTCAAGTTACACTTTCAGGCGAATCAGTTAGAGTAAGAAATGCCGCAAGCACTGACGCAGACGTTATAGAAGAACTTTCAGACGGTACTTATGTATATGTACTAAGCGGTGAAAATGATTTTATAAAGATTTGCTATGGTGATGATTATAAAGAAGGTTACGTTATCAATACTTCCCTTCAATTCACAGGCGAATGGATAGAAAAAGACACAATCGCACAAAAGCAACAGGAAATCGCAGACGCAAAGGCAGCCGCTGAAAGAGCAGAAAAAATTGCCAAGCAAAACGCAGCCGCAGCCAACGTTGCAACAACTGCACCGTCAACATATTCACAATCAGAAGAAACACAATCGGCTCCATCATCTTCATCAAATGGACAAGCTATTGTAAATACAGCAATGCAGTATCTTGGTGTTCCGTATGTTTGGGGTGGTACTTCCCCATCAGGTTTCGACTGTAGTGGTCTTGTACAGTATGTATGTGCAAAGAACGGTATCAGCATAAGTCGTGTAGCGGCAGACCAAAGAAATAACGGAACTTATGTAAGTCGTGACAATCTACAACCTGGTGACCTTGTATTCTTCGGCAAGGGCGGTAACATTCACCACGTCGGTATCTATGTAGGTAACGGAAATATGATTCATGCTCCTCAAACAGGTGACGTTGTTAAGATTTCTTCAATCAATACAGAATATCGTATTTCTCAATACGCAGGTGCAGTAAGAGTATATTAATTTGATTTAATCAATACTGTCCTCTCTCAAATGAGGGGACAGTATTTTTTTGTGTTGTTTTACAGTAAATCATTGACATAAATTTGTTCGATATGATATAATTCGATTATAAATATTGTAAATTACGGGAAAAGAGATGTTGTTATGAAGAAAAAAATTATAATCCTGCTTTCCGCACTTGCTCTTACCGCCCAAATCGTGCCATGCGCTTTGGCGGACGGTGACGCACAAAAGGTTACAATCGCAAAAGATGAAACTACATTAAATCTAACAATCGGTGACACACAGGCAATGCGTGACATCATATATAACGGTAGCACATATAGCTATAAAAACCCTCTTGAAATCGCACCACAAATAATCAATGACTCCACATATATTCCGCTTTCCGATGTTGCAAAAGCCTTTGCTTTAAATATCACTTGGGACGGCCACAACAGAGAAGTCCACATCGCTCAATACAAAAAGGGAGATTTAACTCCACTAATTGAATTCGGCATTATTTCAGATGACGATTTAAACAAAGGCGAATACATCACAACTCAAGAGGCACTTAATACAATTAAAAATTTTCAGCATTACGCGATAGATGATTTTAAAAATCTTTATGTTTACGACTATCTAAAATCATTTGATAATATCAGTGATGAATCAAAAATACTTCTTTCAGTGCTTGACTATTTAGGTAAGCATAACGGTTGCATACAAAAATCAATCGCCACAGGGTGTCAAATCGAGCCGGCAACGCTTACCGGCATACTGTCACGCATGGAAGAAAAAAAGCTTATTAAACGTCAAACAAAGGACGGAAACAAGCGTTCTTTATATGTGTATTTGACCGATGAGGGCAAACGGCTTCAAGAAATAGTGAATGATACTTTTGAAAAAGTCGAAAATGAGATTTTGGGCGGAATTTCAAAAAGTGAAAAAGAGCAGTTTATCAACACATTTTTTAAAATATGCAATAATATGACAAATACGGAGGAATTACAGTGACAGACAAAACAGAATTAATTAAACGATACATATTTTTACTTGCGGGACTTTTCGTCAACGGACTCGGCGTAAGCTTTATCACAAAAGCAGGGCTCGGTACTTCACCGATTACAAGTATCCCATACACTCTAAGTCTTGGTTTTACGCCAACGGTCGGAATGTTTACATTGTTTTTTAACTTACTTCTTATTGTTCTTCAAATCATTCTTTTAAGACGTAATTTTCAACTTCAAAACTTGTTGCAGCTGCCGATTATCGCATTGTTTTCATTTTTTATCGACCTAACAATGTCATTGCTCGGTTTTATTCAACCCGAAACATATGCTATGAAAGTTGTATCACTTGTAATAGGCTGTTTAATTCTCGGCTTCGGCGTGTTTATGGAAATGGTCGCAAACGTCGCAATGTTACCGGGTGAGGCAACCGTCAGAGCTGTTTCCGATGTATTTAGTACCGATTTCGGTAAAACTAAAATCGCATTCGATTCGTCTATGACCGTAATTGCGGCAATTATGTCGTTTATAATGTTTAAACACCTTGACGGCGTCCGTGAAGGAACTATCGTTGCCGCTATTCTTGTAGGCTTTGTCGCAAGACTTTTCAAAAAATATATCGGCGGAATAGAAAAAATACTTATTTCTTGATTTTGGTCTTGACATTAGAAGATATTTGTGGTATTATAATTGGGTAATTTGCCGATGTGGTGGAATTGGCAGACGCGCGGGACTCAAAATCCCGTGATGGCAACATCGTGTGGGTTCGACCCCCACCATCGGCACCACAAGCCTTGTAAGCAGTAATGTTTACAAGGTTTTTCTTTTATTCCGACAATTTGCTCGCAAAACTTTTGGTTATTTATGCCGCAATATTGCGAGTATTTTTTGGGAGGTTTAGACTTAGACACAAATCAAAACACGGTTTCGTTCATAATTTTATAACTAATTCAAAAAAGAGTACAGATATGAGGTGACCCCCAAAAGTTAGACTTTTTATAGCCATAGTAGTTTTAATACTGCTATGCTATTTTTATGCAGCTAAAGTGTTGAGTCTATATTCTACAGGACTCATCCAACCGAGCTTTTCTTTTATTCTTTGTTCGTTGTAATACTTTATATACTTTTCAATTTTGTTTTTCAATTCATCAAAACTATAATATGTAGTTCCGTAATACATTTCTTGTTTTAGTATTCCAAAGAAATTTTCCATTACAGAATTATCATAACAATTCCCCTTACACGACATACTTTGATAAATTTTATTTTCTTTTAGCCTACGCGAATATGCTTTCATTTGATATGCCCAACCTCTATCAGAATGAAATATTCTTCTATACGGACAGTCTGAAGTTATTTCTATTGCTTTCTTTTAAGCAGTTAAAATATTGTTTGAAGATGGGCTTTTGCTTATGCTATAGCTTAAAACCTCTCCGTTGAACATATCAAGAAACGGATCTAAATACAATTTCTTGATTACCATTCTGCCCTTGCTGTCTATTTCAAAATATTTAAATTCAGTAGTATCAGTCGTTATCTTTTGATGTGGTATAGATGTATTAAATCGTCTGTGTATTCTATTTGGTGCCACTTTGCCAACATTGCCTTTATACGAACTGTATTTACGACTTTTGCGTGTAAACGATGTAACTTGAAGTCCGAGTTTTTGAATTATTCTTTGAACTCGCTTTTTGTTAACGTTAAATCCCTGTTTGCGTAATACTGCGTGTATTCTGCGATATCCATAGTCTTTATGCTCCTTGCGAATTGCAATGATTTTTTCTTCAAGCTCCTGATTTGGATTTACTCGGTCAAATCGCTTTTGCCAATACATATATGTAGACTTCGGAAAACCTACAACAACGAGAATATCATTTAATTTGAATGGTCCTCGGAGACTGTGTATGATTCTCGCCGTTTTTTCAGAAGATCTTCCTCCTCCAAACGCAGTCTCCTCAATTCTTTTAAATATGCATTTTCTATTCTTAATTTAAGCATTTCATCTTCAAGTTCTTTGATATGTTCTGCACTTGTATCTATCGGCTTATTTTCAATATTTGGAGTAGAATTATTTTTTGTGCCCAATGTTTTCTTACGACCTTTCTTTTTGTGTCTCAATGCATCAGGTCCGGCATTTCTAAAATCATTTACCCATTTAGCCAATAACGCAGGGGTAAAGATACCTTGTGAAAGAGCTAATTCCTGATATGAGACTTCACTTGATAAATACAATTCTACCATATGAAGTTTAAATTGAAAAGAGTAATTGTTATTTTTTCTCGAACGCGTTAATCCATCATTTCCAAACTTCTTATACAATGCAACCCACTCTTGTAATCTGATCTTTGCTGATATATTGTATTTTTTTCAAAGATAATTATAGCCACCTTCACCATTCAAGTATTCCTGTACAACTTTTAATTTGAATTCATAACTATATTTTGCCATAAAAAAACCGACCTCCAATTCGTTAGATTTTCGGTCTAACTTTTGGGGGTCGGTTCACTTTTTGATTAATCTTTTTGCACATATGTTGACGCATACATTAATTCATAATAAGCCCAATGCGATTTTGGCAAATCGCTATATGGACATATCATACCGTCAATCACAGCCTTATCTGGTATTCTGCCTGTTGCAACATTCACAATTCTCGCTGCCTCTGCACGAGTCACAGGATTTTCAGGTTTAAACGTTCCATCTTGATAACCTGAAATTATGCCCAACTTAACTGCTGTATATACAAATCCTGCACTCCAGCGGTTTATTTCAACGTCTGAGAACGCCTCTCCCTTTTCCGTTGATGTCTTTGTATATCGCAATATCATTGCAACAAATTGTTCTCTCGTAACAGGTTCTTCCGGTTTAAATGTTCCATCTTCAAATCCGGAAATATATCCTTTTTCGCTTGCTGCTGCAATATAGTTTTTATACCATGTTCCATCAGCTACATCCTTGAATATATTAATGCTTTCTTTCTCAAGTCCACCACTCAGATTAACCATAATTGTTGCCGCCTCTGCTCTTGTCATATATCCGTCAGGATTGATTTTTCCCTCATATCCCGACATATATGGTTCATTAGTATCACTTTGAGGTTTTTGCGTAGGTTTTAAGGTTTCTGAAGGTGATTCCGTTTCTATCGGCTCTTCCGTCGGCAAAATTGTAGGTGCAACTGTTGGCGTAGGTGTAGAGTTTGAAGAATTGTTATTTCCCTTTCCATGACTACTCTTCTTTTTAAGCGTTGTATAAATCGTTACATCCCCATCAAATGTCAAAGGATATTTGATGCTTTCACTGCCCTTATCATTTTTATAGCAATCGTAATATGTTACTCCTATATCTCCGATAAGATTTCTGAAATCAGCTTCTTTTTCAACAGTGACAACATTAGTATAAAAACTCTTTAGCACCGTCATATCGTCTATTGACACAAGAGTAATCTTATTGGCAAAAGCTTTTTTACTTATCGGAATACTAATTTCAGATTGATTGAAATTATCCGTTTCCGCAAATCTTATGCAAACACTACATTCTTGTCCCAATTCAAGGTTTTCAAATGAATTTTCATCTTTCCACGTTTTACCGCCGTCTATTGAATACTGATACTTAGCTCCACCGTCTATCTCAAACTGAGTCATCTCCGGAGCAGTAACAGTCAATATATTACTTTCATCAGAAATAGATATATCATCTTCCTTAAGCAAAACAGTCAATGTCGCTTTTTCAATATTACCTTTTGACAACACATTATACGAAGAAAGTTCATAGTTTTCGTCAAACGGTTTATCAAGTTTAACATTCAATATATTAACTGTTTTATCTTTTCCGGCATTAAAATCTTCAAACGAAAATTCACCCGTTGCTGTCACTTTATCATTATTTTGAACGTTTGAAAATGCTATCGTACCGGTTGTCTGTAATGTCTTTCCGTCATAAACTATAGGATTTACGATACACTCTCCATACTCTAACACTCTTTTTTCAACAGTTAAATTGTCAGTTTGTACTGTAGGAACTTTATGAGTGCTTTGAGCCAAAAGCTCAATACATTTTCCGTTATGATCAGGAACTGTCAACACATCCCCGTCTTTAGCAGCGGTTATCGTTCCGTCATCATTCGGATAACCGATAGTCACACCGTATTCTCCCAATTCAGTAAATGGTACATTATCTTCAACATACCCGCTATCATATGTAATTCTCGCTTTAGCATTGCTTAAATCAAGCTTTTCACCATATACATATTCTGTTTTGGGTTGACTTACAATTTCAACAGTTGTAAGTTCCCTATTATTAATTCTACCGCCGGAAACGTTTTTAACACTCTCTGTTTCATCAATTTCATAATTATAACTCTTGCCATAAGAATCATCCATCGAAACATATTCAATATCTACATCACATTTCGTTGTCGGTTGTTCTGTTTTATAAACTGCTTTATACAAAACACACACTTTATCATTATTAACAAGGTTTTCAAGACTCAAAATATCATTATCTGCCTTGCCGTCTAATTTATGAATTTGACCTTGATTATCGAAAATTATATCCGATGTAAGAACAGGGATACCGTCTGTTATATCTTTTACGACAAGTTTCCTCTTCTGAATAACCAATGTACCGTTATTATATACAAAACGATAATTGTCACTTTGAGCGCCTGTCATTGTAATCGTATATCTTCCGACATCTGATTTTGAGCTTACATCTGTTGAACCGTCACGTCCTTTACAAACAAACACAGGTTCTGTCAAATTATCTTTGAACTCGACACTGTCTTGTGTTTCACCATAAGCAAAATCGCTATCATTATACGCAAAACTAAAATCAGCTGTTGGATCATCACCATATATTGCCGTCACATCATTGATATTAACATTTATCGGCTTTTTATTAATTTTCATTTCCTGACTCTTTACAGAAAGAACATTGCTTAATTCAGTTTGCGGAATAAGTGTTAAATATGCACCGTTATGTTTTGTTACAGTTAACTTATCCCCGTCTATAGCCTCTTTTTCCACACCTTCAGAGTCTGTCAGAGTAACGTCAACACCATAATATCCAAGTTCATCATATGCAACATCATAAACAACTAAACCGTTATCATATGTTATTCTTATGCCCTTTTCCGACAAATCCAACGTTTCGCCATATGTATACTCAAGTTTCGGCTGTTTTATAATTTCAACCATCGAAATTTGTTTATCATAAATTCGTCCGCCTAAAGTTGTACTCGGTACATCTCTAAGTACATAATTACTTCCCTCTCCGTATGATTCGTCTATTGTTATATTATAAATATTAACAAGAACATTATCTGACGGAATTACACTTGTATACATAACAGTATAATCAAGTTTCACCGTATCACCATATGAAAGGTTATCAAATTCAACTTGTCCTGCGGTATTTATTGCAACACTGTCAATTTTATGTACAAGCTGAGGATCATCATATATCATTTTTGATGTCAATGCAGGAATGCCTCCTGTTATCTTCTTAACATCAATCGGACGTTTATTTATGGTAAGCGTCGCCGGTACAAGTTTAAAAGTGTAATTTGCAGAACTTGCCGAAGATAATTTAATATCGTATGTTCCTACAGGAGTTTTTTCATTAGTATCGCATGATATTTTCGGTTCTTCCAATTCATTTCTGAAATTTTCAGAATGCTCATCATCACCATTTACAAACCCACTGTATTCATATTCTAATGTAGGATTTTTATCTCCGTAAAATCTTTCTTTATCTTTCGCCGTTACAGTTATAACGGCTTTATTCACCAAAAGTTGTGCCGTTTGAGGTTCTTCAAGTGTTGCTTTTGTATCAACTTTCAGTTTTATTGACTTACCGTTATGATATGCAGTAGTCAAGACATCATTATCTGCCACAGGAGTTTCATCAGTACCGTCAGTATATACAAGTTTAACTTTACCATCTGTTTTTTCGGTCAACTCATTAAACTTCAAGTTTTTCTGAATTCTTCCACTGTCATATTCAACCGTAACCGCACCACGATTAAGGTTCAACTTATCTCCGTAAGTATATTCAATCTGTTTGCCGTTATCATCTCTCAAAACCGGATCACTTGTTATAACAACACTTGTAATCTGTTCTTCAAGAACTGTACCACCTGATGCCTCACTTGGAAATGATTTAATTTCATAACATACATTTTTCTCATGGCTATCGTCAAACTTAACGTCTTCTATCTTAACGGTTATAGTTTCTGCCACGTCTTTTGATGTATATACTGTATCATATGTTATGCCTATTTCATCGTTGTTGATAATACCGCTTACAGTCATATCTTTCTGTTCATTCGTATATACTGCCGTTGATTCAATATAAATAGGAAGAATTGAATTATTCTTATATATTATTTCTGATGTAAGCGTCGGAACACCATTATCGATAGAATCTATCGTAATCTGTTTCTTGTTTACAGTTACAGTTCCGTTTACATATACGAAATCATAGTTATCGTTTCCGCCGCCGCTCGGTATAATATCATATTCTCCACAAACTGATTGTCCACTTACATAATCACACGATACAGTCGGTTCACTAAGTCCTTCGTTAAATCTTTCGCTCCATAGCGTATCACCGTTTACAAGGTCAGCTGTCGTATAATGGAATGTGTATTCACTCGGTGCATTATCGCCGTATGTCAATGTCACATCATCGGCAACAACCCTCATTTGATGTTTATTTACTTTCAAATTATCGGAATACACCGCTTGCAAATCGTCAGTTGCTTTAGTCGGATCGTTTATTGTAAGTTTTATAACCGCACCGTTATACTTTGAAACAGTAAGCAATGTATTATTTTTCACTGTTCCTATTTCTGTTTCGGTACCGTCTATTTCTTTCTTTACAAAAGTCAAGTCTATACCAAAATCGGCAAGTCTTTCAAATGGGACATCACTTTCAACATATCCGCTGTTATACTTAATATCAACACTGCCGCCCTTTAAAGCAAACCATTCACCGTAAGTATACTCCATTTTATCCGGACTGCTATTAACAACAATTTCAGACATAAGTCTGGTCATAATCTTACCGCTTGATGTTGTCGGTACAGTCACTAAAGTGTAATTTTTGCTACTGTCACAATCATCTGCAAATTCAACATTTTCTATATCTACAACTGCGCTGTCCGTCTGTTCAAGACTGTTATATACCGCTTTATATGTAATATCAATGCTATCATTATTTACAAGGTTGACTATATCCATATCCGAATTAGACGCAGTACCGTCCAATTTTATTGGCAACTGATAATTATGTTCATAGGCTATTGATGAAGTCAAATCAGGAATACCCTTATTAATCGAATTGATTTTTAGTTCACGTTTATTGACTGTTAAACTACCCTTATCCTCACATATAAACTCATAATTATCCGCACTTCCGCCTGATGCAGTAATTACATTTTCATAAGTACCCGCATTTGTTTTATTATCCGCATCTTTATCGTCAATCTTACATTGTACAGTCGGTGGAGTAAATAATGTTCCAAGTGCAGATATTATCGTTTCGCCGTCTGCCAAATCACTCTTTTCATAGTCGATTGTGTAAGTAGGCGGCTTATCACCGTATGTATATGATGCGTCATTTACAATAACGTGTAAAGGACGTTTCTTTACGGTTATCTCACCTGTAACCACTTTTTCTGCCGTTGCGTCAGTTGGCGGAACAAGAGTAATGGTCTTTCCATTATGATTTTTAATTGTTGCAAAAGCTCCGTCCTCAACCTCTGTTTCTGTACCTGTGTACACAGCTTTAACATCATACTCTACAAGTTTATTAAACGGCACATTTTCAATAACATCACCGTTATCGTATGTTAATTTAAACTTTCCGCCGCTGAAATCAAGCTTATCTCCGTACTTATATTCACGGCTTGTTCCATCATTATTTTGGGTCGGATCAGTTGTTATTTCAATAGCTGTCATAACAGCCTTAACCGCAAACCCCTTTTGTGGAATTTCTATCTTTTGAAGATAATAGTTTCTTGCATCACCGTAGCTTGTATCTAAAACAGCATTAGTTATATCGACATCTGTTTCCCCTACTGCCGAATTATCCGTATATGTTGCATCAAAAGTTATATGCACACAATCATCCCACAAAGGACCTCTGTTTTCGGCAAATGTTAAAGCTGACGAATCAATGTCTGTTTTGACATCAATGTTCTTTACAAGATCACTTTCAAATGCTTCTTTTGATGTAAGATTAGGAATATTATTAACCGTTTGTACAATAAGAGGTCTTTGTCTTATTACAAGGTTGCCGTTTTCATACAAAATATTATAGTTTTCGGCGTCAGCACCGCTTATAGACAATGTATATGTGCCGGCTAATGTCTTTTGATTTACATTTGTTGTTCCGTCATCCTCTTTGCAGACAATTTTAGGCTTTTTATATCCCGAAATGTTTTCTACATCGTCTGCATCATCATATTGGAAATCACTTTCTGTATATGTGTATCCATATCCGCTTGCATACTGACTTATATTTTCACCATAAGTCGTATATATATCATCAGCCTTTACGTGAAGGTCATGTTTTGTAACCGTTATCTTATCGGTTGTAACTGCCTCAACATCATAAAAAGTATCCGGTGTGACAGTTATAGTCTTTCCCGTGTCTTTAACAACTAAATGTTCATTATTTTTAGGTTCAACCTCTCCGCCCGTATATGTGAGCTTAACATCATAAGATTTTAATTCTTCAAAATTAACATTGATAACTTGTTCATTATCAAACGTCAATTTTACTTTTCCGCTTTCAAGATTAAGCGGTGTTCCGTAAACATATTCTGTTGTAGGTTGTTCAACAATTTCAAGACCTGTTATACTCTGAATATAAACTCGTCCGCCGTCTGCGGTTGTTATTGAATCAGATGAAACCGTATAGTTGTAACTCTTACCGAACGTATCGTCCATTTTTAAATCATCAACCGTTACTTGAACATTTTCAGCCGCAGTGTGATTTGCATATTGTGCATTATAAAGAACTTTAACTTCATCACTGTTATACAATCCACTTACGTTCATTGTATTTTTGTCTGTTGATTTTTCAGCCGATGCAGGCACTTTATATGGTGCCGTTTTTTCACTGCCGTCACTGTTTAAATAATATTTTGAAATAAGTGAAGGTACTTCACCTGTAATCTTTTCAACCTTTAACGGTCTTTTATTAATTGTAAGCGTACCGTTTTCGCACAAAATATTATAGTTATCACTTGTACCGCCCGACAATTCTATTGTCGACTCGGTATAGCCTTTTTCTTTATCAATTTCAGTGGATGCAGTAGCTTGACAGCTAAATTCAGGTGCAACAAAGCCAGTAAACGTACTGCTTGTTTCACCGTAAACAAAATCGCTGTTGGTAAAAGTATATGTAAATGTTACACTACTGTTTTCATCACCGTAATATCTTTGTTTATTATCAGCTTTTATATGAAGATCTTTTTTATTTATCTTGAAATTATTTGTCTTATACCAAGAGCTTATACCATCCATTGTAAGCATAAGCCACTTTCCGGTATCCGACACGCTCAAATGATCTCCGGTTTTAGCTGTTGTTTTATTACTGTATTTTATTGTCAGGCCTTTTTCAACAGCCTCTTCAAATGTCACATTTTCAACAGTACCGCTACCGTATGTGATTTTGACGTTACCGGTTTTTAAATCAAGTGTTTCACCGTAAGTATATTCAAGTTTACATTCTTCTGTTACTTCAAATTCGGTTATATTATCCGCAACAATTTCACCGTCACTGCTCGTTAAAGTAGCAGATTTAACAGTATAATTTTTCCCGTCCGGATAATCGTCATCAGTTTTGACTTTTATGTTGGTTGCCGTTACCTTTTTATTTTTACCAACAGCTTTTGTTGACTCGGTATCAGTGTATGTAACGTCATATTCAATCTTTATAATATCATTGTTAATAATTCCCGACGCAGTAAATTCATCACCGGAACAAGTTGCGGTAAATGTATAAGGGAATGTTGCATTTATACTGCAAGATGGTATCTTAACTTTACTTACCGTTATTTCTTTCGGTGTTATGCTAAGCTTGCCACTGACAAAATCAAAATAATAATTATCAGATTCACCGCTATTTTCAACAAAGTTTATCGGATAATCATCCTGACAATCCGTTGTTGTATCAGCCTCACAACTTATCTGCGGAGCAGTCTTAACAGCTGTAGCGATTGTGTCGTTATTTTTTAAACACGTTTCGTCATACTTAAATGTAAATGACGGATTTGCACTTCCGTATACTTTTGTATTATCATCTGCTGTAACGGTAAGTTTTGCTTTTTCTACTGTAATCTGATATTTTATACCGTTTATGTAAAATACAAAAACTCCTGCCTTTTTCGGTGTACCGGTTATTGTTCCGACTGATTGATTATATGTCATACCGGTAGGAATATCACCGTCAACCGTGCCTTTTTTCTCAAATCCTGTGTATGATTTATCAGTACCGTAAACTGCATTTTCCAATTCCTTAGCCGGATCTTCCGGAACAAATTCAGGCACATAATCGCCCATATATTGCAATTTGTCCATAAGATTTTCAGTGATAGAATTAGACGCACCACTTGTATCCCACATATATCCTTCATCATCGATTTGCATATTCAATGATGTAGCGCCAAGTTTAGTTGATATAACATTTCTGCCTTCCGGCGGTACTGTTTTTACTTTAAACGGCAATTTTATAAAATAACCGTCTGACAAATTAAATGTTTGACCGTCTTTCAAACACAACTCAATAACAAGTGTTTTTACAGCCCCTGTATCATTCCATGTATATGACGATGTTGAAGAATCAACCGCATAGTTTTTCTTATAATTTGTATCTCCGGTTATATCAAATACTTCAAGCTCAGGATTATTTTTCTGAAGTTGTGTTTTTAGTGCAGTAGTATTCAATGCAGTCGGATTTACATATCTCGAATCATAATCCACCGACAAAGTGATTTCTTTCAACTTATCAGTCTTTAGATTGGCTGTATTGTCAAATCTGTAACCTATCCAAAAAGCGTCATTTTTCTGAAGTTCCTGAGTTTTGTCCGCAGATGTATTCGGCTCTGTTTCTGTTCCCATAAAGTCCATATACAGTTGTGTTTTATTACTATCTGCCGATGTAGGAACATTGTATTCTTTCTGTGTTACTTTTTCATCAACTGAAAGCGACGTATATAAATCCGCCATTTTTTTGTTTAAGAAATTGGTTCTGTCTGTTTCATCAACAACTCCGTTACCGCCGCTTGTGCTTATATCAAGTGCACGATATTTATATAATGTATCGCTGATATTTGTATCCGAAATATTTTTATCATACATAAATACATCAAGCATATTTACATAATTGTCCATATTCATATCGCCTTTTTTAGGCAAGACAATCATACTTCTCTCGTCTTTTAACGGACGAGTGCCGTCATTAGGGTCATACTCATATGTAATCGTATATATGCCCGGTTTAACATTTTGAGTTTGCAAAATGTCTATTATATTCTCACTGTCTGCACCGGTCAATGTTTTCACATCGGTTTTATCGGTTGTGTTATCCCAATCTTCATATTTTAATGACGATACTGTCTGATACTGAATTGTACGTTTTATTGTCTTATCTTGTGTCAGTTCTATTGCATCGCCGTTAGAATCATACAATGTCACTCCGGGATCTGTAAATCTATCGCCCGAAAATACTACTATTGCAGTTTCGTCTTTATCATAATTTATATATTGATTTTCTTGAAGTGAAGTACCTTTTTTCACTTCAACGCCGTCTGTACCGTAAATATTCCATGCCAACGGATTATATGCGATATTTCTGTACTTATACGTCGAATCAAAAGTTGACTTAAGCGCAGTTTTTGCATCATCGGTTTGCGAAGACGCCATAATCTTTCCGTATGGTGTATTACCATATGCAAGTCGCATTTCTGTACTTAAACGCTTAACATGAAAAGTATATGTTCTACTTTTATCATTAGGCATTGTAATCGTAACGGTGATTTCATTATACTCTTTATCTGTCGAGGTAAAATCAAGGTTCATATATTCTGTAGAAATATTTTTACCTGTTATAATGTCATGAGATTCAAGATCCTCACCATTATACCAATAACCTTTACCCGAAATATCCTCTGAACTGATTGAAACTTTTTCACCGTTTACCGCAACACTTGTTGTCGCACTCGGCTCATACTGTTCAAAATCCATTTTTACAGACGCGGTATTTGCGTACACATACGTATAATAGTCAGTAACTTTGCTGTCAAACGTCAAATCATTTCCGTTTACGTCTGTCCAATTTATCTGTGACGGAATATCTTCATCATTTACGTTTCTTGATGAAAATGCAACTGAGCCTGTTGTTATATCAGGTGAATTATACAAACTCCACTTTCCGTACAATGTGATATTATTAAATCTGTCAAGCATTGATGATGATATATTTGTATCTTCATCAACCTTTGTTCCTCCGCCGTTATTTTCTGTATACCAACCGTCAAATGTATATCCGATAATTCTGTACGGTTTACTGCTCCAATCCGGTATAGGTCCGTCCACCACGCCACCAGTACCTTGATAGTTATCATGCGGCTGTGGTCCGTATTCTGCATCTATATCTTCATCAGGAATGATGATAGGATGGTCCTCACTTATTTTTCCGTTACTTGCCTCGTTATATTGCAAATAATAACTGAAATCTCCATCTGCAAAAACCGGCACCACAAATCCACCTTGCAAACACATTGCAACGCTTAATAATACCGTTAATAATCTATAACATATATTTCGTTTTTTCATAAGCCCTCACCTCATTATGACAATAACGTTATTACATTTTCAAAGCAAACAAGATAAACTCTTGTATAATTTGAAAATGCAACAACAGAGGCAAGCGAAAATTCGCTGCCTCTATTATTACAAATTTCGTAAAAAGCTCTTATTAATCAAGCATTGGGAGTCGGAGAAGGCTCCGGAGTAGGTGATGCACCCGCTCCGGCATTCTCGTCTGATGTGTCTTCTACAACTTCTGTTTCTGTAATCTTATTCTTATCATATTCTTCTGACTTGATGAACTGACTTTCATCAGCTGCAACGTCTTTAAGAATTCTGTGGTTCATTGCGAATACTACATCATTATAAGCCCAATGTGCCTCTGTCATATCTGACGGAAGTACCTCGATATTTCCGACAGTCATATCTGCAAGAACTCTGTTAACTGTTGCAACAGTTTCTGCTCTTGTTATAGGTCTGTTCGGACCGAATGTACCGTCCGGATAACCTTCCATAATACCTCTGTCTGTCAAATACTTGATAGCCTTAACAGCCCATTCACTGTAACCCTCATCTACGTCAGGATAAGCTAATTCATCAGAAGACATATAGCCCGAGATGTCATAGCCCTCTGCCTTAGCCATCATAACAGCCATTTCTGCTCTTGTGATGTAATTTTGAGGTCTGAATGTACCGTCTTCATAACCTGTTACTACACTGAATTTCTCCAAGTAACCGATATAATCTTTACTCCAACCTTCGCCTACATCAGGGAATGATGTATCATATTCTTTATCCATATAGATATTATTTGCAATCAATCTTGCGAATATTGCTGATACTTCTTCACGGCTGATTGGAAGTTCAGGACCGAATACATTATCATCATAACCTACGATATATGGATTTAACATAGTCTTTGTGATGATTGACGGTTCTTTTGTAGGTTCCGGAGTAGGATTTGCCGGCTTAGGAGTCGGTGTTGCTACTGCCTTTGTAACTGTAACTGTAACAGTATCCTTTAGAGTCTTATTAGTCTTAGACTGAGCTGTGATTATAGCTGTACCTTCACCGATAAACTTAACAATACCGTTTTCGTCTACAGTTGCAACGCTTTCATTATCTGATGTCCAAATAACTGTTGGGTTTGCAGGTTTTGTAACGAATACTGCGATCAAGTCTACAGGATCACTTCCTGCAGGAGCTTCAATCTTGCTTACGTCCTTACCTGCTGTACCGTCGGCGTTTTCGTACTTAATGCTTAGGGAGTTACCTCCTCCGCCGCCTCCGCCGCCGCCACCAGGATTGCTGCTGGTTATTTCAATCTTAGCGCCGGTAACAGTACCTACAACGTAGTTAAGAGTCATTTGGTCATTTGAACCGTCTACCTTTGCATCTGTAACAGTTGCATCGACAGTTCCTGTTGCTGATGTTACGAATGTAGCTTTATAGCCGATTGTAACATTATCCTTATCCTTTTCAAGAATATCAGTTGTTGTAAAGTTCTTGTTCTTTGTTACAGTCTTTTCACCTGCTGAACCCTTTGTTGATGAAGGAACAGTCAATGCAGTGATGTTGATTGTCTTAGGTGTTATCGCACCCATGATAGGAGCAATTACAACTCCGTTTTCATCTGCGACAATTTCATAATTATCTGTGTCTGTACCGTCTTCATTTTTAATTGAAACATTTGTAAAGTTAATTGCCTTTTGATATACATTACCGAACTTAGCAACATTTCCATCTACAAATGCAGGAGTTGCTGTAACTGTTACAGTATCACCCGTTGCAACACCGCTTACTGTATAAGTAATTTCAGGAGTTGTTTCGTTTAATGTTACTGTATTTGTACCGTCATATACCTTTGTATATGTACCGTTTGCTGTGATCTTAACCTTTTTCGTATCAGCAGTTGCCTTATTTGTCAAAGGTTTATTTGTTGCTGTCGGAACAGTAATCTTAATCTTATTATCCATATCTTTGCGGATTTCAGAATCAGAGCTTACAGGTGTGTCTGTGTTTGTCCACGTAAATACTGTACCGTCTTCCGGAGCAGTATAATCACCTGTTGTCAACCAAGCACCGTTTTCGTGCTTATGCTTTGTTGTCGAGCCGTCACTGTATCTTACAGTGTATTCAAGTCCGTCAAGACCGTTTGCACCAAGCTTATCACCATGTTGTGGTCTTGGTGTAGCAGTTACAAATTGAGGTTGATTATTAATTTCAACTGTTGCAGTCTTTTTAGTAACACTACCCTTCGTGTCTTTACCATTCCATTCAATATAGTAATTATCAAGTTCAGTAGGATTTGTTGTATAATCTACCTCTGCAGTTTCGATTTGTTCTTTAGTATTATCTCGATATGTACCATATACAGTTACATTAACGGTTTCCTTTTCACCATTAACTGTTACTTCACCGCTTTGTGTATAGTTTGTACCTTTTTCCAAAGTCACTTTTTTATCTGCACCTATGATAATCGACGGAACGGAATTGATTGTAATTGTCAAAGGAGCTTTTACAATATTACCTTTTGCGTTGTTTCCATAGCTAATCTTATATTTATCGGCGTCTCTGCCACTAAGCACATAACCTGTGGCCTTAATAGTCAAATTATCTGCTACATTGCCATTAGCATTATTACCGATTGTTGCTGAAAGTGTACCCTTAGTTAGAGTTACATCATCACTGCCAACCGTGAAGTTAGTAGGTTCAGTAATCGTCAACTTACCAATTTCATCAACTGTAAGAGAATTATTACCACTGTATGTATGGTTGATTGCATCTGTACCGTTATCAACAGTTATTGTAACAGGTTTCCTATTTAATGTTATTGACGGATTGTCTGTTGATGAAACAGTGTCACTTCCACTCTTTGTATAGGTAGCTTTCAATTCCTTAGTTGGATTAAGCTTATCATATCTTACAACAGTTTTATCTGTATCAGATGTAGGTTTTGCATTAATTGGTGTGTTGCCAAGACTAATAGCTATTTCACTCGGCAATTCAGCCGGTGTTCCTGTAACGTTCTTAATCCATTTACCTTTCGTATCATACTCATATATATCTGTCTTAGCACCGTCATTATATATAACAGTTATCTTTGTACCTTTCAAATCGAACAAGTCACCATGAGTATATTTTGTCTTGCCTGTTGTTTCAATCTTAATACCTGTAACTGTACCGTTTGAAATAGTTGCACTGCCGTTTTTTATATCAAATGTTACATCATAGTTATCTACATAATCTGCGTTACCGTCAGTTCCTTTAGCAGATACCTTTGCGGTTACATTATCATATGTAACTGTTTTTATACCCTCTGATGATGTATCCTCGTATTCATACGGTATATCAACCATAATTGTATGACCGTCTAAGATTGAATAGAATCCTGCATCTCCCGAAATGCCATAACCGTCCGTAGATAATTGTACCACTTTTTCCAAAGTACCTGTCTTAGGAGAATCAACTGTTGTGTCCATATTCTTTGTTACAGATGTAACTTTTACAGGACGCTTATTAATCTTACCTGTTGTATTATTTGTAATGCTTGCATCTGATGGTAGAATATAATATTGATTATTAGCATTATCATTTAATACCACTGTACCAATTACAAGTTTTGGTGATGAGGCTGTATCTGCTACTGTTGTTCCGCCATACTGGATATTATCCTTTGTACTATCACTTAATGTAACACCGTCACTTCCGGCTACACCATTTAATGTAAGAGTTACACTATTCTTATTAAGCGATGTAAGAGCATTTGTGTTATCATATACCTTTTCAATATTACCGCTTACTGTTAGAGTAAGTTGTTTCTTTGTTAAAGTGATGTCACCGGTTGAAGCTGATTGATACTCACCGTTAGTATCCTTTGATGTAACCTTAACAGATGTTGTCTTGTTGTTGTCATCGGCTGTAAGACCCTTATTTGTATCATCAAGACGAATTACACCGTCAGTTGCAGGGTTAGTTGTGTCACCCCATGTAATTGTTACATCGTCAGGAGTTCCCGATAACTCTGTATCACTACCACCTGTTACATCATGCCACTTACCGTCCATATGTTTATACTGCTTTTTATCAGTATCATCATTATTGTATGTAACTGTGATTGTCATACCGTCAAGAGTTAAATCATCGCCATGTGACCATGTTGTCTTTGTAGGAGATGTAACTTCAATCTTTGTTACAGGTTTCTTATTTACAGTACCTTTTGTGTCTGTACCTTTCAATACGATATTGTAGTTAGTAAGTTCAGTAGGAGTTGTTGTATAATCTACATTCGCAGTTCCACTTTGTTCTGTAGTATTATCTTGATATGTACCATGTACAGTTAAATCAACCGTTTCTTTATTACCATCAACTGTTACTTCGCCATTTTGTGTATAATCTGTATCTTTCACCAAATCTACTTTTTTATCTGCACCTATAATAATTGCCGGAACAGATGTAATTGTTACTGTCAAAGTAGCTTTTGTAATATTACCTGTTACATTACCGGTTATATTCAAACCTGTTTGTGGATCTGTAATGTAATAGTTACCATTATCATTACCTGTGCCTAATGTGTAGTTTACTATATTGATAACCTTGTCATTACCAGCTGTTGAATTTTCATATGTTGTAGTTGCTGTAATTGTAACATTATCTTTTGTTGAACCAAATGTTACAATATCAGTTGAATCATATGCAATGTTATCCGGTTGGTTAACAGTATTCGTACCGTCATATGGTTTTGTAATATCACCGTTTTTGCTAACAGAAATATTTTTAATTTCTTTTTGACTTACACCAAGAGTCAATGCTTCAACCGGTTGAGCTGAATTCATCTTATCCAATACAGTAATTTTCTTTTTATTATCTCCGTATCTTAATTGTTGAGTTGCATCCGTTATAGGATTATCACCCAACTTTAATGATACCGGAAGATCGCTTGTTGTAACTGTTGTGCTACCATTAATCGCTTTCTGTGCAGTCCAGTTATTACCTGATACATATGTAAATACATTGTTATCTCTGTCATTTTGATATGTTACTGTGATAACCATATTCTGCAAGCTAAGCTCATCACCATGAACATACCCTTCAGCTTTACCACCTGTTACAGTAATAGTTTCAATAAGGTTATCCACAACACTACCTGTTCCCGATGTAGGAGTAACAGTTATAGTATAGTTATCATCATTTTGAACATTTTCCAAACTTAATGAAACAGTCGGTGTATTTGCTGTATCTGAAACATCTTGACCTGTATAGTCTGCAATAACATCAAATGTCACATTATCCACATCATATGGTTTAATATCATTTTCAAACGAATATGAAGTAACTTTCTTCTTCAAATCGTTTCCTGTAGAATCTTTTAATACAGGAGGAATATTGCTGTTTTCGACTTTTACAGTAATAACTTTCTTCTTAATTGTACCCTTTACACCGCTTGGCATAATTACATTATACTGATCGCTGTTATCGCCTGTAATTGTCAAACCGCTTATTGTAATATCCTTATCTGAACCTTGGTTCTTAGTATCGAATGTAGCTGATGCACCTGTTTGATTAATAGCAATGTCAGTATCACCGGATACTAAATCATCACTTGTAATACCAAACTTCAAAATTTGCATTGCATCAGTTGTAGTATCATATACCTTTTCGATTGCTGATACTTCGTCAGCTTTTCCTGCTGTCAAGTGTAAATCTTTCCTAGCTACCTTTAATGTAACAGCTGTATTCGCACTGTCAAGACCTGTCTTTGAAACAACGATATGCTTACCGTTATTACCTGTTACAAGTTTACTTAGGTCACCGCCTTCTTCTATTGCAACAGTAAAGCCTTCGTTATCCCATTCAGTTGATCCATATGTAAAGTCGTGAGTAGAACCGTTTCCATATGTAATTGTAACAACCATACCGTCTAACGAAATACTGTCACCATAATATTTCTGATTTGAAATATCTGTCGGATCAGTAGTTACTGCCATACTTGTTGCAGCGTTAGTCTTAATTTCTACACTTGCGTTATTCCATGTAAATGTATAGTTATCCTTACCTGTACCGTTTTCGCTTGTATTTGACGGTACATAAGATTTTGTAGCTGCACTTGCTAAATCTGCCTTTGGAACAGTAACAGTATAAGCAAATGTGAAGTTACCCTCTTCGCCTGATACAATACCGCTTTGAATTACCTTACCATCTGCAACTTTTGCACTTGTTTCAGTTATAACCTTATCATCTGTCGCGAATTTATTTTCATAAATATCCTCAGAGATAACCGGTGTTAGTGTAACTGATTTTGTAGTAATGTTACCTGTCAATGACGGATATGTAGGTGTATATTCAACTAAGTTAGAACCTACAAGAGTCGGTGTACCTGTCAATGCTATGTTATTCTGAGCATCTTTACTGCTGTAAATATATGTCGGAGCTGTTACACCTGTTATGTCATTATTATATACGCCGTCAAATCCTTCTTGTGAATCGGCAACCTTTAGATCGATTGTCTGTTCTACAGCTTGTGTACCGTCATATGTCTTAGTGATAGCATCACTGCCATCTCTTTCAATCTTAACTGTACGTTTTGCAACGTTTATTGTAATTGCATTTGACTGTACTGCATCCTTTTCAACAGTAATTTTTTTACCGTTATCTGTTGAATTCATTAATACTGTTCCGTCTGTCGGAAGTGTTGTATTAAGAGTTAAACCAAGAGTCTGCCAATCTATATCGTTGTATTTAATGTTCTCCTTTTTTGAATCATCAGCATACGTTACAGTTACCGACAAGTCATTCAAAACAAGAGTATCACCATACTTATAATCATGGTTATCCTTTGTTATTTTAATCTCTTTAATACCTTGAACTTCAACTTTACCATTGATTGTAGAAGGTGTAGTTTTTATTTCAAAATTATCAGTAGCAGTAACAAAATCAACACCGTTTATCGGAACGCTAACGCTGTTTGCAACTGTGTTAACCAAATCACCGTAATTATAATTAAACTTAATTGCAGGTTTTGTCAAACCGTTCATGTCTGCCTCATAGTTATCTGTTGGGGCAATAGTTCCGCTCTTTGCTTTCTTATAGTAAGCAGTTGGAGCATTTTCGTTAATTGCTGTTATGTGAATTGGGTAAGGAATAATCGTACCAGCTATATCAGCAATAGATGACGGCACAATGTAGTTAGCTGCGTCATTACCGCTAAGGGCGATATTTGTGAATTCAATACCTACATTATTGATTGTTTCACCTGTTTTTGAAACATCAGCAGATTTATAATTTGCGTCAGCCGTTACCTTAACGTCATCAGTAACACTGTTAAAGCTCTGTACTTCGCCAGTACCGATTGTGTATGTTACTGTTTGACCCTCACGAAGAGCTGTTTTACTGTCATATACCTTATTTTCAGTACTTATTGACGCAGTTGCCGTTAATTGCTTTTGTAGCATTGTAACTGCACCTGTTTCAGCTTCTTTCTCACCGGCAGAAACCTTAATCTTCTGATCTTTCATATTCTTGTAATGAGCCTTGAAATTCAAAGCGTCATTGCTATTTAATGAGATACTTCCAAGTGATACATTTACACCTGCCGGAAGATCTGTATCCCATTTGTAATTACCCTCTGTACCTGTTACTGTATATGTTGTACCTGTTGGGTGACTGCTTGTCTTAATAGTAACTGACAAACCTGTTGGATTGAATGTATCACCATGTGTATATTGCATTATGTCAGGTGATGTAATTGCAGCATCTGTAAATTCGTCTGCTACTACTGTACCTGTCAATCCTGTAGGCCATGTAAATTCATAGTTACCGCTTTCCGTACCTGTAACAGAAGTATCTGAAATCGTTACAGTCGGATTAGCATCAGTTGAATTTGCATATGTAAGTTTATAAGCAAATATCAAATTAGCTCTGTCACCTGATAGAATATCAGCCGCTACAACTGTATTAGCTGTAGGTTTACCGCTTGCAATAGCACTTGCATTTGAAATTGATTTTACAAGGTCTTCTGTATCCTTATAAATTGACGGGATATATACATTTGAAATTGCAACAGTTTTTACTGTAATATCACCGACTACATCGCCTGTAACAGTAGCGCCGGTTCCAAGTGTATAGTTATCATTGCCGCTTACTGTCGGTGTTGTAAAGCTAATTGCTTTATTTTGACCAACATTCTTATTTTCATATGCAGGTGTTGCACCAAGAGTTACTGTATCTCCGCCGATTACCTGAGTTGATGTATAACCGATATTGCTCTTTGATGCGTCATTTAATTCTGTATCACCATTATATGTCTTTGTAATATCACCGCTCTTTGCTGCAGTGATTGATGTAATTGCGATTGGCTTAATTGTTACAGCCGAGCCTTCACCGCTATCATTACCATTCTTATGGTTTGCAACGATTTGGTTGCCGTTATGTCCTGTTACAGACAATGTTTGTCCTTGTGCAAAAGTTCCGCCTTTTGAAGTATCTTTCCATGATAGTGTGAATGGAATATTATCTGCGCTGATATTTACACTGCCCAATGCCCATGAAACTACGTCATTGACTACTGTTGCTGTGTATACTTCTGATGTTCTGTCTGTATAGTTAATTGTAACCTTTAAGCCGGCTATACTTAATTTATCGTTATATGTAACATCGCTGTTAAACTGTGTAGGGTTAGCTACTGTAATACTGTCTATAGTTCTTTCTACTACATTTGCACTACCTGTCAATGAATTAGGTGTCAATGAGTAGTTTGCGCTTGTTCCTACTCTATCATCAAGAGCAATGTTTGTTATACCTACATCAGTAGTTGTACCGCTTTCAGGATTTGAAGTTACGTACTTATAGTTGAATGTTACGCCTACTGTTTCATCGCTTACAATACCTGTGTCTGTACCTGTCGCCTCAAATGTAGCACCGCCGTTTGCAGCACTTGTTGCGGTTTGGTCTGTAACTTCTTGTGATACGTCAGCATACTTATTAACGTCCGGAATTGTTATTCCTGTGATAACCAATGGACGAAGTGTGATTGTTGCGTCAAATTCTTGATCTGTATAACCGTTAATTTCAAAATTATTTGTATCGCTTAGTTGCGGATCGGATACAGTAATCTTGTTTGCAAGTGCAACTGCTGAATCGTTATAAGTATATGTTGCACTGCTTACTGTCGGTAAGGTAACAGTCAATCCGTCAATAGAGTTTACAGATCTAACTGTCCACTCAATAACACCGTTTGTATAAGTTGTGTTACCGTTATATACCTTTGTAACGTCACCGTTCTTTGCCGGAGTTACAGTTACTTTACGTTTGTTAACTGTACGAGAAACGCTATCTTCAACGCCGTCTTTAACCTTTACAGAAACAGTTGCCGTACCTACAGCCAAGCTATCCTTATCTGTAGGAAGCGTAATTGTGAATGGCTTTTCTGATACTGCAGTATTGTTCTTCTTCCAATTTACACCATCATCTGATGTATATACTTCTGTATTAGTATTGCCGTAATCAACAGTTACTGTTGTACCTGTCAAATCAAGCTTATCGCCATATTCATATGTCTTATCAGGAATTGTAACTGTAACAGCTGTTGCCTCAACTTCATTTACCACACCTGTTGCAGTAGCATTATTAGTAAGACTATAGTTCTTATCGCTTGCAGTATCTAATCTTACATTAGATAAGTTTACAACAGCATTATTGCTTACTGTCTGATTATCATCATACTCATAATTGTATATTACTGTAACTGTTTGACCGCTTACAATACCTGTGTCTGTGCCTGCCGCCTCAAATGTAGCACCGCCGTTTGAAGCACTTGTTGCAGTTTGGTCTGTGCCTGTACCTGCCTCAAATCTGTTGATTGCAGGAATATTTGTTATAGCTGTTAAAGTAATCGGACGTTTTGTAATCGTACCGTTTGGTGTACCTGTTACATTAGGAGTACCAAGTGCATAGTTACCATCATTATTATTTGTCAAATGGAAACCTGTGATATTTAACGGCTCAGATGTATGTACATCAGCCTCTGCATATTCAACAGTATTAGGCGCAACCGTTACCGGGTCACTATTTATAATACCCTCTGTAATTGCATATGTAAAGGCCGGATTTGGCGTCAAATCTGCATTACCATCATACACCTTTGTCTGATCAGTACCTGTAATTTTAATCTTAGTCAATGTGATTGGATTTACTGTAATCTGATCACTTGTACCTGTTACGCTTGTACCTGTGTATGATGCAGTGATACCCTTTGTACTTCTTTGAACATTAAGAGTTTCACCTTGAGTCGGTACATCTGTTGTGCCTGACCAAGCAAGAGTAAACGGAACTGTTGTAACATCTACATCTGTTTGACCTTCAACTTGCTTTGTCCATGTTGACACGTTTTTCCATACATATGTTTCGCTACCGTCGCTTGTTCCGCCTGATGTAAAGTTAACTTGTACCTTCAAACCGGCTAAAGCTAAAGCAGTACCATATGTTTGAGCCGTAGCAAATTGAGTCGGAGCAGTTACTGTTAATGAGTCAACCTCTCTTTCGTCAACGTGACCTGACTTTGTAAGAATGCTTTCATCTAATGTATAGTTATTGTTAACAGTGTTTGTGCTGTTTAGAACAAGATTATTTATTGTAATATTACTTGTATCGCCTGCTACAGATGTATCATTATATGTATACTTATAGTCAACTGTTACATTCTCACCGCTTACAACATTATCAAATGTTACAGCTGATGTTCCTACATTGTTAGCAGGTACATCTGTATCATTTGAATATTGTTTTACTGTCGGAACAGTAATAGCAGTTACAGTTATGTGACGAGGTGTTATTGATCCAGTAACATTTTTTGAAAAATTCTCAATTTTATAATTTGAATTGTTTAATTCCAAACTCGACACAGTAATCCATACAATATTGTTTTCTGTAACTGATCTATCATTATATTTTGCAGGATTATTGGTAACTTTTACATTATCTTCATTAAATTGATCATCATAACCATCAGACGCATTTGTTACTGTATAAGTTATTGTGTCATCATCATCTAAATCTATGCCACCGTCATATACCTTTGTAATATTACCGCTTGCTGTGACATTAACCTTTAATTCATTAACAGTAATGTTACCTGTTGTCGCCGAGTCAACACCGGCTGCTGACGCAGTAATTGTATATGTACCTACTGAATCAAACTTATGAGTTGATGAAAGTGTTTCCTCTGTTCCTGTCCACTTTAACGTAATATCATCAGGAACAGCATTCCAATCATAATCCACCGAATCAGTTTCGCCGTCATATGTTACAGTTACTTTAATACCTGTAGGAGCAAATGTGTCACTGTAATTATATTCGTTCTTAGTTGGATCACTTATAGCGATAGATTTTATAGTTCTGTTGTTAACTGTACCGTTTTGATTTTCCAAAGTAGTCGGTTCAACAGTGTAGTTTGTATTTGTTGTAGCAATGTTTCTCACTGTTACATTAGTAACAGCACCAACACTGCTTATGTTTGCATATTCATAATCATATGTAATTGCAACTGTTTCACCTGTTACAACATTATATGGTGTATCAGACGCATAAGTTGTATCAGTTGGAATAGTTGCTGTAACGCCTGTACCTGTCTTTGTATCAGCTTTATTCTTTGTTGCAGCCGGTACATTTGTAATAGACGCAATCTTTACAGTACGCTTGTTAATTTTACCGCTACCATTAGGGATAGCTTTAATTGTGTAGTTATCTTTATTCGCACCGGCAAGTGTTGCAGTAAATACTACATTTTTGTCGGTTTCACTTGCATTTTTGTCTGTAAGACCAGTCGCAACACCATCTTGATATACTGCTGTTACACTTGCAGTTACAGCATCATCACCTACAAGTTCGCCGTCAGGGATTGTTGCTGTAAGTGCCGGTGTATTTACAGTACCGTCGTAATCCTTGTTAATACCTGTTGTTTGTAACGGATTAACAGTAATAGCCTTTTTACCAACTGTAATAGGACTACTTGCATTTGTAGCAGTTCCTAAACTCACTGTAATTTGAGCACCGTTGTTAACTGCAGTTGAGTCAGTTGTATCGTGACGTGTTATCTTTGACTCTGCCGCAGCCTTGAACGCATCCCAATCAGTGAAGCTTATATCGCCCAAACTGAACTGTGTACCTGTTGGAAGTGTATTATCCCAACTTGTACCGTCATATGAGTATGTTGTATTTGTTCCGTCTTCACTTACTGTAAATGATAAACCGCTCAAGTTGAATGTATCACCATGTGCAAATGTACCTGTAGGTGCAGTTACGCTTGTAATACTTCTTGCGGCAAGAACTGTAATTTTTGCAGTAAGTGTCTTACCTTCACCAAAGTTGAAAGTATATGTATGGTCGCCGTTTGTTGCACTTTCCAAATCTGTACTTGAAACAGTGTATGTTGCCTTATCAGTTGATAAAGTACCGCTTGGATCACCGCTTACAATTACACCTGAATAATCGCCTAAAGTAATTGTAAATGTTTGATTACCGACATTTGCACCCTTGCGGTATGTCAAATCAGCGCTAACAGTCGGAGCTGTTTTTTCTGCGAATGTTACATCAACAGTTGTATCTGCTGAAGGATTTGCTACTGAATGTGTAACTGTTTTTTCTACACCGTCAATAGTTTCGCCTGTTACTGCAGTAACTTTGTTTTGGTCATCAGCAGTTGCTGTTACAGTGTAGCTTTCATCAGAATAAACTGTGTATGTACCGTCAGTTTCTGCAGTAAGTGTACTTCCGCCATCTTTTGCTACAGTAACAGTACCGTTACCTGTTTTGTTGATTGTCAATTTATGTCCGGCATCAACAGTCAATGCAACAGTCGCTGTTATATCTTCACCGCCTGTCGGTGTGAAAGTATAAGTTTGACCTCCGTCTGTACCTGTAATACCGTTTACTGTCCATGTATAACCTGTTGTATGAGCAACAGTCGGTGCAGTCAAAGTGTATGCAGTACCCTTTGTCAATGCAACTCTTGTGCCTGTTGCAATAGTAGGGCTTGAAATAATTGCACCTTGTGATGGGTTAGTAATTGTAATATAAGGTGTTGTATCAACGGCTGACAAAGATGTTGTTGTAGCAGTTGTTTGACCTGTTACAGTAATTTCAACGTTTTTGTTTGCCGCAGTTGATGTCAAGTCTGTAAGCTTAGTTGCAAGGCTTGCACCTTTTACTGTAATTATATTTCCTGATATTGTGTAATCAGAACTGCTTAATGTTTGTCCATCGATTGTGATACCTGTGATGTCGCCGATAACATGTGTACCTAAAGTAAGTGTGATGTTAACGTCATTCTTATCATATAAATCGAATGAATCAGTGATTGATGCTGATATAGGTGTACTTGTTGTTGCGTCAAAAGAAACAGTCTTTACACCACTACCGTCAACGTCAATATCATCTGATGCTATTGTAGCAGTTTTATCTGCACCAGGATTTGTAACAGTTTTATCCTTTACAGTAAGAGCAACACCGTTAGTATTATCAAGTGCATAACCTGTGTTAGGTTTTACTGTAATTATAGCATTATATGCTTTATCATATTCAAAATTACCAGATACATCTGCACCATCAGAATCTTTCCATGTAACTTCCGCAGTATAGTTAGCGTCACTCGGTACTGTTGCAGCCATATCCGGTGTTTCACCAGGTTTAGGATATGTTATAGATACCTGTGCAGTGCTAATTTTTGCATTTGCAACAGTAATTGTATCTATAGCTTGATACTTTGGATTACCGTCATTTGTGTCTGTTCCGCTGTACTTAACATAAACTGTTTGATTATTGTTATCTAAAGTTAATTTAGTAGGTAAATCAGTGGCAGTGGCAGAATCTGCTCCAATAACCAAAGATAGATTGTTCTCTGGAAATTTGTTATATGGTACGACCTCCGTCGTACCGTCACTATACCTTAAAGTAACTTCTAAACCATCAGGAACTGTATAACTGTCATTCGGTGCGAATGAAGATGTAAGTCCTGTTTTGTTTGATGAAATACCTGTAAGCTTAATAGCGTCAAATGTATATTCAGCCTTTAATGTTCCATCGCCGTTAAGTGTTACAGTAGCAGTTTTACCATTGATTGTTGCAGTTGTTGAATCTGTAAACTTGTAACCACTGTCAGCACTTAGTGTAACACTTGCTTTGTATGCTTGATTTTTAGCAAATGTGCTGTCAGCCGGATCCCATGTAACAGCCGGATTAGCTACTACACCTGTTGTAGTTGTTGTAGCAGTCGTAGCCGGTGTTGCACCAATCCTCGGTGCTGTTACAGTTAATGCTACTGAAGATATCTCTGTATCTGTCGGTGTGTCGCCACCTTCTGGGAATTGTAGATTACCTTTGTCATCAAATGTTCCTACAGCAGACATAAAACCTTTCTCAGAGAAGTTTGTGAAACCGTTTTTACCACTCAAAATATATACCCATACTTTAGCACCTTGCAAATCGGCTATAGAATCAACGCTATTTTCAAAATCCTTAGAAAGTTGGCAACCGTATCCATCTTCTCCCGTTGTCCAATTATATGTCTTATTTAACGCACTGCCCCAGGTTAAACTAACTGTATCCCCGGGTTTAGATTTTCCATACCATTGTGCAGCCGGACCGGCAAGCCATTCCCAGTTGTCTGACGTATGTTCTGTAGTCACATCGGTATACATATTAACATAACCAGTACCACTAGAGTCATCGGTTATAGTGTCTGTGACATCATTACCGGCTCCTGCATCAAAATCCGTTGCAAGAAGTACAAAATAGTCATCAGGATTATTTAATCCGTCACCAAACGTCACATCAAATTGTGTAAGAACACCTTCCGTTATTTTTATTTTCAAATCGGTAACCATATTAGGTGTTCCTGTAATGTTACCGTCGCTATCAATCTCTTGTTGTGCAAAAGTCGTAGGCATTATTGAAAATAACATTGACAGTGCCAAAAAGGCACTTAATATTCGTTTTTTCATGCTTTAACTCCTTCCAAGTTAAATTTTCTGTTTTATTTCATTCAATTATTAGGCATTTATTTTATGTCTATTTTATTAAATTCATAAGTGCATCATATTTTTCTATTTCTGCTTTTGCCACGTCTGCAGAAACATATGGCGTACTTGAATATATAATTGAATATTGTATCTGATACCATGTCAAATCATGATAGTCTTTACCGTCCGCTATTGCGCCTTTTATACAATTCACTACGGCTTGTGTTGCATTTTTTCTTTGAGCCGCCGTCGATATTGCTCCTGCCGCTGTTGTTCTTTTTACTTTCAAAGCATTAAATACATCAACTTTCCAAGCATTAGAATTTGTTACAGCACTCCCTGTCACTACAAAATCATTATATGCCTGTTCAAGATATGTTGAGGCAGTAAATTTAAAAATAACTCCTTCAGCTCCTTGTAGCTCTATCAATTTGCCATCTACCGCATTAGCTTCGCTTTCATACGCTCCTGTTATTACATCTGAATTGTAAATATCCTTTAATTGATAACCAACAGTGCTAACTGCATTTGTCGGTGTAAGAACAACTGGAACTATCTCTTGATTCTTGGCAGTCACCGCAAGTGCAGTGCTGGCACTCGCACCTACTTGTGTTATATCCATTTTTACTCCAAGATCTCTCGGTCTTGTAACTCCATAGCCTAATTTATTAACACGTCTATATTCAAAAGAAATAGAATATGTGCTTGATGTTGCATTTGACGTTACAAGAGCATATTGAAGAGGTCCTATCGCTGAATAGTATCGGTCACCATTAAAGTCTAAATTTGTTCCCGGTGTATATACGGCTTTTACTACCAGTGTACCGCCGTCTATATCATCTGTGGTAACATCGGAAAAATCGAATGATTCCATATCCGGTTTTGTTTGACTTGAATCAACAGGGTTACCGTCTGCACCAAGTTCCGGCATTAAGTCGAATGTGGTTGTATTATCAAGTGCCGTCCATGTATCTGACATATTTGAGGCAGATACTTTTGTCCAACCACCTGCATACGGTGCGTCTGCATGAATTGTTTTACCTGCAAAGCAATATTCAAGCTTATTCGTCAGTGGATAATCCGAGCCATTCGTAACCGTTCCCGTTCCGCCCGGAGTTGTCGGGTCGGTTGAATTTGGGCCGGCATGAGGATACTCCCCTCTATAATTATCTGTTCTTTCCTTGCTTGAATAATTCGTATTCGTCTGCAAGTCAGGATGAATAAACTTTTCTTTTACATAATCATTTACCGATTCGGTCGCGTCCTCTCCGACACCACATGTCAATGTGCCGATAAGTGAATCGTCCCAATCGTAAAACATTGTTACGTAAATATCGTTTAGGCTAAGTCCGCCCGCTTTCGCACTCTTTCCTTGTCCGAGTACAATTTCAATATCCTTATTCGCCGCTTGCTCACTCGTTTCAAGAACGCTATCTGTATAATCATACTGATAACCTTTCATTGAAAAATCCGCTTTATAAATCATAAAGCCGAACTGTGCCGGTGATACGGAAGATACATCATCAGACGCGATTGTCAGCACTTTATTTTGCGTCCAATCACTATCCCATGCGGAAGTCCATTGATCCTCTATCTTCTTTTTCGCATTTTCATCGGCATATGTGAATCTCGCTACAACAACCGGATTTTGATGTTGGTCGGGATCAGGCGTTGCCTTTGGATCAGGCGTCGGTGTTACGGTTGGCGTCTTTGTCGATGTTGGTGTCGCATCCGGATCCGCCGTCGCACTTGGGTCTGTCGAATTATTCGGTACTACACCCGAATATTCCGCCCCCAAATACAAATAACCCGTTTTCGTCGTCTGATTTGTTGCCGTATCTGTTTTACTTTCAATATATGTCAGTGCGGTGTGAGTTGTCCATGTGTCTTTACCCAGCGTCGGCAACGCTCGCCTTGTAGCCCATGTGGTTGACTCACTCATATCCACCGCTGTTGCCTCATCGTCCCATGTAGTCGGAACTATAAGGCTCGGATCATATTGCAAAACCGCTCCAACCGATGAATAATCTTCGTAATCGCCGTTTACTTCAAGGCTGATTTCCATATAATTATCTTCACCTGTTATACGTTTTGCAACAACAGTTATCTCCGGCTTTGTCGATGTCACTTCATCGGCTAACACCGTAGGAAGCAATCCCACTGCCAACGCAAGAGCTGACATAACTGCTACTATTCTCTTTATCAAGCGGAACCACCTCCATTATTTGCATTAGTTATATTAGACGGATATGTTTTCTCCATATTTTGTTTCAAAAGTGTCAGATCAAACATATTAACCGCTCCGTCACCATTTAAGTCTGCCGCCTCAAACCGTGCTTTATCCAATATCCACGGTTTCTGACGGTTAAAAAATCTCATCAACTCCGCCCTATCAGGCAATTTGATGATTTCATCGCCGTTTATATCACCAACAATCATTTCAATAGTATCGGCAAGCGTCAAATCTGCATTATCATCCACTTGCGTCTTATCTATTTCGATTTCGGGATATGTAAGGTGCGATTGTTTCTTTACAACCATTTTGTAGCTGAACTGATTCGATACAGGCAACTCAAAATTCCACTCACATTCGCCTTTTTTAGTCGTCTTAGTGAGTACGCCGTAAAGATTATTGCCGGCATCATCGGTATCTGCCGATGTAAATGTATACATCGGTGTCGTTTCACCGTCTTTGTATATTTCAACTGTAACCGGTTTTGTATCATTCCAACACTTAACTGTACCGATTATATTATATTTACCGTCAGTATTGAATATATCAACTATTTCAACACCGTCAAAATGGTTCTTTGCATTATTGACTTCTGTGGTTTTATCCACGTCACCTTCCCATGACGCTGAATTTGTTACACCGTTTTCGGTTGCGCCCATTACAAATGTTTGTTCCGTAAGGTTTAGTGTTATCGGCTTGCCGACATAACCATCCTCCGGCATTTTATTCAGTCTGAACGGCACTCTAAGCAGATAAACTCTGTCATATCCATCAGTCTGTATAAAATCACTCAGTCGCAAATTTGTACCGTCGACTGATTTTATTGTAACAAATTCCGTTTTATATTTGTCTGTTTGGTCAATATCCAAATCACTTTGCAAGGATTGTTTATACAATTCCGCATTCTTCCAATACGCCACATCACTCGTCGTTACATCTGACTTGATATTGTTACTTTCAATCGTTCCGGCAAGGTCAAAGCCCGTATCGGTACTGATTCTAATATTGCCGTCGCAAGGAGTGAATATTTCACTGTCATAATCTATCGCAAAATCCATACTGTACAATCCGTCAAGGAAATACTTCAAATTCTGCGTATTTTTTATACTTATTCCAAACCACACAATACCTGAACCGGCATTATCCACATCATAGACATTATCCGCTGTCAAGTTCGGTGTTTGAGGTTTGTCCAAAGGTTTTGACGCAGTTCCGAGATAGTCAAGCGTTAACGTTGCCTTTTCCGGCGGAACTGTCGCAACCGGTTGTCTGACCGCCGTATCAGGTTCGAATGTCGCCATACTGTCACTAACCGTTGTCGGAAGTGATTCGTAATACGGTGTAGGCATTATATTCAACAGTGCGTTAGCATCTATCGAGTTGACATTTCTGTCTTCGGTAACATCTGCCACTCTGTATGCGTAGATTTTTGCCCATTCATCAGCAGAATTTATTATATCGGTATAGAAACCGTTATTCATTCTTTGATAAAGCATATCCGCGTCATTTGAATCAACAGTTCTGTCAAGGTTAATATCACCTTTATTCGCAAGAACCACTACAGGTCTTGTAAACAATCGTGTTGTATTATCAGTATCGGTAAATGTATATTTTAACGTATACACTCCCGGTCTTATATTAAGACTTGCCAACTCACTTATAACACAACTTGCTCCTGTATTTGCCACAGTGACCGTTTGCGATGTTGTTGTCATTATATCTGTTACATTTGTCGGAACATTGACAGTTTGAACTTCTATTGTACGAGTTACATTTTCCGCCGAAACTGTATTTCCGTCCATATCTTTCAGATTTTTAAAACCCGGATCAACAAACGTTTGTCCGTTGTATACAAACAGCGTATAAGGATTTTCATCGTAATTCACGCCGTCCCATGCATCTGTATAATATTTTGTATCATATGTATTTACCGCTTTGTTCGGTGTATATGCCGCATCATATGTATGATTTTTCGAGAACAAATCTTTTGCCGTTGACTTATCCGTTATATTGTCGGACGATTCGATTAAAGCGTAAGGTGAATTACCCGGTTTTATATCAACATCAACCGCTTTTTTTCTGAGTATTGTAATCGTGTATTCAGCCGAATAATTTTGTCCGTCATTCAGGTCTGTATATTCTGTCTTAATTTTGACTGTATTAAGTCCTTCTTGAAGATCAAACAAGTCGGATTTATATGTCGTAACACTCGTTGATGTAGAATCAACTTGAGGCGCTATTGTCAATGTATTTCCGTTCGCTGTTGCTGTCACCGTCATAGACGGAGTTAATTCCAACAGTTTATTCTTCAAATCGAATTCAACAAAATTCTTTTCTACAGAGCCGTCTACAATTACTCTGTATGCGTATGTTGTTTCGTTAAATGTTGTCACCGCATATGGTGGAAGTGACTCTCTTAAATCGTTTGGCATTGTCTCATTTTCATTATAATCCCTCAAGTCCGCCAAACGAACCCACACATCATTTGTTTCACGATAAGTCGGTCTTACCGTTACATTTTGCGCTATCATCGTAAATGTCGTTGACATTTGAGATGCGTTTGCGAACGTTATACCATCATCAGTTTCCCACTTATCGAATGTGTATCCGGAATCCAAAATCTGAACATATATCGGAACAGTTTCGCCTACTTCATATGTTCTTGAACATATCCTGTTGCTTGTTTCGTCCATCAAATATCCCAATCCGATAGATTGTTGTACGCTGTCGCCGTTGTCAACAGTTACGGTATACACTTCATTTTCCGTTACCTTAAAGGTTATATTGAAATATGCCAATTCAGCATTTTTATTTGAGCCTATGCTGACTCTCGCCGAATATGTTCCGACCGCCAAGCCATGCTTTGTACGAATTTCAAACTGCGTTTTGTCGCCAACATTCAAGAAAGTAACATACAATGGTATGCTGTTTACAAAGCTTGTAGGACTACTGTCTGTAGCCGTTGTTCCATCAGTCTGAACGAAATCGGAAATTCTCATTGTCAGACTGGTTATATTATCTATACCGACATTCTCAAGCGTGTACATTTGTCTTTGTACATCGGCAGTTGAATAACCCACTTTCTTTGTATCGTACTCAAACGTTTTACTGTTAAGCACAACTTCTACCGGACTGTCCGCACTTCCTACATCAGTAGTAATCTTTATTGCCTCTTTTTCCGGTTCCGGAGTCGGAGATGTACTCGGCGCCGGCGACTCACTCGGATTTGGCGACTCACTCGGATTTGGTGACTCGCTTGGGTTCGGTGATTCACTCGGATTTGGTGATTCACTCGGATTTGGCGACTCGCTCGGGTTCGGCGATTCAGTAGGTTTTACCGTAGGCTGAATTGCCAGTGTTGTCACCTTTATTTTTAAGTAAATATCGTCCGGATTTTGTACATATCCGAAATTTGTATATGAGTAATCTTCAAGTTTACCGATAAGTGTTACTGTTGTTCCCTCAGTCGGCAACACAGTAGCCGTCGGATCACCTTCGATGCTCCAACTTACAACCTTTGCACTGTCATATTCAGACGGTTGATAACCGATCTGTCCATGATATGCAATAGGAATTGTACTTCTATCAGGGAATGATATATATGTTGCTATATCCGCAAGGCTTTGTCCCTCGTATACAGGGAACATCCCCGCTCTCCCCTCTGAATAGTCTTTTTCAACATAGTTATTTCCGTTTTCACCAAGATAATAATTAACTCTCGGATTAAATACAAACCCTACTTGCGCAGTTTCTGCATCATCCGGCGGAATTGCTGACAATTTAAAATTATCATTACCCAAGTTTATGATACTTTGTATCAATTCACGGTCTGTATTCGTCATACTCGTTGCACTGTCAGACATCGCATTAATTTTAATAACTGCCTGTCCGTTCACAATACTAACCGTTACAAAATCATTGTTATCCGTACTTTTTAATACCATTCCGTTTGGCAGGTATATATTAAAGTTTGTTCCGTCTTCAAAAGCTGCTCCGTCTTTAGGAATGACCGTTATATCTAAGATACCCGTTTCTCTTTCAACTTCCGCAGTTATTGTTGCATCCTTGAGATAATCATTTCCCTTTAATACATTTCTCAACGCATCAATATTCCAATTAAATCCGTCAGGGATTGTAAGCCAAGCCGGCTCAGGCGTTCCGAACAATGCTTTGTCAAATTCTTCTGTATATGTTTCACTAACAGGTGCAGTACCCGTTTTCAATGCTTCCGTAACATCATCAGGCGTCCAATCCGTTTGGATAGGATTTTGAGTCGGAGGAACATACATATCGTCAATGCCGTCCAAAACAGGAGTTACAGTATCAGGCATTTCTAAATCATCCCAAATTGACGGTCGGTTACTGTCACTGTATGACAAAATACGATTATCATATTTAAAGCCGGTAATCGTAACAGGTTTTACCGTAACTTTTACCGTTACAACTTTATCTGTACCTGCATAGTTTTGACTTACAGTATAAGTCACATTACCCAAAGGATTATATTCTGTTCCATTGCTATATTGAACTGTAAAAGTTTCATCTTCTGAGTTCCATATCATATTGCCCAGCACTTGCTGTCCGTCGGAATATCTCTGAACAACGGTATTCATTGTTTGGTTCAAATATGCAACCAAATCCGCCAATGTACCCGCTTTTGTCGTATCCGAGCATCTATTATAAATAGAGTACGCAGTAACTGTTCGTTCTTCAACTGCCGGAGTTACATCAAGAAGTGTTCTGACAACTTTCCATTCTGCCGGAAGTACGTCTACAAAGTATTCAATATGGTCATCTCCGACATACATAATATACGCACTATCATCTTCTATACTTAAAATACTATTAAGTTGACTTTGAGTCATATTACATACTTGAACAGGATCTACGATTTGGAAACTCATCTTTCCCAGTGAAACTTTCCTGTCAGATGCTAAAATACATTTTACATCTTCCGTTTTTGGTGAACCTATCTGTTTCTCTCCAATATATTCACCGTTAGGAGTTTGTGGGTCCGGAACAAGGTTTATTTTTATCGAACTGCTCGTCAGCTCCGAATATTCTTTTGTCAAATAAGCCTCACTTGTAAATACTTCTGTATTAGCTTTAAAAGTATTCGTTACATCAGTCGCTATATCATTAGTATCAAAGTTGGACGGAACTATATACTTGCTATCATAATCCAAGGTAAAATCCACACCGGTAGCATCAACATTTTCGATACTGACATCTACTAATGCTTGAATTTTTCCATTTGTACCATACTGCAAAGTAAAGCCGTCAAAAACAAGTTTACTCTCTTCTGTAACAACATTTGCAAGACTTATATTTTCTTTTTCCGCTGACACAGTAAAAACAAACGACGGCAACATCATACATATTAGTGTCCATACCGCCACAACTTTCTTTATTGCAGCACTTTGTCGCATATAACCCCTCCCCTCCGGGTATATTTAATACACTTATTTTACATTTTATGGAATCAACTGTGTACATTCTTTTAATTGTATCCATATATATCTAATATACTACAACCCCCCCTAATTGTCAAGTTAACCAAATATGACAACTATGCTACATTTCCGTGTCAAAGAAAATCCTATTTGGTCGAATTTTGTTTCTTATATTAATATAAAAAACAACGTACCCATTTGGGGTACGTTGTCTTTATTATTCAGTATATGCACTGATAAGAATTCTGCTGCTGTCTGTTCTGTTATTAAGATTTGGAGCTTTTATAGTTCTATGAGTTGTGATATATAGCCTGTCTTTAGCGTTGTACTTATCGTCACCGTTAAAGTCACATATCTTCTTATCAACCATAGCTTGTGCAGGAGTTACGTTTGGAGTAGTTGTGCTGTCAGTGTTTAATTCACTGTCTGCATCTTCAATATCATCAACAATAACTTCGTCTTCAACGATTGTTATCTCGGCGTCTGTAGTTATTGCCATATGGTCTTCCTTAACGTTCTCCTCTTCGGCAACCGGAGTTTCTGTTTCAGTTACTTCTTCTGTAACTTCATCATAAACACCCATTACCGCTGTTTTCAAGCCCTCACCTGAATAACTGTTGCTTGACGAGCCGCTATCTGATGAGCCGCTGTCCGATGTACCGCTTGACGAGCTACTGTCTGACGAACTGCTGTCTGATGTACCGCTTGATGCACTGCTGTCTGATGAGCCACTATCAGATGTACTGCTTGACGAGCCACTGTTTGGTGAACCGTTGTCTGATGTACCACTTGATGTATTACTGTCAGATACTTTATCATCTGACGAATCTGTCGGTACATTAACAGTTGTGTCATCCTTTGTTGTGCTGTCGTCTGTCTTATCACCTGTTGGCGTATCGTCTGTTGTATCATCCTTTGTTGTGCTGTCGTCCATCTTATCACCTGTTGTACTATCGTCTGCCTTATCATCCGTCGGAACTTCAGCCTTTGTATCATTCTTATCATCAGTTGTTACAGCTCCCGCTGCCAAAGCATCCGGATACAAGTCTGCATAATCTCCGAAGATTTCGTCCATTGTATATTCTGTACCAGCCAACATTGACTTAAAGTATTCAAGGTCTTTTTCATCAATAATATCATGGCTGTCACCCGTTGTAACTATATCACCAGGTATCAAATCAATTCGTCCGAAATCATACATTGCTCTAGCATACGATTCTTGAACATCAATTTCAGATAAGTAATATGTTAAGTAGCCTGCACGTCTTACCGTGATACTGTATACGCCTACGCCTGCCGCAGTAATTGTTTCTTGTGAGAATTCAAACTTACCGTCAGCTCCTGTTACAACTTTTTCTACAAGTGCACTGTCAGGATCTGTAATCACATCATATTGTTGTGCATCAGGGACTTTATACAAGCTTACTGTGGCAACATTGTCGCCGTCAGCAACTGTATTAACATTACCTCTGATAGTTGTTTGTAATTTCGAAACAAGTTTATCATGATCTCTTATAACCTTAACCTTATAACATCCTGTACCGCCGACATCATTTGTAATAATGAATTCAAAGTTATATACAGTCTTTGAAAGGTCAAGTCTTGCTACTGTAACAAGTTGATCTGTAACTTGTCTGTCAATTTCAACATTATCCAACTTAACTGCGATAGTTGTTTCTGCACTGTCTGTTGTATCTGCCGTTGCGGTAAATTCAATTTCTTGTGCAAGAACCGGAACTTTTACAGTATATGAATTTGTATTCTGTTCAAATTCAGGATCAAGTTCATAATATTCATCATCAGGATTATCGTCAGTTACCTCAAGGTTTGTCAAGAATGCTGTATTCTGTTGAATTACCTTAAGTACATATGTTGTCTTTTCCGTTTCATCAAGTGATGAGTAAACTGTTATGAAGAATATATCTTCATTTGACGTTGTACTCAAATCATAATCATTCGGAACATTATCAACATTTTCTGTTGATACACCGTTATGTGTTATGATAACCGTATCTGCCGGTTCTCTTGAAGCTGCAAGAATATTTATGCTTTCCTGACCTGCCTGAACGATTGCCGAATACTTGAATGTTTCTGAATCAAACGGATCAATTACTGTTGAAGATGTATCGTAGTCGTACAAGTCAGTGTCGCCATCGTCAAGAACAAGATTGTCAAGACGAATCTTACTCTGTGCTCTTTCACTTCTTCTTACTACCACTCTGTAATATCCAACATCGTCTGCCTCTGGGCTGATAACAGTAAAGTCGATATTTGCAGTAGCGTCATCATCTTCCATAAACGATATAGGAAGAATAAATTCTTGAGCTATATCTGTGAACATTTCAACTTGATTTTCTGTTCCCAACTGTGCAAGAACAGTATCGTTTTCATATTCTTTCTTTATAACAAGTGAAACGCTGTTATCTGTATAATCAATTACTGTCTCATACAATCTGATAAGTTTGTTATAATTCTTATCAAGTTCATATTTACCGTTATTCGGTTCATCCTCTTCTATAACTGCCAAATCTGCAAGATATGCGTTACTCTTATCATAAGGAGCTCTTATAACTTTTAGAGTATATACCGCACTTCTCTCTTCGCTGTCGCCGCCCGGAAGAATCTTGTCATAAGTTATCTTAACCAATACTGTAAAGTTATCTTCATCAAGCGGTGTATCAATAGTCTTTCTGTAAGCACCGTCTACAGCCGGATCATTATAATCGACCGAACCGTCTGACAATACCTTACCTATTTGAATTCCAACGTTCTGGTAAGATTCTGCAATTACATCGAATTCTTCAACCGATTTACCGATATAAACGTGGTAATCACCGTAATTTGTACCGTTAAATGTTTCTGACATTACTGCATCAGGTGATGGTTCAACTCGTAGATCCGTCAAAATCGGAACATCTGTCTTATAAATATTAACAATGTATTCCGAAACATTTTCAAATCCACTTTCGGCGTATTCTGTTAATCTGAACTTGAATACTCCCTTATCTGTATCATCAAGTTGTGCCTTAATGTAGTCACTAAACTGTGTACTTACTGTATAGTTGTCAAGATATTCACTTCTGACAACATCATTACCACCATAAACATCAAATATTTCAATATAAGCATTATCATCATTCAACGGATATGCAAACAATTCTATATCTGATGTATCAACCATGACATTGTACTTATGTACATTGCCTGTTACCGATTCATCAAATGTACCCATTGTACCGTTTCCGTCTTTGACAATTATGTCTTTCAAGAACGGTTCAAAGTAATCTGATTGATTATCAGCATTAACGAACAATGTGTAAACATAACTGTTTCTGTCATCAGCTGTTACTCTTATCGTGTACTTTTCTCTGTCTGTACTGATAAGTTCTGTTATATTGCCATCCACAACTCTTCTTCCGTTTACTCTTATAACTGCATCCGGATCGTTTGCTGTCAAATCAAATGGTAGATTATTAACCGCATCAGCATTTACAACAGTAGATGAGTATCCGTCTGTTATATCAACTGTATCACCGTTTACGATTAAATCAGTAAGTGCTGTGGTTGACTTACGGATTATTGTCACTGAATATCTCTGTTTTGCCTTAGAATCATTTCCTATTTCTACAATAACCGTTGTTACCGGTTTAGAGATTGCCACTGTGTTGCCACCGTGTACATTGACATTTGTTCCGTCATATTCCGGAGTTGCATTTATTACAACTTCATCTACATTGCTGTCAACATAAGCATAGTAGTTCACGTCACGAGCTGTAAAGTCTGTTGTAAGTTCTACATTCTTACCTCCGGCTGTTACTGTCAAGTCTTTCAAATCAACAGATTTAATCATATCATGAGTACGTCTGTTAATTGTCAATGAGTATACGCTTGTAGGATAATTTGTTTCCTTAGACGGATATACCATAAAGATTACTGTCGAATCTTGTCCTGCCGGTGATGTAACATCAAATGTTCCATCGTGGTTATTTACAACGTGAGATGTTGATGACACAGTTGCAACAACCGGAACATAATCCTTTGTTTCTTCAACAAAGTGTGTAAGCAATTCTTCTGTATCAACGGTAATAGTATCAACATCGAACGGCACTGTTACATAATAGTTATGTATCGACGGATCAAACACAGGAGCCATACTACCCTTATCAACTGCAAGATAATCAAGTTCGGCGATTGTATCGTTAGGTCTTACAACATTTACAACATAATGTACTGTTGTCTGAGATGCCTTAACATCTGTATCACCGTTACTCTTTACAAAATCAATTTCTGATGTAAGAACTATATCAAAGTAATTTGCACCATGTTTCAATTTTGTAATACCAAGGTGATTATCTCCCATATATGCTTTTTCAGCATCTGAAAGTTTTTCTCCGCTGCTTGTAATCGGCATATTGTTGATTGTCACATACATATTTGTTGTTTCATCGAAATACGGAATCATATTGATTTCTTCTGTATCTTTATCAACAACAACTGTGTAAGAGTATTGATCACTTCTGAATTCAGGAATTATAGGTAATTCTTCATTAGATTCTGTTAACTTTAAGCCGTCAAGTTTCATATCAACATCATACTGAGCTTTAGCTTTATCTTCGCCCTTGTTAATTACTACTGTGTATCTTTCCTTTGTTCCAAGTGTATTATCCACAGCGAATACAAGAACGTTATCACCCTCATATAGTTTAACGCCTGTGACGTTACCCGATACAAGAGCAGCATTATTAAGTTTAACGCTGTCATGCTGTCTTGCAGTATCTTCTTCAGAACCTACAGTTGCCTTTACCCATACCTCTGATGTATCGTTAGGTACATTCAGATAATATGCGTGTTCAGAATGATAGAAGTCACTTGATAATGTATATCTCGATTCTTCCGCTCCGGTTGATGAGCTATAAATCTCTATCGGCAATTCAATATAAGGTCTGTCCTTATTGTATGCTCTGTTTACAGTTACAACATAATGCTTTTCTGTTCCGTTAAAGGTTACAACCTTGAACAACAATTCAGTGTCACCGTAAGGAACATTGGTCATTGTATAAGTTTGTCCGCTCTCTATCTTCACAGAACCATTATTTGTTGCATTATTACTTACATAGATATATGACTTACCGTGTATTCCTGTCGGATCTTCAACCTCTTCAGGTCTTAGACTCGGAGTGAACGATACAGTATCTACGTCATAATCATATGAAATATAGTAGTTTGTCAACTTCGCATTGAATAGCGGAGTAACATTTGAACCTTCTGTATAATCCATATGAATTATATCGCCTGTATGTTCAGGTGTTGCACGGTGTGCATCAATTATATAAGTTTCCTTTGTAATATTATCTTCGGCAGTTACTGTTATAACAACCTTGTTTGAACCGTAATGAAGTGGTATATCATTTAGTTCTGCTGTTGAGCCAAGGTTATAATACAACTCTTCGCCGCCTTCTTTTCTGATTCTTAGATCAGAATGTTCATCTGCTGCCTCAACTATCAATGAAAGCTTATCTTCATCGTAAGGGATTGCAAGGAAGTATTCATGAACGTCCTTATCAAACATCGCTGTCAATAGTGCATAGTTTTCAGAATTGATATTTGAAAGTTCTGCATTATGGCTAAGTTCCATCATAGTAGATGTTGTATCTTTTAATACTACAGTATCCGGACCTGCTGCTCTGTTGATAGTTACTGAATAGTATCTTGCATTCTGTACCTTACCGGCACCGTTAGATTCACTTACTTCAAATACAACTGTGTTATCACCCTTTTGAAGAATCATCGGATATTCAAGCATATTACTTACGAGCGTCTTCTTTTCAACCTTATTGTTATTTGAATCAACATAAGTTTCAAGAAGATATACGTCGCAGTTCTGTGCGCCAAGGTTCTTCGACAATGATAGCTTAACTTCCATTGTATCTTCGTCTACAGAGTCATAGTAGTTATAATCGTATTGATTATTTACAAATACTCTTGTAAGCGGCTTGCCTGTGTCGGCTCTCATTATATTAGTCAAGTAAGCCATTTCAGGATCAAGATTAATATATGAATCCTTAAACAATTCAATAGCATATTCTGATGTTGTCTTATTAGTGTTATAAACATTGAATATAACTCTTAGTCTGTCACCCTCTGTAAGCTTTGTTCCGTAAACAACCTGACGGCTGCTTACCTGATTTGAAGACTGATTGTCATTCAAACTTACACGGTTAACGATTTCATAATCGAATCCATCGTCAAACGGTACCGCCGTTATTTTAATCGGCGTATCAGATTCATCAATTTCCTGAGGAATTGTAAAGTGGTAAGTAAACTTATCAGATGTATTATCCTCAACCGGAACTGAAACTGTATCATAATATTTATCACCGATTTGAATTATAATATCGTTTAGCTTAGCATAATCATCATTTGCAATTCTTGTTATGCTGAATGTGTAAGTCTTTGTAACAGTACCATCTTCTGAAGTTACATTTAGCTTAATGTCATTTATACCTTCCTTAAGCATAAACTTAACTTCTTCATTTTCTTCAAATATTCCGCTACTTGAATAGTTCATTGAGTTCTGGATATATGTACCTGTTGCATTTTCGCTCATTCTCAAATGCTTAAATGTAATATAAGTATCTGCGTTACTTACTGTGTAAGTATAATCAAGCTGCTCAGGTAGATAATCCGTGAAATCTCTATGAATATCAGCGTCTGTAGGCAATGTAAAGTCTGCGTTGATAAGGTCTGCATCATTGCTCATAGTTTCTACAACAAGTGTGTAGTTTCTATATACAAGATTTTCAACATCGGCAACTTCTTTATATTCAGTTACTCCGATATTAATTTCTTGTGGAATTGATACCTTATCTTTTGATGTAAATTGCTTTCCTGTAGTGTCATAGTAGTCATAGTTCTGAGTTGCAAAGCTACCAATCTTTACAAGTTTTCCTACGCTTACTGTTATAACTCTGACAGTTGCCTCATTTACATACGACGGCATCTTAGCAACGTATGCACCCTTTGTACCGTCTGCCTTTACATAATCAGCATCCCACTTAGCTGTCACCGGCATTGCATAACCAAGTTCATTGCTTGTTTCAAACGAGCCTTCCGGTGTTCCAAGCATAACTCTTAGAATATCAGGTGTTCCTGCCGGAATTATTGTCAATTTGTAATCCTGAGTATGAGTTAAATCACTGTTATCAGTCAATCTGATTGTCAATATGCTTGTGTTATCACTACTGTTATGGTCATTTGTACCACTTTTGGCTGTTGCCATATCAGTAGATGTACTTACTGAACCAAGCTGTAAACCGGCTGAGTTTATTATGCTTGTTGTTACGTATGACGGATCGTCTGACTGTGCCTTGACTACCGGCTCTGTATCGTAATCAACATATGCGAGATATTCATTTCCGTAACGTTGTGCTCTTATTCCGTCAACAATTAGTGTTTCAAGGTTAAGTTCACGTTGGTTACGATTAATCTTAATTCTGTAATCTCTTGTTTGAGTAGCGTCTTCACTCTCTACTCTTACGATAAACTTATTAATACCTGTTGTAAGTTTAACGGCTGTTACAATAGAATTCAATGCCGCTCCGGCAATATTCTCATGTCCTCCGACTTCTTTAAGTACAGTAATCAATGTACTTGAATTCTTATGAACATGATTTGCATAAGCATAAATATCTACCTGTTCAACATTTGCTCCTACAGTTACTTCATAATCTTCAGTATCATAATTATACTTAGGATTCATTTCGTAACCTGTAACACCCAAACCTAATGTAGTATGGCTTAAGTCTGCATCGTTCGATCTGTGATGAACCATAATTGTATACTGCTTTGTGTAATCTCCAAGTACAAGAGTTACCGGAACTTCAGCATAGCCGTATTCATCAAGTTCAAGTTCTGACGGCGTGTATACTCTTGTTACAGGGTTTTCTCCGCCATCAGTAACAGGAGTACTCTTAGCCTGTAAATCATATATGTCATTGTAATCACTACCGATATAAATCTTAAGTGTTTCACTAATGCCTTTTTCTTTTACAGATTTCAGTGCTTCTTGTGCATCTGCAACAAAGATGTACTGGTCTTTTGAGTTATCAATGTTAATCTCATAATCGAATACATTCGGTTTAAAGTCTTTACCCTTGAATTCAATAGGATCTTCTGCAATAGCGTCAGGTCTTACTTCAAGTCTGTCAAGTGACATATCAACTGCCGTATAATTAATATTCAAGTAATATGCACCGTAAATACTTGTATTTGCAGGACGAATTATGAACATAAATTCGTTCTTGCCTTCCTTCAACTGTGTTACACCGGCATTTAATGCACCGGATGACATACTTCTCCACTGTTGATCCTGTGCAGATGTATTATTTAATCTTACCATTTCTATTGATGCCATCGGGTCAATAGCCTTGATATATACATTCGCCGTTGCCGTGTCATTGTATACATGAGATTCAAATACTCTGTCACTGCCAATAGTGTTATCTTCATCAGGAGCACGTCTTTCAACCGTTAGATAATCAAGAATGTTATCTATAGCTGACTTATTAATAAGTACAGTATATGTCTTATCAGGTTTATCAGCTGTTGCTGTTGCATAGATTGAGATTGGCACATATGTTGTTGCACCTTGAAGTGCGATATGTGAATTTGTAACAGTATTCGACAAGCTACTTATCTTCACTCTCGGATTCTGTTCACTCTCTGCTCCTACAACCGCATAGTATTCTGTATTATTAACATTTGTGAATATAGCTGTTACGCTTGACTCTGTCTGGTATGTCGGAAGTTCGCTTTCTGCTATATACATTTCTCTATCGTCATCCCAATTTGCATCTATTGTACTTTGAACCTTAACTAACATACCATAATCTGCCTCGTCAAGTTTCAAAATTCTCAATGTGTATGGGTTTTCGATATTATTTACTGACTTAACAATAAAGTTGATAATTGTTGTGTTATCAGGTAACGGAACATTCTTTAGAACTACCGCACCCGGTGTTGAACCGTCCGAATATCCGTCTACTATGATAGATGACTCTGCACTCTTTGGTACAATCTTAATATCCGTCATTGTCAAGTTCATCGGAACTGTGGCAATAAAGCCTGTATGTCCGTCTGTACTTGCAAGTTGACCGTTATCAACTCCGTTTTCATATGTGTACTGAACATAAATCTTGTCTACGCCCGTACCGACCGGAGTATTGATTATATCAAGTCTGTAATATGTACAACCGTCTTTATCATTGTATTGACTGTTCTTATCATTTTCAGGGTTATAAGAAACGCTCGCCGGTACAATTCTGAAGTATAGATGCTTTTCTCTGTCATTTACAACTGTCAATCTGTTAGTTGTCTTTAGATATTTAACATCGTCACTGTTTGCAACAAATTCACCCTTTGTTTCGTCATACATTTCAATAGTTGCATAAATGCTTCTTGCTTTTAGTTCAAACTTAGAAGTTGCCGATCCCTCAGGCATATTGATTACATATGTATTAAACATACCTTCTATGCCGTTAAGAGTATCTTTTTCTTGTCCGTTTGAAACTGCAGATACATCAGATAATGTCTTCTTATCTGTGTAATCCTTAATATCGACTGTCTTTCCGTATTCAAGAGCCGCATCGTTAGATTCACGTCTGATATTCAAGTTGTATTCCTTGATATTACCCTTACCGTCTTTCGCACGAACTCTTACTGTAATATACGGCTGATTATTCATCGGAACAGAGAATCTCATTCTTAGTGCATTTGGACCGCCAACATGATGATCTTCGTCTGTAACTAATATATTATTTCCGTCTTCATCAGTAGTATATTCAATCGGATAATATGCGGTCAATTCCGTAGTCTTATGGTTATTGGTTACATTGATATATGCAGTTGTTGCATTTTGGTTAATCAATACTTCATATGACGCAGGATCTGCAAGGCTCGCACCTATACTTGAAGGTGTTGCCAATCTACCCGATTCATTTTCAATATGGCTGACACGCATTACAACTGACAAGTCAGAAGTTATGTCGCCGCCGTCTTTACGGATTAGTCGCAAGATTACAGGAGTAATCTGGTCAGGAAGTCCGCTTACAAAGTTTGAAGAACCCACATAAATCATATATTCGTAAGGTTTTGTAACAAGAACTTTACCTTCTGTTGCAAAGCTTGGATTTTCTGAAATATGTTGAGTAAATGTGTAACTTTCGTTTTCTTCCTTAACGTCTGTAACAGCATCAACATATGCACTCTTATCTTTTGTTACAGCTTGAATTGAAACATCTTGTACATCGTATAAGATTTCTGATTCGTAAACCGGAATGTTATTTTCCAATCCAACATATGTAGCTTGGTTACCTTGAACAAATATATCCTCTAACGCAAGGTCATTGTTCTTTCTTGTCAAAGTCAATGTATAAACCTTTGGATATGGGTCATTTGCTTGGTTTGCAACGCTTACTATATATGATTGACTGTCTGATATGAAGTTTAGCTTAGCAACAACTGAATGTTTACCTGATACAGTCTTTTCATCACTGTCTGCTACTTCTTCACCCGTCTGCATATCACCTGTTACTGTAACGATTGCGTCTGAAATTGTAGCCTCAAATCTCATTGGTACGATAGTTGCACCATAGTTAATCTCAGCTGTAATTTCTTCACGTTCATGTGATATTGTTGCAGTCTGATAAGAATGTTCTTCATTGATATTATCTTCATCTATGATGTCCTTAGGCGCTACTTCTGCCAAATGCAATGTTCTGTCGTTTGAAACACGTTCAAGCAATAGACGATACTGTTTACCTGTTCCGACTGCGGAGCTGTTTACAGTATTCTGCATATTCTGTGATCTTACATAGATGTTGATTGTTACATTTTGACCCTTTCTTAGACCTGTAACTGTTGTAACCTGTTGCTTAATGTCGTACTTAGCAGCATTATGAATCTTAATGCTTGCATAATCATGTTCTGTACGTCCCTTAACTTCAACAGCTGTTACATCATTGCCGATATAAGCGATATATGTCGGTATTGAAGTATCTGTATAACCATGACTCTTCATCTCTTCAGCAGAAAGTTCTCTTGTATTAGGTCTTTCCATTGTTTCGATTGTTCCGACTTCACCTGCCCACAACGATACGAGTGTTTCTTCGTCGCCATCAGATGTCGGATACTGCTTAGTTTCAAGGTTCATATTATCCTTATCCATCGGATAAAGTCTAACTTCATAATACTTCTTAGTTACACCGTCTTCGGCAATCGTTTCAAAATTCATAAATGTATACTCATCTTTATCCATTTCCTGAATCTTGTTTGTATACTTATAATGTGCATTACCATTACCGTAAACATATTGATATTGCTGATTATCATTATAAACTTCGTTTTCTTTGCCGTCGCCTACACGAACAATAGTGTGTTTCTTATCCATTACAATCTGAGTTGTAATTTCTGATGCAGCGATTGAAAGCGTTACGGCACTGCTCTTCTTTCCTACATCATCTGATGACAAGTAACCCTTATATACAATTACCTCATGTCCGTTAGCATCAATATAATTCTTATCGAACTCTTCTTCTGCCATACTCTGAGTATTCATTGTAGCAATCATAATCAAGTCAATATCTGAATCTGCCGAAACAGTTGTTATATCAACCACATGACTTGAAGTTGCTGAATTATCTTCAGCTGTTATTGTAAAGCTTACTTGTGCCTTTTTATTAATTACATTAATCGGTACCAAGATGTAAGATGTATCGTCAGTCACTGTTTCGTGAACATAACTGTCGTCTACCTTAGTTACGTTAATAACAGCTTTGTTATTTGTCGATCTGATATAAACAGGAACAAGGACATTACCGTCTTCATCTTCTTCAAGATACTTAGTCGAAACGGTTACTGCATAGTGGGCCACACCATTTACATTTGTTGCCTTTGTCAAGTCTACATCACCAACATTTTCATCACTGCCGGGTACGATTAACTTTTCAATAGAAGCGTCGCTTGACTTTCTGTAAATCTTAATTCTGTAATGTACTTCCGTACCTGCCTCAGATGTTGAAACAATATCAACTATTGTAGGTACTGTTTCCGTACCTTCGGTATATGGATTAATCTTTACGTCTACGCTGTCACTTCTGTATCCGCCACTGATCTTAATATTGTAACTGAATTTACCTGATTGGTCAGGAGTTGATGTTGTTCCTGTTGCTGAGTAACTTGTATTCGGTTTCGTCAAATTGTTGTTTGTAAGTGCTTCGACAAACATTGTAACATTTTCTCTTGTTTCAGTCTTATCAATTCCGTATTCATATACATAAACTGTCTGACCGTTTTCGTCTGTTTCTGCCTTACTGTTTTCCTTGTTAACCTTTGTATCATTATCAAGGAATATTGTCAAATTGTCTTCATCCTTATACATCTGTGATACAAACAAGTTGTAAATCTTGCTTGTGCCTACATAGTTACCGTCACCAATATCTGTTCCGGTTACATCGTCTGTTGCTCTCATTCCCACTTGTACTTTGATAAGTGTTACTGCATTATCGCCTGTTACAAGGTCTGCCATTGGAAGAGTATTATCCTTTAATGTTGTACCGTCATACCATTGTGACCATGTGATATGTTCATCATTATCAGCATACAACTTAGCTTTATTAGCATAAGTTTCACTTCCGTCATTTGGTATATAACCGTATCTTACATAATAGCCGTCCTTGTCAATCTTGATTTGACCAGGAGTACCAGGAGCAACTCTTGCTGTAAACTTACCTGTTGCAGAATCATATGTTGCTTTATAGCCATTGTTATAATTATCTACTGTTGCAGGATACATTGTAACTTCAGGAATTAGGTTTGTCTTTATAACATCAAGGTTATAGGCCTTTTCCGTCTTGTTATCTGTTGCCTTAACAAATATATTTGTTGAAGTTGTATCCGCTGTAAGTTTAAAGCCTGTCCATGTATACTTGTTTACTGTATACTTATCGTTATCCTTAATATCACTTATCTGAACATTTGCAAGTGTTTCAACAGTCTTAGCTGTTAAATCTACCTTTTCAAGATCTTCAGGAACATACGCTGTATATCCTGTGATATTACCGTCGTCATCCTTATTAGGAACTGCGATTACAGTTTGTGTTGTACCGTTAGTGTCAACGTATTCTGCAATGACGCTTTCAAGATCAACAACTGTATTCTTAATAAAGATTCTCAACGTTGATTCAGAAACCTGTTCATAATGCTGACCTGCATAATATACAACCTTTACAGGAATATCAAGCGACTTGCCTTCTTCAAGGTTAGGTACTTGTACAGTACCGTATCTCTGATTCAAAGTTGCGTCGTTATAAGTATAACTTACATTGACTCTGTTATCATCAGGGATAAGTCCGATATTAGTATTATCTGCACGGCTTACCAAAGCATTATGTGTTACGTTTCCGTTTCCATCAACAAGTTTAGTTGCCTTATCACCCGTTGAACCGTTCCACTCTGTATAAGCTGTCAAATCAAGATTGATTTGAGGAACAATTATAATTGTGTACTTTTCACGGTTTACTTCGTCTGTCGCAATGACATATGCGTATCTTGTAGATACTACTCCGTCTGTAAGAGCTACATTCTTTTCAGTATATGTCTTCTTTTCATACGGAACATTTGTCAATGCACTGTCAGTACTGATATATACTCCTGCAAGAGCATTATCCTTTGTTGTTGACGCAGTAAGTTCGGTTAACTTATTGATACCGTAAGGAACTCTTACTATGAATTCCTTATCTGATACAAGATATGTTGTATCAGCGTTTATTGTTTGTTCAATGCCGTCTGCATCTATGTACTTAGCGATTACGTCAATGTCTGTCTTATCGTTAATTCCGCTGATTCTCAAGTATGCCTTTCTATCGACACTTATCTTACTTGATGGTCTGATTGAAATTGTCAATAATACACTGTCATCATTAATCTCGTATCCGCTTATTGTCCATATATTGCTTGCGGTGTCTTCTGCTTTTGTTCCATTTGCTGAAACATTTACAAGAGCGCTGTCGCTGACTGCCTTAACATATAAGTCTGCCTTATCCGTTGTAACAGTTGCTTCATATACATCAGCCGTTGAACCGTTAATTACTTCTTTCTTAACATTACCGATTTCCTCAGTGCCGTCTACCTTAACTGATTCAAGACTTGTATTTGCTCTGTAGATTGTCAAAGTATATGTCTTATCATTTGTACCTGATGAAGGTTTTACATTGATATTGACATTCTGTTCATCGCTTGTTAACTGATATTCCTTATATTCATCATACGATGTCTTGTATGTTGTATTCGGTTCAATCTGTACCTTAGCCGAATTAGATTCTGCCTTTGCCTTAATGTCTGTCAATGAAACATTTTCATCTACTATTGCAGCATATGTATCATCGTCAACCTTTTCGGCTCTGACAACAATTTCATCGCCCTTAGCGTCTTCATATGTTAAGTCGATATAGTCAAGATTATTATTATCGTCCTTCTTATAAATTCTTACATATGATATGTTATTGAACGAACTTGGAATATTAGCATTTCCTACATTAACCTGAATTTCTGCATATCCGTCTTTCAATGCCAATGATGAATTATAATAGCTATTTGAAGAAGTTGCATTCGGTTCAGGTGCTGTGTCAGGAAGTATACCTGTTGTAAGTTCAGCATTAACGTCGCTTGCCTCAATTCGTATATCTGTATAATTGCCATCTATGAATATCTCATAAACATCAGCCGCTCTGCCGTCTATTGATTCAGAAACGGTTGTTGGATAATATGAATTACCCGATGCGTCTACTGTCTTTAGTTCAAGATTTGCGATATATACATTAACCTTATATTCAGCCTTAGCTTGTCCGTTTGATGATACAACAGTAATCTTCTTAGCAGTAACCGGTGCAGATACATCTTCAAGAACATCTGTATGTCTTGATGCAACTGTATTACCGTCTATCTGTACAATAGCTCCGGCATTGGCTGCCTGAGCAATCAAGTCAACAAGTACATCACTTGTCTTGTCAGAAGAAATCCATGCGTTATATTCGCCGTTTTCTCCCTTAACTGCCTGAACTGTTCCCTCAACGTTGTTACGAGTATATCTAACTTCTACTTTTTCAAGATCTGTATCTTCATTTGCCTTGTATACATTTAGATAAATTGTCTTATATGTATTTTCATCGGCATCTTCTGCACGAATTTTGAACTCGAATGTTGTCACTTCTCCGTTAAGAGCCCATTCTTCTTTTTCAAATACACTGTTATTTACAGCCGAATTTGGTAGAGCCGCACCTACTGATGCGTAATCACCGCTTACCATAGCGTTATTGCCGCTTGCTGTAACCTTAACGTGAACATTTGTCTTATCTTCACTGACAATCAATTCATAAACGTCATTTCCGTTTTTATCTGTTGTTGCAACAGCAAGTTCATTATCCATATCCTCTGCATAAACTTTAACTTCACCTATATTTAGGTTCTGTCTTTCAAGTTTTAGAGTATATCTGTATGAATACTTACTGTTCGGAACTGCTACATATACAGGGATATAGAATTCCTTAATGTCTTTTCTTAGATATACATCTCGGCTCCAATCTGTTTCTGTATTAAATTCGCTCATTCCTGAAGTCGGTACAGTCATGTAGTCCACATTTCCGCCAATCAATGTAGGCAATGTCATTGTAACTTCGGCATTTGATGCAAGTGCCTTTGTCCAAATGTCTATTGTTTCATCATCTTGGTCGATTTGAAGTGTGTAGATACCCTTGCTGTCAGCTGTAAGAGTTGTGTAATCGTCCTCATCTGCAAGCTTTGTCTTTAAGAATTCAAGACCGCCAACATAATCGGCTCTTTCCAAAACAAGCATATAGTCAACTGACTTTCTGCCGCTCTGTGAAGTTACTCTTACAACATACTTAGTTGTTTCGCCGTTTTCAAGCGGCATATCTGAATCTGTCCATACACTGTCTAATGTTGTATCATCCGATGCAAGAACATTTTCAAGTCTGTCAATAACTTCAATTCTGCCGTTATTCTTAGCTTTCAAAACAACATTTGCTGTTTCGCTTGTTAAGTTGTGAGCATTATAAGAAGTTCCGCTTGCTACTACATTTGTATCGTTTACAACTACGCTCTCAAGTTCTGCAACATCACTCTGGCGTACCAAAGTAACTTTATGTGCTTGAGATACGGCTATGCCGTTTTCATCAGTTGCTGTTGAGATAATATCAAAGTCTACATCGTAGCTTGATCTTCCCGTACTTACAGGAACGCTGATTTCTATTGAACCTACTCTTGACTTCGTACCAACCTTTACAGTTGCTGTTGGGTCTTCAGCCTCAATATACAACTTAACTGTTTGTGCACTGTCTGTAATTTCAACTTCATGTGAATCACAGTTGCTTGATGTATCTGTATTATTTTCAGCAACGCTTTCTTCTGATGTACCTCTTTGTGCAATAACTGTCTTAACTGCCGTATTGCTTGAAACCTTATTCAACCACAATGGATATAATGCTTCGTTGCCTTGACCATCGCTCACATAAATAGTTAATTCATTACGAGCGTTGTTTAGATTTTCGACATTATACAAGTCGATTCTACGTTCAAAGCTACCTGTGTCCTCATCTGCAACACCTGTTACAAGTTTTGTACCTTGTCTGTAAAGTTCAAGTACATAACCGTCTGATGGTGCATTTAGTGAAACAGTTACATATTCGCTTGTGTTTTCTTCAGGGATTACCGCTACATATTCGCCGTAATCATTAGCTGCAATACGTCTTGATACAGCCTCATCATTATCCTTAACAGATACTGAGATTTGCTTTAACTTAGAGTCACCCTTTGTAATTACAAGATTTCTTGTTGTGTATTCAGTATACGGATAAACCGAAATATTTAGCGGAACAGTGAATGTTGTTTCGCCTGCCTTGCTTATATCGTAATCCTGTTCATCCTCATACAATGCCCAATCGAAATCTCCGATTTGTACCTTAGCATCCTTATCATTTGCCTTTACATAAACCTTAACTTTCTTTGCATTCGGAAGTGCCTGATATGTGTACTGTATCTTATTATAGATAAGTAGATTATCGTCGGCTCTTACCTCTTCAAGTTCAGGCATTCTTCTTGTAAGAGTCAAGATATAATGCTCTGTTACAAATTCATTATCAATATTATGTGAGGTTACTGTGAACGGTAGATTTACTACATTCTTTCTCATTGTATAGAATCTTGTCAAAATACCGCTTGTGCTGTTTGCTATAACAGTTGAACCGTCCTCATCATAAAGTGTAATACCTTGATATTCATTTACACCCTTGATTACAATATCACCGTAATATTCTTTTTCATTTACAAGGTTTACAATATACTTAGCCTTGTACTGCTTTTGAGTACCATCGGCATCTGTATAGTAATCATCTGAGTTAGGACTAATCTTGCCTGCCTCAATGCCCTTGAATGAAACGCTTTCAAGATCTGTATCGTCATCACCTGCATAAAGGATTTGAAGTTTGTATGTCTTGCTTGCCTTTCCGTCTGCGGCGTCAACTCTGAATTCAAAGTTTGTAGTACCGCTTTCGTTCTGTGCGACATTTTCAAATACTCCGCCTCTGTATTTTGATACAGGTGTTTCGATTGTGTCACCCCAAAGTGTTACAGTTGACATTGCGCCCTTAGGCATAATTGTAATATTTACAGGGTCATGTCTGTTTACTGTTGCAACATATGTATCATCTTCTATTGCAAACAAGCTTATATCTACAAATGTATTTTGACCCTTTTGTACTTCTGTATCATTTACATATACTTTCTGTACATCAGGAATATCACGATCTCTTGTGATATTCAATGTATAAACTTGCTTGTATCTGCCTGACGATGATGTTGTTTCTATCTGATAAGTAGTAATTCCGGTTTCAAGTGTACGTTCTACAATAAGTTTACCGTCTGCCTTATCAGCTGTTCCTCTAAATTCGATTGTTGTATAACCGTTTAGAGCATTTACTTCAATCGTTGCAGGATTCCAGAAACTCAATGGGTTATCCTTATCGTATGTCGGAATTGACGCATCATAGATTGTCGGATTTTCCGGACGAGGTATAGCCTTAATTGTATTAACGATAATATCTCCCAAATCTGCATTATGAGATGCAGTATACAATGCAATGACATATGTCTTCTTTGCATTCGGAGTCTTTTCATCGCTTTCATAAAGTTTAGACTTAACTGTTACCTCGATTGTGTTAACCTCATTATTAAGGTCAACATCATACATATAACCTTCATTTTCCCAAACATTTGAAAGTGTGCTAAGCGTCTGATCGTTGATAGCTACAATGTTTGTATTTTCTGAATTTGTTTCAACATATGGTTTAACAGATTTTTCTGCAACCATAAAGTTATATTGGCTGCTTTCTTCGATGTATGTACCTTCTTGACCGTCTATTGTTACTATCTTCAAGCTTACATCATCATCTACACCTTGTAGACGAAGGATATAATCTTGTGTTGCGCCACCGTTATGCGGTGCAACTGTAATACGATAGTATTCATAGTAGTCAGGAGCAATCTTAACACCGTCTTTTAGTACAAATTCTATTGTACCTCTGTTTGTATTGTTTTCAACCGGCTGTTTAATCGGTTCAAATATGCTTGCGTCACTGTCTGCCGACTTAACACGAACAACATTTGTAATTGTAGCATGTTTATCTGTCGGAACAATCTTGATTGTTGCATCTCTCGGAGGAACCTTACCATCCCATACAGCCTCATGCTTAACGCTGTTATAATGACCCGGTTTATTCTCCTCAATTATAATCTGCTCAATTCCTGTGTTGCCGCTCTTTGTTGAAATACGAAGTGTGTATGCTTTGTATTCTTCATCGCTTTCGGCATTTTCAGCTTTAACACGAATTTGATATACGCCGTTATTTACATTCTTCATAATGTCGCTGCCCAAGTCAACGCTCATATTTGCATCAACGTCAGTGTAATTTGTCTGTGCAACCCACTGAGTTCCGTCATACTTGAACAAACCAACCTTAGCGCCGATTGATTCCGGAGTAAGAACTGCTGTTGCCTGTGCCTGTGAACTGCTTGTGTAAATGATGTATTCTTTAGTAGATTCATCATATTCAACTTCTGCATCCACATTGCTTGATGTAACTGTATCAAGTTCTGCAGTTTCATTCTTTCTTGTTAGAATTAATGTGTAGTAACCTCCGTCACCCTCACCGTACGGTGCAAGAGTTCCGTCTTGTGCAGTTACATAGATTCTTACGTTTTCAATTTCTTGATCCGGAGTTTCTATTGTCTTTGTTTCAGTCTTTACATTTGTAGGAGGTGTTGAATTAATTCCTACAAGTGCATAGTTGCTTTCAGCCTCTGCCTTTAATTCATAATCCTTAGCTGTGTAAGAGATACTTGATTCAAATACACCGTTGTTATGTTCAACCTTCTTGCCGTTGATGTACAATACAAGGTTTGTATTGTTATCCTTTAGGTTAGAAGTGAATGTGTATTCCTTAGTGTATTCCTTAACGCTACCGTCGGCGAATGTACCGAATGCGGCATGAACAAGAATCTTATATTCTTGCTTAGTATATGTTGTGCTAAGCATTTGATCAAATGTAACAGTATTATCGAATACATTTCCTATTGTATTTGATTCTGTACTATAATGATTTGATTCGGAATCAATCGTAAGCGTTGTTCCGTTTGTTGACATAATATACAACAAACCGCTATTTGTATTCTTTTCTTCAAATACATAATAGTTTCTCTTTTCACTGTCATAGCTTGTCGACGCATTGTTGTACTTCAAGTCTACAATACCAATGTCAAGTGTATGAAGTTCTACATTCAAGATGTACTTCTTCGTATTACCTGCCTCGGCTGTAACTGTTACAGGAACATGGAATATGTTTCTGTTATTTTCATCTCTCTCAACAAGGTTAAGCGAGAAACTTACGTTTCCGTCAGCGTCCGGCTCATATTCAGCCTTGCTTGAGTCAATAGTAAGTTTAGCCTTAGGGCTTGATAGTTTAACTGTAAATGCCTCTGTATAAGATTCTTTTTCAGGGTTATCAAGATCCTCATTTGCGAATACAGTAAATCCAGGTATTTGATTTTCATCTAATCTTTCTGTTGAATCACTGTTTTCGTAAACTGTATCAGGATTAATTGTAACACTGCTGATATTAGCATCTTCAGACTTCTTATTGATATTAAGAATTATCGGTGCATCTTCGTTGGTAATCATTGTACCGTTATCTGCATATAGATAAATCTTAACAACAGTTGTCTGACTGTCAGGGTCAATAGCTTGACCTATCTTAATTCTTTCACCTGAATCTTTATCTACATTAGTACCATTATAAACAAGTGGGTAAACTGATGTATCAAGATCAAGTTTCAATGTTTCAATCCATGAACGTTCGCTCGGTGTATCCGGTGTTTCAGATGTATCTGTATCTTCGCCGTCTTCACCTTCATCGGCAGTATTTTCACCGACCAATAGTGAGATAATATCCGAACGATTAGCTATTGCTTTAATGTCTATGGATGTCATATTATTCGGAATACCAACTGAATATTCACCTGTGATTGAATCAGGACCGTCTACAAGTGTCCATTCTGATGTTCCGTCTGAATAACGAATGTTTACATACAAATTCTTTAGAGTCAAGTCAGACTTATCTCCACGAATCATTAGATAACTTATATCTGTCTTACCGTTTTCAGCTTTGATTACTATAGGAACAAATATTCCCTTTCGTAAATCAGCACTTACTCCGGCAGTCAAGTTGTATCTGTTGCCGTCTGTCAAATCGTATGCTTCAATCTTCTTTTCATGTGTTGAGTAATCTGAATCACTCAAACTACTGATGTAATTCTTCTTAACTTCTACGTTAGCAGAATTATCTGACATAATAGCATAGTCTTCGATAGCAAGGAATTTACCTATTGCAACCGATGCGTGGTCATCCTTTGTCACAACTCTGATTGCAGCATTCTTAGCTGTATCAGATACTGTGATGAAGTATCCGTCAAACTCTGTATCATATGCATCGCTATTGTTATTGTTACTTGTCGTCTTATTGTAATTTGTCTTTACAGTAGACTTTTCTATTGCCTCTGCCTCATCTGAAATAGCTGAAGGTAGTTCACCGGCTTTGACAATACCGCCGTCAAGTGATGTATCTGCCGATTGAAGTTTGATGTAAAGTTTGTAAACCTGACTGAATCCTGATTCACCTGTAACTTTAAATCTTAGATACTTAACCGCAGTAGTATCATCTGACGTGATGTAGTCTTGAACTCTGATTGTCTGATTTAGAACTTGTTCAAACTTACCACTCTTACCTGCTACATAACTTACTTCTTCATCCGATACATCCGGTGAAGATGCAATCGTTACATAAGCATTAGAGCTTGTAGCCTTGATTTCAAGATCTATACTCTTATCATTGTCATAATCCGATTGCTTAATTGCAAGATAATATTGATATTCTTTATCGCTATTCTCTTCTTTTACTATTGTATATCTTGATGATTCAGGAGTAGATACGTCCTTAACGTATTCAACAGTAACATCATCCTTAACATAAAGAATTGTAAGAATGTAATCCTTTGTTACAGATCCGGATTTAACCATAAGTTTATAGTTAGTTTCCTTATTAACTTCAGGATCAAGTGCCTGTTTACTGAATACGATATATGGTTTTTCACCATCGGCAATCTTAGATGTAACTGACTTATATTGTCCCATCTTATAGTCGCCGTTTTCAAATTTACCTACCGCAACCTGTTCATAAGGCTGATCAAGGATAACCTTAATATCTGTGCCTGTTTCACTGTAAATAACCTTTGTTTCAAGCAATCTTGAATCATCTGCATCGACTGTTGCTGCAAAGAATTCATTCATCTTATCAGTCTTTGCACTTGCGTTAATATTCAAAGAATTCTTAATAACCGCAAGTTTATATGATTCTTTTGAATACTTAGTATCAATCGGTTCTACGCCTACGCTGTAGTTTGTGATGACACCGTTTGTATTACTGTTAAGTGACGCTACGTCAAGATATGGAGCAGTGCTTAAATCGTTGCCATATTCAACGACTGCCGCCTTTGCATTTACAGTATTTCCGTCTGTGTCTGTCTTGACTGCCAAACTTCTTGCCTCAACAAGAATTGGTCTGTCGTCTTCGTAATTATCAATCAATGCTACATATTGTTGTTGAACAATATCATAGTAAGCATCAACAGTTTCAATTACTCCATTCGCATCGTCATAAACTGTTACCGTGATCTTATTCAATCTCGGATCGGCAGAATTCTTGTAAATACGTATTGTCTTTTCTTGAGGGCTGTCGTTCTTAGGGAAGATTGTAAACGGTACGTCTTCATATCCGTTTGCGTCCATCTTCTTCTCATCAAGAACATATGTAACCTCACTGATTGTCGATTCAATCTTACCGTTATTACCTATCTTGACTTGTCCGCCTTCAAGTATTGTAGATACTGTGATAACTGCATTTTCTGCATCGTCATCTACAGATGCTATATACCATGTTCCATCCTTAGACGGCATTATTCTTGTATGGTCAACTGCAACATACGGATCGTCCTCATCCTTAACTTTGATAATATCAAGGATATATTCGCCTGAACCGATGTTACCACCTATTACAGTTGTAGAAATATTTGTTGTAACAAGTGTGTTTGTACCGATGACAAAGTCTTCATATACTGCCGGACTTGTTAATCCTTCCTTATCAGGGTTAACACTGCTGTTATTTCTGTAGGCAATGTTTGTTCTGTCAAGTGTAGTATATGTTGTTATATCTGCAAGAGTAACATTTTCAGGAACAATTACCTGGTATCTGTTTTCTCCTGCCTTAACTGCCGTATAAGTCTTGCTGTCTGTTGAAACAGTAATCTTCGCAATAGATGTTGCGTATGATTCCTTATAGATGTATAGGATATAATCATTAGTTGTTCCGTCTTGTGCCGTTACTGTAAGCTTAGTTGCCGTAAAGTTACCGTTAGTTGCAACTTCTGATGTACTGTCTGTACCGATAGCGATATTCTGTGCGTCAAAATACTTACCATGATATTCATTTTCAGTATGATCTGAGTTTACAGGAATTGATGCTATTGATACTATTGACGCTTTCTGACCGTCAATGTAAACAGTCGCTCCGACAAGTGGATTATTATCACTGTCTGTATCAGGAGCGATATAGTAGTAATAATCAACCGTTCCGTCTTCTTTTAGTACGGCTGCCGGAATATGAGTAGCACCATCATAATATGTATGATCTGCTTTGCCGTTTAGTGTATCCTTGTTATAAACAGGTGTTACAGAAATATGATGGATTGTTGCATCGCTTGACTGACCGATAATAGCAAGTTTTGTTGTTCTTACCTTATCGTCATTTGTAAAGTCAAGGTAATACAATGTAACATCTTCAGCCTTAACATTATCAACTTGATAATAATATTCACCGTTTTCATCCAATTTCTTTTCGACTGTGCAATCAACTGCGTTTCCGTCAGCGTCACGAAGTGTCAAAGAATCTGACATTACTCTTGAACGAATTCTTAGGCTGCCTTCACCCGTCTTAGATATAGGAGTAACTACACTGTATAGCTGAGTTATTCCGCCCTTTAGAACTACTGCATTATATTCTTTACCTGTTTCGTCTGTGGCTGTTTCTATAGTATAGTCTGTACCATACGTCAAGAATCCTTTGTCAAGGAACCAATCTGTATCCTGAACTTCACCGGCTGTACTGATAATTTCATCTGCTTTTTCAGGATTTTCAATATCGTAGTACAAATAGCCAACTCTGTCGTCTTGTTCTGCAATTACTGTGAATGTTGCATCAAGTTCTGTCGGTGTTTCATTATCAGTAACAATAAGCATTGCCGTACCGATACTAACACCTGTAACATTTTGAGTTGTCTTATCATATGTGATTATATCACCTGTTGTATCTCCGATATTTACAACTTTTGCTATGTAATCGCCTCCGTTAGTATTTTCCGGAGTTGTTACATAGAATCTTGGTAACTTGATAGTTACCTTTCTAACGTCATTTACGCTCATTGTTGCGGCACTTGGCTTAATTTCTGCCACATCACCTGCAATAATTGCCGGTTCGTAAATGATTGAGTTAGTCACGTCGCTCGGTCTACCAAGAGCCAACTGACCAATATCATTGATACCAAAGCCGTAAACCATACCGTTCTTAGGATCGCTTGTATCAACCATACTTCTTGAAACGATTGTGAATGCACCGCCTGTAGATACTGCCAATGCCTGTAGATTTTCTCTTGTACCTGCTGATGCGTTTTCAACCGTTACATATGTAGGTTTTTCTACATCTGCCGTACCGTTACCTGTCTTAGGATCGCCAAGACCAAGTCTACCGTCTGCACCGTCGCCCCATACTGCGATATTCTGATCGCCAAGGATAGCAACATTATGAGTTGCACCTACTTCAAGGCTAACAATGTAGTCACTGCCTGTAAGATTTGATTTATCTACAAGTCCAGGAGCTGCAATTGTTGTTCCTTCAATAGATTCTGCCTCTCGTCCAAGTTGCTTTTGGTTGTTTTCACCCCATGTAATAACATTACCGTTATTTAGTAATGCCGCTGAATGATTAAGACCTGTATAAATACGAACTACATCATTACTGTAATCAGTGTTACCGACTTTAAGTTTAACTTCTGTCGGTTCTCTGTAGATCTTTGTATTTATACTGTTGACATCAATCTGACCGCTGTCGTTGCTGCCCCATGCCCATACGCTACCGTCGTAACGAATTGCATAAACTGTCTGACCGCCTGAACCACGGCTGATGTCAACAACCTTATTAAGACTCTTAACGATTACAGGAGTTGATGAGTATGACTGTGATGAGTTAGAGTCATTACCAATCTGACCATAGTCATTCCATCCCCAAGCATATACTATACCACTTCTTGAAAGCGCTACTGTATGATATGTTCCGACCGATACCTTAACTATATCGGTTAACTCAACTGTTTTAGCGTTTGAATCTGTCAATGTTACACGTTCAGGTGACATAACCATATCACGAACTGAAGGATCATAACCAAGTCCAAGTTGTCCTCTGTTATTTAGACCCCATGTATATACATTGCCCTTATCTGTCAAGGCTACTGAATGATACTCACCGGCGTAAACCTTAACAACATTTTCGCCTGTGCTTATAAGCGTACCGTCTGAGCTTTCTTCAACTTTTCTTAGATCATCAAAGAATGTTAATCTCTGAGGAACATTTTGAATTACGTTATCTGCCGTTCCAATACCAAGCTGTCCATATGTGTTGCTACCGAATGCCCATACGCTGCCATCCTGCTTAAGCACTATTGTATGTGCTCTGCCTGATGCGGTCATAGGTGCTACGATTGACGGATTTTCTTCTGTTCCTTGCTCGATATTTGTTACAAAGTATACAAGCTTTTCACTTCCGGCACTTGTGCCGTTTGAATTCTTAATTGTTCTTGTTACAACTATCTGTGTAAGACCTGTAACAGACTTACCTGAAACATAAACATCTCCGTTTTCATCAATTCTTGCATCGGCAATATCGCCATTAACGCTTACAGCTGTTATATCAACTGAATCGTTATAATCTAACAATAGATTGAACTTAGATACATCAGGAACATTAAGTTTAACTTCATCTCCGTCTGAAACAACTGTTACTTCGTTGTCTCCAGCAACAAGTCTTGATTCACCTATCATAACAGGAGTATCACTGCGTGTTTCGATTGTATCCAGTCCAAATTCTGTACCATTGCCTTGTGTATAGTCACCGAAACCGTATACAACACCGTTTCTGTCGGCAAATGTACTGAACTTATTACCGGCCGATATGCTCATTGCATAAACATTGCTTAGGAACATTTCGTTTGCTGTAGGCTTGCTTATATATTGAATTGTACCGTCGTTCATACCACCAAGACCAAGTTGTCCTAATGAGTTATCACCAAATACATAAAGCGTACCTGTTTGATTTGTTACCATAGAATGATTATATCCGGCCGATATATCAAATATTCCGCTTGCCTCAACTGTTTGAATCGCCGTTGTTTCCAACAAGTTTCCGTTACCAAGTTGTCCATAACTGTTATCACCGAATGATGCAGCATTTGTAGTATAGTACAATGCCAAGCCATGGTTAGTTCCGGCTGATACAGCTACTACTGATGCACCAAGGAATGAAGGAACCTTTGTAGGAATTCTTAAATCTCCTGACAAGTTGTAAATACCAAGTTTATTATGTTCATAATTACCTGTAGCATAAACTGTTCCGTTCATCTGCAAGAATAGTGTATGATCTTCGCCTACTGAAATTTGTCTTACATTAGCAATCGCAAGTTTCTTCGGTGTTGCAACTTCTGTTTCATCACCAAGACCAAGTTGTCCGTGTGTATTATCACCCCAAGCATATACGTTACCCTTATTTGTAAGAGCCATACTGAATCCGTTGCCTGCGGCTATTGAAACAAATTTTTCTCCTACTCCAAGGTCAACATTAACTCTTGTGAAGATATGTGATTCACCGTCAGCAGTTGTTATACCAAGCTGACCGCGGTCATTATTACCGGCTGCCCATACAACGCCATTTTTATCAAGAAGAAGTGTATGATCATATCCTGCGTCAGCATCAACGTAAATCTTTGATGTTGTAAATGCCGCTACCGGTTTATCACTTGTATCTGTGTTGCCTGTACCTAGTTGTCCGTGTGTGTTAACACCGAATCCCCATACACTGCCGTCATAACGTACAGTTATTGTATGGTTTGTTCCTGCCTGTACTTTTGGTTGGAAGTCATAATCAGCATCTTGTGGAAGAACTACAATCTTAGCAAATGATGTCTTATTCAAGCTTTCGTTTTCTGTTACTTTGACATATGCAATTCCTTCTTTAAGTGCCTCAATACTCTTTCCGTTTTCAGGAACTGACAGAACAGCGTCATCGACTACCATTCCGTTATTTTTAACATCATATTTGAAGTTATAATCAGTATTTGCACCTGCCTTAGCGGTGTAAACGTTGAATGCCTCAAATGATGCCTGTAAGTCTGCCAGTTCACCCTTCTTGACATAGATTGTACCGTAGCCTGAAGAGATAATGTTACCGTCTTCGTCTACCTTATTAATTTCAATCTGACTGTCACCGCAGATAACAAACTTACTGCTGTTTTGTGTTTCACCGTTTGCAAGCTGACCAAGAGCATTTTCACCTTCGCCCCAAACTCTACCATCTGAATCAATCAAGTATACTTGATTATATCCGGCTGAAATTACATCGATGTTTGAAGGAGCTGAATCTATGATTGTTGCAACTGACATACGTTCATTTGTTGCCGGGTCTTTGCCAAGCTGTCCTGAACTGTTGTCGCCCCAACCGTATACTGTTGATTTGCTTGTCTTATCGGCTAATGTTTCTGTCTTAACTGCGTATGAAGAATATTGACCTGCCACAATATCCGATACATCTACTAAGTATTCGTTTTCACTTATCTTAACTTGTACCGCATTGCTTTCCGCATTTTCACTGTTACCGATTTGACCGTATGTATTATCGCCATATGCCCAAACTCTGCTGTCTTCATCAAGAATAAGCAAATGATCTCTACCTGCCACTATCTTAACAGCCGATACATCACTGTTATTCTTCTTTATTGAAACCTTCTGCGGACTTCCTGATTCATCAATCCTCCATACCATACCGCCAGTTGTACGAGCGTACATTCCGCTGATTTGTGCAACGCCTGTAAGGTTTGGAATTTGAGCAATCTTTCTTGAGTTGTATACGAACATCTCACCGAATCCATATACAAATCCGTCATTTGTAAGAACAAGAACACTGTTATCTGTTACTGATACACTCTTGACATTTGTCATAACTTTTCCGTTAGGACCTGTTACGGCAACAGGAGTTACTGACTTAGCCGCTGTTGTTCCGCCGCCAAGCTGACCGAATGTATTATCGCCCCATGCGTAAAGCTTGCTTTCTTCACTGCCGTCTGCATTCTTCTTATATGTTACCGCATAAGCTGAATTCTTACCGGCTGCAATGTACATTACGTCTTCGGCAATAGATACCATACCGATTGTATCTGCTGTACTTCTGCCAAGTTGATCTGATGAGTTGTCACCCCATGTCCATACACTGCCGTTCGCTTTTAGAACAACTGTGAATCCTTCACCGGCTGCAACCATCGGTGTATACTTATCATCTTCACTGCCACCTGAAACTGTTACAACAACGTAAGCCGAAACTCCGCCACTTGTAACCTTTAGGTTAGCCTTACCGGCTTTAACACCTGTCATTGTTTGAGGTGCTGATTCTGATACTGTAAGTATATCCTTATTCAATGATGTGTATGTTACATTTGTTGAGCCCGTACCTGTTAGACCTAACAAGTTAAATGCGTCTGTTGCACTGATTGTCAACAATGGGTTGATTTCAACTGTATCACCCTTTCTGATAGTAAGTTCAGAAGGAGTTACATTAATTTCACCCTTACCTACAAGTACCGGTACTGATGTATTATCAACATCAAGGTTACCAAGTTGTCCATTATTGTTTAGACCGTATGTCCACATATATCCTGTTGACTGAAGTGTTGATGTAGCACCATATCCGGCATCTATTGCGATTATTGAGAAATCGTCTGCATCATCTGTATAAACAGTCTTAACAGGTAGTGATACTTTACCGCCGACATCTGTTCTGCCGATCTGACCAAACTCATTGCTACCCCATGTATAAACAACGCCCTTATTATCGCTTGCATCGTTCTTTTCGATTACAAGTGCAACGCTGTGTTTATCACCGGCTGATACGCTTATAACATTTTCAAGTAGTTGAGTCTTATCACTGTCAAGGTAAACAAATTCAGGATTATTCATATTACCGTTGTCAGATTGACCGTTACCAAGTTGTCCGTATGAACCGGCACCCCATGCAAGTACATAACCTTCTGCATTAAGTGCAAGTGTATGATCATCAGCTGACTTAGATGAAATATCAACAATGTTATTTACAGAATTGTTTTCACCCTTGAATATCTTAAATTCAGGACTTGTAGGGTCTGTAGGTAGTTCCCAAACAGTACCGCTTGTCTTTAATACATATCCGCCGCTTATCTTACTTACCTTTTTAACAATACTCATTTGTGTCGGTTTTGCACCATAGCCGTCACCGGTATATTCTCCGGTGTCAATATCTATTGCCGCATTACCGAATGCAAATGTATTTCTGTTAATTCCCAAAGGTACTGTAACTCTTGAACCATCATTCTTCTTAGCTATTGTAATATTTGATGTTCCTTCTGTTACGATAAAGCTACTGTATTCACCGGCAAATATATCTGCGATTTCGATATTCTTTAGATAATTTATGCCGTCAAATACACCTGCCTTAACAGGCTTTGTCGAATATGTTGTTGTCTTGTCTACACCAAGTTGTCCGTATGTATTGTCACCCCATGTCCAGATGTTTCCGTCTGAATCAAGTGCGACTACATGAGCTTTTCCTACTGCAATCTTTGTTATATACGCATTTGATGCAAGACCGCTGAATGTTACTTGTGTAGGAATGATATTTCTATCAGAAGTACGTCCGCCTTGTCCAAGCTGACCTTCTGTATTCTTACCCCATGTCCATACTGTACCGTCAGCTTTCAATGCAACTGTAAATTCATCGCCGCTACCCATATGAGGTGCAGTTCTGTAGTCATCAGCGTGACCAAGCACAGTAACATTAGCTACTGCCGACTTATTATTTTCCGGATTATCTTCGTCAATGTATCTAACTATAATCTTTGTTTCACCGTAATGAGCCGGTGTAATCTTTGTATAGCTGATGTCATAATCAGAAAGATCTCCGTCAACCTTTTGAGCAGATGCTATATTATCATTGAATGACTCGAATACAAGTTTCTTTGTCTTTTCAAAGTCAATCTGTCTGCCCAAACTGAATGAACGCATATATGCCGCAGGAACTGTAATTGTATTTACAAAGTCGCCGTTTGCATCTTGTTCATCATCAAGAACTATATCGTAATTTCCAAGAGCGATGTATTCTTCATCAACAATGCCAGGGTATTCACTTGCATCTCTTGTGAAATTACCAAGCTGACCGCTGTCGTTCTGACCCCATGTATAAACCAATCCGTCATCAAGGAATGCGGCTGAGTGCATACCGCCAGAACCGACACCGATTATTGCTCTGTTTGCAGGAGTTGTTCCGTCTTCTTCATAATACAAGTTTGGAACAAGATATGCTGCATTTAGATTAGTTATACCGCCGACTCCAAGTTCACCGTATTCATTGCTACCCCATGCAAAAGCATTATGCTTTCTGTCAATAGCCATGATATGAGTCTTACTCTGACCGTCTTCTGTTTCATAATAGCCGATTGATACATTAGCTATATTATGTAGGTAAATACTTGGTTCACCTGTGTCTTCATCAGCTACGTTAAACTGACTGTCATCAGGATTCATTGTAACTTCTACCGGTACATTTGAATAATATGTCGACGTTTGACCCAAGATAACACCAGGATTAATGCTTGGATCTGCATATGGCATAAAGCTTCCTGTACCAAGTTGTGAAGATGATGCGTCACCCCATGTATAAACTCTTCTGTTTCTGTCATATACATATTCCGGAGTTCCGTCAGGATTTGTGTTACCTGTGTAATGGTACTTCGTTGAAATTGCAACGAAGTTATAACCCTTACCTACGATTCTTGTAACATTGTTTAATTCTTCCTGATTTTCAGATGCTTCATCTTCTTTTCTGATTGTCGTTACTTTTTCAAGCTGAGTATTGTATTCAACACTCTTGCTTATACCTGTACCAAGTTCACCGTGGCTGTTTCCGCCGACTGTGTAAACTGTACCGTTTGCAATAAGGACAGCTGTTGCTTCTTTACTTGCCGCTGACATTACAACACCGCTTAGATTACTTTCACCGACGCCCTTCATCTTTTCAGGAACAAAATTTGTAGGATCGTTATCTTCAGTCACTGTCTTTCTGCCAAGCTGACCCTTATTATTTCTACCCCATGTATAAACTTCACCTGTTGCCGTTACGGCTACAGTATGATATGCACCGGCAGAAACGTCTATAATCTGTGATGCAAAGTTTTCATCAAGTTCTACAAGGATAGGTCTGTTTGTATTCTTTATAAGTATAGGGTTAACACCTAACTGACCGTATGTATTGTCACCCCAAGCATATACTTTACCGCTTTGACCGATAATTATAGCATGGTTTTCACCAACCGCAACGCTTAGAATATTTTCCATAGGTGTTGCAATTTCTTGTGCCGCATCGTTAACACTTGCGTAATATGAATCGATCTGTACCGGAATTGTAAGCATACTTTGCTTACTTCCTGTACCTGTCATGCCGTTTTCATTATTACCCCATGCCCACAATGTACCATCTTTCTTAAGGGCAACTGTGAAGTCTTTACCAAGCTGAATCTGTGCATACGTTATATCTTCAGTTACGATAATACGGCTGAATACAGTTTGTTGAGTAATTGTATTAGTTGCAACTACTCTTGTTTCACCTTCTGTAACGCCTGTTATGTTTGCAGTCTTAGGCTGCTGACTGTCAACCGTAACCTTTGCAATCGAGTCATCCAATACCTTCCATTCAAATGTACCTACACTTGAAGCAAGATCTGTATAAACTGAGAACATATCTGCGCCTGTAATCGTAATTGTTGTTTTACCGTCAACTGCCAACGTTGCTGTAGGAGGCATAATAGACATCTTTGCATTACCTGCAACCACCGGAACAACAGAAGTTTCCTGACTCTTATCGCCAAGTTGGAATCTATTGTTATAACCCCATGTATATACAACACCGTCACGAGAGATTGACGCAATGTGTTCACCGTTTATGATTGATGAAACTTGAACGATTGTATCAAGTCTATCACTTGATGTATCATCCTTATAAACAAGTCTTGCCTTATATTGATTAGCATTCTTAGTCTTATTTCCAAGTACACCTGTTTCAATTCCACCGTATACATTTGTACCCCACATATAAACGTTACTGCTATTTGTAACAGCACCACTGAAGTAGTCACCGGCGAATACGCTGTATACGCCACTCATAGGCTCAGCTACATCTCTTGTTAGCAAGTTGCCTGATTCGTCAACATATGTTTCAGACTTCCAAGCCTGAACTCTTGCAATGCTCTTATCTGTTGGGAATACAACTGTTTTCTTAACTTCGTTACCAAGAGCATCTTCTGTTACAGTCGTTCCGTTTTCATCAGAGAATGTACCGTTTGTATATGCTACACCATTTCCAAGAACACCGTTCTTATTATTACCATAAGCATATACTTCGTTTGCAAAGTCTGATGTATCGTTGCCTTCTGCATCAGTAGATTTCTTGTATTGATACAAGTTCAATATTGCATGTTCAGGGCCTAATGCTCCATTCACAACGCCTGTAAGTGCTTTCATATCTGTATCAAGTACAGGAAGAGGTATTGTTCTGTTGTATCCGTTATTTGCACTGCCTGTACTCCAAACTTCGCCGTTTCCAAGAACACCTGTTTCGTTGCTACCTGTAATATAAACTGTACCGTCACGATTTATAATCGCAATATTCTTTTCACCGATTACTACATCAACAGCATCGTCAATACCATACATTCTATACGGTATATTCTTATTTGAGCTTGCTGAACTTTCTGTTATAGCATCATGTCCGATACCAAGTTGACCGTATCTGTTGCTACCCCATACATATACAGTGCCTTCTTCTGTGATTGCCGCCGCTGTTGAACCGGATGCAAAGACTTTAACTACCTTACCTGTATTTTCACCGCCAAGATATGTATTTCCCATTGCTCCGTTTGAAGGAGTCGGTGCAACGTCATATACCTTTCTCGGTGAATATACGCTTGTTCCCGATGATAGCTTTCTACCAAGCTGTCCTACACCGGCGTCATTTCTACCCCATGACCATACGTTTCCGTCTTTGTCAACTGCAAGTGAGAAGTTATCACCTGCCGCAACAGAAACTATATTTTCCATAGGTTTACCGTTTACAAGAACTTCTGTAGGTTCGTTAATTGTCTTTTTAGTTGTATTAAATCCTGCTTGTCCTCTTGAGTTATCGCCCCATGTATATACATGACCGTTACTTGCAAGAGCAAGAGTAAATTGATTTCCTGTCACAACCATTGGTTGAACTGATGTTGTTACATCAGTAACATTAGGAAGTACATTTACATCGAACAATGAGTATTTTCCTGAATTTTCTTCGTATACAACCATTCTTGCAGAACCGACTGACTTATAAGTAATGTTACCGTCATTATCTATCTCCGCAACGTCAGGATTTGTTGATGTTGCTTTGAAGTTTGTATTTGTAACACGCTTGTCGAATACATTAAACTTATTCATTGTAAGATATACTCGACCAGGAGCCGCTCCGGCATTTGCAAGTACAGCATTATTGCTGTCCACGCCGTCTACTTTGATAATTCCCGAATATACTTCAACAGGATACAATTCATTATCAAGAATTGCATCACCTAATTGTCCACGTTCATTATTACCTACTGTTCTGATTGAACCGTCCTGCATAATGAATGCTGACATACCGCCGTTGCTGCTTACCGCAGCCGCCAATACGCCGGTAAAGTCTGTGCCGTCTGTAATCTTAGCCGCAACAATTTCATTTACACTATTATTGTTTCCGACTGCAAGTTTACCGTTTGTATTGTCACCGATTACATTTACTGTACCTGTACCCTTCTGTACCATCATTGATGCGTTGCCGCTTGTTATATCAATAGTTTGGCTCATATCAGTATTCTTTACAGGAGTGCTTATAGGTAGAGTATTTGTAGTGATACCTGTCTGATAATTGTCATTATTACCCCATACATAATATTCGTATGAGTTATTTGTTGTATTTTCTGTAAGGGCAGCTGCGTTACCGTTACCGGCTGCAACTTCAAGCACACGGATATTTTCAAGTCCGCCACCGCTTACTATTGCCTGTCCTGTAACGCTGTCTATCACACCTTCGCCCATTTCTGAGTTTTCGTTACTACCCCATGCAAGAACTTTACCAAGTTCCTGAACACCATAGCTTGTTGTAAATTCATCTCCTTTACCTGCAGCTATTGATGTCATTCTTGATACAGGAACATAAACAGGTGTTGAAACGATTTCGTTATCAGAATTTTCTACTTGCTTAAACTTATTTGAACCCCATGCAAATACGTCACCGTTTGATGATAATGCCATTGCATAACTGTTGCCTACGCTTCCGCCGGCACTTATGTCTTGCATTACTACATTATAATCAGTGAAGTATGCAACCATTTGAGGTGATGGAACAAGTGTTTCCTTGTTTGATACCTCTGATGGATTCTTTTCGTCTATAAAGTCAGAAGTATCTGTACCGTTACCAATCTGACCGTTATTGTTTCTGCCCCATGTATACAAGTTACCGTCAACGTCTATAGCCATTGCGAAGTCAGGACCTGCGGCAATCTTTGTGAACTTAACAGGAACTTCTCTTGATGTAACAACGTCTTCGCCGTCTGCACCTGTTGTTATTTCAGTTACAGTCTTTGTTACATTAAGTTTCTGAGGTTTCATATCGATACTGCCGACACGACCTAATCCAAGACCAAGTTGACCATAAGTATTATCGCCCCATGCGTACAAATCACCGTTTGCACGAAGTGCAAGAATAAAGTTATCTCCGGCTGAAATCTGCGGATAAGCAATATATTCTTCATCTGCATTTTCTGCCTTAACTTCTGTATCGTCAGGAAGAGATATAATATGTACATACATTCTCTTTTCGGCATTATCATCGCCTCTTGCAGAGATCTCTACATATGTCTTTCCTGTGCTTTCTGCACTTACCTGACCATATCCATCTACTGATGCTATGTCACTGTCAAGGACTCTGTATGTTGTGCTGACATTTACAGGCTGTTCATCTTCATATAGATTAAAGCCTTGATGTGCTGTCATACCTATACGTTTTGATTCTTGATTCTTCTTAACAAGTATTTCGTTTGAATCAAGAGTTATAATCAAGTCAGAGCCAACCATTGATGCTGTTGTAAAGTCTGATGTTACATCTTGATTTGCAATCTGACCCTTGTCATTCTTACCGAATGCCCATACATAACCGTCACTGTCAGCATAAGCTGAATGTACGCCACCAACAGATGATGTCATACTAAGTACATTTGATGCGATTTGTCCGTCTGTTCTTACAACATTGGATTTACCCGATAGAGTATAAACATCACTTGACAATCCGCCTACACCAAGCTGACCGCTTGAAGCAAGTCCGCCCATAATAGGTGTTCCGTTTGAATCCACGATATACAAGCTTTTGCCACCGCCGATAAGCACTGCATTTGAAATTTCTGCAAGCTTTGTCGGTTTAGTAACGTCAAGTTTCATTTCGCCGAATTCACCGTTCTTATTTGCACCCCATACCCAAACACTACCTGTTACGTCTGTATCAACAGTTATGTCTTGTGCAAGAGCATATGTAATTGCCATTACATTTTCGCTACCGGCTGCAATCGCCATTACACGATTTTCCATTTCAGCAGTTCCGGCTCTGAAATCAACGTTATCTATGTTTTCACCTGTACCGTACTCATATCTTGTACCTTTACCTTGTGAATATACAGAACCGTCAAATTTAAGCATATGAGATGTTGCACTGTTTCCGATTGCAACTTGTGCAACTGAATCAGTTACTCTTATCGGTGCTTGATAGTTATTGACGCCGCTTTCCATACTTATTTGATTATAAGCATTATTACCACTGCCGTATACAACGCCGCCGTCCTCTACAAACAATGCAAACATTGCATCATTTGTAAGTCCGCCGATTGCTATATCGACAATGTTTGACATATAGCCGGCTTGGGACAATGCGTCATCACCATAAGACGGTTGTTCACCAATCTTAACACGTTCAGGTGTACTTACCTTAACTGACGTACTGTCTATACCCAGCTGACCGCTATCATTTCTGCCCCATGCCCATACATGACCTGTTGTATCTATAGCAAGAGCACTGTCGCCTGCAGCTGCAATCTTAACTATTCTTACGTTATCGCCGTTTTCATCTTTTATGCTTACCTGTTGAGGGTAAATTGCTGTACCGAAGATTTGTCCGCTACCAAGCTGACCATACTCGTTACCGCCCCATGCCCAAACAGTTCCGTTTGGTTTTAGTGCGTACGTTGTATTTGTACCGGATACAACCTGTGGATAAGCAACACTATCCATATAGCTGTCAGTATCCGATCCGCCGATTCTTGAATCTTTCGGACGAACTTCTACCTTAAATGTACCAACTGTCAATGAATCATCGGCAAGTGATACGATTACATATGTTGTTCCTTCCTTCTTACCTGTAAGCTTACCTGTTGAAGAATCTACCTCAACGATGTCACTGCTACCATCCCATGTCTGCCACTTCAATTCAACTTCTTCTGTTGAAGTACCTTCTGCACCGCTCAACAAGTTGAATGAAGATATTGTAGGACGTTTTGGTTCTTCTACGTCATCAACTCTTAGTGAATATGTATACTTATCAAACAAGAAGTATGCAGTTCCGACACGAGCCGGTTCATATCTGTCAACCGTTGTTCCGTCACCGATTATTCCGTTTTCATTAATACCATATGCCCATACGGCACCATTATCTGTTGTAATTACAGATATATCACTGTTTGTTCTGCCGTTTGATACAAGAATTACATTCTTAACGTATCCGCTAACGTCTGTCTTTCCTGCAAGAACTCTGCCTACCGGAAGAATTTCGTTATCATGTTCTGTGCCACGTCCAAGCATAGCTCCATACATACCTGCTGACCACAAGTTTTCACTGCTGTAAGAACCATCATCGTTCTGACCGCCGTTTGCATAGATTACCTGAACATACTCAGATATATCACCGCTAAGTGGGAATGCACCTCTTTGAGCCCATTCAAAGTTGTATGCTCTTACCGGTGTCTTTTCTACTGTCAAATACTCAGGACTGTCGCTACCATATCCAAGTTGACCTTGTCTTAGGTCACCCCACATAGCTACACCGCCGTCCATAAGTATAGCCATAATATTATTTGTACCGCCAAATGCAGCTATTGCTTTTTCAGGAAGTGATGCACGGCTTGGTGATGTCGAAATATTTTCGCCTATACCGTAAATGCCGTTTGAATTATCACCCCATGTAATAATCTGACCGTCAGCCTTTAAGACGTGCATTGTATCTCCGAGTTTATCAGGGATAAGCTTTCTTGCACTCTTAAGAATTGTATTTCTGGTTGTGATATTTCTCGGAAGAGTCATCTTCGCATTATATGTATCCTGCGGTGAAACAACTCCCTTATAGTTATAACCCCAACCAAAGATATTGCCGTCTGCATCGATTGCATATGAATACTGCTTTGTACCCTCTTTTGAATCAGAGCCTGTACCTGCAGCCGCAATATCAATAATTCTTGAGCCGTAAATCGATTCAGTAACTGTACCTTCGGCACTGTCACCAAGATAATAAGATCTTGTCGTTCCATAAACTCTTACTGCGTACTTCTGTACATTGAATTCAGTTTGTGAACCGTTGCCAAGAGCACCCTTAACACCTGTACCCCATGCATATACATGACCATCACTTGTAAGAGCCAAGCTGTGATTTCCGCCTGTTGCTATCTTGATTACATTTGTCAATGCACTCGGACTTGCTGTAGCATTTTCACGTTTCAGTACCTGTACAGGAATTGTAGTATATGAAGACTTGCTACCGTTACCTGATTGACCGTATGAGTTATTACCCCACGACCAAACTGTTCCGTCTGAACGAAGTGCAATAGTGTGGTTTTCACCTACTGCAATCATCGGCATAACGTTACTTCTGTCATTACCTGCCGGAATAACATTAAGTTTAATTGTACCTGTATTGCCTCTTGAATCCTTTGCAACAAGATATGTTACGCCAGTCTTTTGCTTAATATACAATTTACCTGTTGTGTTATTTCCGCCGTTTGGATTAGCCTCAAACTCTGCCACTTCAGTATTTAGTGACTCGAATGTCAATCCTGTCGGTTTATAAGCAGACTCACCGAATAGTGTAAAGCCTATAACGCCTACTACATTGTCAAGATCAATCTGGATTACATCGTTTTGTCTTACTGCTGTTTCAAGAGTACCATTATCACGCATAATAGTATCATAGAACATATGAATTGGTATGTCTGATATATCATTTCGTGTCAATGTTGCCTCTGCAAAATCAATATAAGCTCCGCCGCCGTCTATAAGTACAGCCGCCGGATATTCACGATTATCCTGTGTACCGTCACCAATCTGACCTCTTGTGTTATCACCCCAAGCATAGATTTTACCTATACTATCGAAGATAACGCCATTCGCACCGTTTGCTGCCGCCGCAATAGATTTTGCACCGTTGAACGGTTCATAATGGTGATCCGGATCACTGTCACCTGCGTGCAATAATACAACTGCATTATCTTTTACGTCAGGATAATATGCGTTTCCGTCTGCATCATTTACTGTATCTATACCAAGTTGACCACCGTTCTTGTCGTCAATTTGGTTATTACCACGAACTCTTGAATGTCCGTTTATATAAGTTACGAATGCACTTTCACCGGCTGTTACACCGTTCGGAGTCCAATCTTCACCTTCAACAGTTTCATTATATACATCTGAAAGAGTTGGATTTTCAACAACAGTTTCATATGTATTATCGTCTTTTAGATACATACCAAGTTGGTTATGGTTATTACTGCCCCATGCCCATACATGGCTTGTTTCTGACAATGCAAGTACACTGTTTGTTGACGCAGACATTGTAACTGCTTTTTCAGCTATATCTGCATATGCTATACCGTTACCGTAGTAATCGCCGTCACCAAACTTATACGATGTATTTTCGCCCCATGCGATTATGTCACCGTTTCTTGTAAGTGCATAACTTGTATTATTGTCAGCATATACTGCCGCAATTTCCAAAGAACTCTTAATATGTAGTTTTTGCGGTGTCAAAGCTGTTTCTGTTAATTCAGGAATTACCTGATGGTTGCTTCCGTCACCGAATGCATATATATCGCCTGTGTTTGTAAGCAATAATGTATGATTCAAGCCAACTGCAATGTCTACTACGTTATCAATTCCTTCTACTCTTACAGGAGAAATCGAGTTATCCTTTGTACTGTTTCCAAGTTGACCGTTATCATTTCTACCCCAAGCATATACTTCACCGTTTATTGTAACGGCTACCATAAATCCGTCACCTACAACGACCTTCTTAACGTTACCATTTATTGCAACTGTCGGTGTTGTTGAATATGGTGTTGCGTCGCTTGTAAGTCCTATACCAAGTTGACCGTATGTATTGTCACCCCATGTATATAGTACACCGCCGTCTGTAACGGCTGCCATTGTCTTACCGCCTACAGCTACATATGGGTAAACTTTACTGTCATCTCTTATAACTGTTTCGCCTTGTTCAAACTGAACATCCATTGGCATAACGTTAATCTTGATAATTCCTGTTGCGCCTGTTTCATTACCCTTTACAACAATATATGTTGTTCCAAGAGCTATTGCACTTGTTTGATCTGCCGGTGTAACTACACCATCATTTGAAACAATTGCTACACTTTCGTCAAGTGACTTGAATGTATAACCGTTATCTCTAACCTTAAACGAACCTGTTATCAAGTTAAAGCTTGGATCTCTTTCAACGAATATTTCATTCATATCTATTGAAAGGATTTCACTTCTAAGAATATTTACCTCGTAAGGCATTGGATCATCGTCTGTGTACTGCTTTGTAATATCAGTATAATCACCGTTTGCGTCACGTCTGATTATTGCTCCGCTATTCATCATAACAGTATCAGCACTTCTGCCTATACCAACAAGGGCAGGAATATCCTTATCAACAGCTGTACCGTCGCCAAGTTGACCGTTTGCATTATTACCGATAGAGTAAACGTCACCGTTACTTCTTAGTATTGCAGATGTGTTATCACCCGACGCAATCATAATTGTATCTGTAACAACACTGTTATTATCAAGGTCATCAAGCAACTCTACTGCCATCTTATTTGTTTGAATACCACTTGCTGAAGTGATTGTATTCAAATTTTTACCCCATGTAACAACGTTCTTTTCTGAACGTGTCAATGCGTTCATATGTTCTTTTCCGACAGAGATTTGTCTGATGTCTGTTAGAAGTACACCGATATGATTTTCCTTGTCGTACTCATACATAACCTGAGCCGGAACAGCTACTGCATCAGCTGTACTGTTATTACCTACCTGGCTGTAACTGTTATCGCCCCATGCCCATGGAGTACCGTCTGTCTTAATTGCCGCAGAATTATTATATCCTGCATAAATCTTTTCAACATCTTGAATATCAACTGCTACCGGAATAGTTCTTGTTGTTGCGCTTGTCTTAGTTCCGTCAGCCTCAAGAACATCTTCGTATGTTCCTTCACCCAACTGACCTCTGCTGTTATCGCCCCATGCCCATACACTGCCATTCTTATCAAGAGCAAGCATATGGTGTGCACCTGCCGCGATAGATACGATATTTTCAAGATACATTGTTGTACTCTTGCTCTTACCTGCAAGAACTCTTTGAGGATATTTCTGAATATCATCTGTCTTACTTATTCCAAGCAAGCCCGATGCATTATTACCGAACATCCATACACGACCCTTGTTATCAAGAGCTGCTGTAAAGTCGTCGCCGGCTGTTATATCAACAATGTCTGTCAAATATTGTGCATCTTCTGTTTCAGAAGTTGATGCGCCTGTTACTACTGCAACCGGAATTAGGCTGTCTGATGTATTGCCTGTACCAAGCTGACCGTCTGCACCATGACCCCATGTGTAAACCTTACCGTCTGATGCAAGTGCTACACTATGATACTTACCTTGTGCAACCTTAACTATTCCGTCAAGGTATCCGTCACTTATAGGGTTACGAACTTGAACCGGCATTGAAGAAGGAGTTACTGAATTATTACCAAGTTGTCCGTATGTATTATCTCCCCATGTCCAAACTGTTCCGTCTGACATCAATGCTATTGAATTAAAGCTGTTCGACGCAACCATCGGTGCGGCTAATATATCTTTACCGAATTCCTCATCGTCACGCTTTGTCGCTCTGAATTCCAATTCAAATGTTTGTGCGATATTTCTTGTTCTGTCTTGAACAATAAGTGTTGTAACGGCATACTTGCTGTCAATAGCTTTTTGTGTAGGTGTAACAATCCAGTTATCGTCTACACTGAACAAGCTTGTATCAGCAGGTATCATATAGATGTCTTCTACCTTAAACTCATCATTACCTGTTTCAGAATCAGTATTTAGATAGAATCTCATTTCATCATATACTGCATTCTTATCAAGAACAAATTGCTGAATGTTGCCTGACGCATCATTTGTTAATGTAATTGTTCTCGGTACATAGTTTTCAGTATCATAATCTACACTTTCAAAGCTTTGTAGGCTAATATCATCGCCGGCAGAATATACTTCGTTCATTTCAACAATATCGCTTTCTTCAAGCATGCTGAACATTGCAAATTCTGCTGATGTTACGATTGAACCTGCCTGTGTATTAGTAACAATACCTGCTTTTCTTATTGTTAACTTAGAGTTTGCACCGACTGCAACCGGAACAAGTTGTTCATCGAACGTACTGTTACCGATTTGTCCTGAGTCGTTTTTACCCCAAGCATACATATTTCCGCTTGTTGTTTGAACAACTGTATATCCGTCACCTGCTGAAACTGCCTTTGCATTGTTAATATCACTCTGCATTACAGGATATAGTCTTTCAAAGTGAGTTGCGTCACCTATCTGACCATTATCATTATTACCCCAGCTATAAACGTGACCGTCTTTGCTTATTGCTACAGCTGTCTTCGGTGATGCGGCTATTGCATAAATACCTTCAAGAGTACCGTCACCTGTTACTCCGGCTACGGCTACAGCTGATTTCTGTATACCGCCCTTTGTACCGTTGCCCATTACTCCGTATGTATTATCACCCCATGCGTAAACTATTCCGTCTGCCGTTAATGCAAGTGAATAGTTATCGGCTGCGGCAACTGCAACTGCATTTGTAATGCTTTCACCGTTTGATTTCTTAACAGCTTGTAATACTGCGCTTGATGAACCACTTGTGTTCTGACCAAGCTGACCGTATGTATTATCACCCCAAGCATAAACTGTACCTTGAGTAGCAGTTTCTGCCTCAGATGCAGGAATAACTATACCAACTGAATGATTCTTACCAGATGCTACTTCAAGGAAGTTCAAGTCACCCTTATCTCTTGTTACAAGGTGAGCCTCCTTAGCATAATTTTCAGTTGACGGTGAAGTCATAGGCTTACCGTTATTTAGTATACTCTGCTGATAACCAAGCTGATTATGATCGTTCTTACCCCATGTATACGCTCTCTTTGTCAAAGCGTCAATGATAATTGTATGGCTTTCGCTCAATTCAACTGCCGAAACAAGAATTGTTTCATCAGCGTTTGGTGTAGCCGGATTATCCTTTAGGGCTTCGACAAGTGTCGGATATGCAACTATCTTTCCGTCAACACCAAGTTGTCCGTTATCATTATTACCCCATACATAAAGTAGACCGTCTTGATCTATTGCAGCTGAACTGTTTGCACCTGCTGCAACATATTTTATGTTTGTAAGCAACTTTGTATTGCTTTCATTTTGACCTATACGAACTTGACGAGGAACAAACTTATCTACATTTGATGTTCCGTATGTACCGTCACCAAGTTGTCCGTATGTATTGTCACCCCATGCCCAAACTGTTCCGTCTGCACGAAGTGCCAATGTATGTCCGTATCCCGATACAATCATCGGAACTGTAATCTCTGTATCTGCGCTTTGAGCAACTCTTACAGTGAATGAGTACGAACTTCCAAGAATCTTATCTGTTACTGTTATTACAGAACTATCAATTCTGCCCATACCTGTAACAACACCGTTTGAGTCAACTGTAACTGCTGACGGATTACTTGATGTAAATGTCAATCTGTCAGTAGTCATTTCATAGCCTACTCTGTCATATACAGATGAAGATTCAATATTTGCACTACCCCAAACTGAGTCGCCTGCAATTTGAAGAATTTGATTGCTTGTAAGTTCAAGTGATGTCGGTAATGGATTAGACATTGTATATGCTCTTGTAACTTCATCGTTTTCTTTAACCTGAGCATAAACAACATTCAAGTTCAATACCTTCATTTCATCATATGAAACAGGTTCGTCTGATGAAATTTCTTTACCGTGAACTGAGCCTTCGCCCCATGCGTATGTTGTACCGTTTGCGTCTGAAACTGTAAATACATTTCCTACTGACGCAAGTCTTACAATATTCTGTAGCTTATGATCTGTATCGCCGGCACTTTCACCTTCTGCTTTAAGTTCAGCAGATAAGTTACCGTTACCCCAAGCATATACATGACCATCCTCAGTCAAAGCCGCACCGCCTTTGCCTGTTGCGGCAATCTGTACAACCTTTTCTGTTATAGGAAGTAATGTCGGTGTAAGTTCACGTTGTATCTTTATACCTATACCAAGCTGTCCGTTATCGTTATTACCCCAAGCATATACATCGCCATCGCTTGAAAGTGCAATTACATGACTTTCACCGACTGCAATTTGTGTAATAACTTTTCCTCGAGGAATTGCTGTTGCTACCGGTGTTCTATTATATGACTTAGCATATCCGTAACCATTTTGACCTGATGTATTAACACCCCATGAATATACTGCGCCGTCTGAAGTAAGAACTACAACAAACGAATTACCTACTGCTGCCTGAACAACCTTGTTTGTATCAAGGTTATTGCCCTTAACTTGTGCAGGTTCGGTTGTATCACCCGTTCTACCAAGCTGACCAAGTTTATTGTCACTTCCCCATGTATAAATGGTTCCGTCATTCTTGACCATAATTCTTGTACCGTCATCATTATAAGGTGACGCAAATACGCCTGTTTCAGCTTGAGGTTTTCCGTTATCTCTTACTGCAACCTTAATATATGATACAAGATTTTCTGTTGTTTCAACAACTTTGATTACAGTTGTTCCGTAACGTCTTTCCTTTGTTGCATCGCTTAATGTAACAACACCTGTTGTTTCATTTACAGACATAATAGAAGGATCTAATGAATAGAATCTTATATTTGCACTGTCTGCGATACTGATTTGTGAATCATTTGATGCGAACAAGTTAAAGTCATTATCGGCTGCCGCCATTGTTATTGAATTATTGCTTATTGTAAGTGTATCGTCCGGTGTGATTGTTACGTTATAAGGAAGTGGGTTATTGCTATCATATGTAACATTTGTACTTCCTGTAACGTACGCATTTGTTATTGTCAAACCGTTCTTATCACTTAGCTTAACTGTATTAGCAAGATTTACGTCTGCTCTTGTGCCTATACCAAGTTGTCCGTTGTCATTTTGACCCCAGCCGTATACGATACCGTTTGAGGCAACTGCAAATGATGTATTATATCCTGCACCTACACCCCACATATTTATCATATATTGGTTAGTCTGTGAGCTTGCACCTGAGTAAACCTTATTAGGTGTCTTATATTCATTTGCATTTGTGCTTAAACCAAGCTGACCTAATGTATTGTTCCCCCAAGCATATACATTGCCTTTTTCTGTGACAGCAACGATATGACTGTAACCCAATGCCATAGCTTGAATATTTTCTTCAATATTCAATGCAGTATCAGGTACTGACAATACATTTGTATCAGAGTTATTACCTAATTGATAATTTCCGTTTGCACCCCATAGATAAGCTTTACCGTCTGAAATTATAGCCGAGTAATCACCTCGAGCAACAATCTGATCGACTGTAGCTATTGAAGTTGGAATATTTATCTCTTTCGGTACACCATCGGTTGACGCACTGAATGTATCTGTGCCCTTACCAAGCTGACCGGAGTCATTTGCACCCCATGTATAAACCTTACCTCCAGCATAAACCATTGCATGGTTTGCTCCGGCTGTAATCATTGTTGCACCCGTGATGCTTTCTATCTTGCTCGGCGAATAGAAGTCGCTGTGAGCCATTGTATTTCCAAGACCCATCTGGCTGTAATCATTATTACCCCAAACATAAACGTCACCTGCACTTGTTAGTGCCATTGCGAAGTTATCGCCTGCCGAAATTCTGATTATGTATTCACCTACTGCCAAATCGAATGATACCTTTTGTGGAGTTGACTTATCATCAACAGAGCCGATACCAAGTTGACCTGACTCGTTTGCACCCCATGTATATACATTACCGTCATCAGTAAGTGCCATTGCAAATTCTTTACCGGCTGCAACTGATGAGATATTTGAAAGTGCGATTTGTTGCGGATTAATAACTTGTGCGTTATTACCACCCTTGCCGTTTCCAAGTTGTCCGTGAGTATTATTACCCCATGTCCATACACTGCCGTCTGCTTTCAATGCTACTGTAAAGCCACTGCCGCCTACTATTGTCGCAGACTTATCTGCTGAATATTCAGGCTTAATAACTATATTGAATGACTTTGTATATTGTGTCGGGTTATGTTTAACTGTAACCTTTGCAATACCGTAGCTTGTAACAGTCTTAGGTGAAATAACACCTGTAGCATTGTCGATTGTTAATAAATCACTGTCTGTCGAGATTGTTATATCGCTCGGACTTACTGTTGATCCTCCTGAACCGCCTGTGCTCATTGATGTATAAACATTAAATCTGCTTATTGATGTTATAACCTTTATTGTATTCAAATCTACCGCAACATTCTGAGTTGGGAATATTGAAATACTTTCCGGTACTGTTGTGTATGTATCACCTACAGGTGTACCTGTTACATTAATCTTTGTTATAACAAGTCCCTTTGAACCTTCTGCGCTACTTCCTATACATTGAGGAACTGACGCACTTGTTTCACCGTCTGCAAGAGCCGTACCAAGTTGACCTTGATCATTATGACCCCATGTATAGATTTCACCCAAATTTGTGAACAATACAGAGTGTTCATTTCCGGCTGATATACCGTTTGCACCGCTAAAGTCACTGCCATCTTCGTTTACAACTTTGACAGCCGTTGACTTCTGTGCCTTTGTACCGTCGCCAAGTTCACCGTACATATTATCGCCCCATGCGTAGATTGAACCGTCTGCAGCGATTGCCAATGAGTGAGTAATTCCGGCGTCAATATCTACAATTCCTTCAAGATCGAAAGTTTCGTAGTTAAGAGCTGTTACAACCTTACCAGGCATAGCTCTTGTTTCACCGCTACCGTCACCAAGACGTCCATAGTAGTTATAACCCCATGTCCATACGTTTCCGTTTTGTGAAAGTGCGGCTGTATGTTCATCGCCTGCCGAAATCTTAGCTACGTTATACTTGAATTCTGAACCTGCATCTCCAAGAACTTCTCTTGGAACATCATAACGATCTGCCGGATTTGTATCGTTCATACCAAGCTGACTGTTTACATTTCTACCCCATGTATATACGACACCGCTTGTTGTAAGAGCAGAAGTATGGTTACCACCCGCTGAAATACCAACGATTGATTCAAGATGTTTTGTTTCGCCGAAGTCTGTTACGATAACAGGTACATTATAATGTTCAGAGGCATTTGTTCCGTATACAGAACTTGCCTTTTGCTGATGTCCGATTTGACCTGATTCGTTGCTACCCCATGCGTAAACTGTACCGTCTGCCATAAGTGCAACTGAATGGTTTTCACCGGCGGCAATATCAACGGCATTTGTAATTCCGTTTACAGGAACCGGATAATTGCTATCTTCATTATAACCATTGCCAAGCTGACCTTTTTCGCCGCCGCCCCATGCGTAAACCTTACCATCTGCAGTAAGTGCAAGAGCGTGACTTTCACCGGCAGCAATCTTCACAACGTTTGTAAGAGCAGTGTTTTCACTTAACTCTACTTGTGTTGCAACATCTACATATTCATCAGATTTCGCACTTACTTTATTATGTAAGTTTGAACCCCATGACCATACAGTTCCGTCATCCTTTAGAGTGATAACAAAATCTGTACCGGCTGCAACCATAGGCGCTGTGAATGCACCGTTAGGTATTACATTTACTTTTATAAATCCAACGTTTTCACCGTCAGTTCCGTCATCGTTAAGTTCAATAATCTTTATGTAAGTTGTTCCGTAACGACCTGATACTGTCGAAATTGTTTTTCCGTTTACTACTGCTACATTTGAATCAAGAGCCTCAAGTCTGTAATTCGTAACATTTTCCCATCTCTTTGCACCAAGTACATTGAAACGATACGGAACGAACTTCTTAACTCCATCAATACCAAGTTCATCACCACTTTCAAGATTAAACTCATATAGAAGTTTATCGTTGTCTGTGTATGAAACTGTACCTACTACCGCCTTAGTTACACGAATGCCTTCAGGCGCTTTATTTACCTTAATCGGTGATTCTGATGCATTATTTGTGCCGTCACCAAGTTGATAATTACTGTTTTCACCCCATGTATATACATTACCATCTGAAAGGACTGCCATTGCGTGATTACCACCTGCCGCAGATGTAATAACATTGCTTAGTCCGTCAACCTTTGTAGGAGTTTCGTTCTTATTCCATGCGTATGCACTGCCGTCAACCGATACTGCGGTGAATTGTTCACCCTTAGCGTCTACTTGAGTAGCATTGTCAAGAACTTTTGTTGCGTTGTTTTCGCCGCCGCCCCATGTATATACACTGCCGTCTGCCGTAAGAGCAATAGATGTGTCAGCACCTGCCGCAATAGCTACTACATTGCTTACACCCTCTGCCATTACAGGTAGCGGAGTTGATGATGTATCAGATCCAAGTTGTCCTGAATCATTTGAACCCCATGTCCAAACTGAACCGTCTGCCTTCAATGCTACTGTATGATTTTCACCAGCTGCGATAGCTTGTACATTAGTAATTCTCAATGGTTTTGCATAATAATTCTGTCTTGATCTGTTCTGACCAATCTTATCAGATACTGCACCCCATACATATACTCTACCGTCTTTTGAAAGTGCAACTGCATGAGTCGAATATGCCTTAACAGATATAATATCTGAAAGCGGTGTATCTGAACTGTTCATAACTCTTTGCGGATATGCGTAAGCAGTTGAACCTGCATTGCCTATACCTGTTTGAGAGTTTTCATTTGTACCCCAAGCGTATACTTCACCGTCATTTGTTAGAATTACGCTGAAGTTTTCACCTGACGCAAATTCTTTTACGTTATTAAATATAACTTGTCCGTCATCGTCTTTCATTACAACACCCGGAACATATACATTAGTTTGATTATCGAACAATGATACGTTTAACTTATCATAGCTGTTATCGCCCCATGCACTTACTGTTCCGTCTGCATTTACAATTACAGAACTTGTTGTACTCAATGATGCTTCCGGAAGTGATGTTGTTCCGTCTGCAATTAGACCTATTCTTATAAAGCCCGTAGCAGTATCACCTTTAAACTGTGCTGACATTGTTACATATGCACTGTCACCCGCTACTGCATTTTCTGGTGATTCTGCCTTAACGGTTGAATTAGTTGATGTAACTTCTATTGCCTCTTCATCAGTTGACTTAGCATCAATATTATCTACTGATATTTCTGTCACACGCTTATCGAAGTATAGGTTAAATGCAAGAACTTCTTCTACAACAATTCTGTCAATAACCACAGTTTCGTCAACATCTATCATAATTTCGTTCGGATATTCAAGTTCCTTAACAGGAGTTGTCAAATCCGACTTCTTATAAACATACGCGTGTGCAACCTTAATCATCTTTGTTGCCGGTTCTGTAATTGCCTGAACAGGGTAGTTCTTATTAACATTTGTCTGATCGCCAAGCTGACCTGAACTATTTGAACCCCATGTCCAAACTGTACCGTCTGAAATATATGCAGACATTGAATCTCCGCCGGCAGCACCGTTTAGGGCACCCTTAATGCCATTCGATGATGACCATACTCCGCCGTCATTTGATACGATTTGTACAGGAGCCGAGCTTGTGCCGTTTGCTCCCATTTGACCATCTGCATGGTTGCCCCATGCCCAAACTGTATTATCGGCAGTTGTTGCAAGGTTTGAATCCTTTTCAGCTGAAATATGATTAATTACTTCATCATCAGGAATATCAACTCTTACAGGTGCATAGCTGTTTGAATTAGCTGTTGTCTTACCGAATTGACCTTCTGAATTATCGCCCCATGCGAATACATAACCGTTCTTTGAAGTGAACGCCTTATCTTCAGGAACATCATACTGTGTATGGTTTTCATTTTGTTCCTTTATAAGTGCAACGTTATGGTTTGCACCCGAACGTACTTCTACAACGTTATTTAGGTAAACACTGTTGTATGGGCTTTCGCCTACTACAACAAGTGCAGGATAGTTAAGGTATTTGCGCAATGTATTACCAAGTTGACCCGACGCGTTACCTGCTTCTGCTCCGCCGTTGCTCCATGTCCATACATAACCGTCATCACGAAGAATTGTATTATGCGAAATTCCGCCTGTTACTTCAAGTGCATTTTCAAATAAATCGCTTGTTGATGCACTTTCGCCCTTAATCAATGAAGTTGGACTTGAACCGTATGACCAATACTTAACTGTTCTGTCGTTCATTACTGCATAAACCATACTGTTTGCAGCACCAACTGCAACGGCGTCTGTAAGTTTCAATACAGGATATGAATCTGAGTTATATCCCCATGTATAAACGTTACCGTCTGCATCCAATGCAACAGAGAAGTTTGTACCTGCGGCTATATCTACTATCTTCTCAAGGAATCCGCTACCGTTAACACCCAATACTTGAAGTGGATAGTTGTCGTTTGAGTTAGAGCCGTCACCAAGTTGGTTATTAGTTCCGCGACCCCATGTCCATACAGTACCGTTTGTCTTTAATGCAACTACATGAGATTCACCGTTTACAACCTTCGGTGCGGCATACTTTGTATCTGTACCGTACTTCTCTTCTTGTGTAGGCATTACGCGAACTTTGAAGATAAATGATATATCTGAATTATCATCACGGAGCATAAGTGTTGTTTCGCCGTATGCTTCATTTTGATTTGGAACAATTCTTGCAACTGTTCCGTTCATTTCAACTGTTGCAATATTTTCATCAATAGTTGTCAAATGTAAATCAGGAGTCCAGTGGAACGGTTCTGATTCTTTTTCTGTAAATGCAAGGTTGAAACCAGGAGAAATTAATCTGTAAACATCGCTGCCAAGATTAAATTCTATGTATTCATTACTGTTAATTGTAATAATATTAGGCATTGGGTTAGTTGTTGAATACTCAGTAACAGCTGTGTTACTGTCGCTTTCATAAATTCCGCCGCCTATAACGTCAGGACGGATATAATCCGTAGCACCTGTCTGTACTGCAAATGTACGGTTATTAAGTGTAAAGTCACCTATTTCTCCGTTTGTACCTGTACCCCATGACCATACAGTACCGTAACGTGTACTATACATAACTGTATGTGAGCCTCTTGTTGAGATAATGCCGTACTTCATCATTTGTTCTGAGAAGTTCTCAGGTTTAGCATTAATTGTGTTACCCTTTACAACCATTTGAGGTGTATTAACACTTGTTGATGTTGTATCGGCTATACCAAGCTGATAAGATACATTTGTAGGATTTGTTTCTGTGTACTTTCTACCGTAAATAGTAGCTGTATCATAGCTTGTCAATCTGTCCTTATCTGTCCATATTGTTTCATAGAATGTCAAATACGGAGGAGGTGTCTTATCACCCCATGCCCATACTGCACTGTCTTTCTGAATTGCAATAGATTGATTTGAACCGCTTGCTACTTGTACTGCATTTTCAAATGCCTTAACAGGTAAGTTACTATCATCATTAGCACCGTTACCAAGCTGACCGTTTTCGCCGTCACCCCATGTGTACAAGTCGCCATTCTTTGTGATAACTGCAGCGTGCTTGCTGCCTGCTGAAATTGTTGTAATTTCTTGCAAGTAGTTATAAGCATATGAACCTGCATTGTATGTTGAATTATTTTCAATATCAAGTGTCTGTACACCTGCTTTTACTTGTACAGGATAATACTTCTTGTATGATTGTTCATATCTAATCTTCAAATCATATTTACTTGCAACGTACCAACCATAATCATTACCATGACTACCATACGCATACATATTAGCTTTTTGATATGACGGTGTAGTATAAGTAATTACTGTGCCGTCACCTGACTGACCTTCATCATTCTTACCCCAAGTGTAAGCAGTACCGTCTCTCTTCAATGCGATTGTGAAGTCACCGCCGGCTCTGACATCAATTATTTCTTCAAGGTAGCCATAGCCTTCTGCGCCTCTTACTCTCACAGGTGTAAGCATTAACGGAACTCTTGTTATTTCGGCATCATTACTGTTACCTGAACACAAGTTATATCTGTAATGACCCATATATCCGCTCTTTGCATATGTCTGCGGTGAACCGATTTGATTATATCTGTTATCACCCCAAGCATAAACCTTACCGCTCTCTGTCATAACAACAGTATGATTATCGCCTGCTGTGATAGTTTCTATCTTTTCACCAAAGTTATATGAAAGTTTAACCGGAGTATACGCATTATTGTTTACCTTATTATACATATAATGTGTATGACCGCTTGAACCACCGTGATTATGATGAGAATCCGGACTCCAACAACTATCATCATAATAATAATGGTCATCTTTATGATGTGTTAAATTATAATTATTAGATGTACCGTTACCCATCTGACCGAATTCATTATAACCCCACATATATACGTTACCGTCTTTATCTATTGCACCTGCATGATATTGACCGGCAGTTATATATGTAATATTAGACAGATTTTTAATCTGAACAGGGCGGTCTTGATTTGTTACACTGCTGCCCAAACCAAGCTGACCCTTGTCATTATTACCCCATGACCATACAGTACCGTCTGCTCTCAAAGCGATTGAGAAGTCATCACCGGCAGCAACCATAGGTACTGCAACAGTATTCTCATTACGCTTAATCTTTAGAATAAACATTCCGATTGCACCGTTCATATTTTGAACAGAAATCGTTGTTGAGCTGTATCGTCTGTTATCGTTAGGTATAATCTTACCGTTTTCGATTGTAGCAACATTTTCATCTGATGATGCCCATGTTACATTTGAATATGTGTTCGGATCATTTGCAAGATACATAACAGGATGTTCGTCTGTTTCTGCTACGTTAAATCCTGAACTGTAATCATATGTTACCTTTGTGATATTCAATACATCGTCTTCTGAAATTGTTACAACAGGAGGCATTGAAATATTATCATCAGAAGATGCAATTATTCTGCCCTTATCTGTTACGGCATCATTAATTGTCATATAACGGGTTTCTCTGTTACCTGAAATTGTAGGAACAGTATTGATGTTATATGTTGTTGAGCCTTTTTCAATACGAACGTTATATGTTATATCACCAAGTTGATAATTATTATTTGCACCCCATGACCATACATAACCATATTTACTGATTATTACTGTATGGTTTGCACCAAGTGCAACATTTCTTACACCGTTAATATTTTCAATGTTATTATCCTTTTCGTACTTCAAACCTGTCGCAACAGAAGTAAATTCTGATATAGATTCGTCTGTTGTTCCTGTTCCAAGTTTGCCTGTTACATAGTTTGTACCTTCAGTATCATCTGTATTTCTACCTGATACATACATATGACCTTCACGAGTGATAATAGCACTGTAATGTTTACCGGCATAAACTGCTGTTATTTCATCTGCATTTCCGTTTTCATCCGTTACGGCTGTAATTGCAGATGTGTCAACCTTAACTGCGTGATTTACTGAGTCACCGTCAATATTCACACCAAGTTGACCGTACTTATTTGAACCCCATGTATAAACGCTGCCGTCCTCTGTCATAGCTATCATGTGGTCTTCGCCGACACTTACATCCTTAACATTCTGCAAGTATACATAATAGTTAGAGTTATCTTCACGATTATCATATTCAGGATCGCTTTCGCCTCTGATTACCTGAATTGGAGTTGTCTTATTTGTTGATGTGCCGTCACCAAGCTGGCTTGATTTATTTGCACCCCATGTCCATAATGTTCCGTCACTTCTTATAGCTGCACTGCTGTTTCCGTTTGCAGCAATCTTTACGATGTCATACAAGTAGTTTTCGCCACTTTGTCCTACTACCTGTGTTACACCGCTTAGTGATGTGACATTTGATGTTGTGTTGTTACCAAGTTGTCCGTATGAGTTTGCACCCCATGAATATACATAGCCGTCTTTTGAAAGTGCGATGAAGTGAGTATAACCTGCTGATACGGCAATGATATTCTTGCCTTCAAAGCCTGCCATCTTCTGAGCATATGTATATGACAATCCGTTTACACTACCCCAAATGTATACGTCACCGTTTGCATCTGCGGCTACATTATAATCTTTATTTGCCGACGCTGATACTACATTTACAAGCGGTGTATCTTTAGCAGTCTTAACCTGTACAGGGAATGCTGTATAATTTAGATCACCTGTACCTGTGTATGTAAAGCTTCTGTGTATATAATCATCAGAAATACTTCCGCCTGTTACACCCTCGCTTGTAGGACCGTCACCAAGTTGACCCTTAGAGTTATCGCCCCATGTCCACAATGTTCCGTTTTCTTTTAGAACAAGTGTATGGCTTGTACCTGTAGATACGCTTGATGATGCAACGGCATCGTTTGTCTTTGTAACGTTTACAACAAATACGCCTTCGCTATTTGTCTTCGGATTTGTTACTGTAATAACAGCACTGTTATATGCACCCTTTTCTGTAGGTCTTAATGTACCCGAAGTTGCGGCTCCGTCTACATATACTACCTCTACATTTGAAGATGCAAAACTTGCTCCTGTTACTTGTACCATCTCTCCGGATGTTTCAAGTACAAATCCGCTTTCATATACTTCGTAAATTTTATCAATATCAACTTGTAGATAATCGCCTGTACCAATCGAAATCTGAGGAAGATTTGTCAATGATACATCTACTGCGTCCTCAGCCTTTTGAGGAAGTTGAATTGTATAAGGAATTGTCTGACCGTTGGCTGTATGCTTGTCAATATGGATAACAAGAACTCGTCTTGTTTCTCTTTCGCCTGACTGTACCGGCATATATGACTGATTATCAATCATATTACCAAGTTGTCTTGTGGCATTATTACCCCATGACCATACAACGTCACTGCCTACAACTGTATCATGTCTTATAGCGGCACTGTTATTTCCGCCAACGCCGATTGTCCAAATATTATTGATATATGCGTCGTCAGAATATGAGTCACCACGTTTAACCTGAGTCGGCTTATCAGTCATTTTAATGCTGTTATCTATTACTGTATCTCCAAGACCAAGCTGACCCTTTGAGTTATCGCCCCATGCCCATAGTCTGTTATCATCAGTACGAGCAACAGTGTGGTTTGCACCTGATTTAATTTCTACAACCTTTACATCGCTGCCCCATACATTTTTAACAGCCTTGAACATTGTTGTGTTACCTTCTGTAGTTCCAAGACCTGTCTGACCTGTTGTATTATCTCCGGCTGTAAGAACATATGAACCGTCACCGACTATTACAGCTGATTGGTTTTTACCCATTGCAATAGAAGTTACGTTTGCAAGATAACTTGTGTCACTTGTTGTTGACATAGGTATTCCGTTGCTGTCCTTAACACCGTCAAAGTCACTTGCCTTAGCTCTTGTCGGAACATGCTTATCACTTAGTGAACCTGTTCCTGACTGACCGTGTGAATCAACACCCCATGAAAGCACTGTTCCGTTTGACTTGATTGCCATTACAGAATCGCCTTCGGCACTGATTGCTACGATTTCTTCTAAGTATATATTATTACCATATATATTCTTTGTTACAGTGTTTCCGTCTGACTCAGTTGTTTCTGTGCCTGTGACAACTGTCTTACTTGCACTTGCACCTTGTTGTACTTTAACCGGTGCATAATATGTATAACCGGTTCCGAAATCACCGTGTCCAAGTTGTCCGTTGACATTTCTGCCCCATGACCATACACTGCCGTCTTCTGCAAGAGCAACAGAGAAGTAATCGCCGGCTGCAATCGAAACAAACTTAGGAAGTTCACTACCGTCATTTGCATAGATAAGTTCAACAGCTACTGCTGATTTGCTTGCACCTGTCGGCTTACCGCTTGTTGCATCAGTAATACCAAGTTGTCCGTATGAATTGCTGCCCCATGCGTAAATCTTACCGTCTTTTGTAAGTGCAAGTGAATGTGCAGTACCTGCGGCAACTTCTTTAACATTATCAAGAATTATATTGCCTTCCTTAACAACTTCAACGGCATATGCCTTTGTTTCAGAATCGTTATCACCAAGTTGTCCATATGTATCCTGACCCCATGTCCATACTGTTCCGTTAGGTTTTAGAACGACTGTATGTGTTGAACCTGATGCAATCATAGGTACAGACTTCTTCATATCGTCTGTTTCAACTCCTACAGAAATTACAGTTTCAGCAACATAGATATATGTCTTATCACCATCTGTCTTTTCTGCATAAGCAGTGATAGTTGTCTTACCGTATTGATTATTACCGTTAGGTGTTACTACACCTGTGTTTTCATCAACTTCGGCAATCTTCGGATTTGATGAATAGAACTTAATTGTTCCGACATTTGCAGTTACATCCTTTGTAGCATCCTTTGTATGAATTGTTCTCAAGTTGAATGCCATATGATGCAATGCTTCATAACTGCTTGGATCAAATGTTACTGTTTCTCTTGTTGTAATATCAATTTGCGCCGGAACATTATCATCAGTATATTCTGTAGTTGTTCCGTCGCTGTGAGATACAGTTACCTTTGTCAAGTTTAGAATATCTTCTGACTTGAAACCAACTCTGACAGGTTCATCAGAATCTGTTTCTGTCATATCACCAAGTTGTCCGTATGTATTATTACCCAATGCCCATAGATAACCGTTGTTTGTAAGGATTACAGAATAGTTCCATCCTGCCGTTACTCTTGAGAATGATGTAAATACATCATCATTTTCAGGATTTAGTGAATCCTTATCTGTTATCTTATTTGCAACATGAGTATTTGCAACTTCGTGGTACTGTGCTTTTGAGTTATCACCCCATGCATAGATGTCATTTGTATTTGACATTGCGATTACATGGTTAGCACCGCCTGATACCATAGATATACCTGTTAAGTATGTTCCGTCGCTTGACTTAACATGAACAGGAGTTGAAATTGTTGCAGTTGTCTTGTCGTTACCTAACTGACCATATGTATTATCGCCCCATGCGTATACGTTACGATCTCTTGTTGTAACAACTGAGAAGTTTTCACCGGCTGACAATGCGTCAACATTCTTTATATATCTGTCATCTGCGTTACCTGTGTCATATTCACCCTTCAATACTCTGTCAGGTGTTTGCATATCTTTATATGTGTTATTAACGCCGTTTGTACTTTGACCAAGTTGACCCTTATTATTGCGTCCCCATGACCATACACTACCGTCTGTTCTTACGGCAAGTGAATGTTCCGCACCGGCACCGATAAGGATAACATCTGTCAAGTAACCGCCGCCGTTATAACCTTTTACCTGTACAGGGAAATATCTGTTATCTCTTGAGTTAACACCTAATTGTCCGTACGTATTTGCACCCCATGAGTACAAGTTACCTTGGTTAGATACTGCAAGAGTATGATCTCTACCTGCCGCAATATTAGAAATTGATTCATTCTTTTCTGCAAGCATTTCACTTAGAGATTTGCTTGAATTATTTTCACCTGCAACAGTTACAGGTCTTGTTGAATATGCAAGTGCTGATGCTGAGTTACCGCTACCAAGCTGACCCTTAGAGTTATCACCCCAAGTATACAATATACCATCACGAGTCAATGCTACGCTGTGTTTCTCACCTACAGCTACTATCATAACATTCTTTAGAGGTACTAATTGACCATCTTCATTTGTTATCATAACCTGAACAGGATATGAACGGTCAACTGTTGTACCGTCACCAAGCTGACCTTTATCATTACGTCCCCATGTCCATACTTCACCGTAGATATTGATTGCTATTGCATGGTCACCCTTTGAAACTACCATAGGAGGAATTTCTTCACCAGGGATAATACTGATATTAACAGCACCTGTATAACCTGCGTAAGCATGGTGATCATCTATATCTTCGTTTCCTGTATTTACATATGGGTCTTCGTTATGCGCGCTGATAACTGTTGAACCGAATTTTTCTGTTTCTTCGATTGGCTTAACTACAATATATCTGCGTGTAATTCCGTCTGCATTAAATACTTTTTCTTCAAGCATTGTTGAAACAGGATCTTCATCTTCATTGATAATTGCAACAGTTTCATCAGAAGTTGTAAACTTGATATGGTCTTCACCATCTCTTATCGGTTTCAAATCACCGTTTTGGTCATACGGATCAACCCATGATGTATTATCGTTTGGATCAAATCTGTCAACCGGATATTCTTCTGTATCTGATAGCAATGTAAATCCTTTGAAGTATCTGTTATACATTTGGTTTACATCAATATACAATAGTTGGTCTTTACGCATATTAATATGCTTAGGTAATGTCGCATAATACTCTTCGACAACACCTGTATTTCTGTTTACAACGTAAACGTCTTTAAAGATGATTGACTTATAAGGAAGTTCACCTACTTGATATGGGTAAAGTCTTGTTTCAGTTGTAAAGTCACCAATCTGTGAGTAATTATTAATACCCCACATATAAACGTAACCTTCAAGATCGATAGCTGTTGAGTTTGCACCCGCTGCTATAGCAAATACACTTTCAATGTATGGACTTACCGCATTTTCTTCATCTTCAAGGTACTGACTTCTTACATGTTGAGGTTTCGGATAGTTTGCAGTATTTGTATTCATACCGATTTGACCATTCGAGTTACTACCCCACGCCCATACGCTATACTTAAAGTTATCTTCCGCAGTGCTTTCACCTAATACAAGTGAATGAGCCTGTCCGGCAGCAATGCTGATTATATTATTAACAGTTCTGCTACTGTCTGCAAGATCACTCGGTCTTACTGACAATACCGGATAATCTCTTGTCGTAGTTGTTTCATCACCAAGTTGATAATTTCCGTTTAGACCGATTGCAAATACATCTGTTTCACCATAGTATTTGTTTGTAAGCATCATCAAGTGATTTGAACCGGCAGAAATTTTTGCAACAGTCTGGATGTATGCCGCATCAAATCTTGAATCTGTCTTAATCTTTGAACTGTCATAATCACCGCTGATTATTTGATACGGTGCCATTCTTGTATCATTTGTACCCTTGCTTGAGCTTTGCTTACCGCCTACTGTATAGTTGTTAATACCCCATACATAAACTGTTCCATCAGCCTTTAGTGCAGCTGAATAGTTATCTCCGGCAGCAATTTGAATAATGTTACTCAAATGTTCATCTGTTGTTACAACGCCATTTTCATCAGTGTATGTTCCACTTGCCGATGTACCTTGTGTAACGTGTACAGGATATTTGTCAAAGTCACCGTCTACAGTTGATGATGCACCAAGTTGATCATATGTATTATCTCCCCATGCGTATACATGACCGTCTGCTGTTAATGCAAGACTGTGCTTATTACCTGCGGCAACAGCTACGATATTTTCCATAGGCTGATTATCGCCTATCATAACCATTTGTGCCGCACCTGAATTTTCAGTTGTGCCGTATCCAAGCTGACCCTTATCGTTTAGACCCCATGACCATACGTGACCGTCTGAGTCAACTGCCAAGCTGTGGTATCCGCCGGCTGCAACGTCAATTATGTTTTCAAGTAGAGTATACTGTGCATTTCCTTCAGCATCATATTCAACACTGTAAATCTGTACAGGTGTATTCATAATGCTGTTTTCACCGTCTTTTGTTGAAACCTGTCCGTAGTCATTTCTACCCCAAGCATAGACTGTACCGTCATACTTCAATGCTACAGAATGATATAGGTTTGTTGAAACAAGCGGTGATGCAGTTTCTTTTGTATATCCGCTACCATCTCTCGATGTTGAGTTTGGCGTCAACTTACCGCCGTATACACCAAGTATAAATGCACCTGTTGCACCTGTTGCAGTATTGACAACAGTAATTGTTGTCTGTCCGCCTTTGTGATATTCTGTATCTATTATAGGTGTAACTACCCACTTACCGTTTTCCTCTGCTACTGTTGCAACAGTTTCGTCTGATGAGTAGAACTTATAATTACCCGAATAATCAGTATTATCAAGAGTATTCTCTGCGAAGAAGTTAAAGCCTTCGTAATATCTCTCGTTGATTTCTGACGGATCTATTGTTAGAATTTGTTCCTCTGTTACTCTTACAAGTGAAGGAATTACACCTGTGTATGTCTTGCCCGGTGTACCATAACCAACAGTATCTTCAGAAACTACCGCATTATTAATTTCAATAACACGTGCTTCTCTGTCACCTACTTGACGTGGTTCTGTTGCATTAACAAATGATGAATCGCCAAGTTGACCATAGTTGTTGCTACCCCAAGCATAGATATATGCCTTAGTTGCATCACTGTTTGCTCTGAATGCTGTTAAGTGACTCAAACCTGTTGATAAGTACCAAACATTATCAATCACATCTTCATTACTGTCTGCCTCACCCTTGTTTACAAGTGCAGGTATAGTATTAGATTTTGCGGCTGAACCCCATGTGTATACGTGACCGTCTGATGTCATTGCGGCACTTCCACTACCTAAAGCGTAAATATGTGATACTTGATTTTCTGCAAATGCAGTTACCTTTTCAGGATGGCGTAAATCTGTTGTAGTACCGTCGCCAAGCTGACTGTTTCCATTATAACCCCATGTATATACATAATTATCGTTAATTGCAACTGAATGATATGTACCTGCCGCAATATCCATAGCACCGTTGAAGTATTTATTTGCATAATCTGCTGTTTGCAATGTGTCTGCTGTAAGTACCTTTGTCGGTCTTAGACGATTTTCATATGTATTAGTAGGATTAAAGCTATTTCTGCTTGTAAATCTGTGTCTTATAGAATAACCTGTACCAAGGTATCCGCCTAAATTAACTGTAGCATTTCCAACAGCAGTTGTTCCTGTTACATTTTGACCCCAAGCATAAACTTGTCCGTCTCTTGTAAGGATAAGGCTTGTATTTGAAATTGCAGAAACCTTAACCGCATCTTCTATAGGTTCTATACCGTTAGACTTCTGTACAAGTGTAGCAACATATACATTATCTGTTGTATTTATACCGACTTGTCCGTATGAGTTTGCACCCCAAGCATAGACTTGTCCGTTGCCCATTAGAACCAACATATGGGTTGCGCCGCCTGCGGCTGCAACTGCTCCGACAAGTTCTGTCTTTGTTACAGTTGTTTCTTTTACTACATTGCCTTCACCGTCGTCTGTTTCAGTAACAGTTTCTTCATAGCTTGTAACAACAGGTGATGGAAGTAGAGATTCTTGCTTAGAACCAAGTCCGTTAGATGTTCCGCTACCCCAACCGTAAACTCTGCCGTCTTTATCAATAGCTACTGCTGATGAACCTCCGGCTGCTATATAAACAATGTTTTCAAGCAAACCTGTTCCGTCTGTGTTCTTAACTCTTACAGGATATGAACGAGTTACCTTTGTACCGTCACCAAGTTGACCTGAACTATTTAGACCCCATGCCCAAACTGTTCCATCTTCACGCAATGCCATTGTAAAGTTATTTCCTGATGCAACCATAGGAACTGCAACAGTGTCTGCACTACGTTTAACTCTTACAACCAATGTTCCGACAAATCCGTCGTCTGTTGCAATTCTGATTGTTGTTTCACCAAGTTTAAATTCTGAAGGTACGCTTATTAAACCTGTACTGCTTACCACTGCGATTGATTCGTCAAGTGAAGTAAAGGTTAAGTTTTCTCCTGCTGTCAAAGCACCGCTTTGATCTGCATTATGATATTTTACGTTAAATCCACTTCTGTAATTTCTCTCGAAATCTGATGTATTTAATTGGATTGTTTCATCTCTACCCATTGTTGTAATTACATCATAGTTATTTACAACAAGCGTCTTTGTTTCAAAGTCACCGACTTGAGTAGCTGTATTATCCATTGCATGATAATCCAAGCGAGTACCGTTATGAAGCGTTAAATAATTACCGTCTTTAGTATTTGTATCGTCACCTGTCTGACCCTTTGAGTTTGAACCCCAAGCATATACATATCCATCTTCATGAATTACATACATATTTATTCTGCCGGCTGAAATGTTCCAAACATTACTGATATAAGCAGTATCTGAACCTGTTACGCCCTTTACAACTTGTGTAGGAACAGTCTTATTCATATATGTCGGATCATTCCAATGGTCATGACTATATGAATCATGATGATGTAAATAGAATGTATCATATCTATACGAGCCATCACCGATTTGACCATATTCATTCCAACCCCATGTATATACACTTCCGTCAGAAGTCATAGCCATACTGTTATAATAATTAGCTGAAATTGCCGCTACATTTGTGATATTAGAAACCTTTACAGGTTTTGTAGCAGTTGTTGTTGTATTATTACCAAGTTGTCCCCAGTTATTATAACCCCATGAATACATTGTTCCGTCTGTTGTAGCAACAAGGACGTGACCTTCACCTGCCGCAACCGCTGTTATATTCTTTAAGTATTTTTCTGTTGTTGATGACGCGCCTGCCAATACCTGAGTCGGAACAGGTCTTGTCATTGTATCGCCAATACCAAGTTGATAGCTTGTATTTAGACCCCATGTCCAAACTGTTCCGTCTGCTTTTAGAGCAACACTGAATGATTTACCTGCGGCAATATCAATAACATCTTGGATATACCAATCGTCATTTGTTGCGGCACTTTCACCTCTGTATACCTTTTGAGCCGCATAAATTCCGTCAGTTGTATCATTATCATGGAACTTTTCATTTGTTGATGATGTATCGCCGTTACCAAGTTGTCCGTTTGAGTTGTTACCCCATGCGTATACATAACCGTCATTTGAAAGTGCCAATACATGATTTTCACCGACTGCTATTCTTGCGATATTTGAAAGGTCTACAAGTACACCTGTAGATGTTTTTTCTTGAACTCTTACAGGTGTGCGGTTTACTTCGTCTTTATCAGAAGTACCGTTACCAATCATTCCGTTTTCGTTATTACCCCATGCATATACATAGCCATCAGTTGTTACAGCATATGCTGTATTAATACCTGCCGCTACATACTTAGCTTTCACTCCTTCAGGAAGTGAAACTTGTACAGGATATGTTGTATTTTCTGTAAGTCCGTTGCCAAGTTGTCCCTTTTCGTTTGAACCCCATGTCCAAACTTCACCGTTATCCAACAATGCAACTGCGAACTCACTACCACCGGCAACCATAGGTGTAGCTGTTCTTCCGGCTTGTGTTACTGTTAAACTGATTTCAGATGTTATACCTGAATCATGTGTAATTGTAATTATAGCTGTACCGGTGTGTGTACCGGCTGTAATTACACCGTTTACAACAGTTACAACATTTTCATTGTTTGAATGATATGTAAATGTTCCGTCAAGCGGTTCATGTGTATCATCATTTTCAAGATTGAAACCGTACATATGATGATGTTTATATGAATCAATCTCGATTGTTGCACCTGTTTCTATAGTTGTTAGGTAATTTATCTTATTTCCTTCAGCGTCAAAGAATTCAATCAAATCTTCTGCGCGTTCACCTGTATAAGCAGGTGTGCTTACATCATAAGTTGACGATGTACCGTCAAATTTACCTAACTGCCATTCTGTGTTTCTGCTCCATGTGTATACATAACCGTCATCAAGTTCTGCAACAGTATTATTTGTACCTGCCGCTACGTTACTTACGAACTTGATATAGCTTTCATCATTATTAGTCTGACCCTTTAGTACCTTTTGAGGCAATGTCTGATTTGATGAATTATTAATGCCAAGTTGTCTTTGACCATTATAACCCCAACCGTACAAATAACCTTCTTCATTAATTGCAAATGATTGATTATTCTTTGCAGAAATTGCAGTTATATTCTTTAATCTGCCTGTTGTATTACCTGTGCTTTGATCTGCCTTTGAAATATCTCTTACTTGTAGAGGAAGATAATGTCTTTCGTTATTATCTGTTGTCCAGTCACCGTTCTGACCATATGTGTTATCACCCCATGCCCAGACATAGCCAGTCTTTGTAAGAGCTAAAGCATGATTTGCACCGGCTGAAATCATTACTATATTAATTAAGTAATCACTGCCTGCCGGAGCTACATTTGTTTCTTCTTCCGGACTTTCGCCACGAAGAACTTGAATTGGAGTCGGTTTATTTACACGAGTACCGTCACCAAGTTGTCCCTTGCTATTGTCACCCCATGTATAAACTGTTCCGTCATTCTTCAATGCCATTGCAAATGCTTGACCGGCTGAAATTGAAACTATGTCATTCAAATAATAATCATTATTATCAGGATCATATGCGTTTGTACCACTTCTGCCGGCTAAAACCTTAACTGCATATGCACTGTCAGTTGTAGTACCGTCACCAAGTTGTCCTGATTTATTGCTACCCCAAGCATATACACTACCGTCTTCAAGTAGTGCCATTGAGAAATCATCACCTGCGGCAATGTTCTTTACGCCTGTAAGTGTAGTTGTTTCGTCAATCATTACAGGTACAACTATACTTTCAGTAGTTCCTGTCGCACCGTTACCAAGTTGACCCTTACTATTATCGCCGACTGCATATACGACGCCGTTAGCAAGTATTAGCAAGTGATTATTTCCTGCCGCAATAGCAGTAGCTGCATTATTGCCACCAAATGTACTTGCACTGTCATCTCTTCCGTTTTGGAATTTAACCTGAATTGGATAGCCTCTTGTTATCTTAGTACCGTCACCAAGTTGTCCGTATGTATTATCGCCCCATGTCCAAACTGTTCCGTCTGCTTTTAGAGCCGCATGGAAGTTTGTACCTGCTGTAAGCGATGATGCAACGATGCTTTCCATCTTATCGCCCTTGACAGTAACATTGATTGTTCCGACATATCCATTTCTGCTGTTTCTGAACATAATTACTGTTGTACCGAATGTGTTACCTGTCGGCATTACAGTTGCAGTATTTCCGTTTGCAGAAACTGTAGCGATATTTGGAATTGACGAGCTGTATTGAATGTTTACAATATCTTCTGACGCAATCTTTTGCTTATCCGCTTTATTGAACAAATTGAAACCAATCATATACTGTTCATATATTTCAGACATATCAATTTCAATTTTACCCGTCTTATCTATTACAACGCTTGACGGTAATGGTGATATTGTATCACCTGTTGAATTTTCATCAGTATATACTATTGCCTTTTGGAATGACAATGTATTTGAATTTTTATTACCTACTTGTACCGGTGTCTTTGCCAAATCGACAGTTACTGTACCAAGTTGACCTGAAGTATTATCACCCCATGCCCATACATAACCGTCATCTCTGATTATTACGGTATGGTTTGCACCCATTGCCGCACCGATTACGTTCTTTAGGTATGGATCTTCGTCTTGATTAAATGTATCGCCCTTCCATACCTTTACAGGAGCAAATCTGTCTATCTTTGAATCAACGCCAAGTTGACCCTTTTCATCTCCGCCCCATGTATATACTTCATAATTATTTGTTATAACAAGTGTTTGGTTTCCACCTGCTGTTACTCCAAGGATATTTGACAAGTATTCAGTTCCGTCTGTATCGACAGTTGAATCCTTACCTGCCGCCTCACCGGCAACAACAAGCATAGGTGTTACTGATTCTGTTACAGTCTTATCATCTATACCAAGTTGACCCTTTGAGTTGTAACCCCAAGCATATACCTTTGTAACAGTTGTTCCGTCTGCAAGTGTTTCTTCTGCTACAGCTACACTGTGTGCACTGCCTGCAGCAACATATTTTACATTTGACAAACCTTCTACAACTGCCGGAGTTGCGTCATAATCTGCACTTGCAGTTGTTGCTTGTAGGGCAGTATCCGCGTCGTCGCCATCGGCATCGGCGTCGCTTGAATCATCGCCCGATGTTCCGCCGCTACTTCCCGAACCGCCACCGGAAGATACAGTTCTACCAAGCTGTTTATGCAAGTTCGCACCCCATGTCCATACTTTTCCGTTTGTATCTACTGCAATGTTATGGCTATCGCCTGCGGCTATTGATTTAATATCTTTAAGCGCACTGATCTTAGTAAATGATGCAGTAGAAGGAGCTATAACATCATTGCCAAGTTGACCTTGTGAGTTATCAACACCATAAGAGAATACATCGCCGTGAGTTGTAAGTACAAGTACATAATTTGAACCTGATACTATATCTTCGATTTCATCGCCGATTGTATTTTCTACTTCTACCGGTGATGTCATATCCGATCCGCCGGAAATTGATACACCCCATGTATATATCTTACCGTTTTTATCTACGGCAAATACATAGTCGTCACCTGCTGCCAATCTTACTATGTCCTTAATCGGATTTCCATCTTCATCAAGAACTTGTACAGGATGCTTCTTACTCAATAATGTACCATCACCAAGTTGACCGTGAGAATTGTCACCCCATGTCCACAAAGTTCCGTTTTCCTTTAGAGCAATAGAGAAGTTCTTGCCTACTGCTACTTTTGAACCTGATGGCCATACTGTGTCACCCTTAACAGTTACAGTTACAAATGCTTTATATCCATTAGCCTTATTTTCAATAGTTACGATTGTAGGTCCTGCCTTTGTCGGTGATGTAGTATGAAGTTCATCACTTCCGCTTGCAAAGTTGCCGATTGAAGTATCTGAAGATGTAAATTCAATCTGACTCTTATCGTCAATCGGTGTAAGAATATCGTCTTCGTACAAGTTAAAGCCGACCATTCTCTTATTCATAATTTGATCTCTGTTGAAATCAACATATTGATCTTCTGTAATTTCAAGATAATCAGGTGTTACATATGATTCGTCAACACTGTTATCTGAATTTTCTTTGATTTCTACATTTTGAAGTTCAAGGGTATCTACTTCTTCCTTGCTTACATGAACAGGAATGTATGACTTAATTGTTGTGTTATCGCCAAGTTGACCGTAACCGTTTGCACCTGTTGTGTAAACGCTACCGTCTTGTTTCATAATTGTCAAGTGTTGTGAACCGTAATCTGCAACAAATGCGTCGTCAAATAATAGTAAATCACCAACATCTGATCTTACTGAATCATGAACTCTTGTAGGAGTAGATTTATTTATAACACTGTCTATACCCAACTGACCACTGCCGTTATTACCGGCTGTATAAATCAAATTGTCATTTACATCTGTTCCGCCAATAAACGCACTGCTGTTACCACCGGCTGAAATGTTATAAACGCTATTGCCATCTACGTCAACATACTTAGGTGATGTAACATCGCCGCTGTCTATACCAAGCTGACCGTTACTGTTATCACCTGTTGCATATGTGTTATAATCTTTTGAACGGATTAGAGTATGAGCCTTACCAGCTGATACTTGAACAGCGTCATACATAAATTCATCATCATATGCCGATACCATATCTCTGTCACCGCGTTGTACCTTTATAGGTGCATAAGCATATGCTTTACCGTCGTAATTGCTAAATCTCTTTGATGTATTCGGTTCAATACCAAGTTGACCTTCCGAATCATCACCCCAAGCATATACACTGCCGTTATCAGCTATTGCTACTACGTGATTATCACCGGCATCAATAGATACGATATTGCTCAAACGATTTGTAGATTGTGTATTTCTTGTAGAATTTGTTCTGTCTGCATTTAGAACAAACGGATCATCACTTGCCATAGCACCTGCTACAACATATGAAGGTACACCCATATTATCTGTAACTGATCTGTAGTTTAGACCAAGTTTGCTGTTTGTATTTGTACCCCATGCAAGAACATGACCATTCTTATCAAGTGCAAGAGCATAGTCTTTGCCCGCACTGATTTCTACGATACCTGACAAATATTCTTTTGAAGGTGTTTCTTCTGAGCTGTCTTCACCGTCGCCTGTTGTTGTATTTTCTGATGTGTAAATATCTGCTACACCTCTTACAACTTGCTGAGGATAATAAGCATTATGGCTTGATGTATTATTATCACCAAGTTTACCGTTGCTACCGTTACCCCATGTGTATACTGCACCGTCTGCTGACAATGCCATTGCAAAGTTATCGCCGGCTGCAATAGAAATAATATTACTTAATGTTCCTAAGCCGTTTGTATCTGCAACTTGTAGCGGTTCTGCCCAAGATGAAATTCTGCTCATAGAATTTGAAGCAGTTGAAAGTTTTTCAACTTTACCGTCTGCGTCAAGAGTTGTATAACCTATACCCAACTGTCCTGATGAGTTATTACCCCAAGTCCATACGCTACCGTCTGATTTAAGTGCAACTGTAAAATCTAATCCTGATGCAATCATAGGAACTGCAATCTTTGTATATCTGTCACTTACGTTATAAACATCTGCAATAATAAGACCTCTGTAACCTGTGTTATTATCTGTTACAGTAATTGTCACCTTGCCGTAATTGCCGTTACCGACAGGGGTTATTGTTCCGTTTGAATCAACAGTTGCAATTCTTGGATCTGATGATTCAAATGAATAATCTCCGCTTGCATCTCTGAAATCACTGTCATCATGCAAGTTAAAGCCTGCAACATACTTTAGATTAATGTCGTCTATTGTATATGTTGAATTTTCTGCTATTCTGATATGTCCGCCTTCAATGTTATCAAAGTTAAGTGCATAATAATCTACCGGTCCTACCATATGTGCACCTGTATAATCATAGTTTACAAAGTCACCCAATGAACCTGATACATTAGTACCGAATGTCCATACTGTACCGTCTGATTTAATAGCAGTTGTTACAGTATTGCCAACTGATACAGTTGTTACATTGCTTAGGTAGTCACCTGTTTCATGTATATTATGACCTTTTACTACACGAGTAGCCGATGATTTAGTTGTAGCCGAGTCGTCACCAAGTTGCTTTGATGCGTTATTACCCCACATATATAGGTTTGAGCCTCTTGTTACTGTAGCTGACTGGTTATATCCGGCTGAAACATTCACGGCATTTTCCAAATAATTACCGTCTGAGTCTACTACTCTTACGTAACCATCTGATGAATCTGACGCACCGTTTCCAAGCTGACCGCTTGTTCCAAGACCTGTGCTGTATACAAGTCCGTTATTAACGAGCAATACAGAGTGTTCACTACCCATATCTGCTTCTGCTACATTTTGCATATATGTATTTGTAATTCCGCCATCAAGTGTAATATCATCATCACTTCTGTTTATAACTTGTGAAGGAACTGTCTTGTGATATGCGCTGTTTACCTTTGAATCTGATATATTATCTTTTTCACCCTTATTTGCAGTTAAATTCTCACCATATCCAAGTTGACCGTTATCTGCTTTACCGAATGTAAATACAGTACCGTCACCACGAACAAGTATTGAACTGTCACCACCGGCTGAAATTGATACGATAGAATGAATTTGTGTTGCTCTACCGTTATTCAAATCCATAACAATTACAGGAGTTTCATATTTTGCTACATCTCCGGTATAGTTATAAACACTGTGAGTACCTGATGTTCCATGACCGATCTGACCATAGTTATTCAATCCCCAAGCGTATACTCTGCCGTCTGATGTCAATGCCAAAGAATGTTCTTTTCCGGCTGCGATTGCAATAATGTTAGTGCTGTCATCTGTATCACCTACTATTGATACTTCTGCCGCAACATTTGTTGAGCCACTTCTTCCAAGCTGACCACTACCGTTTGAACCCCATGTCCATACTCTTCCGTTTGCATCAAGTGCCAAAGCATGAGTGTTACCTGCTGCAATACTTACTATATTATCAAGATATATTCTTTCGCCTGTTGAGCTGACGCTCGTTACTACTTGTACCGGATAGTATGACGCACTTGACGTACCGTCACCAAGATTACCTGAACCCCATGTCCATACTGTTCCGTTATCCATAAGTGCAACTGTAAAGCTGCCGCCTGATTTTGTCATAGGGATTGCAACTTTATCATCGCCCGACTTAATTACCTTAACAATAAGTTGACCTTTGTATAAAATAGGTTCGTCAAGAAGTCCTGTGTAAACTCCGTCGTTTACAGGACTGATTTCTTTTTCAAAACTAATTGTTGTCTGACCGTATATTCCGTTTGTATTTGCACTTACAACACCGTTTGAGTTAACAGTTGCCACATCGCTGTTAGATGTGTTGTATGTCACTCCGTCATTTGCATTTATAACATCACTGTATGCGTAATGCGCAAATTCAAATCCAGGAATATGTTCATATTTAATTCTTCCTAAATCAAGTGTTTCACCTTCAGTAATTGTTGCAACCAATGGAATACTGTCACCGTCATTGTCAGCTACTGTTAATATATCAGCCGCTCTGTCACCTGACTGTACAGGTATCAAACTGTTAACTCTGTAGTTATTACCAAACTGACCATTTCTGTTTGAACCCCAAGCCCAGATTGTTCCGTTGTGCAACATAGCCGCACTGAAATAAGCACCATTCGTTATTTGAATCGCGTCTTCAATATAATCATTATCAGAGTATACATTTTCTCCCTTTAGCACCTCTGACGGTGTACTTGTACTATCTGTTGTATTGTTACCAAGTTGACCGAATGTGTTATTTCCCCAAGCATATGTACTATGCTTGTATGTATCAGGATCAAGTGAAAGTGTCATTACAGTATTTCCACCGGCTGATACAGCTGTTACGTTTTCAAGAGTTGTTTCTCTTGTTGGTGCAGATACACTGTTTACAGTTGCATTATCTGATACTACCTTACCCCAAACATATACATAACCTTGATTATTGTATTGTTTTGTATCCTTTGTTGTATCATCAACTGTGATATTTCTTGCAAGTGCTATAACTGTAGTTTCATCAAGATTTATTTGTGTTCCTATAGCTCTTTTGTTTCTTTCTTTATTATTCGCACCTACTTGTATATCTACGATATTCTTTAAATACTTGTCTGCAGAATATCCGTCACCCTTATAAACTTGAAGTGGGTAACCTCTGCGTGTATCGTTGTTTACATTTGTTTCATTGGCAAGAACACCGTACATATTGCTGCCCCATGCCCAGACTGTTCCGTCTGCTTTAATAACGTATACACTGTCACCGGCAGTTCTTACAGATACTGCATTATGTAAATATCCCCCTGCATAAGGACCTACTACTTGTACTGCGTTTTCTGTACCATACTCTGCCCATAGATACCATGGATAATCAAGAGATGTCCAGTTGTATGCCTGTTCTCTATGTGTAGTCGACGGCACATATTCATCATATTCCCAGTGTCCAGGAATAGTGAAATCTACATATCTATCTGTCGCTATTGTTTGAGTTACAGAATACATTGAGTCGTACTTATTAATACCAAGTTTACCCGATGTACCGTTGTGTCCCCATGCCCAAACTGTTCCGTCTGCCTTAACTGCATATGAAACATCATCGCCGGCAGCTATTGATATTACATCTGTAAGATTTTGAGTATTATTGCTGTCAAGCTTAACAAGTTTAGGAGTTACAATACCATATCTTCTTTCCTGGTTTGCAGTACCGACAACAGTTTCATAACTACTCTTATGATAACCTGTTCTTGTTACGATATTATTCTGGAAGTAATCTCCCCAAACGATATTATTAACTTCTGTATAACCCCAAATGTATACTTCACCGTTTTCTGTAAGTGCCAACGAGTGACGTTTACCTGCGGCTATTGATTTAATCTTAACATCGCTTGGAATGTTTACTTTTACAGGATATAAGAAATCATTTCTCTTTTCGTCACCGTCAGCCGGATAACTATTATGTGTATCATTACTTCTTATGCCATTTCCAAGTTGACCATATGTATTATTACCCCATGCCCATACTGTTCCGTCACTCATAAGTGCAAGAGTATGGTGATCGCCTGAAACAATCATCGGAGTTACTTCTGTATCAACTTCTTTTACTGACACTTCAAGCACACCTACAAAGTTTGTAGATATATTATATAATGTAATAAATGTATTTGTATATCTATGTTCGCTGTTCGGACGAATTGTTATTATATTATTATTGTCCTCAGTTGAAACTATAGATGTATCTATTGACGTTGCTGTTATTCTATCAAGAACTGTCTGTTCATCAACGTCAGTATTATATGCTTGCACAGCTGTACGGTGTCTGTCGTTGTTGTTATAAATCAAGTTAAAGCCTACCATATGATAGTCATATATATCAGACTTGTTGATTTCAAGATATTGATTCTTTGATAGAGTAATCTTTTGTGGTAATGGGTTATAATTAGCGGCATTGACATCATCATTATAAACTTCTGTTGCCACACCATCTGTATACAATGTTGCTACACCGATGGCTTCACGTCTGTCTTCACGAAGACCTGTCTGTACAGGTTCAGTTCTTTCAACTGATGAAAAATCACCTACATTATATGTAGAGTTTTTACCCCATGAATATACACTACCGTCGTATCTGACTACAGATGTACCCATATCACCGATTGTTGCGAAAGTAATCCAACCGATTCTGTCGGTTGCATCATCACTATAGAAACTTTCGCCTCGTTTTGTATACTTAGCAGTAAGTGAATTTGCTGTTGAACCTACACCTGTTGTATTATTTGCACCACTGCCCCATGAATACAAGTAACCATCTCTGCCAACTGCCATTGATGAATTTACTCCGGCATTAACATTAACTATTCCGTCAAGATTTTGCATATTCTCGCCGTCATAGCTGATTAAAACTCTCTTCGGAGAATTTGCATTATAATTGTTGGCATTATCTATTGAATCATTTGTAGTTATTGTATTATTACCAAGTTGACCGTTTGCATTTCTACCCCAAGCATATACACTGCTGTCATCTGACAATGCAATATTGTGATATGCTCCTGCAGAAATCTTAACGATATTTCTCAAATATGCAGTGCTACTTGCACTTTCGCCATTTACAGCTTGTGTAGGTGCAAGAGCCTCTGTAAAGAATCCCTTACCGATTTGACCATAGCTACCGCTACCCCAACTGAATACATTACCATCTCTTCTCAATGCTGAAATGAATGTATCGCCGATTGTAATATCAATAAAGTCATTAAGCGCACCGTCTGCATTATCACCGGCACTTGCTCCCTTTACTGTGAATGAAGCATATTGACTGTATTTTGAATTTTTTGCCTCGATACCTCTCTGACCGTATGTGTTATCACCCCATACATATACAACACCGTCTTGTGCCAAAGCTGCTGAGTTTCTTGCACCGGCTGCAACTCTTTCTACACCTGAAAGTATTTCTGTTGAACTTGTTTTTACAAGTGTTGGTGTGTATGCAGTAGATGTACCGCCTATACCAAGCTTACCGTTTGCATTGTTACCCAAAGCCCAAACTTGACCGTCTGTATCAACTGCAAGCATATGAGTCGGACCTGCCGCAATGTGTTTAATATTTTCAAGATATGTTGTTGAGTCTTTGCCTACATTCTTAACTACTCTTACAGGTGATGTTCTGTTTACCATCGATGATGTACTTCCATCATATGTATTACCCCATGTCCAAACTGTACCGTCTGCCTTTAGTGCATATACGCCACTGTTTGTTGCGGCAACAACCGGAACTGTTATTCCGTCATTTGGTTTTACCAATACAGTAAACATACCATAGTAACCTGTTACATCATTTCTTGCACTGATAACTGCCTCACCGTAACGTCTTGCATGATTTGCAGTTACTCTTACAACATTAGACGCAACATCTTTTTCAACCTTAGCTATATCTTCATTTGATGTGCTGAATGTAAGGTTGTCAAAATCTGTTGTAGGATGTGGATTAACGTCACTCAATAAGTTAAATCCAAGGTATTCTTTATCAATCATACCGTTATCACCTTGAAGAGTAACTTCAAGTGTGCCGTCATTATTGATATAAATGTAGTTTGGAATATTATCATATTCAACTACATCTGTACCTTCTGTTTTAACGCCATGTTGGAATGCAAATATTTTTGCTGGGCTTTCACCCATAAATATTGGGTGAACAATATTATTAGAGAATTGTCCTACTCCATAATATCCCCAACCGTATACACTACCATCATAACGCAATGCCATTGCATCTCTTTCACCGGCATATACTCTTGTAATATTTGTAAGTTCAGTTGTTCCGTCCAACGTAGCTGTTTCACCTGCAACTACACGAGTAGCAACTGAATAGTATCCGCCTGTAGTTTCATTACCAAGCTGACCGTTTGCATTTGTACCCCATGTGTATACATCACCGTTACCGTTGACAGCATAGCTGTGACTTCCTGCCGCTGATACGTAAACTACGTTATCTAAGTTTCCATTAGCAGATACAACTTGTACCGGAGAAAATTCCTTAACAGATGTTGCACCGTTACCAAGTTGACCGTTTCTGTTTGCTCCCCATGAATATACTTCGCCATCTCTTGTCGTAATTACAGCATGATCTGTTGCCATATCAACATAAAGTGCATCTCTGAAATATGTTACATAAGGATTCTTTGCACCACTTAATAATTGCATTGGCATTGATGCGTTATCTGATAGACCGTCACCAAGTTGACCGTTATCATTATTACCCCAAGCATATGCGTATCCGTCGTTTCTTACAGCGATAGATGAGTTACCGCCTGCTGAAATCTCTGAAATTGAATTCAAGTAGCCTATACCTTCAAGACCTACTACCTTTGTAGGTTCTGTTATATAAAGATTTTCCTGTGAAGGAATGTATGTATAGCATGTTTCTGCATCATACTCTTTATGCCATTCAGAGTCGCCTTCTACAACTCCTTCATCATTTGTATATCCGTTTGTTGTAAAACCAAGTTGAATTTGTTCAAACTTAACATCTGTATTTGTACCGATTTGTCCCTTATTATTTAGACCCCATGCCCATACATTGCCGTTCTTGTCCAATGCAAGAGTATGTCCGCCGCTTGTATTATCATTTAACAAATCAAGCTTTTCATCATCTTTGTCAAGATTGGAGTTCACACCTGTTGCAGCTGAAATTGCTACTATATCTTTAAGGTTAATCTTCTGCGGTGACAATACATTGTTATTGTCTTGAACTCTCTTATATTTTATATGTTTATGATCTCTGTAACGCTGTGAGTCAAGCGGTGTATCTGTCGGCCAACAACAATTACCCCATACATCTTCAGTTGAAATAATTTCTTCATGATATTCATTCCAATTACCGTCACCCAACTGACCGTATTCATTCCAACCCCATGTATATACTTCCCCTGTTGTTGAAAGTGCAACTGAGAATTTATTTCCGGCTGCAACTGCCATAAACTTAACTTCACTGCCATCACTGTTATGAGGGAATGAAACTTTTGCCGGGTATTCTGTGTCGTTTGTATCGCCGTTACCAAGCTGACCTTTATCGTTTTTACCCCATGCCCAAACTGTACCGTCTGATTTTAGAGTAAGAATGTGGTCTGTACCGGCTGATACCATAGGTATAACTAATTTTTCTGTTTGCTTTACGCCAAGTTTGAATATACCTGAATATTCTGAGAATGACTTTTGTTCAACAAGCATCGAAACTTCACCGTAACGATTATTTTCGTTCGGTATAATACGCCATCCGTCAGTTTCTTCTACAACTGTTGCAATTCCCGAATCCATTGTTCTGAAATCGTAATTTGTTGCAGGCATAGGTGTAAGTACACCTTCATCGTCAAGGATAAGGTTAAATCCACCTTCAAATTTTTCATTTACTGATGTTATTTTTAATGTTTTGTCATAGTCAAGGAATGTATAAAGTGTATCTTCTGTAACTTGAGCATATTCGTTACCTTCACTGTCAAGGATAGTACCTTCAGTAACAGAAAGTGTCTTTACAAGTTTTTCACCTGTTTGTACTGCCGCATTATGCTGAGCATTTGTAAAGTCACCAAGTTGACCTTCTTCATTACGTCCCCATGACCATACACTACCGTCTTTCTTCAATAGTGTAACATGTGCATTACCTGCTGAAACAGTTAACGCGTCACGGAAATATAAATCATCTGTACTTGTTGAATCACCTGATGCAATTTGCTGTGGTACAAGATAGCTTGTTTGTTTGTCTGCGCCTGAAACCAACGCACCCAAACCAACTTGACCTTCTGCGTCAAGTCCCCATGCGTATACTGTACCTGATTTTGTTACAACAACAGTATGTTCGCCACCGGCTGAAATTTCGATAGCAAGTTGATCGCTGCCGTCCATCCATTGATTTCTTACACGAACCGGTGTTGTTGAATTATTTGTTGTTCCGTTTCCGAGTTGACCGTTAGTATTTTTACCCCATGTATAAACTTCATTTCTGTTGTTTATAACAGCTGAGTGTTCACTACCGGCTGAAATCTTGATTACATTTTCCAAATACCATGTGTCAGTATCTGATTCACCTTTCCATACTTGTGCAGGAGTATAAACATCTGATGATATAACTGTGCCAAGTTTACCGTTTGATACTTCGCCCCATGCAAAGACTGTACCGTCATTTCTTAATGCAAGAGAATATGCGTTTCCTGCCTCGATTGCAATAATGTTGCTCAAATATTCACGATCAGATGCACTGTCACCCTTTAAAACTCTTGTCGGATAAATAACATCTTCACCGGCATAGCCGATACCAAGCTGACCGTGTTCGTTACCGCCCCATGCGTATACATAACCGTCTTTTGTAAGTGCAAGAGAGTGTGTATCACCGGCAGCTACTGATATTACGTCTGAAAGAATTGATTCGTACTCATCCTCATATACATAATATGCTTTACTTCTGTTTTCTTTGTTCATACTGCCAAGCTGACCATGTTCGTTACCGCCCCATGACATAACTTCCATTGATTCAGTAACCATTAATACATGTGTGTCGCTTGCTGAAATGTCACGGATACCAAGCATTGTTGAATCTCCGCCAAATTGAACGGCTACAGGAGAAGCTTTGCTCTTATCAGTCCCGTCGCCAAGTTGGTTTTGAGTATTTTCGCCCCATGCGTATACTTTACCTGAAACTTGAAGTGCAACAGAAAAATTCTTGCCGGCATAAACCTTTGGTGCGGCAATTCTTCCGTCTACATATACATCAATCATACCTGTCCATACAGTTTTACCGGCTGTATTTACGGCACGAACTGTTGTAGAACCGTATTGTCCCGACGGAACAAACTCTGTTCCGTTAACTTGTATTATATTTTCATTATCAGAAACAAAAGTAACTTCACTTGATGCGTCATGTTCTCTCTGAACTTCCACATATTCTGTCAAGCTAAATCCCGGATGAACTGTTCTTATAGCTCTTGTCGGATTAACTACATATTTTTCTTTTTGTGAAATAGTAATTTTTGACGGAGCAAGGAAGAATTCACTGCTTCCGTCATAGTCTTCTTTTATGTCACCTTGATTTGTTGTAATTTGACCTATTTCAAATCTATAGTTTTCTGCAGATTTTTCACCTGTGTATACCGGATAATTGAATGATGAGAAACCTGAATTACCGATTTCACCATAATCACCGATACCCCATGCAGCGATATTACCGCTATTGCTCATAGCAACACTAAAGTTTTTACCTGTGGCTATCAAACTAATATCGCCAAGTGATGCTAAACCTGTTACTGTTCCAGTTTCGCCTGCTACTACGCCATTAGCTCTGTCGTATACTGTAAATGCACCGTTATCATCTATAACTTTACCCCATATTGCTACGTTACCGTCATAGTCGATACTTAGCATATGTTCAAAACCTACAGAAATTGCCATTACATTTGTAAGTTCATAGTTAGGGTCATATTGATACGTTGTATATACTTTGCGTGGTGCACTTGCATAATCTGCTGATAGTGTATAATCACCTAATTGTTGTGAAGTATTATCACCCCAAGCATATACTCTTGAATTTCTGTCAATTACTGCAGTGTTGTTAGCCTTAGCAGAAATTTGAGAAATGTTTTCAAGATAGTAACCGTTACCGTAACTGTCACCCTTGAATACTTGAATTGGGTATTCTCTATCTTCAGTTGTCATATCGCCAAGTTGACCACGATCATTTCTACCCCATGCCCAAACACTACCGTCACGTTTTAACGCAACTGTATGATATGAACCGGCTTTTACTGAAATAATATCTGTTAAATATCCACCGCCGTTAAAACCTTTTACTTGGTTAGGAATATATGAACCATTTTCACCTGTACCAAGTTGTCCATATGTATTATCGCCCCATGTGTAAACAGTGTCATTATTTAAAACAATTACAGTATGGTTCTTACCTGCAGCGATGTCTGTGATTTCTGTAAAATCAACGCCATCAGTCAAATCGACTTCTACAGGTAGAGATCTTGAATCCTCAATAGCTGTACCGTCTTCTGTTATTTCGTTATTTATTTCCACACCAAGCTGACCTGAAGTATTATCACCCCAAGCATACAATAAACCATCATTTCTTAGTGAAAGCACAAATCTTTCACCGGCTGCTATTCTCTTTATGTCTGAAATATAATCACGAACACCTGTTTCTTCGTCTATCGACAATGTTACTTGAACCGGATACGCTCTATTTATATATGTACCATCACCAAGTTGACCGTAATTATTTATACCCCAAGTCCATACACTACCGTCACCTTTTAGTGCAACTGTAAAGTCCTCACCTGTTGCAACCATCGGGGCGTAAAGTTGACCTTCCGGTCTTAGTGTTAGCATTACATTCTTTGTATAATCACCTACTTTAATTGTTAGTGTTGTTGTTCCGAATTTATGGTTTTGGTTCGGAGTTATAACAACATATGTAGTTCCATCTGCTGCTGTTTCAACATCCAAAGTAAATAGTTTTGGATTTAGCAATGAGAAATTGCTCTTATCAACACCGGTAAGTTTAATAAGGTTTAGTCCTTGCGCGTCGAACAAGTTAAAGTTACCGTATATATTTGAATAGATTTCATTTACATTTATCTTTAAAACGTCATAACTGCTACTATTCCTATAAATCATACTTAATTCTGACGGAAGTACATTTTTATAAGTTGTAGTATCAACAGTACCGTCATATTTTTCAAGAATTGTTTCTTTAACAACAAGACTGTTAGATTCCTTTTCACCTACTTGTGTAGGATATACTTTATTTCCCTTTGAATAATCACCGATATGTCCGTTGTTATTTGAACCCCAAGCGTACACTTTACCGCTTGACTTGACAGCCATTGAAAAATCTTTACCGGCACCAAGAAGGTACACTTCACCAAATTGTTCGTGTGCCAAAGTTTCTCCGTTTTTGACTTCAACAGGAATCGGAGATGATGTTGTTGTTATATTACCTACACCAAGTTGTCCGTTACTGTTTGAGCCCCAAGCATACACTTCATCATCTTTTGTAAGTGCAAGCATATGTTCATTACCTACAGCAACACTGCGTACATCGTCCAAATCAACCTTTACAGGTGAATTTACAAAATTGTCTTCTTTTGATGCACCAAGTTGTCCACTATTATTTGAACCCCAAGTATATACTACATTTGCAAGTTCATTTGAAACAGCTCCGCTTTCATCACTTGTTGTCTTATTTTCTTGTATAATTGCAGCCGCACTGTTACCGCCAATAGCAACGTCAACTGCATTATGAATAAATGTATCATTTTCGGATACATATTCACCGTTCCATACCTGTACGGGTACATTTTTCTGAGTTCCGTCTGACACATTACCAAGCTGACCAACAGTGTTGTCACCCCATACAAATATGTCGCCGTTTCTCTTCAATACTGCCGCAAAATTATCACTGGCAGTAACTTTGATAACATCTTCAAGTACAGCTGAACTACTTGCACTTGCACCCTTAACAACTGATTTTGGTACATTTGAATTTGAAGTAGCACCGTTACCTAATTGACCTCTGCTACTTGTACCCCAAGAATATACGCTACCCGAAGTTGTCAATGCAAATGCAAAATCTTTTCCGGCAGCCACATTTATAAATTTAACATCTTGTGAATTTGCCTGTACACTAAGCATTTGAGGGGTTGCCGAATAAGCCTCGCCGATGTCGCCTCTGCCAAGCTGTCCATTTTCGTTATTACCCCATGTCCATATATTTCCGTCTACATCAAGTGCAACTACAAAGTCATCACCTGCCGCAATAGTTGTCATTTGAGGAATACCAACTAAAGCTTGTGGAATTGGTCTGTATGTTGTTGCAGTATCTATACCAAGTTGACCGATTGAATTTTTACCCCAAGTATATACAAGTCCGCTTGCAGAAAGTGCAACGGCAAAGTCTACACCTGAGTCAACTTTAGGAAGTGCAATACTTTCTGTTACGTTTACAATTATTGAACCGATATAATTTGTATCAGTATTTCTTAATATAATTGTAGCTTTACCTATTTTATTAGTTGCTGATACAACTCCCAATTGATTAATTAATGCAACTGTATCATCAGAAGTTGCAAATTCAATCTTTGTAGAATCAGCTGTCTTTGATTCTGTAACGCTCTTTAGCATATTGAAACCGCTTAGGTATTTTTCAATCGTTTCTGCGGCGTCAATTTCCAAAGAACCATTGTTTTCTATTGTAATTTCTACCGGCACGTCATTTCCGGTGTACTCTTTAGCAACTGAACCGTCTGCTTTCTTCGCAGTAATTTTTTGCATCATAAGCACACGTGCTTCTCTGTCACCGGTTAAAACAGGAGTACGTCTTGTTTCATTTGAAATATCACCGATTTGTCCGCTTTCATTCAAACCCCACGAATATACATATCCATCGTCCTTGATTACAACAGTATGTGAACCGCCTGTACTTAAACCGATTACGTTAATCAAATAATCGTCTGTACTATCAACAGTTATACCTTTATTTACACGAGTCGGTGTCGCATTTCTTGATATATCGTTATTAGCATCTTTGATACCAAGTTGACCGTATTCATTATCACCCCATGTCAAAACGGCAGTGTCTTCACTTCCGTCAAGAGTTGTCATAATTGCAGAATGTTGTCCGCCGGCAGCTATAGTTTTGATTTTTCCCGAAATTGTTATTTTTTCAGGAACAGGAACTATATCCTTTGTGCTTGAAGCAAGTTGTCTGCGATCATTTGCACCCCACGCATATAATGAGTTGTCAAATGCAAGTGCAAGAACATGATTTGCACCCAATGAAATATCTGTTATATTTTCAAGAGGATTACTATTGTTTGTTATAACTTTGACCGGTTGATTTCTTAATCCATTTACGTTAATACCAAGTTGACCATTATCATTATTACCCCATGTAACAACCATACCGTTCGACTTTAATGCCGAGCTGAATTCTTTTCCGGCTGAAATTCTTATAATATTTGACAAATATATGTCACTGCTTGCACTACGACCGCCTAAAACTTTTGTAGCTTTTGTTTTATACTTAGCAAGAGATGTAGTTGAATCATATCCATTGCTACCCACGCCAAGTTGACCGTTACCGTTACTACCAAATGAGTAAACATAACCGTCTTCTGTCAAAACTAATGTATGATTGCCACCTGCCGCGATTGCAGAAATTTTTCCGATTTCTTTTCCGTCTTCTGACACGATTGTAACAGGTACACCACTATCCTTAGTTGTGTAATCTGTTTCTGCCGGTGCTGCCGGTGGACCTTGTTCAATTTGCAATATTGGCAATTTGTCATTTTCATCATACTTATTTGTAAATGACCATACACCACTGCCATCTTCAAAATTCCAACCTGTATATATTGAAGAATCTGTCAAATCAGCATTTGCTAAAGATGCGGCAGCCTCATTACCAACGCCTACTACTGTTCCATTATTTGTATATGTGTAAGCAATACCATATTCCACACCTGCCTGAGCATCTGCCGATGACTCTGCCATATTAGACGCAGAAATACCTGCAACACCTGATATGTCAGATGTTCCGATTACACTTCCTGAATTATAAGCACGGAAAATATTGCCAAGGTTTACGGCTGTAATACCACCGGCATATTTTATGCTTACACTTGTTTCACTGTTTACAACTCTAACATCAGCTCTGTTATATACATTTGAAATCGTGCCGTGTTCACCATTATAAGCAACTAAACCACCACTCAAGTTATATGAAGATATTTGACCTGAAACTATACCCGAATTTGAAACAGTTCCGTCATTAAATCCAACAAGACCTGCTGAAATTGAATACGCCGGCACTGACATGTCATTATCTTCCACCTCTAAAGTGGTATTGCTTACTGAAATACTATTAAGAATTACATTTTGAATTGTACCGTTATTTACAGCAAACATTGCTGATACTGATGTTTTATTATCACCAATATTTGTTCCTGTAGCTGATGAAGATACATTTAGATTGTTTATTCTATATCCGTTACCATCGAAAATACCTGTAAATGGTTTGTCAGCGTCACCTATAGGAGCGAAAGCGCTTGATAGTGTTATATCTTTACCAAGAATAAATTTTCCATCAAGAACTTCGCGTACTTTTTCTAACCCTTCTGCCGCATAAATTGTATAGTAACCTGTATTTTCATCAAATTCAACAGCATCATGAACTTCTTCTTCGTCACCTTCGATTGCTGATTCGATACCGCTTGTACCATTACCAAGTTGACCATACATATTGCCGCCCCATGTATACACTTCACCATTTACACTAAGTGCAACTGCGTGAGTATCTCCGGCAGCTACTGCAACAATATTTTTAAGTACACTGTCACTTGTTCCGCTTACACCTACTACCTGAACAGGTGAATATTGACTTGTTCCGTCGCCTTTTGTACCATTACCAAGTTGACCGTTCTTATTTTCACCCCATGTCCAAACAGTACCGTCTGATTTTAACGCAACTGAGAAGTTTTCTCCGGCAGAAACCATTGGTTCTGTATAGAAAGCATCTTCTGAAAGGTCATTTACATGTACAACAAACATTCCTACTACGCCTGTAGAAGAAACTGCTTTGATTACAGCAATTCCCTTGGAAACTGCTGTAATTGTGGTTCCGTTTACAGAAACTACACTGTCATCTGATGATGAATATGTTATTGATGTTGCTTTCTTAACTTCATCGTCATTGACAATAAGGTTAAAGCCTCTAAGTGAAATAATGTTTCCGCCATTAGCTTTAATTGTCTGGTTTTTATTTACAGTTACAGTGTTTGGATTTACTATATCTTTGGTGCCACCATCAGAAGTCGGAACTGTTACAGATAATTGAAGAACATCTTCTGCGCCCGATCCAACCAAAACAGGTACACTGCTATCTTCACGAGATAAGTCACCCAACTGACCGTCACTATTATATCCGAACGCCCAAACGTAACCATCTTTTTTCATTACAAATCCACTTTGTGAACCTGCGGCTATTGCCTGACCATTCTCTGAGAAATTGTTATTTGATACGGCAACATTTTTATTTCCGCCTACGCTACCCATGCCAAGTTGTCCGTGACGATTATCACCAAAATTATAAACATTACCTTCTGCATCTATAATTATTGTATTATTACCACCGGCAGCAATTCCTGTTACAGTTGTAATAATATCTTTTTTCTCATCAACAACGTTGTCTGTTACATCACTTGATGCTAAAGGAGTGACGTCCGACAAAAATTTACTTGTGCCGTTACGTCCAAGTTGACCGTATTCATTTGAACCAACTGTATAAACTTTGCCACCTGTACCGTCAACAGAATATTCCAATAGTACAGAATGGTTTTTACCGGCAGCTATTGCTCCGATATTTGTTATGATTGTACCATCAGCTGACAATTCAGTCGGAACAAGTTGATTCCAAGCCTCATCAGAAGGTTCGCTTGAAACTTCACCATCGCCAACTATAATGTCACTACCCATTTGACCATAATTGTTTGCACCCCATGTCAAAACAACACGATCCATATCAGGTACTTCTGTATTTGCTCCAAGTAAAGCCAATGAATGATTTTCACCGGCAGCTACTGCTACTGCACTGTCTATATATGCACTTGTGCCATCTTCTGCCGACGCACCCTGGATAACTCTTACAGGTGTTAATTCTTTAGACGTACTTGTAATATCATTTTCATCTCTTGTATTACCAAGCTGACCATGATTGTTAGCACCCCAAGCATAAACCGCACCGGTTGACAAAGCTACCAATGAGTGCTTACCGCCGGCAGCTATATCATTTGCAAGAGTTATAAAACCGTTAACACTACTATGTTCACCACCAAAAACCTTAACAGGTACATTTTGGTTTGTTGTACTGTTATTACCAAGTTGACCGTTATCGTTCAAGCCCCAAGCCAAAACTGCACCATCACTTGTCATAGCAAGTGCATGATATTTTCCGGCTGCAATCTTAAATACACCACTAAGTTTTTTAGTCGCGTCTACTGCCAAAACCGGAATAGGTCCTTGTGAACTTTCAAAGTTACCGTTACCAAGTTGACCATATGTATTATCACCCCAAGCCCAAACGCTACCATCTGATTTCAATGCGATCGTGAAATTTTCACCTGACGCAATCATAGGAGTTGTAAATTCATTAGGTGCTTTAACATGAACTTTTAATATTCCATAGAAACCTTCGTTTTCAGCTTTGATTTCTACTATTCCTCTTTCTCCACCATTTTCCAAAGATACCGGTGAAACAGTTTCCCAATTAATCTCAACTGTATCAGCAGATACTCCGGCAATTTTTTCATTTGAAGATGAGAAAATTATATCTGAAGTAATATCAAATTTTTGATCGTTTTCTATTAGGTTAAATCCTGACTTATAATATTTTTTAATTTCAGGAATTTCAATTTTTACTTTTTGAGCATCAGTGATTGTTATGATTTCAGGCATTGATTCACTGCTCTCATACTCACCGGCAATTTCATTTGTATCAGCAGATACTACTTTTACATGATCCATTATTAGTGAGTTACTTGCAGCTGTACCTGTAAGAACCGGCAAATCTACTTTTTCATATTCGTAACCGTTACGCCCGTCACCCAACTGACCGAACATATCAGCACCCCACGAATAAACTTTACCGTCTAATCTCAATGCAGTCATATGGTTTGCACCGATTGCAATAGCAACTATATTTTCAAGTGAGCTTTCTTCATCTTCAGAATTTGTTGCTCCAGCCATTACATTCATCGGCTCGTTAGTTCTCAATGCAACATTTACATTACCAATCTGACCTTCGTCATTTCTACCCCAAGCATAAACTTTACCATCTGATGTTATTGCAGATGAATTATATCTTGCGGCATTAATGCTGATAACATTTTTTAAAGATTCAAGTTTTTCTATTTCACCTGAATTGTTATTGTTATCTTTACCTAACGTATTTTCTTCATTATGACCCCAAACATATACACTTCCTGTATTTGTCAAAATCATTGAGTGGAATCTTAATTGTTGCTTACCTTCGTCACCTGATGAACCTGATGAGTTAGTACCACCGCCGGCTGCTACATCAAGAACTTGTCCGTCAACACTAAGTTCCATTTTAGAAGGTAATGGTAACACATCTTCTGTTGAAGTGCTTACAAGTAACGAGTCACTGTTTGTTCCCCATACATACAAACTACCATCATTTTTTAATGCAAGTACATGAGAAATGCCTGCCGCTATTTTTATGATGTTTGAAAAATCATTTCCGTCAGTGTCAACTGAAATTTCTGTTGCATATACAACATCACTGTCATATCCATTATTTTCTATTTCATTTCCGCCGTATTGACCGTTACCAAGTTGTCCGTAAATATTTGAACCCCATGAATAAATTTTACCGTCTGCGCTGATGGCATATGAACTAAAGTTTCCGGCTGCTACATATTTGATATTTTCAAGCGGAGTATTTGCAGCGGTCAAAACATAAGCCGGATTTAAACCTGTAATTTTATAACCGCTACCTAACTGACCGTTACGGTTAAGACCCCAAGCATAAACTCGTCCGTCACCATTTACTGCAAGTGCATGTGCATCACCGACAGCGATATGTTTGATATTTGTCAACGGTGACAATTTTCCGTTTTCCTTGATTTCAATTTTGTATGGAGTATTTTGAGCATCGCCTGTAACTTTCAAATTACCAAGTTGATGGTCACCTGCAAGACCCCAACCCCAAACTGTACCGTCACTCTTTAATGCCAAAGTGAAACTTCCGTTTGCCACAACCATCGGAACTGCAGTAGGAAGTACGACGTTATTTCTGTTTCCATAAACTTCAAGATTGAATATTCTGAACTTGCCACCGATTTGAGCAGTAATTCTTGTACGTCCCTCTTGTACGCCGGTGATTGTAACACCCGATGCGTATGAACCTTCTTGAAGAACTGTTGCCAATCTTGAATCAAGAATTGTCGTATTTGTTGCTGTAAGTGATGACTGCAATCCTTTGTCCGGTAAAATGTCACCCAAGGTTCTCTTTTCTCCGACACGAATTTCAATCGTATCTATTCCTTCAAGATCACTTACCGCTGAACCATTGATTATTTCATTTGGATCACTCACCGCCGAAGTTCCACCGCTGTCACTCAAAACTGAAATGTTATAATTTGCAACAAGTTTTTCATTTATTTCTGTTATATCAACTTTTGCTAACGACTCCGAAGTTTCAGATGTCTGTTTCGGTTCGATTGCATACATTGTTGTTGATGAATTACTTGTTGATGTAACTTCTGTTGTTGATTCAGCCGGTGTAATTGTTTCTGTTGTTTGTGAATTATCATTTGCATTATCGTCTGATGCAAATTCAATAATTTCATCAACATTAATCTTGTCATTTGAATTTACGTTTTCAGTGTTTTCTGAAATTGTTTCATTCTTATTGACTGATTCATTATTTGCTGAGTCAACTGCAACTTCTTTTTCGACAACATTTGTTACTGTTTTTTCAACTTCTTTTTCTGTAACATTTTCAACAGTATCTGATGATGAAGAAGTTGATGTTGATGTCTTTGTTTCTGTGCTCGGCATTTCTGTTGTTGTATAATCTCTTGAAGATGTTGATGTTGAATTATCAACTACCTTTGATGAAATTACATTGCCTTTTTCATCTGTAACAGTTTCTGTTGTTGTTGTTTCTGTTGTTGTTGTTTCTCTTACGGTATATTGAGTTTCGATTGGTGTTTCTTCTTCAACCGTTTCTTCTACTGTTTCATAAACAGTTTCAACAACAGGAGTTGTGATTGTATCTTCGATTGTTTCTGTAACAGTTTCTGTTTCTCCGTTTTCGTTAACTATTTCACGCTCGACCTCACGCTCAACAGTTTCCTCAACGTTCTTAGTTACTTGTTTAGGAACTTGTTTTTCAACAGTCTTTGTAACCGTACCGCCTGTTTGCTCTGTGCTAAGTATTTCTGTTGATACAGTTTGCTTAACAACAGTTTCGCGATTAACATTTTGTGTGCTCTTTTCTTGAACAGTTTCTGTTACTGTTTTTGTTTCAACTGATGTTTCTGTTTTAGTCTGTTTTTCTTCACTATCAGAAGTGCTATTATAATAGGAAGAAACTCTGTCATTTTCGCTTTGATTTTCTGATTTTTCATCATCAGAAGTTGTTGTATTTTCTACATTTTCTGTTGTTTTTTCTTCTGAATTTGATTCATCATTTTTTACTTCATTATTTTCTGTGTTGTTTTCTTCCGATAATTGATTTTCTTCTAACTTTTGTGAAATCTTTTCTGAATCAAATAATTCCAATGATGTACTATCTTTTTGTTCTGTTTCTTCACTGTTATTTTCTTTATTTACATCACTTAGTTTTGAAAGGTCGTAATCCGAATTTTCTTGTGAAAGACCTTCTTTTTGCATTTCTCTTAGGAATTCTTCTACTTCCGGCGATTCAAACTCTTTCTTTAATTCTTTGTTTTCATTTGTATCGCTTTGCTCACTGCTTGAATTATTATCAAACAGCATAGCTGTACCTTCTGTGTATTCGTCAGGATCCGATTTTAATCCTGCGAAGAATTTTGTTGTTTCTTTACCGCCAATCCATTCAATTTGAGCTGTACTGTTTTTTCCGTCAACAGATGTTGATTTTATAAGCAATATTGTAGGATCTGCAACTCTCCAAACTATCTCGTCATCCTTATCTTCTGCAAGTGACGCTGTTACAGATACAACATCACCCACTTTAGTAAATCCTATCGCTTGCTTATCCAATGTTATAAAATTACTAACTCTGTTTCCGGCAGTAAGTGGATTTTCAGTTATAGAAGTTTCTGAACTGTCATAATCGCTATTGTATGAAGAATAACCATTATTATATGAAGTTTTTCGGGAAGAATTTGAGTTGGCAGTATTATTTTGTGATGAACCACTTGTGTTATTTGATGTTTGTTCTTCAGAATTTTCCTGAACACCACTATTAGACGCAGCCCCTGTCTCTTCATTTTGAACAGGTTCTGCGCCTTCTGATTGTTCTGATTCATTCGGGACGGTATTTTCAGTCCCTTCTTTATTATTGTTGCCATCCTTATCTGTATATGATACGGATAAGAACATTCCGTTTTTCACCGCAGCAAGTACATCTACTTGTGGTAATGATGTCGATGCCATTGCTGCCAGCAATGCTATTGATATAGCTCTGCTTGTTTTTTTGCCAAGTCTCATTATTTTCTCCCCTAACTTCATGATGTGACTTTATGCAATTTTCATAATAGAATTTGCCTTTATGGTAAAATTACTCAGTTTTATTTTATGCCATTATGACAAAATAGTCAATAGTTTTTTTCAAAATTGTTTCAATCCGCTTATAATTATGTCAAAAATCATAGTTTTTCGTCTTTTTTGCTCAATATTTTGATTGTTTTACCCTTCTTTGTACCAAATATTGTATTGTGCAACTTAACTAAAGATTACAAGTATATTACAAGGAAGTAACGGTTCTGAAACATTCTTTAAACGTATGTAACATTTCTACTCAAAATCGATTTCGACAGGTTTACAATAATAATACTAAAATCTATTTGTTATCTTTTTTTAATATTATCAAAATAAAAACGATATTTTTACAGTTTTCTTGTCACATTTTGTAATAAAGTTACAAATGTTACAGGCTCATTTAAAACACTTTGTAAAATCAACGATTTTCTTTTAAAAAAACTATTGACAAATGTAGTTTTTTTATATATAATCTGATAAGTTGAGTGTGTCATAAATAATACACTTGACAAAGTACAATTTTTCAGATACGGAGTGTGACAAAACCATGATTGGTGATGCCGAAAGGTCAAAGTTGCAGGTTGGTTATAAACAAGCTGTAAGAGCTTTAAATGAAAACAAAGCCTCTAAAGTCTTTGTTGCCGAAGACTGTGACGACCATATTAAAGACGGAGTAAGCAAAATTGCTATGCAAAGCAATACTCCTGTGTTCTTCATTTCTACAATGAAGGAATTGGGGAATATGTGCAAAATTGAAGTCGGTGCAAGCTGTGCCGTCGTATTAAAGTAGTTTATTACATATCTTAATGATATGCGATAATATATAAAAATTTATGAAAGGAAGTGTAACACGATATGCCTACATTTAATCAATTGGTTAGAACAGGTAGAAAGACATCAAAGAAGAAATCTACTGCTCCAGCTCTTCAAAAGAGTCTAAACTCTCTAAAGAAGAAGACTACTGACAAGAGTTCACCTCAAAAAAGAGGCGTATGTACAGCTGTAAGAACTGCTACACCTAAGAAGCCTAACTCAGCTCTAAGAAAGATTGCCAGAGTTAAGCTTACAAACGGTATTGAAGTAACAGCTTACATCCCGGGTATAGGTCACAACCTACAAGAACATAGCGTTGTGCTTATCAGAGGTGGAAGAGTACGTGACCTTCCTGGTACAAGATACCACATTATCAGAGGTACTCTTGATGCTCAGGGTGTAAACGGACGTCTTCAGTCAAGAAGTAAGTATGGTGCCAAGAAGCCAAAGGAAAAGAAATAATGCCGCGTAATTAACTAATACGCGCATATCACAAGTGCATATCGAGTTATATTATTATATATTCGAATAGCACCACGGGGTTTTGAAAGAATAAACTCCGAGTACCTGTGATGTCATTTGAAAAACAGAAATTTAAAATGTTTTTCACGGTAAAGCTTACAGTCGGAGAATATCGCATTCAAGACGCAGGTAGAATTTGATAAATATCAAGGCACAAAACGCAGGAATACTTTGTGTATTCCGAGTATTTGTAACGCCGATATTTGCAAATTATACCAAGTATTTAATGCGAGATTTGACAGATGTAAGCGAAGAATATGAAGGAGGGAAGTAAAGTGCCAAGAAAAGGTTTTATAGCAAAAAGAGAAGTGCTACCTGATCCGATATACAATAACGTTGTTGTAACAAAGCTTATAAACAACATTATGCTTGACGGTAAAAAGGGTGTTGCTCAGAAAATAGTTTATGATGCATTCAATATCGTAGCAGAAAAGACAGGTAAGGACGCACTTGAAGCATTCCAGGAAGCTATGGATAACATCATGCCGGTTCTTGAAGTAAAAGCAAGACGTGTGGGTGGTGCAACATACCAAGTTCCTATGGAAGTTCGTCCGGAAAGACGCCAAACATTGGGTCTAAGATGGCTTACTCGTTACTCAAGAGAACGTAACGAAAAGACAATGAAGGAAAGACTTGCAAACGAAATCGTTGACGCTATCAACGGTACAGGCGGTTCAGTTAAGAAACGTGAAGATACTCACAAGATGGCTGAAGCTAACAAGGCTTTCGCTCACTACAGATGGTAATTTGTTTTTTAAACAAATCGCTTAACTTTGAAATTTAACTCGAAAATCGCATATAATAGGGGACAGGCACTTTTGCATTGCCCCTATGCGGATTTCGACAGATACACTATTTTTACCTTTGTTGAAAGGAGGAAATTATTTTGGGTAGACAATATTCACTTGAAAATACAAGAAATATCGGTATCATGGCTCATATTGATGCCGGTAAAACTACTACAACAGAAAGAATTCTGTACTACACAGGTATCAACCACAAAATCGGTGAAACACACGATGGCGGTGCTACTATGGACTGGATGGCTCAGGAACAAGAGCGTGGTATTACAATTACTTCAGCTGCTACAACATGTTTCTGGCAACCAAAAGAAGGTCCTTTTAAGGGTATAAAGAACAGAATTAATATCATTGATACCCCTGGACACGTTGACTTTACAGTTGAAGTTCAAAGATCTCTAAGAGTTTTGGACGGTTCAGTAACAGTTATGTGTGCTAAGGGCGGTGTTGAGCCTCAGTCAGAAACTGTTTGGCGTCAAGCTGATGATTATAACGTACCTCGTATGATTTTCGTTAATAAGATGGACATCATGGGTGCTGACTTCTATAATGTTGTAAACATGGTACACGAAAGACTAAACGCTAACGGTGTGCCAATCCAGCTTCCAATCGGTGCCGAAGATACTTTCGTAGGTATCATCGACCTTATGAACATGGACGCTGAAATTTATGATGATGAACTTGGAACAAAGTTCCATAAGGACGCTATTCCGGCTGATATGCAGGAAAAAGCTGAAGAATATCATCAGGCAATGGTTGAAGCAATCTGTGAAACAGATGAAGCTTTACTTGAAAAGTTCCTTAGCGATGAGGAAATTTCAGTTAACGAATTAAAGGCAGCTTTGAGAAAAGCTACTATCAATAATGAAATCGTTCCTATGCTTTGCGGAACAGCTTACAGAAACAAGGGTGTTCAAATGCTTCTTGACGCAGTTATTGAGTACATGCCTTCACCGGTAGATGTACCTGCTATCAAGGGTGTAAATCCTGATACAGACGAAGAGGACGAAAGACCGTCATCAGACGACGCTCCGTTCGCTGCTCTTGCATTCAAGATTGCAACTGACCCATTCGTTGGTAAGATTTGTTTCTTCAGAGTATACTCAGGTACTCTTGAAAAAGGTTCATATGTATTGAACTCATGCAAGGGTAAGAGAGAAAGAATGGGTAGAATTCTACAAATGCACGCTAACCACAGAGAAGACCTTGATATAGTTTACTCAGGTGATATAGCTGCAGCTGTTGGTCTACAAAATACAACAACAGGTGAAACACTTTGTGATGAAAAGCACCCAATTATCCTTGAGTCTATGGACTTCCCTGAACCGGTTATCCGTGTTGCTATCGAGCCTAAGACTAAGGCAGGTCAAGAAAAGATGGGTATCGCTCTTGCAAAACTTGCAGAAGAAGATCCAACATTCAAGACTTACACAGATGAGGAAACAGGTCAAACAATCATCGCAGGTATGGGTGAACTTCACCTTGAAATTATCGTTGACAGACTTCTTCGTGAGTTTAAGGTTGAGGCTAACGTTGGTGAACCTCAGGTTTCTTACAGAGAGGCTATCAGAAAAGCAGTTAATATCGAACATAAATATGCTCGTCAATCAGGTGGTAAAGGTCAGTACGGTCACGTACTTCTTAAACTTGAGCCGCTTGAAGAAGGTGCAGGTTATGAATTCGTTAATGCAATCGTCGGCGGTGCTATTCCTAAGGAATATATCCCTGCTGTTGACGCAGGTATCCAAGGTGCTATGCAGTCTGGTGTACTTGCAGGTTACAACGTAGTTGACGTTAAGGCAACTCTATATGACGGTTCATATCATGAAGTCGACTCATCAGAAATGGCATTTAAGATTGCCGCTTCTATGGCGTTCAAGGAAGGTATGAAGAAGGCTGATCCTGTTATTAAGGAGCCTATCATGCTTGTTAATGTTATCGTTCCTGACGAATACCTTGGTTTCGTTATCGGTGACCTTTCATCAAGACGTGGTATGGTTAAACAGCAAGAATCACGCAGCGGCGGTGTTACTCAGGTAACAGCTGACGTGCCACTTGCAGAAATGTTTGGTTATGCTACAGTTCTTCGTTCAGGTACACAGGGACGTGGACAGTACTCAATGGAGCCTTCACACTACAGCGAAGTTCCGAAGTCTGTTCAAGAAAAGATTATGAACGAACGTGCAAAGAACTAATTGAATTTTATACGGTAAGTAGGATCTTCTCCTACTTTCGCCGTTTAAATTTTAATAATTTATAAATTTATTGAAAAAATACTTGATTTTTTCACCAAAAGATTGTACAATAAGTTTATTAATGTATATAAAATATTTTAAGGAGGAATTTCTACAATGGCAAAAGAGAAATTTGAAAGAACTAAGCCGCATGTTAACATTGGTACTATCGGTCACGTTGACCATGGTAAGACAACTCTAACAGCTGCTATCACAAAGGTATTGGCTCTTAAGGGTCAGGCTCAATTCGAAGCTTACGACATGATCGATAAGGCTCCGGAAGAAAGAGAAAGAGGTATCACTATCTCAACAGCTCACGTTGAGTACGAAACAGACACACGTCACTATGCTCACGTTGACTGCCCGGGACACGCTGACTACGTAAAGAACATGATCACAGGTGCTGCTCAGATGGACGGCGCTATCCTTGTTGTTTCAGCTGCTGACGGTCCAATGCCTCAGACAAGAGAACACATCCTTCTATCAAGACAGGTTGGCGTTCCTTATATCGTTGTATTCATGAACAAGGCTGACCAGGTTGACGATCCTGAACTTATGGAACTTGTTGAAATGGAAATCAGAGAACTTCTTAACGAATATGACTTCCCTGGCGACGATACTCCAATCATTTCAGGTTCAGCTCTTCAGGTACTTGAATGTGATTCAACAGATCCTAACGCTCCTGAATACAAGTGTATTCTTGACCTTATGGACGAAGTTGACAGATATATCCCAACTCCTGAAAGAAAGTCAGACCTTCCATTCCTAATGCCTATCGAAGACATTTTCTCAATCACAGGTCGTGGTACAGTTGCTACAGGTAGAGTTGAAAGAGGTCAGCTAAACCTTAACGACGAAGTTGAAATCGTTGGTCTTACAGACGAAAAGAGAAAAGTTGTTGTTACAGGTATCGAAATGTTCAGAAAGCTTCTTGACTACGCTGAAGCCGGCGACAACATCGGTGCACTACTTCGTGGTGTTCAGAGAAACGAAATCGAAAGAGGTCAGGTTCTTTCTAAGCCTGGTACAATTCACCCACACACAAAGTTTAAGGGCGAAGTTTACGTACTAACAAAGGACGAAGGTGGCCGTCATACACCATTCTTCAACAACTACAGACCTCAGTTCTATTTCAGAACAACTGACGTTACTGGTGTTATCACACTTCCAGAAGGCACAGAAATGTGTATGCCTGGCGATAACGTAAAGATGGAAGTTGAACTTATCACTCCAATCGCTATCGAAAAGGGTCTACGTTTCGCTATCCGTGAAGGTGGTAGAACAGTAGGTTCAGGTGTCGTTTCTGAAATCGAAGAAGCGTAAGCTTTACTGATTTGATTATTCAAAAAGATGTTACTTCGGTAACATCTTTTTTTGTTCTTTTATTATTGATGTCAAGATAGGGGAGAGTACTATTTTTTTGCAGACTGATTTATTTTAATATAAGCCACCCCTCAGTCACCGATGTGACAGCTCCCTTGTGTATTGAGGTAACGTGTGTAGGGGCGACCATTGGTCGCCCGCTTTGTATATCTATATAAAACCACACGACAGCTCCCTTGTTTATTGAGGTGACGTGTGCGTATGGGCGATCATTGGTCGCCCGCTTTGTATATCACAATATAAAGCCCCCTCAAGGGGAGCCTTATATGTTGTTATGGAATGTTATATTTTAACGTTTTATCAACATTAAATCGTACTAAAAAATACTTTATCCACAATTTAAAGTTATTATCAACACAAAAAAAGAACCGCATCAGACTGATATGCACCCCAAAAGTTAGACACTTTTGGAGGTGCATATTTTTATGGCAAAGAAAGGGCAAAAATATAGAAAACACTCGCCAGAATTCAAACTATCTGTTATAATGGATATGCGAGAAAACCATTTGGGTATAATGGAAACAGAGAGAAAATACGATGTTAAACATAATGTAATATCGAAATGGGAACGCATATTCTTGGAAGAAGGAGCTGAAGGTCTGATGAAAGAAAGACGAGGTAGAGCCAGTAAAGTAGATGGAATAGCAAAAGGTCGTCCACCCAAACTTGATAAGAAAATTGAAGAAGATTTAATTGCCGAAAATCAGCGATTAAGAATGGAGAATGAATACTTAAAAAAACTCAGTGCCTTAGTTCGGAAAAGAATGTTAAAAGAAGAGAAAAAGCAGCAATAGTCAATGAATTAAGGCAAAAATATCCGTTAAAAGACTTGCTGCAATTATCAGGTTTAGCCCGTAGTACCTTTTATTACTATATACAACATCCAATCAAAGATAAATACAAGAAAGAAAAACAAGAAATACTATATATATTTTTAGCTAATAAAGGCAGATACGGCTACCGCAGAATCTTAATTGTATTAAGACAAAAAGGATATACAATTAACCATAAAACTGTGTTGAAACTGATGAAAAAACTTAATCTCAAAGGAAAACAACGCAAAAACAGTAAATATCGTTCATACAAAGGAGAAATCGGCAAAATAGCCGACAACTTACTTAACAGAGAATTTACAGCTACAAAACCTTTTGAAAAACTAGCAACTGATGTAACTGAATTTAAAGTGTGTAATGATAAAGTATATTTGTCACCTGTAATGGATTTGTATAATCGAGAAATTGTGTCATACTCAATTTCATTAAGTCCAAATTTGCAGCAAATTAGAGAAATGCTTGATGGTTTATTCAAAAAGCTGCCCGCTAATGCGAAACCATTATTCCATTCTGACCAAGGTTGGCAATACCAACATTCGGAATATCAACGTTTACTGTCAGAACACAATATTGTACAAAGTATGTCTAGAAAAGGAAACTGTATGGACAACGGTGCAATGGAAAACTTCTTCGGAAGATTAAAAGTTGAAATGTTTTATGGTGAAAAATTTGAAAGTGTCAAAGCTTTCATAGATGAATTAAAAAGATATATTGATTATTACAACAATGAAAGAATTTCTTTAAAGCTAAAAGGAATGAGTCCGGTACAATACCGAACTCATTCACAAGCAAGTTAATATTTAATTTTGTCTAAATTTTGGGGTTCACTTCAGACTAAGCGGTTCTTTTTTTTGATATGATTATTCAGCTACATAGCCATTAATCTTTTTAGCACACTCAGGGCAAATATTCTTACCGTTGAATTGGAATATATTCTTTGCGTCGCCACAGAATATGCATGAAGGTTCATACTTCTTTAGGATTATACAGTTATCTTCTGTATAAATTTCCATTGAATCCTTAATGTCAATTCCAAACTTTCTCCTTAGTTCTACCGGAATGACAATACGGCCAAGTTCATCAACCTTTCTAACGATTCCTACAGATTTCATTAAAATTTTCCTCCTTTTTAAATATTCTTTTAAACGGTAAATTTATTATACCACATATGTAATAAATTGTCAACAAAAACAGAAAAAATACTAACAAAAATAATTTTTATAGAAATACCGCGTTTTATGCGGATTTTAGCGACAGCCACAGTGAAATTGCTTTTAAACTCACATATCGTGCCAACATATTTTTTGCTTTTATTACACGCTTTGACATATTCATCAAATAATCGGTATCATACTTAGCCGCAAGCTGTCTTAATGTATCTTTTTTATCAATATTAATAATCATATTCGGTGCTTGCGATTGCATAAGAATTATATCACGCAGATATGCAAGCCAAAAAACGAATATATTTTCAGCCTTATCTTTATTTTCATCAAGATACTTCTTCACAACGAATGCCGAACTTCTGTCTGTTGACAGTACCGAAAATAAATTTTCAAGTGAGGATGTTCTCACTGATTCAAAATTTTCATCATTTATAATATTATCAGCCACTCCCGGCACACCTGCACAATACTTAATCAAAAACGGCAAGCGTTCCTTTTCTTCGGGATATTTTTCGCTTATATACTTCTCCATAATCGCGTCAGACACAGACGGAAAATGCACAAGCGTAAAACGTGATAAAATTGTCTGCAATAGGGAAGTGGAGTTTTCTGTTATCAAGATAAATACTGCGTATTCGGGCGGTTCTTCAAACGTTTTTAAAAACGTATTTTGTGCCTCCTCGGTAAGTAAAGACGCGTCCTCAAATATATAAACCTTATGCTTTGAATTAAACGGCTTTACAGCCACATCCTCCTCAAGTTTACGCATATCTTTTGCACCGATACTTTTTTTATCGGCTTTCGGTCGAACATAAATTATATCGGGGTTTGTGTCCGCTTTTGATTCTACGCAATTCTGACAACTTCCGCAAGGTGCGACACCTGTATTTTTGCACGTCAATGCCGCCGCAAAAAGTCTGGCGGAATTGAGTACACCCAAGCCCTTTTCACCCTCAAATATATACGCGTGTGAGCTTGCGCCGTTATGCACCGATTCTATTAAATTTTTCATCAAATCCTCGTGGAACGTTTCGTATCCGTACATAATCTACTTCCTATCTACTCAAAATGAAATCAAATATCTTTTCCGCAACCTCATCTTTTGTCATCTTTTCAAGCTGAACTTCATCATCTTTTGTTATAATCGTCACGATATTTGTATTACCGCCAAAGCCTGCACCGTCTTGTTTAAGATTATTTGCGACAATCATATCACAATTTTTCTTTTCAAGTTTCTTTCTTGAATTTTCAAGCATATTTTCTGTTTCCATAGAAAAACCGCAGATAAATTGACCGTTTTTTCTTTCACCGAGAGTTTTTAATATATCGTCCGTACGTTCAAGCTCAATCGACATATTACCGTCCTGTTTTTTTACCTTTTCACTGCTTACGTTCTTAGGTCTGTAATCAGCTACTGCCGCCGCCTTAACGATTATATCCATACTGTCGGCACGTTCTATTACCGCGTCATACATATCTTTCGCACTCTGCACCTTAACCGTATTCACAAACACAGGAGGCTCACTGTCGCATTTACCCATAACAAGCGTTACGTCCGCACCTCTTAGCATTGCGTTCTTTGCAAGTGCAAAACCCATTTTTCCGCTCGAATGGTTTGTTATGAATCTCACAGGGTCGATAGCCTCTACAGTTGCACCGGCTGTAACAAGCACTTTTTTACCTGTCATATCTTTTTCAAATGCAATCTCTTTAACAATGTATTCAAACAAAAGCTCTTCATCAGGCATTCTGCCGTCACCCATATCGCCGTTTGCAAGCATACCGTGCGCCGGTTCAACTATTTCATAGCCGTAATGCTTCAGCTTTTCAATGTTATCCTGCACGATAGGGTTATGGAACATGTTATGATTCATAGCAGGTGACACAATTTTCTTGCAAGGACAAGCCATAACAGTGGTTGTAAGCATATCGTCGGCGATACCGTTTGCAATCTTGCCGATTACATTTGCACTCGCCGGTGCAATCATAACCACGTCCGCCGCTTTTGCAAGTGCAACGTGTTCAACGCTGAATTCAAAATTACGGTCAAATGTATCTATAAGGCATTTATGCTTTGTCAATGTTTCAAAAGTTATGGGATTTATAAAATTAGTTGCGTTCTGCGTCATAAGCACTTGTACTTCACAATGCTGTTTTACAAGCATTCTTGCAAGATTTGCGATTTTGTACGCCGCAATACTTCCCGTAACTCCAAGCACGACTGTTTTTCCTTTGAGCATACTAATCCTCCGTTCAAATTATATTTATATACATTCTTCTATTATAGCACAATTTTTCATATAAATAAATATCAAATTCACAAGAAACGGAGGAAAGTATATGAATTATATTTGGTGCTTGATGATTATTGTGTCGATAGTTGTGTCAATTTTTAACGGCACTGTCGACCAAACTATAAACAGTGCGTTTGAGGGTGCGAAAAGTGCCATTTTTACGGTATTGTCATTTGCGGGAGTTATGTGCTTTTGGACGGGTATTATGAAAATTGCCGAAAATGCGGGATTGTCGCAGAAATTAGAGAAATTATTAAAACCTATAATAAACTTCCTTTTTCCCAATGCAGGACAAAACGCAAAAAAATATATTGCCGTGAATATGAGTGCCAACATACTCGGAATGGGCAATGCCGCAACACCTATGGGCATAAAGGCTATGCAATGTCTTGACAAGGAAAACAACAATCCGCTTTACACATCAAAAGATATGTGTATGCTTGTCGTTTTGAACACCACGTCCGTACAGCTTATACCCACAACAATAATCGCTCTGCGTGTCGCGGCAGGCTCTGCAAATCCGTTTTCGGTTATTCTGCCGATTTGGATTTCTTCATTCACCGCCGCATTTATTGCTTTAACACTGACAAAATTACTATATAGGGAGTAAAATATGATTTATGTAATACCGCTCATCATTGCACTTGTTCTTATAACCGCAATGATAAAAAAACTTCCGTCATACGAACTTTTTATAGATGGGGCAGAGGAGGGAATGAAAATAGTATCAGGTATATTTCCGCCGCTTGTAGCGGTGCTTACCGCCGCATATATGCTCCGTGCGTCAGGCACGCTTGACCTTATAGTATCACTTCTTTCACCTATCACAAATTTAATTCCTGCCGAAGTTATGCCTTTGGCACTTATCCGTCCAATATCGGGCAGCGGTGCAACGGGCATACTTACCGAAATTTTAAACAATTACGGTGCCGACAGTGAAGTCGGTCGAATTGCCTCCGTTATAATGGGCTCTACTGAAACAACTTTCTACTGTCTTTGCGTATATTTTGCGAAAACAAGGGTAAAACATAACTTGAAAGCTGTTCCTTTTGCGGCTGTCGGTGACATAGTTGGCATATTGACGGCGGCTATTTTGATTAAGTTGGTAAAATTTTAACGAATTTTAATTATATACTTGAAAAACAGATAATTTTTATATATAATATAATCAAGAAAAATCGGATAATTTTGTCCGCATAAAAAAGGAGAAATTGACTATGTACAACAAATTAACAGTTGAAGATGTTGACGTAAAAGGCAAAAAGGTTTTAGTACGTTGTGACTTTAACGTGCCGCTTGACGCTGACGGTAATATCACAGACGAAAACCGTATTGTAGGTGCACTTCCTACAATTAAGTATCTTATAGATAACGGAGCAAGAGTTATTCTTTGCTCACATATGGGTAAGCCAAAGGGTGAGCCTGTTCCATCACTTTCTCTTGCACCTGTTGCAAAGAGTCTTTCAGAAAAGCTTGGCAAAGAAGTTGTTTTTGCCGCTGACGATAACGTAGTAGGCGACAACGCTAAAAAGGCTGTTGCAGAAATGAATGACGGTGATGTTGTTCTTCTTCAAAACACTCGTTACAGAAAAGAAGAAACAAAGAACGAAGAAGCTTTCTCAAAAGAACTTGCTTCACTTGCTGATTTGTTTGTAAATGACGCATTCGGTACAGCTCACAGAGCTCACTGCTCAAACGTAGGTGTATCTTCAATTCTTAAGCCGGCTGTTGCAGGTTACCTAATCGAAAAGGAAATCAACTTCCTCGGTAACGCAGTAAACAATCCTGTAAGACCGCTTGTAGCTATTCTTGGCGGAAGTAAAGTTTCTTCAAAGATTTCAGTTATTGAAAATCTTCTAAAGAAAGTAGACAAGCTAATCATCGGCGGCGGTATGGCTTACACATTCTTCGCGGCACAAGGCAAGACAACAGGTACATCACTTCTTGAACCTGATTACATTGACTATGCTAAGAAAATGCTTGACGAAGCAGGCGACAAGCTACTTCTTCCTGTTGATACAGTAGTTGCTAAAGAATTTGCAAACGACGCTGAATCACAAGTTGTTGAAGGTGACATTCCTGACGGCTGGATGGGTCTTGACATCGGTCCTAAAACAATCGAACTTTACAAGGATGCTCTTAAAGACGCAAAGACAGTTGTTTGGAACGGTCCTATGGGCGTATTTGAAATGCCAAACTTCGCAAAGGGTACAAATACAATAGCTCAGGCTCTTGCCGATCTTGACGCTACAACAATCATCGGTGGCGGTGACAGTGTTGCTGCAGTAAACCAAGCAGGTCTTGGCGATAAGATGAGCCACATCTCAACAGGCGGCGGCGCATCAATGGAATTCCTTGAAGGTAAAGAACTTCCTGGTATCGCAGCTTTGACAGATAAATAATTATTGTGACAGGGCGGTCATTGACCGCCTCTCCACCATATTTTAAATATTCCGTAGAGTGACTGTCGGTCACTTATAATTAAACTACAAAAGGAGAAATTACAATGGGAAAATATATAATTGCCGGTAACTGGAAGATGAACAAGCTTCCGTCAGAAACATATGATTACATCAAAGAAGTAATCGACGCAACAAAGGGTTCAGAATGTGAAGTAGTTTGCTGTACACCGTTCGTATGCCTACCACAGGCTGTTGAGGCCGCTAAGGGTTCACACGTTAAAATCGGTGCTGAAAACCTACACTTTGAGGACAAGGGTGCTTTCACAGGTGAAGTAAGTGCAGAAATGCTTAAAGACCTTGGTGTTGACTATGTTATCATGGGTCACAGCGAAAGACGTGAATACAACAACGAAACTGATGAAACAGTTAATCTAAAGGCTAAAAAGGCTCTTGAAAAGGGTCTTATTCCTATCGTTTGCTGCGGTGAAAGTCTTGAACAGCGTGAGGCCGGTATCACAATGGACTGGATTGCTATTCAAATCAAGAAGGCATTTGCCGGAATCAGTGCTGACGACGCTAAGAAAGTTGTCGTTGCATACGAGCCAATCTGGGCTATCGGTACAGGCAAGACTGCTACTGACGACCAAGCTGAAGAAGTTTGCGGCGGTATCAGAGAATTACTTGAAAACCTTTACGATACTGAAACAGCAAAGGCTATTACTATTCAATACGGCGGCAGCATGAATCCTAAGAACTGTGCAGGACTTCTTGCTAAGCCAAACATTGACGGTGGTCTTATCGGCGGTGCATCTTTAAAGAGTGCTGACTTCGCTGTTATCACAAAGGCAGCTAAATAATGATTTTATAAAAGGGCAGGCATTATTGCCTGTCCTATTTTTAAACATAAAGGAGTAATTACTTATGGCAAAGAAACCAATCGCATTAATTATTATGGACGGTTACGGCATTAACCAAAATACAGAGGGTAATGCTATCGTAGCGGCAAAGAAACCTCATCTTGACAAGCTTTTAGCCGAATATCCACATTCACAGCTTTCTGCAAGCGGTCTTGACGTCGGTCTTCCTGACGGTCAAATGGGTAACAGTGAAGTAGGTCACACAAATATCGGTGCCGGAAGAATTGTTTATCAAATGCTTGTTAAGATTTCAAAAGACATTAACGACGGTAAAATTTACGAAAACAAGGCTCTTTCAGACGCTATGGACGCCGCCAAAGCTAACGGCAAGTCACTTCACCTTATGGGACTTCTTTCAAACGGCGGTGTACACAGCCACAACGAACACCTTTACGGTCTGTTAAAGATGGCTAAGAAAAAAGGTATTGAAAACGTATATGTTCACACATTCCTTGACGGTCGTGACGTTCCTCCTACATCAGGTGCCGAATTTATGGCTGAACTTGAAAAAGAAATTAAAGAAATCGGCGTAGGCTCTGTCGCTACAATTATGGGCAGATTTTACGCTATGGACAGAGATAACGCTTGGGACAGAGTCGAAAAGGCTTACAAAGCTATGGTTGACGGCGAAGGCATACAGGAAACAGACGCTGTTACAGCCGTTAAAAACTCATACGCAAATGACATTACAGACGAATTTGTTATTCCGACTGTTGTTGACAAGAACGGTATGATTAAAGAGGGCGACAGTGTTATTTTCTTCAACTTCCGTCCTGACAGAGCAAGACAGATTACAAGAACTTTTGTTGACCCTGATTTCACAGGCTTTGAAAGAAAGTATTTTCCTGTAAACTTCGTTTGCATGACTCAATATGACGAATCAATGCCAAATGTAACTGTAGCATATCCGCCGGAAACTCTTGAAATGACATTCGGAGAATACATCAGTAAGAAAGGTCTTACACAGCTTAGAATTGCCGAAACACAGAAGTATGCACACGTTACATTCTTCTTCAACGGCGGTGAAGAAAAGCAATTTGACGGTGAGGAAAGAATACTTATAAAGTCACCTGACGTTGCAACTTTCGATATGAAACCTGAAATGAGTGCTTACGAAGTTACTGACGCAGTTGTTGACGCAATCAATTCGGACAAGTTTGATGTTATCATTCTTAACTATGCTAACTGTGATATGGTCGGTCACACAGGTATTATGGAAGCGGCTGTTAAGGCGGTTGAAGCCGTTGACGAATGTGTCGGAAGAATGGTTGACGCTATTCTTGCAAAGGGCGGACAAGCTATCATCACTGCCGATCACGGTAACGCTGACTGCTTAATCGACCCTGTTACAAAAGCTCCGTTTACAGCTCATACAACTAACCCTGTTCCTATGATTCTTGTAGGTGCAGGCGATGTTAAAGTTAAGAACGGCAGACTTTGTGACCTTTGCCCGACTATGCTTGACCTTATGGGACTTGAAAAACCTGAACAAATGACAGGTGAGAGTCTTATTGTAAAATAATTTTTGATATATTAGAGTGTCGAATTCAATCGGCACTCTTTTTTCTTTAAATTTCCACTTGTTATATTGCTGTTTATACTATATAATTAGCGGTAAGGAGGGATATGATATGAAAAAACTAACAGCACTTTTTTTATCACTGATGATTATGTCACCGACGGTTTTTGCCGATGATGATATAACGGTATATCTAAACGAAGATGAATTAATATTTGAGCAGTCACCAATAATACAAAACGATTCAACGCTTGTACCGTTCAGAGCGATATTTGAAAATCTTGATATGGTTGTACAGTGGTTTGGCGACGAACAGCGTGTAACGGCTCAAAAAGACGACTTAACCATAACTTTGTTTATAAACGAAAATACGATGTATGTCAATGATACGTCTGTCGAGCTTAATACGCCCCCTATAATCTACAATGATTACACCCTTGTACCGTTAAGGGCTGTATCGGAATCAGCCGGTGCAGAGGTATTTTGGGACGGTGACACGCATACAGTTTATATTGAAACCGATAATGAAAGTGATTTTGATGATTGGGGATATGAAGTTCTAAATCTCGTAAACGAAGAACGTGCAAAATATAATGTTGCACCGTTAAAATGGGATGATTCACTTGCCGCTCTTGCCGAAAGTCACTGTGAAGATATGATAGACAGAAACTTCTTTGCACACAATACTCCCGACGGACAAACTCCGTTTGACAGAATGAAAGCCGCAGGAATAACATATTCTTCGGCAGGGGAGAATATAGCCGCAGGTCAATCTTCACCGCAAAATGTTATGGATTCTTGGATGAATTCACCGGGACACCGCAAAAATATATTAAATCCCGATTTTGAATATATAGGCGTAGGACTTGCACGAGGAGGATCATACGGTATTTATTGGGCACAGGAATTTGCAACGTTTAAATAATGTAATAAAAAAATAATATTTTTCCTATTGACACATACAATTAATAGTGGTAGTATAATAATATATAAGCAAGGTAGAGGTGCGCTTGTGTATTAGTATGTATACGGAGATATGCAATTATCTTTGATGTATACGGAAAGGACACAGTGCCGAAGTTTGAATATTATTGCGAATATTCATTCTGGGCATATCGTTAACAGCGGTATGACTGTCATCGTAAGGTGGGGAGCTATCGCTGTTTTTGTTATATGCAAACATAGCAGTAGTTTCTGACTACTGCTTTTTATTTTATAAAAAACAAAGGAGAGTCAAAATGAAAGACAATTACAAAGTAGGTATTATAGGTGCAACAGGTATGGTTGGACAGCGTTTTATTACACTTCTTAACGACCACCCATGGTATACAATCGAAGTGCTTGCAGCATCTCCGAGAAGTGCCGGCAAGGCTTATAAAGACGCCGTAGGCGCTAAATGGGCTATGGACGAAGAAATTCCTGCATCAGTAGCAGATATGGTTGTTATGGACGCTACAAACGACGTTGAAAAAATTGCAGAAAAGGTAGATTTCGTATTCTGTGCAGTTGATATGAAAAAAGACGAAATCAAAGCTCTTGAAGAAAGATATGCTAAGGCTGAATGCCCTGTTGTTTCAAACAACTCTGCTCACCGTCATACTCCTGACGTTCCGATGATTATTCCGGAAATCAACCCTCAGCACATTGAAATTATTCCTGCTCAGCGTGAAAGACTTGGTACAAAGAGAGGTTTTATCGCAGTTAAGTCAAATTGCTCTCTACAATCATATTTGCCTGCAATGGCTGTTGTTAATATGAAGTACCCAATCGACCACGCTCTTGTAACAACTTATCAAGCTATTTCAGGTGCAGGTAAGACTTTTAAGACATGGCCGGAAATGGTTGACAACCTAATCCCATACATCGGCGGAGAAGAAATGAAGTCAGAAGTTGAGCCTAACAAGGTACTTGGTAAAATTGAAGGTAAAGAAATCGTTCCTTCAACCGAATTGCAAATCGAATGCCAAACATACAGAGTTCCTGTATCAAACGGTCACACAGCCGCTATATTCTTCTCATTCAAAGACAGTGCAAACAAGCCGTCTGTAGAAGAAATCGAAAAAATGTGGGCAGAATACAAAGGTGTTCCTCAGGAACTTAACCTACCTCACGCTCCAAAGCAGTTTATTCACGTTTACACTGAAAAGGACGCTCCTGATCAGCCTCAAATTAAGACTGCCCGTGAAATCGACGGCGGTATGGCTATTTCATGCGGACGTTTGAGAGAATCAACACAATACGATTATAAGATGGTTTCTATGAGCCACAATACTCTAAGAGGTGCTGCAGGCGGTGCGGTTCTTCTTGCTGAACTACTTACAGCTAAGGGTTATATGGATTAATTTTAAATTTTATTGAAAGGAATTGATTTAATATGTCTAAGACATTACCTTTTACAGGTTCCGGCGTTGCCATTATTACGCCGTTTGACGGCTTAAAGACAAATTATGATGAACTTGGAAAATTAATTGAATATCATATTGAAAACAATACAGACGCAATTATAATTTGCGGTACAACAGGTGAGGCATCTACTATGCCTGACGAAGAACATCTTGCAGCTATCAAGTACACTGTTGAAAAAGCGGCAGGCAGAATTACTGTCATTGCCGGTACAGGTTCAAATGATACTGCTCACGCAATCGAGCTTTCAAAGAAAGCCGAAGAATACGGCGTTGACGGAATTCTTTCTGTTACTCCGTATTACAACAAGACTACTCAAAAGGGACTTATTGCTCACTTTACGGCTATTGCCAATGCAATCAAAATCCCTGTTATCCTTTACAACGTTCCGTCAAGAACAGGTATGAGCTTTGCTATCGACACTCTAAAGGAACTTGCAAAGGTTGAAAACATAGTTGCTATCAAAGAGGCAAGCGGAAACATCAGTTATATGGCTAAGGTTGCCGCAGAAGTACCTGATTTATACATTTATTCGGGTAACGACGATATGATTGTTCCTACACTTTCGCTTGGCGGTAAGGGTGTTATATCTGTTGTTGCAAACATTCTTCCTAAGGAAACTCACAACATATGTGAATACTACTTTAACGGAGAAGTGGATAAATCAAGAGATTTACAATTAAAAATGCTTGACCTTATCAACAACCTATTTATCGAGGTTAACCCTGTTCCGATTAAGACTGCTATGAATTTGTTAGGCTTCAACGCAGGCAACTTGCGTATGCCTCTTGTTGATATGGACAGTGCAAACCTTGAAAAACTAAAAAAATCTATGACTGATTTCGGTATGAAACTTGCATAAAGGAGCAACGGACTAATGACGAAAATTATTATGAACGGTTGTAACGGTAAAATGGGGCAGGTTATTACCCGTCTTGTCAGTGAAGACAATGAATGTGAGATTGTTGCAGGCTTTGACGTAAATGATTCTATTGAAAATACTTATCCTGTTTTCACAAATCCAGATGAATTTACAGGCGACGCCGATGTTATAATCGACTTTTCACACCCATCTGCTCTTACAACTGTACTAAACTACTGCAAAAAGAGAAAATTACCTGTTATTCTTGCTACAACAGGTTATACTGATGAGCAGAAAAAGGAATTTACAGAGGCATCTAAAGAAATTCCTGTATTTTTCTCTGCAAATATGAGTCTTGGTATCAATCTTATCATTGCTCTTGCAAAGAAAGCTACAAAACTTCTTGAAGGAAACTTCGATATTGAAATTGTTGAACGTCATCACAATCAAAAAATTGACGCTCCGTCAGGTACTGCTCTTGCTATTGCTGACGCTATTGACGAAACACTTTCTTATCCGGCTGAATATGTCTATGACAGACACGCAGTTCGCAGAAAGAGAAAGCCTACCGAAATAGGTATTCACGCAGTTCGCGGCGGTACTATTGTAGGTGACCATGAAGTTATCTTTGCAGGGACTGATGAAGTTATCGAATTAAAGCACAGCGCTCACAGTAAAGAAGTTTTTGCAGTCGGTGCAATTAAGGCTGCAAAGTTTATGAGTGACAAACCTGCCGGAATGTACAGCATGAATGATTTAATCAGCACACTTTAAGACAGCAATAAATTGTCACATTTTTACTACAAAAAAAGAGGCTTTCGGGCCTCTTTTTTAATATATTTCATCAGCTATATTTACAATTTCAATACCCATATTTTCCGCATTACGAAGCGTAAAACCTGTTCCGCTTTTCTGCATAAGGCAAAATGCAATACAAAATGATGAATCTTTAATCATCTTCAAATTTCTCAATTTCATACAATCGTCCGTATACACGCTTTCGGTAATGTAAATTATCTTATCGGCTTTTGAAAGTACCATTCTATATCTGAATTGTTCGCTCTCTTTCCACATTTTACTCTGACCGTAACAGGGAAGGTACATAACAAGTTTTATATTCTGATATTTCTCACGCATTTCAATTACAGTTTCTGCGGCTATTGTATCAAAACCAAGTGCACCGCCGTCTATAAACGTATTAACACCGTATTCGGTAATCATTTTTTCTATATTCTTGGCAAGTTGTGCCTTTACAATTTCAATTTTTGATTGTGCTATTTTTCTGTGTCCCGTAAAAAAGCACGTCTTGCTCTTATCCACAAAATCACCTCTGAAATATTATACACTTATGATATGATTTTTTCAAGTGTTATCTTACCAAAAAATACATTGAGCCGACAACTGTTACAAGCGCAAGAACAAACAAACTTATACCGCCTAATTTATTATTATCCTTTAAATTATATACTCCGTAGCTGACTACTGAAGTAGTACATACTAAAATTACCATTATAGCCAATACATTTCTTACCATTTTATTCCCTCACAATCAATCCTGTTCTTCTGACTTTAAAGTCGGTACACACAGAGAATTTGTATTCGCTCCAGTCGACGTTTTTTTTGAACCAATTATATTGATTATTTGTTAAAAACTTGTATTTTACCTTTTCATTTAATTTTAAAATGTCACTATTATACTTTTTTGTAAAGTTATTTATAAATTCTGTACAAGTACTGCTCGTATAATTTGCTACATTTCTTTCAAAATCTTCGATTTTATTTTCTACATTATAGTCTGCCGGTAGGGAATAAAGGTCACTTTCTATATACAATTCTATATCAACGGTCTTTTTATCAGTATCAATTTTATATTTTGGCTTTTTCTGTTGAGTTGTTTTTACGGTTATAGGAATATCGGGAGTATCATTATTATAATAAGTAAGATAACTATAAGTATAGTCACCTTTTAATATTTTACATATTTCAGTTTCAACTTCACCAAGTTCACCGACCATTTTATCCTTTTCAAACACAGCCGCACCTATTGCTTCAGCTTTATTTTTCTTTTCGATAGTGGTCTCACCGCCAACATAGTTTTTTATATCATATTCATACTTGCTTGTATTTTTTTCGGCGTCTTTTTCTTTTTCATTTTCATTTGAACTTTTACTTTCAAAACTGTCCAAGCTCTCCGAACTACCCTCCGAGCCTTCATTTTGACTGTCTTTTGACTGTCCTTTATCATCATTTTGACTGTTACCGCCTGATCCATCAATTACACCCGCAACAGGCAATATACTATCATAGTTATCTGTATATAAACCAGTAAAAAACTCTCTTAATTGACCGTCAGGAATACCTACAAGCTGATTTTTTTGGTATATTAGCTGATAATATTGTGCAGGGTTTACCTCCATTTCAGGATTTACTGATGTCAAATAATCATTTGCGGTCGTATTTGCCACCGCTATGAACACATCAGGTCTGATTTCTTCACTTCTCACAAGTGTTTCTATCATATCTTTAACGCCCTTTTCGGCTATTTCTTTTGAAAATACTATCAATTTTGCGTGTGACATAGAAAAGCTTTTACTTACTATATTATTCGCCAAGCCGACACCGGCATATATATTTGGTGCCTCAATAGTAACGTTATCAACTATTTCACTGCCTGCTTTTCCGCCGGATTCCGACGCTCCTCCGCTTATTTGAGTGGTGTTCGCATACTGAATTGTTATTTTATAATTATCGTCATCTGTACTGTCTATACCAAGTGCAACCACATATGCGATTTCATTCGGCTCTTTTCCTGTACAGCCTGTGAGGAGTGTTGTTAAAACGACTACTATAATAGTTATAATTATTCGTATTCTACTCACTTTCACCACTCTCCTCATTTACAGTTCGTTTGTTATATATCTTTTTTGAATAAAATCCGAACAAAATAGGCAATAAAAATGCCACGGGGTACACTATTATGTTTTCCAACCGTTCAGATTTAACCAAATCCACAACAGAACTCGGCAATACAGCCACAATTCCGCTTATTATCACAACAGGAAGTATAAGCGGTTTATAATATTTAAGGTCAAATGTTATCTGCCACACATAACACAGTGCATATACATAAATTGATGAATATATAAGCACAAGAATTGACCATACAAATTGGAATATTACCTCAAATCTGCTGAAAAAGTTACCCAAATGTATCACTCTCGACAGTTGATACACGGGAATCATAAATTCTCTTGAAACCGGATAAGGATAAATTAAGCAATATGACAGTAAAATGACTACTCCAATAGTTGCACTTATATAAATTGCTCTCCAACCGCTCTTTTTTGCCTCTGAAGTATTTTCACAATATGGAAGCAGAATGTTCAACAGCAATATATCCGAAAACAGTGAAATTGTATTTATTCCTTTGACCGTTATACTGTAAACCCCGTTGCCTAATATCGGAAATATGTTATTTATATTGAAATACGGTATCAAAAGTATCAACGACAGCAGCAACACTATTCCGGCAAGCGGCATAAACATATTATTTACTCTTGCTATCGGTTCAAGACCTATATATGCACCTATTCCTATAGCAAGCATAAAAATCGGTATTATAAATTCTATTTTAAAGTCCTGCAAGAGTACCATTTTGACTGTTTCGGGAAAAATTCTTATAATTGACGAATAATTTATCAATAAAACTACAAAAACAACAACTCCGACTATTATTTTAAGCCACTTTTTACCTGTCATTTCAGCAAGCTGTATTATATTTTTATTACTTCTGTATAGTTTGGTTGTAATCCAAAACAGTCCTATTACAATCAATGTATTGTATATACACTCTATCCATGCTGCATTTCCGCTATTTATAATCATTATTTTAGGAAATGTCAAGAGCATTTTTACCGATATTACATTAATGAGCAGTGTCGTCATTTTCTTTCTGTCTATCATAACTACTCCTTCTAATGTTTCACGTGAAACATTTATCGTGTATTCTTTTTAATTTTCCAATTACGGCTTATCTTCGGTTCTTCCGTATTTTTTTTGGTTTTTAGAAAATCCGGACGATGTTCTTTCTTCCATATAGGATTTTCAAATATAGAATTAGTCATACTTCTGTTATTAACCTTTGGAATAGGGGATAAATACGGTACTCCGAAACTTGTTTGCTTTGCAACATACAAACTATATATGAAAATACCTATTGCAATTCCGTAAAAGCCCATTACAGCCGCCAAAGCTATAAAAGCAAGTCTTAAAATTCGATAACCCCAACTAAGTGAATAATCTGAAGTTGCAAATGAACCGATACCTGTTATAGCTATAATTATAATCATAATCGGACTTACTATTTTTGCACTGACTGCGGCTTGTCCTAAAATCAAACCTCCGACAATACCCAGTGTTGAGCCTATTGGGTTTGGCATTCGTATTCCTGCCTCTCGTATCATTTCAAACGATATATCCATTAACAAAAGTTCCACTATACTTGGAAAAGGTACGTTTTCTCTTGCCGCACTTATTGAATATAACAAATAAGTCGGTATTATTTCTTGATGAAACAACGTTATAGCAAGATATAATCCGGGAAGAAGAATAGACAAGAACATCGCTAACATTCTGATTATTCGTGACATATTTGCATACGGTACACGCAAATAATCATCAGAAACTGCGTGAGTAAGTTCAAAAGCGTTTGTCGGCATTATTAATGCTCTCGGACTGCCGTTTAAAATCAGTACAACACGTCCTTCTGTCAATGCTCGTGCTGCCCTGTCCGGTCGTTCCGTTGCAAAAATGTGGCTTGTAAGCGAAAAAGTCTTATCTTCAAGCATCATTGCAACTTCTTCGATTGCAATTACATACTGTATATTGATACTGTTAATCCGTCTTCTCACTTCGTCAACCATATCACTGTTAGCAATATCGGAAATATACAACATTACACCTCTTGTTTTGCTGACACTTCCGATTTTAATACCTTCCGCAATAAGTTTTTCACTTTTAATTATTTTTCTGACAAGAGCAGTATTATTTCTAAGCATTTCTGCAAATGCCTCTTGCGGTCCGTAAATAGACTGTTCATTTTCAGGTTTACCGATACTTCGCGTACCCCATTCACGAACATCAAGTGAAAAACCTTTTGAAAAGCCGTCTACAAACACAGCACAACCACCAAAATTAACTTCTTCAAATATAGTATCCATACTGTTTGTAGTTATTGCCTGCGAATGTGCAATAAATCTGTCTATTATTTCAGTTTCATAACTGTATATCTTGTCATCTGAAAAGTAGGGGATTTCAAGCAATGTCTTTATTATCGCCAAATCAACCATATCTGTACTTACCATACCGTCGATAAATACGATAAATGCTTTGCGTCCCTCTTTTAAAACAAGCTCGCGTATTACTATATCGTTATTAATAGGTACGTTAAATCTGTTTCGTACGTACGAAAGGTTTTCTTCATAGCTTTTTGATACAGTATCATTTGCTGTTGTTTCGGTTTTTTCATTTCGCACATCGTATTCTATATCGTTACTTTTATTTTTCAACTTAAAATCATTTTCTTGAGCAGTAGGAGAGAATATCACATAATCTTTTATTTTTCTAAATAAACTGTTCATTTTAATCCTCCGTTAAATATATCATATATATTATGGTATCACTTTTTGAAAATTATACATATGTTTCACGTGAAACATTACATTTGTGTTAAATCTTCAATATGTTTCACGTGAAACATTTACAAATAAAAATTTTATGATATAATGATATATAGAAATAAATTAAAAAGTGGAGATTATTATGACAAAAATAATTGCAATAACAAATCAAAAGGGTGGTGTGGGTAAAACAACCACTTCTGTTAATCTGTCATCATGTCTTGCATATGAAAATAAAAAAACTCTGCTTATAGACTGCGACCCTCAAGGTAATTCGACAAGCGGTCTTGGTATTGAAAAAGATGATTATGAATTATCAATTTATGATTGTTTTGTTGACAGTTCTAAAACAAAAGACGCTGTAATCAAGACAAAATATAATAATTTGTATGTCATTCCGTCATCTTCAGACCTTTCTGCCGCTGAAATTGAGCTTGCATATGAAGATAAGCGTGAGTTTTTCTTGAAAAATGCCATTGATATGATTAAAGAAAACTTTGACTACATTATAATAGATTCACCTCCTGCACTCGGAATGATTACTATTAATATTATGACTGCGTCAGATTCCGTATTAATTCCGATACAATGCGAATACTATGCACTTGAGGGTTTAAGTCAGCTTATTACCACAATTAAGACAATCAAAAAGAAACTTAATCCGCAAATTGAAATTGAAGGTGTTCTCGGAACTATGTATGACGGCAGAACAAATCTTTCAATACAGGTGCTTGACGAAGTTAAAAAATACTTTCCGGATAAGGTTTATAAAACCATTATTCCGCGAAATGTTCGTTTAAGTGAATCACCGTCTTTCGGTGAGCCTATAATAAACTATGACAGAACCTCTAAAGGTGCAGACGCATATATGGCTCTGGCAAAGGAAGTTATACGAAACAATAAATAACTTAATTAATGTCAGTAAAGGAGTGAGCATATGGCTAAAAAAGGTTTAGGCAAAGGGCTTAATTCTCTTTTTAATGAAGAAGATATTGAAGAAGTTACTTCCGATATTACTAAATCTTCAGAGGGGGACATAAAAAAAGTGCGTATGTCCCTGATTGAGCCTAACAAAAAACAACCGAGACGTCATTTTGACGAAGAAAAAATAACGGCTCTTGCAGATTCTATTAAGGAACATGGACTTATTCAACCTATTATAATAACACCGTCCGACAATAATATGTATAAAATCGTTGCCGGTGAAAGACGTTGGAGAGCCGCAAAAAAGGCAAATTTAAAAGAAATTCCGGCAGTTATAAGAAAATACAGTGAAGAACAGGTTGCCGAAATTGCTTTGATTGAAAATTTGCAGCGTGAAAATCTAAATCCGATTGAAGAGGCTATCGGTTATAACTTATTGATGGACGAATTTAATCTTACTCAAGAACTTATAAGTCAAAGAGTAGGAAAGAGCAGAAGTGCAATCGCCAATTCATTAAGACTTTTGTCACTTGAGGACGAAATTCAGAAAATGCTTATTTTAGGTACTTTAACAAGCGGTCACGCACGTGCGATACTTTCGCTTGACGATAAAGAACTGCGAATAGCACTTTCAAAACGTATTATCGAAGATAACTTAAATGTAAGACAAGCCGAGGCTCTTGCAAAGCAACTTCAAAAGAAAAAGCCACAGAAGAAAAAAACTGAAAAAACGGCTTATGACATTGAAATTGAGAAGATACAAAATACATTATCTTCTGCAATGGGTACAAAAGTCAGAATCAATCATACCGCTAAAAAAGGTAAAATTGAAATTGAATATTACGGAAACGAAGATTTAGAACGTGTTCTTGGATTTTTTAATATAAAAGGAGAATAAGAATGAATATTGATACAAATACACTTATTTTTATTGCTCTTGCAATAATGATGATACTTATAGTTATTTGTTTCATCTGCAACAGCATTAATTCATCAAAAATCAACACACTTATGGATTATTCCGATGAAGGCGATATTATAAGTGCTTTAAAAGATTATTACGATAAAGTTGATGATTTATCAAAGACTGTAAATGATACATCAGACGCGGTTTTGATGTCACGACTTGCAAATTGTGAAAATGATTCTAACATTTCACTAAAAAAGGTAGCTGTTGTTAATTTTGATGCATTTGACGATGTTACAGGAAAACTAAGCTTTGCACTTGCTATTTTGAATAACAACAACGACGGTATCATTTTAACATCGCTTTACGGACACAATTCATGCAATACATATGTGCGTGAAATTGTCGGCGGTCAAACACCTATAAAACTTCTTGATGAAGAAAATGCTGCACTTGAAAATGCAAAAAGTAAACTAAAGAGGACTGAAAACAATGGCTAATAAGAATGATAACAAATCTATGTTTCTCTACACTGCTTTAATATTTATAGTTGCGGTATTGCTGATTATTTTTTCGTTTTTAGGTCAGACAAATATGCAAAAAAATCAGCCGCAAGTTAGTGAATCACCGGATAAAGAAATGAGTATTTCCGAAAAGGCATCAATACTTAGTGAAGAAAATACAGTTTTACTGGAAAATAACAGTAATCTAAAAAAAGAAAATCAAGAATTATCCGAAGAAAATATACAGCTTAAATCTGATAATGAATCACTCGTACAAAAACAGTCACAAAATGATTTATTACTAAGTGCAAATGGTTATTTTACACTCGGTAATAATTCAATGGCACTTGAAACGCTTGATAAAGTTAATTACAACGATCTTTCAAGTGACCAAAAAATTATATACGATAACATTAAAAATAATATAAATTAAAGAAAGGATAAATTTAAGATGTTAGACATTAAAGTATTAAGACAAGAACCTGAACGTATAAAGGAGGCTTTAAAAAAGCGTTTCAATCCGCTTGATATTGAGCCTGCTATAGAACTTGATAAGCAAAGACGTGCAATTCTTGCAGAAGTTGAACAGAAAAAAGCTAAACAAAACGAAATTACAAAGCAAATTCCTCAAATGAAGAAAAACGGTGAAAATACAGACCAAATTTTTGCCGAAATGAAGGAATTGAGTAATGATATTAAAGCTGACGATGAAAAGGTAAGGGATATTGACGAACAGCTAAGAAACTTTATGCTAAGGATTCCTAATATTCCTAATCCTGAAGTTCCGGTAGGTAAGGACGATACAGAAAACGTTGAACTTAGAAAGTTCTCTGAACCGAGAAAGTTTGATTTTGAACCAAAGGCTCACTGGGATATCGGTACAGACCTTGATATTCTTGATTTTGAACGCGGTACAAAAATTGCCGGTACTCGTTTCACAGTATATAAAGGTCTTGGTGCAAGACTTGAAAGAGCCGTTATTCAGTTCTTCCTTAATACTCACACAGAAGAATCGGGCTATACTGAAATCTTCCCACCGTATATGGTAAACAGAGCATCAATGACAGGTACAGGTCAGCTGCCTAAATTTGAAGAGGACGCATTTAAGGTTGTAAACAACGGCTTCTTCCTAATTCCTACGGCAGAAGTTCCTGTAACAAATCTTCACAGAGATGAAATTCTAAGCGGTGACCAACTTCCTATTAAATATACAGCTTACTCAGCATGTTTCAGAGCAGAGGCAGGCAGTGCAGGCCGTGACACAAGAGGTCTTATCAGACAGCACCAATTCAACAAAGTTGAACTTGTTAAGTTTGTAAAGCCTGAAACAAGCTATGACGAACTTGAAAAACTTACAAACGACGCTGAAAAGCTACTTCAAAAGCTTGGACTTGCTTACAGAGTTGTATGCTTGTCAACAGGTGACCTTGGTTTCTCATCGGCTAAGACATATGATATTGAAGTATGGATGCCAAGCTACGGCAGATATGTTGAAATTTCTTCATGTTCAAACTTTGAAGATTATCAGGCAAGACGTGCTAACATCAAATATAAGGAAACACCAAAGGATAAGGCTCAATTTGTTCATACACTTAACGGCTCAGGTCTTGCAGTCGGCAGAACTGTTGCCGCAATTCTTGAAAATTATCAGAATGAGGACGGTACTGTAACAGTTCCTGAAGTTCTTGTTCCTTATATGGGTACAGATAAGATTTCTAAGTAATTTTGATTTTTGTAAATAGGCAAGCCATGGCTTGCCTATTATTGTATTTATCAACATTACAAAACAGTTGAAATTAATTTTTCCACGTTTGTGTTGATAACCTATATTGTGTTTGTAATATTTCTGTAACACAAGATATAGTTGTGGTATTATGTAAACTAATTTATGGTTAAATTTGACTTATCAACACCTTAATTTTACCACTTATCCACTTAAAAATGACGTAGACAAGCCATTTATTTTGAGTTATCCACGTTATCCACACAGTTATCCACACAGTGTGTAATTATTACCGTTTATAAAAAATCGCGTAAATATGCGATTTTTTAAGGTTTACATTTTAATATTACACTATTGTTACAAATATTACACAAATACGTGGAAAAAGTGTGGATAACTGATGATAACTCACCACAAATTACGGTTTTAAGGCGTTTTTTGTTGTTTATAACACCTTGAAAGTTATCCACACCGTGTGTATAACTTGTAGGATAACCGTATAAACTAATTTATTTGAATCTCGGAGGTAATTATTTATGATTACACCACGTTTAAAATGTATAATAGACCATACAAAAGGAAATAGAATCGCCGATATTGGTACTGACCACGCATATATTCCTATTTATCTTGTTAAAAATGATTTAGCCGAATATGTTATTGCAGGCGATGTAAGACAAGGACCGGTTGATATTGCAAAAGCTAATGTTGAAAAGCATAAACTTTCTGATAAAATTGAGGTAAGGCTTGGCAGTGGTCTTTCAGTTATTGAAAAAGGTGAGGTTGACACCGTTATAATTGCCGGTATGGGCGGTCAGCTTATCAGTGAGATTTTAAGTGCAGATACAGAAAAGGCGAGAGAATGTAATCTTGTACTTCAACCGATGAATGCACAATATGAGCTTAGAAAGTATCTTATTTCAAACGGCTTTTCTATTACGGACGAAGATATTGCCATTGAGGGATTTAAGGTATATAATATAATGAATGTTATAAATAAACCTCAAAAGGAATTTGATAACGATATTGAATATCATTTACCGAAATATCTTGTAAATCATAAGTATTATAAAAATCTCTATGATAAAAAACATCGTGAATTTGTCAAGGTTATAACAGGTCTTGAAAATTCAAAAGACGTTGACGAGAATAAACTCAATAAATATAAATACTGGCTAAAGGAATTGAATAAATATGAAAGCTAAAGAAATAATTAAAATAATTGAGAATATATGTCCCGAAAGATTGGCGTATTCATGGGATAATGTCGGTCTTTTGTGCGGTGATAAAAATAAGGACGTAAAAAAGGTATTTGTAACGCTTGATACAAATATCAATACCGTTAAAGAGGCTATATCCAAAAATGCCGATATGATTATTTCACATCACCCAATACTGCTTGGCGGTATAAAGAGAATTGATTATTCCACATCTGTGGGACAAATGCTTAAATTGCTTATTGAAAATAATATACCGCTTTTCGCCGCTCATACTAATATGGATACAGCTAAAGGCGGTATAAATGATAAACTTGCCGAAATGTTTGAACTTACAGATGTTAAAATACTTGACCAACATACCGATGATTCATCGGCAGGTTTGGGACGATACGGCAGACTTGAAAAAACGATTAAATTAGGTGATTTTACAGAACATTGTAAAAAGATACTCGGCACACCTTTTTTGCGTGTTTCCGGCGATTTTGAAAAGGATATTAATACAGTTGCGGTTGCATCGGGCAGCTGCAGTGAAATTATTCCGCTTGCATTTGAAAAGGGTGCGGACGTTATTATAACAGGTGATATGAAGTATCATAATATGATTGATATGACCGAACTTGGAATATGCGTCATTGACGCAGGTCATTATCCTACTGAAATATGTGTTATGGATATATTTGAAGATATTTTGAAGGATACTGATATTGAGATAATAAAATCAGAAAATAAGGATATTTTTAAACTTGTTTGACATAATTTAAAATATATTGTATAATATTTTAAGAGTAAGTCAGATAATTGCGCCGTTTACGGTGAGGAAAGTCCGGGCTTCACAGAGCAGGGTGCCGGCTAACGGCCGGTAAAGGTGACTTTAAGGATAGTGCAACAGAAAATAAATGCCTTGATTTATTAAGGTGATTGTGGAAATGTGCGGTAAGAGCGCACAGGGAAGATGGCAACTGAATTCCCGTGTAAACCCCACCTGAAGCAACTTTGGGAATGTTAAGCTTGCTCGGCGTGTTCCCTTGAAAGGCTTGAGCGTATAGGTAACTGTACGTCGAGATAGATGATTATCTAATACAGAACCCGGCTTATAGATTTGCTCATTTTAAGAAATGCCTTTCGGCATTTCTTTTTTTATTCCACCACTCCGTCACTTCGTGACACCTCTCCTCAAGGAGAGGCTTTTTTTACGGCTCCAATTGAGGGGAGCTGTCAACGCAGTTGACTGTGGGGTGGCTTGTTCATATTTTCATATGACTGTCATTTTTTATCGTATCGTTTTCCACCACTCCGTCACTTTGTGACACCTCTCCTTAATGAGAGGCTTTTGTATGGCTCCAATTGAGGGGGAGCTGTCAACGCAGTTGACTATGTGGTGGCTTGTTCATATTTTCATATGACTGTAATTTTTTATCGTATCGTTTTCCACCACTCCGTCACTTCGTGACACCTCTCCTCAAGAAGAGGTTTTTTGCTCCCATCGAGGGGAACTGGCAACGCAGTTGACTGTGGAGTGGATTTTTATAACTTTCGAGCTTACTCATTTTTTAACTTATCATAAATATATAGTTCATATGGGACGGTGCCCTCGACGTCCTTTTTTATCTAACCTTTTTCTTTCTGTAGGGACGATCACATTGGTCGCCCCTTTTATACTTTCACACTTGGGCGTCCAATGACCGCCCCTACAATTATTTTTACTCCACGAAAAAAAGGGATTATCGTGGATAATCCCTTTTAATCATATCACCATACCGCCGTCAACGTTGACAACCTGACCTGTTATAAAATCCGCATTTTCGCTTGAAAGAAATCTTACCATCTTTGCAATCTCCTCCGGTTTACCGAGTCGTTCAAGCGGTGTTTCTTCACAAAGGCAATCAAAATCTTCTTTTGTCAAATGGCTGTTCATTTCAGTTTCAATAACTCCGGGTGCAACACAATTTACGCATATACCCGACGGTCCCAACTCCTTTGCAAGTGCTTTTGTAAAGCCTATAACCGCCGCCTTTGCGGCACTGTAATGAACCTCACAGCTGCCTCCGGTAACACCCCATATTGACGAAATATTAATGATTTTACCGCTCTGTTTATAAATCATATCATCAACAAAAGCTTTTGTAACAAGATACATACTTTTCATATTCACATCAAACATTCTGTCCCAATCATTTTCAGTTATATCTGTAAACAGTTTTTGTTGTGAAATACCTGCATTATTTACAATTACATCTATTTTACCGTAATTTGTGTGAATAAATTCAGCCATATCATTTACTTGTTTAGAGTCTGAAACATCTGCTTTTACTATAACCGCACCTGTTTCATTTTTTATCTTTTCCGCTTCATCACTGCTTTTGTTATAATTCAAAAACACTCTGTATCCGTTATTTGAAAATTCATATACACAAGCCTTACCTATTCCGCGACTTCCGCCTGTTATCAAAACATTTTTCATAATCTTTCCTTCTTATTCTTCTTCCGGTTTCATTTTAGGTATAAACACCCTTGATGTCTTTTTCTCAACAACCTTGTTTGCACGTTCAACAGCCTGTTCCATACAATATTCCTGACAGTCAAGTTTTTTCTTTCCGCGTCTGTCTTTTGTATAAACACCGTCATGCTGAATATGTGCACGCATTGTATCGCTAAGCTGTACATCAAGCACGTTTATAACTTCTTTCTTCAAATTTTCATCATCAATAGGGAACATTATTTCAACACGTCTGTTAAGATTTCTCTGCATCCAATCGGCACTTGCACAGAACACATTTTCTTGACCGTCATTATAGAAATAATATATTCTTGTATGTTCAAGGTATCTGCCGATAATAGAACGAACCGTAATATTTTCCGACAAATCCTTTACACCTGCTCTCAAGGCACAAATTCCGCGCACAATCAAATCAATCTTAACACCGCTGCAGCTTGCTTTATATAAAAGTTCAATAATTTTAGGGTCAACAAGCGAATTAACCTTTGCAACTATTCTTGCTTTACGTCCTTCTTTTGCGTGTTTAATTTCACGTTCAATCATTTCTTCCGTCTTTTTTCTTAGCCATAGAGGTGCAAGAATAAGTTTGTTCCAGTGTGACGGCTCTGAAAATCCCGAAATCATATTAAAGAATGCACCGGCGTCATCACCGATTGGTTTTGAACAAGTCAAAAGTCCCATATCGGTATAGAAATTGGCGGTTATATCGTTATAGTTACCGGTTCCGAGATGAACATATCTTCTGATACCATCCTCCTCACGTCTTACTATTTCGGTAATCTTTGAATGTGTTTTAAGTCCCAAAAGTCCGTATATAACATGACAACCGGCTTTTTCAAGTTTTCTCGCCCAAATAATATTATTTTCTTCATCAAATCTTGCCTTTAATTCAACAAGTACGCTCACTTGCTTACCGTTTTCCGCCGCACGCGAAAGTGCCTCTATAATAGGTGAATTTCCGCTTACTCTGTACAATGTCTGTTTAATTGCAAGCACATTTTCATCAACTGCCGCCTGTTTTATCAAATCAACTATTGTTGAAAAACTGTCATACGGGTGATGCAGAAGTATATCGCCCTCACGGATTTTTTCAAATAAATCAACATTTTTAAGTTCAGGTCTTACCTGTGATTTAAACGGCTTATATTTATACTTGTCAAATCCGTTCTCCGAATACAGCTTATTTAAGAAAGTAAAATCAATAGGTCCGTTGATTTTATAAATATCATCATTCTTAACTTTCAATTCTTTCTTTAAAATTGAAAGTAATTCGCTTTTAACCTTACTGTCCACTTCAAGACGGATTACACCGCTTCTTTCACGTTCCTTAAGGCTCTTTTCAATTTCGATAAGCAAATTTTCACTATCGTCCTCATCAATAGGAATATCCGCGTCACGCATAACTCTGTATGAGTATGAGCAAAGCACGTCATAACCCATAAACAGCATAGGCAAAAACTCCTGTACTATTTCTTCAAGCAGAATAAATTGTTTTTTACCGTTTTCAGACGGAAGTTTTACTATACGTTTAAATACTGACGGTATCTGTACCGTTGCAAAAGCCTGCTCCTTGTTTTCCTTTTTGATAAGTGCACAAATGTTAAGCACCTTATTTTGAATAAGCGGAAACGGTCTTGACGAATCAACCGCCATAGGCGTCAAAACAGGGTATATTTCATTTTTGAAATACTTTTCAATAAACTCCTTTTGTTCTTCAGAAAGCTGATTTCTGTTTAAGATTGATATGTTTTCAACAGCCAGCTGCGGCAGAAGTAATTTTTCATATGTACTATACTGCATATCAACCATATTATGAGTTTTTTCAGATATTTTTTCAAGCTGTTCGTGAGGTGTAAGTCCGGACGCGTCTTTTTTCTTATAGTCGGAAATCTCCATATTTTTAAGTGACGCAACACGTACCATGAAAAATTCATCAAGATTTGAACTTGTTATGGCAAGAAATTTAAGTCTTTCAAACAACGGATTTTCTTTATCCCTTGCTTCATGCAATACACGCAAATTAAAATCAAGCCAAGAAAGTTCTCTGTTTATATAGTTTTCACTTTTATTATAGTCCTGCATAATCATTTCAATCCTTTCTTCACAAGTACGGCTTTGATACCGAACACTTCTTCAAAAAATTCCTGTGCTATGTTAAATTCACGTTCTTCAAGACTTATATCACTGTCCGTATAAGCGGTTATCGTAAGTATTCCGTTTCTTATTGATGTTTTGATTTCGTCTATTTTTTGATTGTATTCAACATCAAGTGACTTGGCAAGTGAAAGTATTGCCGCAAGTTTTGAAATAAGCAATCTTCTATTCTTTGAATATACGTTGTATTCATTAAAATCAAAAATACCGTTTTGGAACAGCACCGCACCCGATATTACTTCGTGTTCCTTTTGTGACAAGCCTATAATAGGATTTGATTTTACAATGTCGTATGAGTATTTGCTGTAATCGTTTATATTTATATAGTAACCCGTATCCGCAAATATTGACGCAACTTTAAGCAATACCGCGTGACGCTTTGAAAGTCCGAACTTTTTAGAAAGCGTTGCCATTATATTTACTCCGAACTCCATAATTTTAGTATAATGGCGGTGGCTTACATCATATTTGCCTGCATAATATTTTGCACTTGATATAATGTCATCTGTAAATATATGCTTTGTATGCGTATAAGCATTTTTTTCGACATATTCGACAAGTATTCCGTCAACAAGCGATATTTCAGGTGCAATGATTATCTGATTTTTGTCTTTTGACATAAACATCTTATAGAAAAGAATTGACGGCATCATCAGCTTTGCAATATCATAAGGTACTTCGTACTTGTCCTCCACATATTGCGGACCGTATTCAGATATAATCTTGTATACATCATCTATATTTTCTTCTGTTATGCTGTCCGAACTTATACCGCAGATTTTTTTGATATATCTTACTTGATTACCCATTATTACGAAATACTTATAGTTTGGATTTTTGTAGAATACATTTTTATAGTTATTGATACCTGCCTTAATAAAATCCTCAAGCACACTTGAAAAAGAGGTTGTACTGTTTTTAACCGTTGAAAGATTTTCAAGTACACGAAGTGAACCCATAGGCAGGTTTTGAGAAAATTGAAGTTTAGACTGTTCATAATGTGATACCTGCACACTTCCCGATGCAACATCGACCAAAACAGCACCTGCCTCAATAATATCGTCAAAATAGCTGTTGTTAAGTGCAAATGCCTTGTTATGTAAAAATCTTTCCTCTTCATTTGATATAATAGTGACCTTTATCCCCGTTCTTATATTAATCTGGTCAATTATATACTCACTGTTTGACGCCTCTCTTACGGCAGTTGTTGCATAACAGACATATTCGTCAACTCCGTAGCTTTTCATTATCCTTAAATATTCTTCAAAGCAGTTACATATCTTGTCAACAAGGTTATAGCTTATTTTTCCGACTGCATACGATTCTTTGCCTATTGACAAATCATATTTGACGGTATCCAACACAGAAATGCCGTTTTTCTTTGAAACTTCCGCTATCTTCATTGTTATTTCCGTAGACCCCAAGTCTATTGCCGCAAAAACTTTATATCTCGGCACATTTCATCATTCCTTCCTATAGTTTTGTATTAATTTTATTATACATAAAACTTAAAAAAATCTCAATATTTTTCTTGATTAATTTACTTAAATTTGATATTATAGAATGTAGACTTAAATATAATGGCGATATGTTTGATTTTAATACAATTTGTTAACAATAATGAAAAAAAGGAGGAAAATAATAGATATGGATATGTTAGAGATTTGGAATCAAGTTCTTGAAAATCTTGAAGGCAATGTATCTCCTGTCGGATTTAATATACATATAAAAACAGCAGTTCCCGTATGTTTTGAAAACTCGACTTTTACTATTTCCGTAGCTACTTCTATTAATAAAAATCTTGTAGAATACCGTTACAAAAAATACATCGAATCATCACTTGAAAAAGTTACGGGTGCTAAAATTTCACTTGCTGTTTTGGTCGGTGACGCAAACGAGTTAAAGCAAGAAATCGAATCAAAACAAAACTCGGAATATGACAACAGTGAAATAATAAGCAGTGACGGTTTAAATTCAAAGTATACATTTGAAAATTTTGTACAGGGTTCTTCAAATTTATATGCGTATACCGCCGCAGAGCAAGTTGCCAATCATCCGGGTGAAAGCAATAATCCTCTTTTTATTTACGGTAACAGCGGACTTGGAAAAACACACTTAATGCAGGCAATCGGTAATAAGATTAAAGCTAATAATCCAAATGCAAAGATAATATATGTTTCAAGTGAAAACTTTATGAATGAATTTATCACATCAATCAGAGAAAAAACAGGCGATAAATTCAGAAGTAAATACAGAGCCGCCGACGCACTTTTAGTGGACGACGTTCAATTTTTGAAAAATAAAGAGGCTACACAGGACGAATTTTTCCATACCTTTAATGAACTCTTTAATTCAAAGAAACAAATTGTTTTGACAAGTGACCGACTTCCGAACGAACTGAAAACTCTTGAAGACCGTTTAAGAACAAGATTCGGACAAGGTCTTACCATTGATGTATCCGTACCTAACTTTGAAACAAGAGTTGCAATTCTTCAGCAGAAGGCTTTGGAACATAATAAAGAAATTGACGAAGACGCATTATTATATGTAGCGGAGCATATTCGTTCAAGTGTCCGTGAACTTGAAGGCGCACTGCTTAAAATCATATCAATGTCGGAATTTAAAAAATGTAAAATAACAAAAGATTTTGCGGAAGAAGTTCTGAAAAAATTAATTCCGAAGAGCGAAACAGTAACTCCTCAGAATATTATAAAAAAAGTTTCTACTTATTATAATATTTCAGAGTCTGATATTACCGGTAAAGTTAAGACAAAAGAAATAGTAGTTCCAAGACAAATTTCAATGTACCTTTGCCGAAAGATTTTAAATATGAACGATACAAACATAGGTAAAGAGTTCGGAAAAGACCGAACAACAGTAGGACATAACATTGAAAAAATAGAGGAAAGCATCGATACTAACAGTACGATTAAATCAGATGTAAATTACATATTAAAAGACCTAAATTATAACGAGGGATAAATGTAGGGATAAGTTGTTGATAACGTGTGGATTTCTGAAGAAGGAAATTTCAGTAAAAAATCAGATTTTGATTATCCAAAGTTATCCACCGACAATACATACTGTATGTGTTGATAAAATATGGCTTGTCTATGCACTCTGAAATGACTTTTCCATCAATCCACGCTCTCTACTACTACTACTATTATATTATATATTATTTATATATAAATATATATGAAAAACAAAATTGCAGTGATATGTTGATAAATTTATACACAAGGAGATAATTAAAATGAAATTAGTATGCAGTAAACCACAACTTGTTGATATAATAAATACTGTTCAAAGAGCTATTGCTCCAAAGACATCTTTACCTATACTTGAATGTATTAAGATTGATGCTAACGGTGACGGTAATGTTGTTTTTACAGGTAACAATATTGATATATGTATAGAATATAATACCGAATGTACAGTTACAGAGGGCGGTACTATTGCACTTGCTTCAAAGATGTTCGGTGAAATTGTAAGAAGACTTCCTGACGGTGATGTTACTATAAGTGTTAATCCGTCTAACTATGTTACTAAAATAAAGAGCGGTTCAAGTGAATTTAATATTCAGGGTATTGCTCCGGATGAATTTCCCGACGCACCTATACTTGAAGAAAAGTTCAGATTTTCGATTACACAGGACGTACTTAAAAAGCTTATAAGAAAGACAATAGCGTTTGTTTCTCAAAATGAGGGTAAAAAGCCTGTTTTGACCGGTGCATTGTTTGAGATTAAAAACAATTATCTTAACGTGGTTGCGTCAGACGGTCACAGACTTGCTGTTGTTAAAGAAGAAATAAATGATAATGTTGAAAACAATAAACTTGTTGTTCCGGGTATGACACTCCGCGAACTTTTGAAAATTCTTAAAGATGATGAAGAAAATGTTGATATTATAGTATCGGACAGAACTGTTTTGTTTGATTTTGGATATTATCAGGTTTATTCGAGATTGCTTGACGGCGAATTTTTGAAGTATGACGCGATTATATCGGTGGTAAATACGTTAAACGTAGTTGTTGAAAAGAGCCTTATTACAGACAGCTTGGAAAGAGCGTTGCTTTTGATTAACGATGATATATCGGCAAAATCTGAAAATAAAGTTCCTGTACGTTTTAATATCGGCTATGATAAGATTGACGTTTCTTGTATAACAGGTAAGGGACAGGTTAATGACACAGTACCTGTTGAGCTTGACGGCGATAACCTTTTGATTGGGTTTAACTGTAGATTTTTGCTTGATGCATTGAGTGCTTGTGACGAAGAAAAGGTTAAGATGGAATTTTCTGCTCCGACAAGCGGTTGCTTTATAAAGAGCGTAGAGGGTGACGACTCTTATATTTATATGATTCTTCCTGTAAGACTTTATAACTAAGAGGTGCTTTATGAAGATTAAGACAGTCAATAATTATTATACAGATGAAAATACTTATATAGTTTATGATGAAAATACAAAGAACGGTCTTGTGATTGATCCGGGATATAAGTGTGACGGAATATTGAAAGCGGCTCAGGACGACGGAGTTAATATAAAATATGTGCTTATAACTCATTGTCATTATGACCATATTTCAGATATGGAACATCTTCGTGAAAAAACAGGCGCTAAACTTGTTTCCGGCGATAAGGCAAGCATAAATATAACAGACCCGGACATTAATTTGTCGTATTCGGGACTTGGTTATGAATTGTCGGCTAAAAAGTCTGATATTGTTTTGAAAGATAATGAAGAACTTAATATTGACGGACTTAATATCAAATGTATCTATACGCCAGGTCATACAAATTGCGGCGTATGTTATTTGATAAATAATGAAAAATTGTTTACGGGCGATACATTGTTTTTGAGAAGTGTCGGCAGAAGTGATTTGCCGACAGGTGACGGGGATATTCTTGTAAAATCAATAAAGACAAGAATATATACGCTTGATGATGATACAGAAGTTTTTCCGGGACACGGCGGACAGAGTTCTGTTGGGTATGAGAAAAAGTATAATATGTATATAAAGGACTAAAAAATGTTAATTATTCAAAACGGTTATGAATGTGATTACGAAATGAAGCTTTTTTATAAGCTTTATTTTGATATGAACGAAGATATATATGTGTATTCAAACTTTGAATATAAGGATAAAGTTATAAACGTGTATACGGAGATAATCTATAACGGCGATACATATTTTGACGATTTCTATTATGATTTTGATACTGAAAATCAAAAGGCACAGTTTATAAAAAAGATATTTACCGCGTCATGTACAAAGTCGTTTTGTCACGCGGCGGAAAAAATTAAGCATATAAATCTTCCTTGGGGAGTAATGTGCGGTATTCGTCCGGCTAAAATTGTCCGTGAACTTATGGAAGAAGGACACAGTGACAGTGAAGTAGTTGAAATATTAAAGAAAATTTATGAAGTGTCCGATGAAAAGATTGACCTTGCATATAAGGTTGCAAAGAATGAAAAGATTTTGCTTGACGAAATCGGAGAAAATTCAGTAAGTATATATATCGGCATACCGTTTTGTCCGACAAGATGTTTGTATTGTTCATTTGTTTCAACAGATATACGCGTAAGCGGAAAATATATGGATCCGTTTGTGGATAAATTGCTTTTGGAGATTGACAAAACTGCGGAAGTAATTGATAAAATGGGTGCATATGTTGAAAATATATATATCGGCGGCGGAACACCGACAACTCTTGAACCGCATCACTTAAAAGCAATATTTGACAGATTGAAAGCAAATTTTGATTTTTCAAAAATAAAGGAATTTACTCTTGAGGCAGGCAGACCGGATACAATAACAAAGGATAAATTGTATGAGGCAAAACAGGGCGGTGTCAACAGAATAAGCATTAATCCGCAGACTATGAACGAACAGACTTTGAAAAGAGTAGGCAGAAAGCATACTCCCGATATGGTGCGAAACTGCTTTGAAATGGCGAGAAAAATGGGCTTTGACAATATTAATATGGACCTTATAGCCGGTTTACCGGAAGAAACCGTTGATATGTTTAAGTACAGTCTTGATGAAGTAATTAAACTTGATCCTGAAAATATAACCGTTCATTCAATGTGCGTAAAAAGAGCGGCTTCACTCAGATTTTCAGATGCGGAGCTTGCAAAAGCAAATGATATGAATGAAATGCTTTCATATACTCAAAAACATATGGAGAAAACAGGCAGAAAGCCTTATTATATGTATCGTCAAAAAAATATTTCGGGTAATCTTGAAAATGTCGGTTATGCAAAAGACGGCTGTATGAGTACATATAACATAAACATTATGGAGGAAAAACAGACTATTATTGCACTTGGCGGCGGCGGTTCAACTAAAATTGTTATGGACGACAGAATTGAGAGAGTATTTAATTTTAAAGACCCTCTTGAATATATAAGACGTTTTGATGAAATATTGAAGAAAAAAGACGAAATACTTGATATATTGGCAGGTGAAAAAAATGGCTGACGAACAAACTTTAAACCATATAATGAATGAGTACGAAGAACTTCGTATCAGTGCGGCTAATGAAAGAAAAAAACGTATTGACGAAGTTAATAAAAAAATTCCGCGAGTGGCTGAAATTGACAGAGAGATTTTTAAATGCGGTATGGAGAATACTAAAAGAATATTTAAAAATCCCGATAAGGCTGATGAATATAACAGGGATTTTAAAGAAAATCTAAGAAAGCTCGAAAATGAAAAGAGTAATCTGCTGAAAGTAAACGGAATTTCTGCCGATTATAATAAATATAAATATAAGTGTGAAAATTGCAGTGATACAGGTTATGATAAAAACGGCAAAAAATGTCAGTGTTTTAAACAGAAACTTATAAATGCGGCATATTCAGTGTCAAATATAGAAGAAACAATAAAAACACAAAATTTTGATACATTTTCGTTTGACTATTATTCAAAAGATGTCGGTGAAAACGGTGTTTCGGTGTATGATAATATGATGAAGATATATAATAACTGTAAACGTTTCTGCGATAATTTTGATAACGAAAACAAAGGCCTTGTTTTTTACGGCTCGACAGGTTTGGGAAAAACATTTTTGTCAAGTGCCATTGCAAAAGAACTTATGGATAAGGGCAAAATGGTTATCTACATAAGAGCGACAAAACTGTTTTCAATAAATGAAGATTATAAGTTCGGCAGAAATACCGACAGGTCTGTTATTGACAATATATATAAGGCTGATTTGCTTATAATTGACGATTTGGGTACAGAGCCGTTCAATAAAAATAATCTTGCGTTTTTGTTTGACGTTATTAACGAGCGTACAGCAAATAATAAAAAGATTATTATTAATACTAATTTGCAAATAAGTGAAATTACAAAAATGTACAGTATGCGTTTTACTTCAAGATTGTATGAATATTTTATGATGTACAAATTTTACGGGGAAGATATACGCATACAAAAGCTAAGACGAGGATAAAATAAAGGGACTGCAAAGCAGTCCCTTTATTGATTATTTGCCGTTGTTGTTTGCGTCATTACCGCCTACGGCGTCACTTACACCCTCAGCAACATCGGCTGCTGCATCACCGACACCTTCGACAACGTCGCCTGCCGCGTCACCAACGTCTTTAACTGCGTCGCCTGCTGCATTACCTGCGTTATCTACATCGTTTGAAACATTGTTATTGTCATTTTTATTTTCGTTATCATGATTTGTATTTACCGTTGATTCCGGTGACGGTGCAGTATTGTCATTTGTATTATTCATACCGCATGATGTAAGCATTGCGGCAGAAATAAATGATAATAAAACTAATTTTATACCTTTCATTTTTATGCCTCCATTATTTATTGATACAACCTTAGTATTGTCATTATTTTTGATTTTATAAGTTTATTAATAAAAAATTCATATTTTTTTGGAACAAAAGTGATGTTATATACGTCTAATAAATTGCAAACAGATAAATGCAAATAATAAAAAAAAGGAGATTATAAAAATGAAAAAAAATCTAATCGCAATAATTGCACTAACAGCAGCACTTGCTGCAAGTACATCTGCTTTTGCAGACACAGTACAAATTTCAGAAGAAGAACTTAATAAGCCTGTTTCGACATATGCACCGGATGCTATGCCGACACCGGAAATTCAAGGCGACATTATGCTTTTGAATGGTGAAGAAAAAGATGCAGTTGCTACAGATGCAGAAACACCTATTGAAATTGCAAGCTATATGTCTGTAGACGTAACAGTTGTAAAAACAGACAGCGACGTTGACGGAATTATCAAAACAACAACAGACGTTAATAACAAGGACGATCAAAACAATACTGTAAATCTAAAGATTACAGATGATACACTTGTATATGACAATTTGGGTAACAAAAAGGCTCTAAGTGATTTGACTGATGGTTCAAAAATTACTGTATTTACAGGCTCATATGAACCGACTCCGCTTATTCTTCCTGTTCAGTACACAGCAAATATAATTATCATCAACGGTGACAAAGAAGGTAATGTAAATGCAGATACATACCTTGCTGATGAAGAAGGCTATACAAATGCCGCAAATACTTTGAACATTGCAACAGCTGACGATACAAAGATTGTTGATAAGAACGAAAAAGAATATAAGGGTGATTTGGATAAGAATGACCTTATCGTATTCTATGGTGTATCAACAAAGAGTATCCCTGCTCAAACAACACCTACAAAGGTTGTAGTTCTTGGTGAAAACGAAATTGCTCTAAAGCAGATTGAAGCTGCAAAAAATGCTACTCCGGCTCCTACAGCTGCACCTGAAGTAACAGAAACTCCGCAAGTAAGCTATGCAGGTCTTGTAAATGTTGTAATCGGTGATAAGAATGTTTCAGATGTATATGCAAAGGATAATACAACAATGGTTCCTCTAAGAGAAGTTGCAGAAGCCGCTGGTTTCACAGTAACTTGGGATGCAGAAAACAGAGCAGTTATTCTTAATGACGGTGTTTACAGTCTAAAGATTGGTGAAAACAGCTATGTTAAGGGTAAAATGATGCCACTAACACTAAGTGCCGCACCTGAAATTGTTAATGATCTAACATATGTTCCTGCTGAATTTTTCGCAGAAGTAACAGAATCAGCTACAGTTGACGGTACATCACTTGTCGTAACAGCTAAATAATTTTTGAAAATATAAAAAAGATGTTCGCGAGAACATCTTTTTTTTTGTTTTATTAATTGTTTTTTTCATAATAAAATCCTTTCTTTCTATATGTATTTTTGCTGAAAATGACGGTTTGCACCCCCGCTTCTCCTTTCCGTCAATATTTCCACATATTAAAAAATGCGTGGTATAAAATTCTATACCACGCATAAAAACGCGGCTTAGAATTTGTTACCACACATTTTCTGATATATGAAAAACTTTAATTTTGCAGCAAAAATAACAGTATCTCAATATATAAAGCCTGCGTTTTATACAAACACAAACTGTTATTATATGTACTGCAAAAAAAGAATATTCCTAAAATTGAATACTCTAAGTAAAGTTATAAAAATGTAAAGTTATATATATCATATAACAGAAAAAATGTGGTATTTTTTTTATATCATATTTTGAACATAAATCAACAATTATTTATAGAATATATAGAAAAAAGGTAATTTGAAATAAAATAATATTGACATTGATTAATATTTTTGATAAAATACAAGTAGATAAAAGAGTGACTTAACGGTTGTTCTGCTAAATTTTATGGTTTTTATGTAGATGAAATTAATCTACCAAAGTCGCCTATTGTATCAGAATGGGCGGCTTTATTTTTTTATCATATACACAAGCAAAAATACAATTACTAAGGCAAATGTAAATTCACTCATTATATTTGTTCCTTTCCCGTAAGTCAGAACAACCGCCCGGTCACTCTAATACTACAAGGGATTAAATTGCTAATCCACTAAAAATTATAACATATGATTAATCTTACAGTTAATAATAATACAAATTTGAAATAATATTGAAAACAAAAAGCCCCCAAACAAAGCTATATAGCCAAATTCGGGGACAATTTCTTGGAGCTAACGAGCGGAGTCGAACCGCCGACCTCTTCATTACCAATGTATATAAAAGGTTTTTGTATCTTATTGTATGTTGTTATAAAATGGCTTAGTTATGCCGTTTTTAAGGTGTTGCTTTTCATATCTTTTTACTTTTTATTGTCCTTTATTACAGATTTAAAGGACAAATAAAGGACAAATAAAGGACAGAATTAATGCTCATTTTGATAACGTTTTTGAGGGTGTAACATATCTTGTAATAAGTTTGCCGCCGCTGCGTCTGCCGACTTTATAGCGTGCGTATATATGTTAAGTGTAGTGCTTTTATTTGCGTGTCCTAAACGGCTTGAAACTGTTGCAACGTCTACACCACCGGCAATAAGTAAAGTTGCCGAAACGTGTCGGAGTGTGTGTAAATGTGCGTTTGGTAGGTTATTACGTTTTATAAATCTTTGAAACCAAGATGTAAGACTATCGGGACGCATTACATCACCGTTACTTGAAGTAAATACTTTATCGGCGTTTTTCCATTGGTCACCAAGTAAAAGCTTTTGCTTGCATTGCTCTATTTTCCATTGCTTTAAAAGTGTTATCATCTCTTGCGGTATATTTATCGCTCTGCTTGATTGCCTTGATTTTGGTGTATCTTCAAAAATTCCCTGTTCGGGTGTGTATAGAATGGCTTTAGTTATGTGTACAAGATTTCTTTCAAAGTCAATATCTGACCAATTCAAGCCGCATAATTCCCCCCTCCGCATACCTGTATATATTACAAGCATTATTGCGGTTTTATATTCAAAAGGCTCATTATCTAAACAATTAATAAGATTGTCAAGTTGTAATTCATCAAGTACGGGAGCCTCTTTATATTCAACGTGAGGCGGTTTAACACGATTACAAGGGTTTGACGGTATTACTTGCCATTGTACCGCCGTTGTAAGTATAGATGATAAAATACGATGATACTTTACGATTGTAGTATCTGCAAGTGTATTATTACTATTGACGGGCTGAAATATATCTTTTCTGTTAAGTGCGGCGGAGAGTTTATTTACTGTATCTTTTGAAACATTCCGCCCCTCATAACAAGCCCTTACAGTAGATACTCCAACATTTGCCGCCGCTGATAAAGATTTTTGAGTATATCCGGCGTCGGTTACTATTTCTTTTAGGTTTGGTATTGCTTTGTACTTTGTATCAAGTCTTATACCGCTTTCCGTAAGATTATTATAAAACTCCATTAAGTGATGAGGTTGTAATTTACATAGCTTTATATGTCCTAATGCTTGCGTAATGCGTGGTACTAAATCTTTATAGCTTTGCAGAGTACGGACTTTTAATTGACTTTCAGCATATTCTTTAAACCAACGCTCTATAAATTCAGATACTGTTATATTACCGTCTAAAAATTGACCGTTTTGTACTTGTTGTTCAAATAATACTGTTTGTGTTTCAAGTTCCTTTTTTATTTGTCTTTCTGTCATTGTGGGCGAGGGTTTCCACGTTTTAGATTTTATAATCTGATTACCTTTAGAGTCATATCCGGCAGATACTCTTATTTGATATGTGTTACCCCTTTTTCGTACTGTTGCCATTTATAACACCCCCGTTTAATCTTCGTTATAGCCTTTTTCAGAGTCTTTTTTTAACTCTATCATTTTGTTATATTCACTTAAATTTCTTATTATATCAAAAAATATATATTTAATCTCAAATAATAATAGCTTTGAATATTCATCTTTAAATATAAATTTGCCATTAAGTTCATCAGCATTATCTATTGTATTGTATGTAAGTTCTTCATCTTCAACTAATTTATTATATATACTATCAGTTTGATAAAGATTTATTAATTTTATATTATTTTCTTTTAATTCTTCAAATTTTTCTAATAAGTCACTTTTTAAAAGTTCATTTATAATTTTATCAAGTATTATTTTATGTTCGGCAGACAAATTAAGAATGTTTTCAACTGTTAAAGTTGAAAAGCCCGTTTTATTTGATATGCCTATTTCACTTATATTTGTTGATGTATTTTCTGTTAAACCGAGTAAATAATCAGTTGAAACATTAAAATATTTTGCTAATGAAATAATAGAATCTGCTTTCAATGCTCTGCTACCGTTTTCCCATTGTGCAACCGTTTGTTGTTTTATAAATAAATCATTTGCAAGTTTGTTTTGTGTAATATTATTTTGTTCACGCAGTTCCTTTATTTTTTTTGAAATGTTGTTAGACATAATAAAAATACTCCTTTTATCACTTTTTGTTGTTTTCAAAATGAAATTACAACAAAATATTGACTTTTATGAAATGTTGTTATAATATATATATAACAACAAAAACAATATAACATATAATAATATAAAAGTCAAGAAAGGGGTAAAAAAATGACTAATGCAGAATTAAAACAAAAGATTAAAGAAAGTAGGATTAAAATGTGGGAAGTGGCTGAACGTGTAGGGGTTTCAGATATAACACTTGCAAGGTGGCTACGTTCGGAAAAAAATATTCAAAAACAACCGCTCGTATTAAAAGCATTTAATGAACTTCAAGTTGAAAAGGAGGTTTAATTTTATGAATGGTAAAATTACTTTAACGGCTACAAAGCCGCCGCATATGCGAGGAATAAAGCAAGCAATAGAAGAAATAAAGCAAGCTGACCCGTACACCGCATTAACGGAGCCGGCACTCCGCCGCCTTATAATTTCAAAAGAGGTACCCTCTGTAAGAGTAGGTACAAAATATTTAATAAATATGGATATACTTAATAATTATCTATGTGGTGGAACGACTGAAAGCGAACCGATAACCGCCGCCGGAATAAAAAAAGTGTCCGAGTAAATTAATATGATAGAATATACAGAGTATATAAAAGAAAATGTAAGTATAATTGATATTGTAGAACGTGCCGGAATAAATTTAAAGCACAATAAGGCTTGTTGTCCGTTTCATCACGAAAAGACTCCATCTTTTTCAGTACACCCAAAGAAAAATATATTCAAGTGTTTTGGTTGTGGTATAGGTGGAGATGTTATTGAATTTACAAGAATGTTTTATAATACTGATTTTATCGGGGCGGTTAAAATTTTAAATACTGAGTTTAACTTAGGTATAGAATTTAATAAAAAAGTTAGTATTAAACCGGCGGAAAAAGAAAAGTACATAGAAAAAGGACTGAACAGAGTAATAAATAAAATATATGTGAGGCGGTTTAAATCTGTTGAAATGGCTTTAATTGCGTATTATAGAAGATTACATCAGATTATAATATATTATATTCCGCCGCATAATATGAGTTTATGCAAGTTTAAAAGTGAATATATACAAGCTTTAAAAGATATTGACCGAATAGAGTATTATTGTGATATTATGCTTTATGGGGACTTTGAGGAAAAGAAAAGACTTGTAGAAACGGAAGAGGTGAAAAAGATTGAGCGAAAGTATAGCACAAAACAGTGATGAACTTGAAAACATTTTTACAAGTGCTTTTTTACAGTATGAAGAACAAAATGTAATAGAATTATTAGATAGCATATTTGATAAAAACAGTGCAGAAATGATTGAAACCTGTTTAAATATTGTAAAATCGGCGGCGGAAAAGTGTAAAGTTAAAACAAAATTTAATAATACATTAAAGCATTATAAGAAAGATTTTGCAATTCAAAAAAGGTTAGAAATGTGTACGGGAAAAATATCAATAAAAAATATTCCGAAAGATTATACCGAACTATTTAATAATTATAAATGTGGTAACTATATCGTAGATGATACGGGAGTATATAAAGTAATTGAAACCAAAGAGGGTGATATAAATACGGTGTTAATATGCAGCCACCCAATTTTAATAACGGCAAGATATATAAATATAAACGAGAACACCGAAACAGTAGTAATTGCTTATACAATCGGTGATAAGTGGAATTTTATAAGTGTAGAGCGTGAACGAATTGCAAGTAATACTAAAATAGTTAATCTTGCAAATTTCAGCATTGATATTACATCAGATACCGCAAAGGATATTATAAAATATTTGCAATATATATTACAAGTGAATAGTAGTAATATACCAATATATAAAGCTGTTAATAGACTTGGTTGGGTAAATAATGAGTTCGTACCGTATTCGGATAAGATAAAATGTGACAGTGAATTGAACTTTAAAGATATTATAAAGCAGTTAAAAAGTAAAGGTAATTTTGAAGTATGGCAAAAACATTGCTTGCTACTTCGTGAGAATATTTATTTAAGGCTTGTAATGGCGGCGAGTTTTTCCGCTCCACTTATAGAGCGTATAGGCGGTTTACCTTTTATTGTTCACCTTTGGGGCGGAACAGGAACGGGAAAAACAGTAGCTTTATGCGTGGCTGCAAGTGTTTGGGGAAAAGGTGCATATAACAATAATGCTTTAATACAATCATTCAGAGGAACAGAATACGCATTAAGTGAGAAAGCGGCTTTTCTTTATTCTTTACCGGTTATTATTGATGAGGGGCAAACCGTTAAAAATAAAGATGATTTTGATACTTTAATAATGAATTTAACAGAGGGTAAAGGAAAGATACAAGGTTCAGCAAGCGGCGGCATAAAAAAGCTTAGACATTGGGCAAACTGTTTTATTACGACAGCAGAAGAAAATATTATAAAGTATAATAGCGGCGGCGGAACTTCAAACCGTATTATTAATATAGCTGCACAAAGTAAGATTATTAATGACGGTCATATTACAATGCAGATAATAAGGGATAATTATGGTTTTGCCGGAAAGGAATATATTGAATATATAAAAAAATTACCTCTTGAACAACTAAAAAACAGGTATGACGATTTATTTGCAAAGTTAAAAGACAATACGGATAGTACAGATAAGCAGCTTATGGCAATGACATTTTTATTATTATCTGATGAATTATCAGAAAAATGTATTTTTAAAGGTGAGAAACCTTTAAGCATAGAAAATATTAAACCTTTTCTTACTTCACAAAAAGAGATTGATAATTCTGAACGTGCATATAATTGGGCTGTAAATTGGGTATCACAGAATATGAACAGATTTAAAGACTCAATTAATAATAATGGGGAAGTATGGGGAAAAATAAAAGATGATGTTGCGATAATAAATAAAAATGTACTTACCGAATATCTGCAACGTGCCGGCTTTGATTATGGTGCGGTTATGCCGGAACTTGCAAAGCGGAATAAACTAATAAAAACACCTCAAGGAAAATGGTTACATAATATGAGTGTTTACGGTTGTAAAGCGAGTTATATACAAATGATTTTAAATGATGATGAATATGTTGAAGTAAAAGATGATGTATCACCATTTTAAATAAATTCCAATAGCGTTGGAACTCGTTGGAATTCTGTTGGAATAGTGTAAAACAACTACAAACCGCATAAAATCTATATATTTATATATATATTAATAATTAATATATATATTCCAACGTTCCAACGTTATGTATATATATGTGCGTGTAAAAAATAAAATGGTATATAAATACATTTTTTTTATAAACGTATATTTATATATATGAAAAAATCGTTGGAACGTTGGAATTATTAAAAAATGGCTTAGTGGTGCGGTTTATACGTTCCAACAACTAAAAAAACTTGTTGGAATTTATAAGATATGTAGGGGGTATAAAAATCTTAAATATATTATTTTTTGTAGACCGCCGCCCCCTTTTGTGAGAAAAAACACCGAAGTTTTGCCTACCTATTAAGCCTCATAAATGGCTTAAAATAAGGGTTTTAAGAAAAAACTTAAAAAAAGGAAGTGAAAAAATGGGGAAAAGAGGACCTAAGCCCGGAACGGGTGGAAGACCTAAACAGACGATAGATAAAAAATTCAGCAATAAGGCGGCTCTTATGAAAGGTGATAAAGCTGAATTAAATACAATCTGTTTAGTAGATAATAAAACAGCATTATCAATATATAATAATACAATCGAATGGCTAAAGGGTTTAAATTGTTATGAAGATGTTCCTAATCACCTTATAGAAGAATATGCTTTATGTAAAGCAAGGTGGCTTGAGTGTGAATTGGAAATACAACGGAGTGGCTTAACGGCTGAACACCCTACAACTAAGAAACCGACAAAGTCATTTTATACTGAAATCAGTATGAATTATTTAAAACAAGCTGATATAGCTTATAATGCTATTGTTGAAATAATAAGGCTCAAATCACCACTTTCCGCCGCTGTAAAAGATATAGACCCAATGGAAAACCTTTTAAACGAAACTAAGGTATAAAGAAGGTGTAGAATGAAAAATTTAATAAACGATTATAAAAATGGATTAGATGAAATATCTGTACTTTTGCAAGAATTAAGAGCATATACAACTATAAAAGGTTTGGATAAAAAGACAGTAGAAGATATTATAAATCATATAGAAAATATTACTGATGAATTATGTAACATACATTTTAAATCTAATTCATTTCCGGAGTGTACAAGCATAGAGGAAATGAAACTATATAGAAAAATATCTGAAAAATTGTATAGTTCATTACAAGAATATTGTAATATAGTTATTAAAACCGATTTTGAATATATGTTTAATGATTTACAAGAAGATAAGCTGAATAAAATATTTTGCCGCATTTCTGAATTGTTTGCGTTGTCTATGGGATTTATTACTTCGGCAAAAAAATATTGTAGAGATAATAATATATTTGATTTGATGATATATAATTCTTAAAATTTATAAAGTTACAGGTAGATTTAACAGGAGGACAAAGAAATGGAACAATTAAAAGCACTTCAAGAACAAGTTGAACATTTGACAAAATTAATTAAAGAACTTGCAAAACCGGATATATATGATTATATAGATGAAAATATGCCGGAATGGGCAAGAAAGCCTGTTCAAGCGGCGGTAGACAAAGGCATTTTAAAGGGTGACAAGGAAAACGGTTGGGGACTTACATATGAAGATTTAAAAGTTCTTACTTGGATGCATAGAGCAGGTATATTTTAAATTATTACTCTGTTAAAAAAGTTCAGAGAATATGCAATTATAGCATATTTTCTGAACTTTTTTGTTAAAATTCTTTTAAATCGTTATTTGTATTTTCAATAGTTTTAAAAATGTTTTCGAGGTTGTCGGCTAAAATATTAAATAAAGCTTTGGCTTGCTTGTGTTCCCATACAATGGCTTGACGGTCATTTGGAGTATCAACGTTATATTGGTTAAAATAATTTTCTCTTATAATTTCAATTAAAAATTTAATATCAGCTATTTTACCGACTGTAAGACTTAAATTATCTTTTATTTGAATTTTATCTGACATTTTAATATACCTCCGTGCTTGACATATTCGAGGCGGTAATATATAATTTAAGTGTGTGATATAGTTACCGCCCCTTGTGGTGGTGCTTGCCTTGTATGAGTTGGTAGCTTATACAAGGCTTTTTTCTTTTATGATAATTGCAAGGTTATTACTGCCCCGTAATTCATAAAACGGGTGTAATGCCCTCTGACCTCTTTAAAGACGGTTTTAAGGCTGATACCTGCTGATATGACATAAGCAAGATTACGGGGAATATAACCTATTTTGTAAGCGACAGACCTATTTACACTTATCATAACGGCTATGGCGTTGTTATCGTGTAAATTTGCCTTGTCACGTTCAAGCCATACTCTTACTTGATTAGGACGGTATGCCGCCGCAATGCGTGCAAGTGCCTTTTGTCTGTTCCCTTTGGTTACTCCGGCAATCTTGCTTTCAATGGTGTTGCCTTTTATCAGTTCCCAAGCCTTTTTAAATGCGGCGGAAAGTGTTAAGCCCATTTTCTTCAATCGGTTTGCCATAGTTGCAACTATGCGGCGGATTGCGTGAATGTTCTTCATTGTGTTTCGCTCCTTTCGTTTTTTTTATGTAGTCAACCTTGACTATGGTTATATTATACTACTTGTACAACTATAATACAATATACAAATCATACAAACTTGTACAAGTATTTTTATATAAAATTCTACTTGTACAACATAAAAAACTATGTTATAATATCTTTAGATTAAAGATTATATTTAATCTCATGTAGTGTCGGGAGTGACTGGGCGGTTGTTCTGACTTACGGGGAAAGGAACAAGATATAATGAGTGAAAGCACTTTAGTATTAATTATTTTGTTTTTGCTTGTATATGTGATAAAAAAATAAGCCGCCCACTTCTGCAAAAGTGAACGGCTTGGGGTAGAAGTTTTCTTCTACTTTTAAAGTTTTCATAACAGCAGAATGACCGTTAAGTCACTCCTTTATCTACTTGTATTTTATCAAAAAGTATAGGTATTGTCAAGGGGTGATAATATGACTGAATCTAAAGGAAATTCACAAACAAGAGCAAAAAATAAATATAATTCAAAAAATTATGATAGTTTAAGAATAGTAGTTAAAAAAGGCAAAAAGGCTATTATAAGCCAATATGCACAAGAACAAGGAAAAAGTATAAATGGACTTGTAAATGAACTTTTAGAGGACAAAATACCACAATTAAAAGTATTGAAAGAAAATAGAACAGAATAAAAGCCGCTTTATGCGGCGGAATGTTCAACCTATCCACCGCCATAAGCGGCTTTTTATTATGCCCGAAAGTATACAAGCAAATATATTAAAAAGGCTTTAAAGGCTAAATATGCGGCTTATACGGATAATAAAATTGAAATTATAATATTTATGTCTAAAAAATATATGTCAAATCGTTTGTTATGCGGTTTGGCTTTTCTTTTTATGTGACAAATTTATTAAATAATCTGAATAAGATATTTTTGCAATTTTGAAAGCAATAAAGGACAAATAAAGGACAAAATCAAAAAATTGCTTGATGATAAGAAATATATAAGGATAAACAAAAAGCCCCCAAACAAAGCTATATAGCCAAATTCGGGGACAATTCCTTGGAGCTAACGAGCGGAGTCGAACCGCCGACCTCTTCATTACCAATGAAGTGCTCTGCCTACTGAGCTACGTCAGCATTATTACAATACTGTATAAAATGCGTTACACACATATTTCATCTGTGTTTTAGTAACTATATTATTATATTATACAAAAAAGAGTTTGTCAATACAAAAACATTAAAAAAGGAGATTGAATTTCAATCTCCTTTACATCTTATCACGCATTATTTCTTCAAGTTCATCATAATTAATATTATTATCATCATAAACGCTCAAATCTTTTTGAGATTTATTTTTTGTCTTAAAATCTTCGTGGTCTTTCTTTGCGTCGGCAATATTATGAATATTAAGTTCGTGCCAACGTTTTAAAATTGAGTTGATATATGGAAACGAGAGTTTTGTTGTCTGCATAATGCAATACTCATATGCAAGCTCAACCATATCTTCATTCATCAAAAATTTATCGTGCCACGTTTTAAGATAAGTTTCTTCTGTTTTTGAAAGGTTTCTGTTTTCAATACCGAAAAGTTTTCTGATTTTATAAGCATAGCCGTTTTTCTCTTTTTCTGCGGTTATGAATTTATCGGCAGCGTCTATAGTGAATATACCGTTTTTATTCCACGATATAGCTACTTTTTCGATATAGTTCATATTTTTTTTGCCGTTTGAAACACAATATTCAAGCAATATTGTTATAACCTCCGGTGAAAGCTGAAGTTCATCATAAAAATAATAAAGTGTTTCAATTTCACTGTTTGTAAGTGTTTTACCAAGTATTTCCTGTGCAAGTAAGCATAAATCGGCAAGTTCTTTATTTTGAGTCATAGCATTTGAAACTTGGTCTATACTCTTTTTACTTGGACTGCTTTCTGTATTTTGAATAGGCTCGGTTTGTCTTGTGAAAATGCTTACGTTTATATTTTCTTCTTTAGCGGAAAAACTGATATTTCCGCTGTCTTTATCATATTTCAAAGCACCTTTTTTATTCCAATAGTCAAATGCGTTTATAACATCGCTTTCAAGCAAATTAAGCTGACTTGCAATACTGCTTGCGGACATTTCATATCCGTAAACCGCAAGAGACAGTGCAAGCAAGTATACTTTAACATAAGCACCGTTTGCCTCAGGCATATAATTTTCTATAAAATCCACCGATACGGGGATATAATCAATATTACAACTAAATTTAAGCATAACTAAAAATCTCTCCATATAAGTTATTTGGGCTGATGAAAAACTGTTGTCAGCCTTATTTATATATTATATATCAGTTTGGGTCAAAATGCAAAGATTTATGAAAAAAATTCTAAAATAATACGGTATGCCCCTTGACATACCGTATTATTTGTGATAATATAATAAACTGTATCTTAGACTTAAAATCGGGATACTATCCAATAAATTTCACATTATCATTGTATGTATTATAGCATGAATATATACAAAATGCAACCCCAATTTTTTGGAGAGAAATTTAGGATAAAAGGAAAAATACTTAAACTACTATTTATGATGATGAGGTGATTTAAGAAAATGGTGCATGAAGTAGAAGTAGGAAAAAATGTGCGTCTAAGCTATTCGAAAATTAAAGAAGTTTTGGATATGCCTAATCTTATAGAGGTACAGAAAGACTCCTATAAGTGGTTTCTTGAAGAAGGTCTAAAGGAAATATTCCACGATATTTCTCCTATAACAGACCACGCCGGTAAGCTTGTACTTGAATTTTTTGATTACAGATTGGATTACAATTCAAAGTACAGCGTTGAAGAATGTAAGGAAAGGGATACAAAGTATGCCGCTCCTTTGAGAGTAAGCGTAAGACTTATCAACACTGAAACAGGCGAAATTAAGGAACAGGAAATATTTATGGGCGATTTCCCTCTAATGACAGAGCAGGGAACATTCGTTATTAACGGTGCTGAACGTGTAATTGTCAGCCAGCTTGTACGTTCACCGGGTATTTATTACGAATTTGAACGTGATAAGACAGGTAAACCGCTTTACAGTTCAACAGTTATTCCTTACAGAGGTGCATGGCTTGAATATGAAACAGATTCAAACGATGTTTTCTCGGTAAGAATAGACAGAACAAGAAAACTGCCGGTAACAGTTCTTTTAAGAGCAATGGGACTTGGTTCAAATGCCGAAATACTTGACGTATTCGGTGAGGATATAAGACTTCTTGCAACATTTGAAAAAGATACTACGGAATCAAGAGAAGAAGGACTTCTTGAAATTTATAAAAGACTTCGTCCGGGTGAACCTCTTAACGTAGAAAATGCAGAATCACTTATAATGAATATGTTCTTCGATCCGAGAAGATATGATCTTGCTAAGGTCGGAAGATATAAATTTAATAAAAAGCTTGCTATTTCGGCAAGAATTAAAGGCAGAACACTTGCAGAACCTGTTGCAGATCCGAGAACAGGCGAAATAATCGCTAATGAGGGTGACGCAATAAGTGCGGATTTGGCTATGCAAATCGAAAGAGCAGGTGTAAATCAGGTTGAATTGCTTGTTGAAGGTAAAAAGGTAAGAGTATTCTCTAACAATATGGTTTACCTTGACGAGTATGTTGACTTTGAAGTTGAAGATTTCCCTGTTAAAAAGGTTAGAAAAGCAATTATTGAAGAAATACTTGAAAATGCCGAAACAGAAGATGAAATCAAGGAACAGCTATGGGCAAGAATTGATGAACTTGCTCCTAAGCATATAATTATCGACGATATGTTTGCGTCTGTAAACTATTGTCTAAACCTTGCTAACGGTATAGGTACTGTTGATGACATTGACCATCTTGGAAACAGACGTGTTCGTTGTGTCGGTGAACTTCTTCAAAACCAATTCAGAATTGGTCTTGCTCGTATGGAAAGAACAGTAAGAGAAAGAATGTCAACACAGGAACTTGAAATTATAACACCTACATCATTAATTAATATAAGACCGATAATCGCGACAATAAACGAATTTTTCGGTTCATCACAGTTGTCACAGTTTATGGACCAGAACAACCCTCTTGCCGAACTTCGTCATAAGAGAAGAATTTCAGCACTTGGTCCGGGCGGTCTTTCAAGAGAAAGAGCCGGATTTGAAGTTCGTGATATTCACTATTCTCACTACGGCAGAATGTGTCCTATCGAAACTCCTGAAGGTCCTAACATCGGTTTGATTACATCACTTGCAACATTCGCAAAGATTAATCAATACGGATTTATTGAGGCACCTTACAGAAAAGTTGATAAGGAAACAGGTCGTGTAACAGATGAAATCGTTTATATGACAGCCGATACCGAAGATGAATTTGTAATCGCACAGGCGAACGAACCTCTTGATGAGGAAGGACGTTTTATAGATAAAAAGGTTTCTGCCCGTTACAGAGATGAAATCTTGGAAGTACCGGGTTCAAGAATTGACTATATGGATATTTCACCGAGACAGCTTGTATCGGTTGTTACGGCTTGTATCCCATTCCTTGAAAACGATGACGCTAACAGAGCACTTATGGGTTCTAACATGCAGTGTCAGGCAGTGCCTCTTTTGACAACGGATTCTCCTATCGTCGGTACAGGTATCGAACATAAGATAGCTAAAGACTCCGGTAGTGCCGTACTTACAAAGGAAGACGGTGTAGTTGAAAAAGTTGCCGCAGACCAAATCGTAATTAAGGGTGACAGCGGTATCAGACATATGCACAAACTTATTAAGTTTGCACGTTCAAACCAAAGCTGTTGTATCAACTACAGACCTATCGTTAAAGAAGGCGAAAGAGTTAAGAGAAACGACATAATCGCCGACGGTCCTGCTATGGATAACGGTGAACTTGCACTTGGTAAGAATATTCTTATCGGATTTATGACTTGGGAAGGTTATAACTACGAGGACGCTGTTCTTATCAGTGAAGAACTTGTTAAAAATGATGTGTTCACATCAATTCACGTTGAAGAATATGAATGTGAAGCACGTGATACAAAACTTGGCCCTGAAGAAATTACAAGAGATATTCCTAACGTATCGGAAGATACTCTAAAGGACCTTGACGAACAGGGTATTATCAGAATCGGTGCGGAAGTACACGCAGGTGATATCCTTGTCGGTAAAGTTACACCAAAGGGTGAAACAGAGCTTACAGCAGAAGAAAGACTTCTTCGTGCAATTTTCGGTGAAAAGGCAAGAGAAGTAAGAGATACATCACTTCGTGTTCCACACGGTGAACAAGGTATAATTATAGATGTTAAGAAGTTCACAAGAGAAAACGGCGATGAATTGTCACCGGGCGTAAATGAAGTTGTACGTTGTGTTATCGCTCAAAAGAGAAAGATTTCTGTCGGCGATAAAATGGCAGGCCGTCACGGTAATAAGGGTGTCGTTTCAAGAGTATTGCCGCAGGAAGATATGCCATTTCTTGAAGACGGTACACCACTACAAATCGTTCTTAACCCTTTGGGCGTGCCTTCTCGTATGAATATCGGTCAGGTGCTTGAAATGCACTTGGGTTACGCATACAGATGTCTAAGCTTAAAGACTCGTGAACAGCTTGAAAATACAATTATTGACGATAATTTCAGACAAAATATAATTGACGCTAAGTCAAAGGCAAGAGAAGGAAGATTTATTAAACTTGCAACTCCTGTATTTGACGGTGCACAGGACGAAGATATAAAACTTGCATTTAAAGAGGCAGGTTTAAGACCTGACTTTAAGTCAGTCGTATATGACGGACGTACGGGTGAAAAGTTTGATAACCCTGTTACAGTCGGCGTCATGTATTACTTGAAACTTCACCATCTTGTTGATGATAAGATTCACGCACGTTCAACAGGTCCTTACTCACTTGTTACTCAACAGCCTTTGGGCGGTAAAGCTCAGTTCGGCGGTCAGCGTTTCGGTGAAATGGAAGTTTGGGCTTTGGAGGCTTACGGTGCCGCTTATACATTGCAGGAAATCCTGACAGTTAAATCTGACGATATTGTTGGTCGTGTTAAGACATACGAGGCAATCGTTAAGGGTGAAAATATTCCTAAGTCAGGTATACCTGAATCATTTAAGGTACTTGTTAAGGAACTTCAGTCACTTGCACTTGATATTAAGATTCTTAATCATAATATGGAAGAAATCGACCTTGACGCATCATTTGAAGATGAGGACGAAGGTGTTGTAAGCGAAGAACTTGTACAAACAATGGAGGACAAGGACGGAATTACAGATACTTTTGATGAAGATGATCTTAATGATGCAAGTATGGTTTTAGATGATTCAGACGAAAATGATTTCGGCGTTGATGATTCTGATGATATTGATTTCGGCGATGACGACGAAATATAATCATGACGTGTGAATAGACTATGGAGGTTTTTAGATGTTAGAATTTAACAGCTTTGAGGCAATTAAAATCGGTTTAGCTTCTCCCGAGACAATACTAAGTTGGTCACACGGTGAAGTTTTAAAGCCTGAAACCATAAACTACCGTACTCTTAAGCCTGAAAAGGACGGATTATTCTGTGAAAAGATTTTCGGTCCTACAAAGGATTGGGAGTGTCACTGTGGTAAATATAAGAAAATCAGATTTAAAGGAAAGGTCTGCGAACGCTGCGGAGTTGAAGTAACAAAAGCAAAAGTAAGACGTGAAAGAATGGGACATATTGCTCTTGCAACTCCTGTTTCACATATTTGGTATTTCAAAGGCGTTCCGTCATCAATGGGACTTATCATTGACCTTTCTCCAAGACAGCTTGAAAAGGTACTTTACTTTGCATCATATATTGTAACTGATCCGGGTACTTCAAACCTTATGCAAAATCAGATTCTTTCAGAGGCTGAATATCGTGAGGCATATGAAAAGTACGGCGATAAGTTCAAAGCAGGTATGGGTGCAGAGGCTATCAAGACTTTGCTTGAAAGAATTGATCTTGAAGAACTTTCAAGAGAATTAAAGGAAGATCTTGACGCTACACAAGGACAAAAGAAAGCAAGAATTATTAAAAGACTTGAAATTGTAGAGGCATTCAGACTTTCTGGTAACAGACCTGAATGGATGATTATGACTGTTATTCCGGTAATTCCGCCGGAACTTAGACCTATGGTACAGCTTGACGGCGGACGTTTTGCAACGTCTGACCTTAACGACCTTTACAGAAGAGTTATAAACAGAAACAATCGTTTAAAAAGACTTCTTGAACTTGGTGCTCCTGATATTATTATCAGAAACGAAAAACGTATGTTACAAGAGGCTGTTGACGCACTTATCAATAACGGTCGTCGCGGAAGAACTGTAACAGGACCGGGTAACAGACCACTAAAATCACTTTCGGATATGCTTAAAGGTAAGCAGGGACGTTTCCGTCAAAACTTGCTTGGTAAGCGTGTTGACTACTCAGGTCGTAGCGTTATCGTTGTAGGTCCGGAAATGAAGATTTATCAGTGCGGTGTGCCAAAGGAAATGGCTATCGAATTGTTTAAGCCTTTCGTAATGAAAGAACTTGTATCTCGCGGACTTGCACATAATATAAAGAGTGCAAAGAGAATGGTTGAGAGAACAAAGCCGGAGGTTTGGGACGTTCTTGAGGACGTAATTAAGGAGCATCCTGTACTTCTAAACCGTGCGCCTACACTTCACAGACTTGGTATTCAAGCATTTGAGCCAAAACTTGTTGAAGGACGTGCTCTAAAACTTCATCCGCTTGTATGTACGGCTTATAACGCCGACTTCGACGGTGACCAGATGGCTATCCACGTTCCTCTTTCACCGGAGGCACAGGCCGAGGCACGTTTCCTAATGCTTTCAGCAAATAACTTGCTTAAACCGCAGGACGGACACCCTGTAACAGTTCCTACACAGGATATGATTTTGGGTTCTTACTACCTGACAATTCAAAAGGAACATTATGACAGAATTATTGATACAATTCTTGATGATGAACCTAAAATCAATGTATTAATCGAAAGACTTTCTGACATGGAACAGGAAGAAAACGTTGTTATATACAATGAAGAAGAACCAATCAAGAGCTTTACTGATGTAAGAGAGGCTCTTAAATATATGAGAGAGTTGCCGGAAGTTGCAATGAATGAAACAGAAATTCACGCAAATCCTGTAACTTTGGTATTACCAAATAAATCACTTCAAATTTCACTGAAGAAATTAATAAGTGAGGCTAAGAAGCTTGTAATAAAGAAGTATACTACATTTGACGAGGCACTTCTTGCTTATTATAATCACGAAGTAACTCTACACGAAAGAATTCTTGTTGAAGTTACAAAGAAGATTAACGGAGTAGAAAAGTCAAAACTTATCGGTACAACTGTCGGTAGAATTATATTCAATAATAATATTCCTCAGCATATCGGTTATATTGACAGATCAAATCCTGAAAATGAATTTGACCTTGAAATCGACTTTGTTGTAGGTAAGAAACAGCTTGGTAAAATTATTGATAAGTGTATCAGAGTTTGCGGTACTTCAGAAACAGCCGAAGTGCTTGATAAGATTAAGGCTACAGGTTATAAGTATTCTACAAGAGGTGCTATAACTGTTGCCGTATCAGATATCGAAGTTCCTGAAAAGAAACAAGTTATCCTTGCTGACGCTGAAAAGCAAGTCGAAGGAATTATGCAGAAGTATCAGATGGGTCTTCTTACAAATGAAGAACGTTATCAACAGACAATTAAAATTTGGGCAAAGGCTTCATCTGATGTCACAGACGCCATGATGGAACACCTTGGTGAGTTCAATCCAATCTTTATGATGGCTGACTCAGGTGCCCGTGGTAGCGTTAACCAAATTCGTCAGCTTGCAGCTATGCGTGGACTTATGGCGGATACACAGGGTAGAACAGTCGAAATTCCTATCCGTGCTAACTTCCGAGAAGGTCTTAATGTACTTGAATACTTCATTTCATCACACGGTGCGCGTAAAGGTCTTACAGATACAGCTCTTAGAACAGCCGACTCAGGTTACCTTACTCGTCGTCTTGTTGACGTATCACAGGATGTTATCGTTCGTGAAATCGACTGCGGTACTGATGAAGGCGAATGGGTAACTGAAATCACTGACGGTAAAGAAAGTATCGAACCGCTATATGACCGTATCGTCGGCCGTACAGCTATGCAGGATGTTATTCACCCTGAAACCGGCGAAGTTCTTGCAAAGAACGGTGAACTTATAACAGACGTACAGGCTAATAATATTGTTAATGCCGGTATCGAAAAAGTATATATCAGAAGCGTACTTACTTGTAAGTCAAAAATCGGTGTTTGTGCTAAATGTTACGGTACAAACCTTGCTACAGGTGAACTTGTTAATGTCGGTGAGGCAGTTGGTATTATTGCCGCACAGTCAATCGGTGAACCGGGTACACAGCTTACAATGCGTACTTTCCACGCCGGCGGTGTTGCGTCGGGTAGCGATATTACACAGGGTCTTCCTCGTGTCGAGGAACTTTTCGAGGCAAGACGTCCAAAGGGTCTTGCTATAATCTCAGAAATCGGCGGTACAATTACTGTAACAGAATCAAAGCGTAAGAGAGAAGTTACAGTTGCCAATGACCAGACAGGTGAGGCTAAAACTTATACAATTCCATACGGTTCAAGTATTAAAGTTCATGACGGTGACGTTATTGAGGCGGGTGACGAACTTACAATGGGTTCTGTAAACCCTAATGATATTCTTCATATCAGAGGTCCTCATGCCGTTCAGGTTTATATCGCGCGTGAAGTTCAGAGAACATACCGTATGCAGGGTGTTGACATCAACGATAAGCACGTCGAAGTTATCACACGTCAAATGTTGCGTAAGGTTAGAGTTGAAGAGGCAGGCGAAACTGATCTTCTTATCGGTTCACTTGTTGATAAGTTTGAACTTGAAGAGGCAAACGAGAGAGTTAAGGAAAAGGGCGGTACTGAATTTGCAACTGCATCTCCTGTACTTCTTGGTATCACTAAGGCTTCTCTTGCAACCGAATCATTCCTTTCAGCCGCATCATTCCAGGAAACTACAAAGGTTCTTACAGATGCAGCTATTAAGGGTAAGGTTGACCCGCTTCTTGGTCTAAAGGAAAATGTTATCATCGGTAAACTTATTCCTGCCGGTACAGGTATGAGTATGTATAAAGATATTAATATTACTATCGACGGCGAAGAAGTTGACAACGAAGAAATAGAATAAAATAATTATGAACTGCTGTGAATTTTCACAGCAGTTCATTTTGTTTAAAAAAATTATATATAAAACTGATATAAATAGGCTGCTTTTTGTGCAAAAGGAAGAATTAATCATTAAAATGATATAAATTTAACATATAGGCTTGTATATTTTATAAATTTGATGTAAAATATATATAAATGGGCATATACTATGCTCACTCAAAGATAAAAAAATATATATATTTTTTAGGAGGAATTTAAAATGGCAGTTAAAGTTGCGATTAACGGATTCGGACGTATTGGACGTCTTGCATTCAGACAGATGTTCGGCGCAGAGGGTTATGAAGTTGTTGCTATCAACGACCTTACAAGCCCAAAGATGCTTGCTCATCTACTAAAGTATGATTCATCACAAGGTAAGTATGAAAAGGCTGATACAGTTTCAGCAGGTGAAGATTCAATCACAGTTGATGGTAAGGAAATCAAAATCTACGCTTTCCCTGATGCAAATAATTGTCCATGGGGCGACCTTGACGTAGACGTAGTTCTTGAATGCTCAGGTTTCTATACATCAAAGGAAAAGGCTCAGGCTCATATCAATGCCGGTGCTAAGAAAGTTGTTATTTCAGCTCCTGCAGGCAACGACCTACCAACAATCGTTTACAACGTAAACCACGAAACACTAAAGAAGGGCGACAACATCATTTCAGCTGCTTCTTGTACAACAAACTGCTTGGCTCCTATGGCAGACGCACTTAACAAGTATGCTCCAATTCAGTCAGGTATCATGTGCACAATTCACGCTTACACAGGTGACCAAATGACTCTTGACGGTCCTCAAAGAAAGGGTGACCTAAGAAGATCAAGAGCTGCTGCTGTAAACATCGTTCCTAACTCAACAGGTGCTGCAAAGGCAATCGGTCTTGTTATTCCTGAACTAAACGGTAAGCTTATCGGTAGCGCTCAGAGAGTTCCAACTCCAACAGGTTCAACAACAATCCTTACAGCTGTTGTTAAGGGTGACGTTACAGTTGACGGTATCAACGCTGCTATGAAGGCTGCTTCAAACGAATCATTCGGTTACAACACAGATGAAATCGTTTCATCAGATATCGTTGGTATGAGATACGGTTCACTATTCGATTCAACACAAACAATGGTTGCTGAAATCGGTGACGGTCTTTACGAAGTACAAGTTGTTTCATGGTATGATAACGAAAACTCATACACATCACAGATGGTTAGAACAATTAAGTATTTCTCAGAAAATTGCTAATCACAATTTGAACTTTTTTAAACAACTGCCTTTATGGCAGTTGTTTTTTTATGCTTGAAATTTTCACAAAATTTCGTAGGTGCGATCATAGGTCGCCCTCTTATGCTTTAAGTTTGTCAAAAATAGTTTTATCACATACAAAACATCGTAGTGGCGATCATTGGCCGCCACTTTTTTGTCTTTTATATTGACACAAATTAAAATTTAATTTATACTATTGTTATAGTAAAAAAGAAAAAGGGGATAAGTATGAGATTGCCTGAAAAATTTGAGGACAGAATGAAAAAAATGCTCGGAGATGAGTATGATGATTTTATAAAATCAATGGACGAAACTCCAATATTTACGGGAATACGCATAAATACATCAAAAGTCGGTGCAAAAGACGCAGTAATCAAAGAATTTGGTGAACTTCAGAATGTACCTTGGTGTAGCGATGGATTTTATGCGGATAAGTCTAAAATTTCAGGTAATCACCCTTATCACCTTGCGGGACTTTTTTATTTTCAGGAGCCGTCCGCAATGTCAACCGTATCGGCTTTGAATATTGAAAGTGACGATTATGTACTTGATTTGTGTGCCGCACCCGGCGGTAAGGCTACTCAGGCAGGTGCTTTTATCGGCAAAAACGGATTGCTTGTAGCAAATGAAATTGTAAAAAATCGTGCAAATATATTGTCTGACAATATAGACAGATTTGGTTTGACTAATGCAGTAGTCACAAATGAAACACCTCAAAAGCTGGCTGAAAAATATGTGCATTTTTTTGACAAGATTATAGTTGACGCACCGTGCAGCGGTGAGGGAATGTTCAGAAAAGAGCCACAGGCAGTGGACGAATGGAGTGTTGAACATACGGTTTCGTGCGGCGTAAGACAGAAACATATACTTGATTGTGCAATGAAAATGCTTAAAGGCGGCGGATATATTGTGTATTCAACGTGCACGTTTGCACCGGAGGAAAATGAGCAGGTGTGTGCGTATATGCTTGAAAATTATAATGTGGAAATTGTAGAACCGAATAATCTTGATATGCTGTCTAAAGGCAGAGGAGAGTGGTCAAATTCCAACTATGATATGAGCAAAACGCGAAGAATTTTTCCGCATAAAAATAACGGTGAGGGACATTTTGTGGCACTGTTTCACAGTTTGGACAATTACGAAAGTGAAGTAAATAAGCCTAAAAAAACAAGTATGACGGATGCCGAAAAGGTGTACAGACAATTTGAAAAAGAGTTTTTGAATACAGAACTTGACGGTGAATTTTGTCTGTTCGGAGAACAGCTTTACTTGAAACCGAAATGTATTGACGTTGATAAAATTAAGGTTGTCAGAAACGGTCTTAATCTCGGAATATATCGTAAAAACAGATTTGAGCCGTCATATGCGCTGTGTTTGGAACTTAAAAAAGAAGATTTTAAGAATACCGTTGATTTTGAATGTGACAGTGAAGAACTTAAAAAGTATCTTATGGGTAATACAGTCGAATGTGATAAAAAAGGTTGGTGTGCCGTAACTGTAAACGGTTATCCGATAGGTTGGGGAAAAGCGTCAAACGGAATACTGAAAAATCATTTTCCTAAATATTTGAGATTGAAAAGATAGGGAGAAAAATTATGAATTTGTTTGAATCTGAACGTAAGGTTATGGATGTTTTGTGGCGTGAGGGCAGTATAACCGCAGGTGAAATTGCAAAAATACTTAATATTGATATTGGCTGGAACAGAAACACTACATATACGGTGATAAATAAGTGCATAAAAAAGGGTTATATATCGCGTGGAGAAGATAAATTTCTTTGTACACCTGTTATAACGAAAGATGAAGTAAAAAACGATGAATTGGAAGAATTGATGAAAAAATATTTTGATAATTCACCCGTAAAACTGTTTACTTCTGTTGTAAATTTGGCAGATAAACAGGAACTAAAGAAAATGAAGAAGATTATAAAAAATACCGCTAATCTTTAGATATTAGCGGTATTTTAATTTTTAGTCTTTTATTAATTGATAAAATTCATTACGCAATTCGTGGTCGGTGTCAAAAAGACCGCGTATAGCACTTGTGCGTGTTTTAGCACCGCGAGCCTTGATACCGCGAGCTGTCATACAGCTATGCTCACCCTCAACAACAACGATTACGTCCTCAGTATCGCAAACCTTTTGGATAACTTCGGCAATATCCGAGCAGATACGTTCTTGAAGCTGAAGTCTTTTTGAAACCATATCGCATATGCGGGCAATCTTTGAAAGACCGATAACCTTGCCGTTCGGAATATATCCGACGTGGCAATGCATATTGTACATAAGTGCAAGGTGATGTTCACAGTGACTGAAAACTTCAATATCTTTAACTATTACAAGGTCGTTTGAGTCAACCTCAAAGCACTTGTTAAACATTTCAGCGATTTCGTCATTGGTGTATCGCATACCCTCAAAAATTTCGTCATACATACGCGCAACGCGGTCGGGAGTATCCTTTAATCCCTCACGGTCGGGGTCGTCGCCAAGTTCTGTAAGAATTGTGCGTATAGCCTCTTTTATCTTTTCGTGATTAAATTCTTTTTTCATTTAAACACCTCTTTCTTCCGGATCCCAGATAACCTTGTGAAGTTGAATTTGAAATGTTGCGTCACAAAGCACAGGCTCTTTAAGCATTATATTGACAAGTTTTTGTGCGTCATACATTCCGTAAACCGCACCGAGATAAATATGCGGCATTTCGGTATAAACTTGTTTTAACTTCTTGACTATATCAATAGTCAAGTTCATATCTTCGTCAGAGCCTATAACGAATTTGATAACATCGCAAGGCCGTAGATTAATAAAATTATTCCAAATCATTTTGTCGGTCATACCGCTTGACGGAAGTTTGTAGTCGATAGTAAAAAACAAATTATCCGACTTCGGCACTTTGCCGAGAAAATCAACTATATCAACCGCACCGTTCGTTTCAATATTAACATCACAGCCGATTTCAGTCAGCTTTAAAACAAGCTCCGCACTGTCGGTATGAACAAGAGGCTCACCGCCTGTAAGCGTAACACGCTTGTAAGTCATATTAACCTTTGAAATAATTTCATCAACAGTCATTTCAGTATATTCACAAGGCGTTTCTTCACCGAACAGTGAATAAACCGTATCGCAGTACGAACAGCGTAGGTTACAGCCTGCAAGGCGTATAAATGTTGCACATTGTCCTGTTCGTATGCCCTCGCCGTCAATACTGTCAAAAATTTCGATTACTTTCATTTTGATTTTCCTTATAACAGTTTTATTTTAACATCATCTTTGATGTAGCTTGCAATGTTGTCCTGACTTTCCTGTACGTCAACACGATAACAGAACGGTGCAAGCTCATCGCAAATGTATTTCGCCAAGTTTTCGGCAGTAGGATTGAACGGTACAACTTCATTAATAACCTTGTGGTCAAACTTGTCTTGAATTTTGCGTTTGATGTGTGTAAAATCAAGAACCATACCGTTTTTGTCAAGAGTTTCACTTTGAAGATATACGTCAATTATCCAGTTGTGACCGTGAAAATTCGTGCATTTTGAGTCGTAGTCAAGGTCTAACTTGTGTGCCGCACTTATTTCAAATCTTTTCTTTACTTCGTACATTTTTTCATCTCCATATATTGTTCGTAACCGCGTCTTCTGAGCGTGCATGACGGACAGTGTCCGCAGCCTTCGCCGAGTACGCCGTTATAACAAGTAAGTGTTTCGTTGTAAATAGTGTCAAGTACACCCAAATCGTCAGCCATTTTCCAAGTTTCAGCCTTGTTCAGCCACATAAGCGGTGTGTGGATAACAAAATTGTAATCCATAGCAAGATTGATTGTAACATTAAGAGATTTAACGAAAATATCACGACAATCCGGATAACCCGAAAAATCTGTTTCGCATACGCCTGTTACAAGGTCTGTTATGCCGTGAGTTTTTGCATATATAGCGGCATAGCTTAAAAACAATAAGTTTCTGCCCTCAACAAATGTATTCGGCGGTGCACCCTCCGGCTTTGTTTCCTCAACGGGAATATCTTCACGCGTAAGTGAATTTGCGGAAAGCTGATTTATAATAGGTGTCAGAACGATCTCATAAGGAATACCGACTTTTTTACAAATCTTGTCTGCACATTCAAGCTCAAGCTTGTGACGCTGACCGTAGTCAAAACCTATTGCAGATACATTTTCTTTACCAAATTTGTCTATTGCCCAGAACAGACAAGTTGTACTGTCCTGACCGCCCGATAAAACAACAAGTGCTTTTCTGTTTTTCATTTTAATCCTCCATTTATTTTAAGCTGTCAAACAATCTGTTTTCAGCGATTTTTTCATATTTAGTACCCGGTTGACCGTAGTTTGCAAACGGATAAATAGATATGCCGCCGCGCGGTGTGAAAATACCTTTAACTTCAAGATATTTCGGTTCCATAAGTTTGACAAGGTCTTTCATTATAATATTGATACAGTCCTCGTGAAAATCACCTTGATTTCTGAAACTGAAAAGATACAGCTTTAATGATTTTGATTCAACCATTTTCACGTTTGGAATATAGTTGATAGTGATTTTTGCAAAATCCGGCTGACCTGTGATTGGACAAAGCGACGTAAATTCTGGACAGTCGAATGTTACCATATAATCGTTGCCTTGGTGCTTGTTTACGAATGTTTCAAGTACCTCCGGTGCATATGTGTCCTTATAGACTGTTTTTTTGTTACCTAAAAGTGATAAACCCTCTGTTTCTTCTTTGTTTCTCGGCATAATAAACTCCTTTTATTCCATTAACCATTTCATTTTTTGAGAGGTTGCGTGAGTCATAATTTCTTCAAGCTTTTCTCTGTCACTGTTTTCGACCGCTTCGGCAATCTTTCCGAGACTTGCCTGCATTTCGTGTATTCTGTTTACAAGCTGTTCCTTATTTTCAACGAAAAGTTCACTCCACATTTGAGCGTTTATAATCGCGACTCTTGTACAGTCACGCAAACTGCCCGCACTGAAAAACGTTGAACGCTCAATCATAGGATTGTCGCAAAGAGCAACGGCTACAACGTGCATAAGCTGACTTGTGTATGCGATTACCGCGTCATGTTCTTCCGGTGTTGTTGTGACAACATGCTTACAGCCGATATATTCGGCAAGCTCACGAATAAGAGCAATATTTTCGGGTTTGTTTTTCTTTGTCGGCGTAATCAGAAATGACGCTTTGTTGAAAAGTGTGTCGGTCGAACTTTGATAACCGCCGACTTCACGTCCTGCCATAGGATGTGCGCCGATAAAGTCCACATTGTCGGGAAGTATTTTAGACATTTCCTCAATCATAAAACCCTTAACGCCCGAAACGTCTGTTATAACCGCACCCGGTTTGATGTGCGACAAGTTGTTTTTAACCATATCGACATTAAGCTGCGGATAAAGACAAAGTATTATTAAATCCGCGTTATCCATTACTTCGCCTACGTCCGAACTTCCTTCGTCTATTGCACCGTCCTGCTTTGCAAGTAAGACAGTTTCTGCTGTTCGGTTGTATGCGGAAATTGTGCAGTTGTGAAAACCGCGAAGTCTGCGTGCGATTGAACCGCCGATTAACCCCAAACCAATTATTGCTACTTTCATTTATTTTCACTCCGTTCTACCATAATTCAAACTATATTTTATCACAAAATTCGCAAATTGTGAATATATATATTAAAATTTTATATTTTTACCTGTCGGCTATTGACGATATATATGTTGAAATGATAAAATATTAAATTGAATACTTATAATTTGAAATAGGAGATTAGTATGTGGAGTGCAGATAAATGGGAACAGTACAGACTTATAGACAGTGCTGACGGAGAAAAACTTGAATATTGGGGAGATTATCTTTTAAGACGTCCCGACCCACAGGCAGTCTGGAGTTTGAAATCGGATAAAAAACTTTGGAATAAGGCTGACGCTTGGTATCACCGTTCAAAATCGGGCGGCGGAAAGTGGGAGTACTTGAATAAGAAACTTCCCGAGCGTTGGACTGTTAATTATCGCAATTTGACTTTTAATATAAAGCCTATGGGCTTTAAGCATACCGGACTTTTCCCCGAACAAGCAGTAAATTGGGATTGGTTTTCGGAGCTTATAAAAAAGGCGGACAGACCTATAAGAGTACTTAACCTTTTTGCATATACAGGCGGTGCAACAGTTGCGGCACTTGAAGCAGGTGCGGAGGTTGTACACGTTGACGCGTCAAAGGGTATGGTAACTTGGGCAAAAGAAAATGTTGTGTCGTCGGGACTTGGCGACAGACCGGTAAGATATATTGTCGATGACGTTGTTAAATTCGTGCAGCGTGAAAACAGACGCGGTCGTCAGTATGACGCGATAATTATGGATCCGCCGTCATACGGCAGAGGTCCGTCAGGTGAGGTTTGGAAGATTGAAAATGAACTTTATCCGTTAATTGAAGAATGTATGAAAATTCTTTCGGATAAACCGTTGTTTTTCCTTATAAATTCATATACGACAGGTCTTAGCGCACAAGTGCTTATAAATGTACTCTCTATGACCGTAGGCAGAAAATACGGCGGTAAAATTACTGCCGATGAGATTGGACTTACGATGAAATCAAATAATCTAGTTCTACCATGCGGTATCAGCGGACGCTGGCAAGAATAAAATTGCCCACAGCACTACTTTTTGCTTAGGGCGGTACATCTCGTACAGCACCATAAGCTGCAAAGCAGCACTGTGAACAATTTTATTATAGTTTGCCCACAGCACTACTTTTTGCTTACAGTACAAAATAAATTTAAAGGAACAAATTAAATGATAGAAACAAAAAATCTTTCTTTTATTTACCGTGAAGAAGATATGGAAAGCGGAGAGATAAAAGAGGAAAAAGTTTTAAAGGATATTAACATTGAAATAGAAAAAGGCTCTTTTACCGCCGTACTCGGTCACAACGGCAGCGGAAAATCAACTCTTGCAAAGCATTTTAATGCTATACTTTTGCCGTCTGGCGGTAAGGTATATGTAAAGGGTATGGATACGGCTGACGAAAATAATATATTTAATATACGTCAGTCGGCAGGTATGGTTTTCCAAAATCCCGATAACCAAATGGTTGCGGCACTGGTTGAGGACGAGGTGGCGTTTGCACCCGAAAATTTAGGTGTTGAGCCTAAAGAGATACGCAGACGTGTTGACGAGTGTCTTGAAATAGTCAATATGACAAAGTATGCCCAGAGTTCACCGTCAAAGCTTTCGGGCGGTCAAAAACAGAGAGTGGCGATTGCGTCGGTGCTTGCAATGAATCCCGAAATACTTATACTTGACGAGCCGACAGCAATGCTTGACCCAAAAGGCAGAAGTGAAGTTATAAAGACGATAAAAATGCTTAACGAAGAAAAAGACATTACAGTTGTGCTTATAACTCATTATATGGACGAAGCGGCACAGGCGGACAGAACCGTTGTTATTGATGACGGTGAAATTGTGCTTGACGGTACGCCGAAAGAGGTATTTAAAAATGTTGAAAAATTAAAGTCACTCGGTCTTGATGTTCCACAGGTTACGGAACTTGCGTATGAACTTCGTAAAATGGGAATAGAAATTTCAGATGATGTGCTGACTGTTGATGAGTGTTTTGATGAAATTATAAGAATTTTGGGAGAAACAAAGAGATGATAAAAGCAGAAAACGTTAATTATATATATCAGCAGGGAATGCCTTTTGAACGTCAAGCACTTTATGATGTAAATATTGAAATTGAGGACGGTTCGCTTGTTGCACTTATCGGTCATACAGGCAGCGGAAAATCAACGCTTATTCAGCACTTCAACGCACTTGTAAAACCGACTTCGGGCAAAATTATTATTAACGGCATTGACGTTACCGCTCCGAAAGCCGATTTAAGACTTGTCAGAAAAACAGTCGGACTTGTGTTTCAATATCCCGAACATCAGCTTTTTGAAGAAACTGTATATAAAGATATTGCATTCGGTCCTAAAAATATGGGATTCAGTGATGAAGAAATTGATAAAAGAGTAAGAGAAAGTGCCGCACTTGTCGGACTTAAAGAAAAGCATTTAACGCGTTCGCCGTTCGACTTGTCGGGCGGTCAAAAAAGAAGGGTTGCAATAGCCGGTGTGCTTGCAATGAATCCGAAAGTGCTTATACTGGACGAGCCGACCGCGGGACTTGATCCGAAAGGCAGAGATGAAATACTTGCAACGATAAAAAAACTTCACGAAGAAAACAAAGAAATGATAATTATATTCGTTTCACATTCAATGGAGGACGTTGCAAAAACCGCCGAACGTGTAATCGTTATGAATGACGGACACGTTGAAATGCAGGGAACGGTTGCGGAGGTGTTCGCACAAGCGGAGCATTTGCAGAAAATCGGTCTTAATGTACCGCAAGTAACATTGCTTACCGATAAACTGCGACTTGCCGGTTATGATTTGCCCGAGCATATTTATACGGTAAAATATGCCGCGGACGCAATTAAAAAATTAATCGGAGGTGGCGGCAATGTTTAAAGATATAATAATAGGACAGTACGTTCCGGGTAATTCACCGCTCCATAAAATTAATCCGCCCGTAAAAATAATAATGACGATACTTTACATAGTATTGTTGTTCATTTTAAAAAATCCGATTTCATATGTCGTATTTACGATTTACACAATAACATTAATTCTTATAAGCGGTGTACCTTTTAAAATGATATTAAAAGGCTTAAAGCCAATGCTTTGGATATTTATTTTTACGGCGGTACTTAATGTGTTTATGACGCCGGGTGATACGGTGTGGGCACTGAAGATATTTAAGTTTACTTTAAAGATTACAAAAGAGGGTATCGAATCCGGTTCACTTATGGTTATAAGGCTTTTGTATCTTGTAATGGGAACGTCACTTCTTACGCTTACAACGTCACCTTTACAGCTTACGGACGGAATAGAAAAACTGTTAAAACCTTTCAATAAAATAAAAGTTCCGTCACACGAAATTGCAATGATGATGACTATTGCAATAAGATTTATTCCGACGCTTGCCGAAGAAACGGACAAGATTATGAAAGCACAAATGGCAAGAGGTGCGGACTTTGAAACAGGAAATATAATAAGACGTGCAAAGGCTATGATACCGCTTTTGGTACCGCTTTTTGTAAATGCGTTCAGACGTGCCGACGAGCTTGCAACGGCTATGGAGGCAAGGTGCTACAACGGCGGCAATAACCGTACAAAAATGAAAGAAACGAATATGACTAAAGTCGATTTGGGAGCAAGTATCGTATTTGTTTTGGCGGCTGCTCTTATTATGGCGGTAGAATTTTTAATTGAAATTTAGTAATGGAAATGGTATAATGAGAAATATTAAACTGAAAATTCAATATGACGGTACTGATTATCACGGCTGGCAAATACAGAAAAATGACGTAACAGTACAGGAAACAGTAAAAAAAGCCGTTCAGAAAATTGTGAATGAAGATGTACATTTGACAGGCTGCGGACGAACAGATACAGGTGTTCATGCCGAAAACTATGTATGCAACTTTTTCACAAATTCAAGAATACCGTCTGAAAAACTGCCGTATGCGTTAAACACATATTTACCGAATGACATTGTTTGTTTTGAGGCGGAAGATACTGACGAAAATTTTCATTCAAACAGCAGTGCGGTGAAAAAGAGATATGTTTATAAAATTTTAAACCGTGAATTTCCCGACGCGGTTATGAACAGATATTCGTGGCATTATAAATATCCTTTGGATATAGAAAAAATGCGGATTGCCGCAAAGGCGTTTATCGGTGAACATGATTTTATAGGTTTTGCGTCAAGCGGATTTTCGGTTAAAACAACTGTAAGAGAAATTTATTCGCTTGATGTTGATAAAAACGGGGATATAATAACGATTGATGTTGTCGGAAACGGATTTCTTTACAATATGGTAAGAATTATTGCGGGAACGCTTGTTTTTGTCGGCGGCGGAAAGATTAATCCGAACGATATGGCAGACATAATAAATTCAAAGGACAGAGAAAGAGCAGGTATAACCGCTCCGCCGCAAGGACTTTGTCTGAAGGAGGTGTATTACTGATGAAAAACGATGACGAAATAAATGAAAGTTCAATAAGTGACCTCATACATTATGCGGAGGACGAAAAACGTAATACATTTGACGATGAACTCGAAACAGATGATGAATTGGATGATGAAATAGCGGAAACAGACGATGAAACTGTATCGGATAAGGAAGAACCTGTTTCGGAAGAAGTAAGTGAGGAAACCAAAAAAACCGAAGAAGAACCTGTTTCGGAAGAAGCAGATGAAGAACCGGAAGACAAGCTTGCTTTAGAAGAAGCAGATGAAGAAAATAGTTACGAAGAAGAAAAAACTTTAAGTAATGATGTAAATTACGATGATGATATAGATTATCCCGATTATGAAACGGATGTCGGATTTTTTGACGATTTAAAAATCGGAGACCACAAAGGTATAATCATAGGTGTGATAATAGGTATAATTGTTGTAATTGCTTTTATAATGATAGATACAGGAATAATCGGAAATTACAAAAATAATTTTTCAAACAATATATCTAAAGTATTTAAAACGAGTAAAACAGACAAAAATCAATTACCCGACCCAACACAAAAACCTGATGAACAATACAACACAGAAATAAAGTCAAATGAAATTGTTTCTTTTGAGGGTGCGAATGAAACTGAATTTGTACCGTACAAAAACGGTGTTGTATGTGCGAAAATGAATCATATGTCGTATATTGATGGAACGGGAACTGTCGTGTGGGAAATAGATACGGCGATAGTTGATCCGATATTAAAGGTAGACGGAAATTATATTTTAATTGCCGAAAAAGGCAGAAATAAAATTTGCTTGTACATTGACAATAAACTTCAATATGACGTAGACGATCCCGATACTGTTATGTCGGCGGAACTTTCTTCAAACGGTGATGTAGTGGTTGTTACGGATAAATCGTCATATCGAGGCGGTATATCTGTATATAATAAATCAGGCGAACAAATATTCTCGTGGGCATCAGGAAGTGACGTGGTTATATGTGCCGATATTTCGGCGGCATCGAGAAGTGTCGCAGTGGCACTTTTAAATTCCGATGTAACCGCAAAAACAACCGTACAGCTTTTTAACGTAAATGAAACAGAAAGCTATGCAAAAATCGAAATGCCCGATACCGTTGTATATGAACTTCAGTTCGTGGGTGATAAGGTTAATGCGTTTGGCGACAACAGGGTTACGGGAATTTCATCAAGCGGAAAAATTGTTTATGACAACGATTTTTCAAATGTACAGCTTACACATTCGGCTATAGACTCAAACGGCAATAAACTGTTGGCATTTGACGACGGTAATATACCTATGCTGAATTTGTACAGCAAAAATGGTTTTTTAAAGAACAGTACAACCCTTATAGGCGTTACTGACTTTATAGACATAAATAAAAAATATATACTTTATAACATAGGCAGAGATATTTACTTTGGAAAAACAAATTCAAAAGTAATGTCAAAATATACTGCCGCAATGGATATAAAAAATCTGATTATAGTATCGGATACAACCTTTGTGGTGATTTATTCAAACAGCCTTGAAGTTGTAACCGTATAAAGGGGGTATGGCATGAATATAACTCTTGATATTATTTTATTGGCAGTGCTTGTCATATCGTTTGTTATCGGTTATAAAAAGGGATTTGTAAAATCGGTTTGGAAAATAGTCGCATTGGTTGTAACAATAGTGCTTGTTCTTGCACTTAAAACGCCTACGGTAAACTTTCTTGCAGGTTCGGCTTTGGCAAATAACATAAGCACAAAGATTGCGGAAAATGTCAATATTCCGCAGGGCGGAGGTGTTGATATTGCCGAAACACTGAATTTGCCGGAGTTTATTCAAAGTGATATGACAAATCAAATTGACAGCACCAACAATGCGGTTAATTCGATAAACGAAAAAACCGTAATGTGGCTTACAAATCTTTGCTTGACGGTTATCGCCTGCGTGGCACTGTTTATCATAATACGTCTTATACTTATGGCGGTGTATATGATAATAAACGGTATTACGGAAGCGCCGATTATAAAAGGTGTAAATAAATTTATGGGTGGAATTTTTGCAACGATAAATATAATTTTTATTATATTTTTGTTGCTTGCACTTGTATCAATGTTTGCACCGGCAGAGAGCAATCTGTATGAAATGATTGACAAAACATATGCAGTAAAATATTTATATAATTATAATATATTACTTCAACTATTTATGAAAATCTAAGGAGGAAAAAGAAATGTACAGTGATATAGTAAAAAAAGGATTAGAGAAAACACCTCATCGTTCGCTTTTTAAAGCGTCCGGATTTACAGATGAAGAAATCGAAAGACCGCTTATAGGTGTTGTAAGTGCTAAGAATGAAATCATTCCCGGACACATTCACCTTGATAAAATCGCAGAGGCGGTAAAGACAGGTGTAAGAATTGCCGGCGGTACACCGTTGGAATTTCCTGCAATCGGTGTTTGCGACGGTATCGCAATGGGACATAAGGGAATGAAGTATTCTCTTGCAAGCCGTGAGCTTATTGCAGATTCAATCGAATCAATGACTATTGCACACGGTCTTGACGCTCTTGTACTTATTCCAAACTGTGATAAAATCGTTCCGGGTATGCTTATTGCGGCGGCAAGATTAAATATTCCTGCTATCATAGTAAGCGGCGGCCCGATGCTTTCAATTAATTATAAAGACAAGTATCGTGACCTTAATACTGCATTCGAGGCAGTCGGTGCATTTAAAGCAGGTAATATCGATGAGGACGAACTTCTAAGACTTGAAAATGCGGCTTGTCCGTCATGCGGTTCATGTTCGGGTATGTTTACTGCAAACTCAATGAACTGTCTGTGTGAAGTCCTCGGTATGGCTTTACCGGGTAACGGCACAATTCCTGCTGTTTATTCTGAAAGAATACGTCTTGCAAAGCATGCAGGTATGAAGATTATGGAACTTCTTGAAAAGAACATTAAGCCGAGAGATATTATCACTCCGGATTCAATTTATAATGCACTTCGTGTTGATATGGCACTTGGCTGCAGTACAAACTCAATGCTGCACCTTCCTGCAATAGCACATGAGGCAAAAGCACCTATAACACTTGATTACGCAAATGAAATCAGTAAAGAAACACCGAACCTATGTCACCTTGCTCCTGCAGGTGAACATCACGTTCAGGATTTGTATGCGGCAGGCGGTGTTCAGGCACTTATGAACGAGCTTTCAAAGAAGAACTTGTTAAAGCTTGATACAATTACCGCAACAGGTAAGACTTTGGGCGAAAATATTAAGGACTGCACTGTACTTGATTATAACGTAATCCGTCCGATAGATAATCCGTACAGCCAAACAGGCGGTATTGCCGTATTAAAGGGTAATCTTGCTCCTGACGGCTCTGTTGTTAAGAGAAGCGCCGTTGCAAAAGAAATGTTGCAGCACGAAGGCCCTGCAAAGGTTTATAACAGTGAGGAAGAGGCTATTGAGGCTATTTATACAGGTAAGATTGTAAAGGGTGACGTTGTTGTTATCCGTTACGAAGGTCCAAAGGGCGGACCGGGTATGAGAGAAATGCTTTCTCCTACATCTGCAATCTGCGGTATGGGACTTGATAAGGACGTTGCTCTTATTACAGACGGACGTTTCTCAGGCGCTACAAGAGGTGCGGCTATCGGTCACGTTTCACCGGAGGCTGTTGAAGGCGGTCCTATCGCATTTGTACAAGACGGCGATATTATTTCTATTGATATAGATAAATGCCAGATTAACTTTAAGGTCAGCGAAGAAGAATTGGCTAAGCGTAAAGAAAATTGGACTCCGCTTGAACCAAAGGTTAAGACAGGTTATCTAAGAAGATACTCAAAGATGGTTTCTTCTGCAATTCAAGGTGCAGTTATGTTAGATGACTAAAAAACAAATGATTATACAAAAAACGCATTTCTTATATGGAATGCGTTTTTTTGTAAGGTTGACAAATCAAATCATTTAAAATATAATGTAGGTAATATATAATAGAAAGAGAGCAAGTATATGCAAGACGGAGTTAAACTTGAACGTAAGACTAAAGATGAACTGAAACAAATAGCGCAAGGTCTTGGAATAGAAAAAATTTCAGCTTTAAAAAAAGATGAAATAATTGCATTGATTCGCGAAAAACGTGAACAGATTGCAAATGAGGAAAAACAGAAAGTGCAACCGAAAAAACGTGAACGTCCGGCAGACGCCGTTGAAGTAAAGGGTGTGCTTGACGTAATGACAGACGGTTTTGGTTTTCTTCGGATGGAGAACTATATGTCGGGCAAAAACGATATATATGTGTCACCTACACAAATAAGAAGATTTAATTTAAAGACCGGTGACGAAATTGTCGGTGATTGCCGACCTTCACAAGATGAAGATAAGTTTTCTCCGTTACTGTTTGTAAAGACTATAAACGGCGACCCGCTTGAAATTGCTTTAAAACGCAGACCGTTTGAACGTCTTACACCGATATATCCGAAAGAAAAAATAAGCCTTGATACAGGTGACAGAACAAGAACCGCATCAAGACTTATAGATTTAATCGCACCAATCGGAAAAGGTCAGAGAGGTATGATAGTTGCACCGCCCAAGGCAGGTAAAACTACTATATTAAAACAAATTGCTCAATCTATATCCGAAAATTATCCCGATATTAAATTGATAGTACTTTTAATAGATGAAAGACCGGAAGAAGTTACTGATATAAAACGTTCAATAGACGGTGAAGTTATATATTCTACATTTGACCAAATGCCCGAAAATCATTGTAAGGTTGCGGAAATGGTGCTTGAAAGAGCGTCAAGACTTGTGGAGCAGAAAAAAGATGTAGTAATTTTGCTTGATTCAATCACAAGACTTGCAAGAGCATATAACTTGACAGTTCAGCCGACAGGAAGAACCTTGTCCGGCGGTCTTGATCCAGACGCATTGTATAAGCCGAAAAAGTTTTTCGGTGCGGCTCGTAATATAGAAGAGGGCGGAAGTCTTACAATTTTGGCAACGGCACTTGTTGAAACGGGCAGCAGAATGGATGATGTTATTTTTGAAGAATTTAAGGGTACGGGTAATATGGAATTGAAGCTCGACAGAAATCTTCAGGAAAAACGAATTTTCCCTGCTATTGATATTTTGAAGTCGGGTACAAGACGTGAAGAAGATTTGCTTAATGACCGTGAAAAAGAGGCTTGCTGGATTATAAGACGTGAGCTTGGCAGAAATTCAAATACCGAAACTATTGTCAGCTTTTTGCAGTATATGAGAAGCACAAGCAGCAATAAAGATTTTGTTGAGCTGATTATTAATAATTACGGAAGAAAATAATTTTTTGAGAACTGTAACGATTTGTTGCAGTTCTTTTTTATTGTAATCGACGCAAATAGTGTATATAATAAGAAATAATCCACAATATATGGTATAATGAAAAAAAGTTCAAAAAAAATGAAAAAAAGTGTTGACAAAAGGGGTAATAGAGTGTATAATAATCAAGTCGTCAGTTGAGAGGGCTAAAGAACACGGGAAGAGAAGTGTTCGGGTTGAGAAGAAGTTAAAAACTTTTTCAAAAAACTTTTAAAAAAGTCTTGACAAACTGAAAACGATGTGATAGAATAAACAAGCTGTCGCAAGAGAGCATGTACATTGAAAGATAAATAGTGCAGGTTTTATGTCAAACATTTGCTTTGCAAATGTAAAACTATTGAGTTTTTTATGACAGAAATTCGGATAAAAATTACGAAGAGAAGTCAGTTAGTAATTAAGAGCTAACAAACAATCGAGTATATAAGAGCGAAAGCTTAAATATAACCATTTAAACGAGAGTTTGATCCTGGCTCAGGACGAACGCTGGCGGCGTGCCTAACACATGCAAGTCGAACGAGAATCTTTGGAATGATTCTTTCGGGATGAATTCCAAAGAGGAAAGTGGCGGACGGGCGAGTAACGCGTGAGTAACCTGCCCATAAGAGGGGGATAATCCATGGAAACGTGGACTAATACCGCATATTGTAGTTAAGTTGCATGACTTGATTATGAAAGATTTATCGCTTATGGATGGACTCGCGTCAGATTAGATAGTTGGTGAGGTAACGGCTCACCAAGTCAACGATCTGTAGCCGAACTGAGAGGTTGATCGGCCGCATTGGGACTGAGACACGGCCCAGACTCCTACGGGAGGCAGCAGTGGGGAATATTGCGCAATGGGGGCAACCCTGACGCAGCAACGCCGCGTGCAGGAAGAAGGTCTTCGGATTGTAAACTGTTGTCGCAAGGGAAGAAGACAGTGACGGTACCTTGTGAGAAAGTCACGGCTAACTACGTGCCAGCAGCCGCGGTAATACGTAGGTGACAAGCGTTGTCCGGATTTACTGGGTGTAAAGGGCGCGTAGGCGGACTGTCAAGTCAGTCGTGAAATACCGGGGCTTAACCCCGGGGCTGCGATTGAAACTGACAGCCTTGAGTATCGGAGAGGAAAGCGGAATTCCTAGTGTAGCGGTGAAATGCGTAGATATTAGGAGGAACACCAGTGGCGAAGGCGGCTTTCTGGACGACAACTGACGCTGAGGCGCGAAAGTGTGGGGAGCAAACAGGATTAGATACCCTGGTAGTCCACACCGTAAACGATGGATACTAGGTGTAGGAGGTATCGACCCCTTCTGTGCCGCAGTTAACACAATAAGTATCCCACCTGGGGAGTACGACCGCAAGGTTGAAACTCAAAGGAATTGACGGGGGCCCGCACAAGCAGTGGAGTAT
>ENA-OPBS01000009-OPBS01000009.1-human-gut-metagenome-genome-assembly--contig:-NODE-9-length-118425-cov-17.663555_pt1 | contig 118425 bp, 113 predicted proteins | sample MGYA00241074_ERZ501463 | MGnify/ENA primary metagenome ERZ501463 (study PRJEB25962, sample SAMEA2042578) | human gut metagenome | biome: human gut; feature: human-associated habitat; material: faeces...
TTAAAACCATTTTAATTGCTTTAACTTTAAATTCATTTGAGTATTTAGTCATAAATGAACTGCACCCCAAAAGTTGTTTTGTGTCCAACTTTTGGGGTGCAGTTCACAGGTAATGAAAAGCTTTTTTAAGAATTTAACTGGTAAAATTAGAGATAAAATATCTTTGGCAAGTAGCATTTCTTTGGATTATTTCATCTTTTTTTCAAAGAGAAAATAATTATCTATACATGGATTGGGTTTATCATTTATATGATTGGGCATATTTTTTTCTTTGTGATATTTATTGAAAAATTCTATTATATGAAATCCGCATTTATTTATATAAAAATGTATATTTCTTTGTTCAAAATATGGCGTAATTGTTCTCCATGTGATTGTATCGGGATATTTTTTCTCAATGGTTTTCCATGTTGCAAGACCCAAGCCGTCTCCATGATATTTTGGTGATATGAAAAATAAATCTAAAGAATTATAATGAGTATTTTTATCTATCATGAGAACAACACCGCCGGCACATTGATTATTATAAATAATGTGGAAAACTTCTGCATTTTTAGCAGTAAGTGAGGATAATATATCGTTTTTAGATGGAAGATATTCATTTGTGCCAAATTTTTCAATAATTGCAGGAGAAAAAGCCTCTTGTAAATTTTTGATAAATGTAGGATATTCTTTGGGAATTACTGGTTTTAATTCAATATCAAGGTTTTGGGACATAAAAAATTCCTTTCTATTAGTTGAATATGATTAAATACCATAAATAGTTTTACATAAATTAATGCCTGTTTTAGTTTTAAAAATTCTATTTAATGCATTTTCTACAGCTTGTTTTGAACAATTATCTTCATAAAGATTTACTAAGAAATCTGCTTCTACTAGGATTTGGTAATCTAAATCGTCAATATTATTATAAGTATGATGATGGGCAATCAAGAAGCATACTCTATCTATTACAGCAGTATCTACTTGAAGTTTTTCAAGTATTTCTCTAGCAGGAGCAGGGCCTTCTAATTCTTGATATTTGCCATTGCTACTGTTGTATTTTTGTTCAGCAATTTTTATGCCGATATCATGCATTAAACCAGCGATTTCTAAAATATACAATTTATCTGAAGGTAAGTTTTCTTGTTCAGCTATGAATTTTGCAAAGCTATGTACTTTAAGAAAATGTTGAATGCGTTTAGGGTCGCCCTGATAATAATTAATCATTTCTAGTAATACAGTATTTATATTTGCCATAATAAAAGCCTCCTAAGTATAGTTTTGTTTCAGAAAATAGAAATCAAGGGAAAATTTTAATTTTATTTTAATACAATTTTAATATGATATACAAGCATAATCAGTATAAATTTTGTATAATTATTTTTGTAGTGCAGGATTTTAAAAGGGTTTATTAGAATTTAATAAGTATAATAAAATATAGGAGAATAAAAATTATGTTTAGTTTTATTATGTTTTTAGCAGTTATAACGACTATTTTGGCTTTTATTGGGTTTGATATGATAACACATTTTAGTGATATTGTGAATTTGATAGGAGCAGTAGCTTTAGGTGTAGGCGTCTTTTTGACATTTAAACCAAATAAGAAAAAGCAGATTAGTTTAGATTTAGATGATAGTGAAAATAGTAAATTATTGCAGGAAAATTATCAAAAAGCGTTAGAGGATTATAATTATATAAAAGGCTCATTGAAATATATTAGAGATAGTGAATTAAAAATGCATGTGCAAGATATGCAAAAGGTATCTTTGAATATTTTACAATATCTACAAAAACACCCAGAAAAAATTACTCTAGCTAGAAGATTTATCGATTATTATCAAGATACTGTGGCTGGTTTAATTGAAAAGTATGTAGAAATAGAAAATACGCAGTTAAATACAGATAGTGTAAATGATATAAAGGAAAGAACAAAAAATACTTTATATGGATTGAGTAATGCTTATACAGAGCAATTTGAAAAATTGATAAATGACCAGTTATTAGATATGGATGCGGAATTAAAGGTTATGGAAAATACAATAAAAGCAGATGGTTTTGATGTGAAAAAGCAAGACCGCACTCAAGAGATAAAATCTGGCTTTAGCTATAGACGTAAAAATTGTATGCACGATAAACCTATGCAGAAAATGCGTTGGCAATTAAAACATTTACCAGAAAGATTTTTTGATAGTGATGAAGTTTTGCGTAAAAAATTAATTGCTGGAGGTCTAGGAATTTTATTTGGCGGTTTTGGCGCACATAAATTTTATTTAGGCAAAACTTTTATGGGAATTTTTTATTTATTATTCTCATGGACAGGCATACCTTTTATTGCGGGATTTATAGAAGGTATACGCTATTTATTTATGGATAAAGATGATTTTTATCGCAAATTTTTTGATAATATGAATAGAGGGTGAAACTTATGGCAGATATTAGTTTAGATGATTTAATCAAAGCAAAAACACAGACAATGGACAATAATGCTGATGCTCAAAATTGGCAAGTAATGACAAAAAAAGAAGAGATTGAGCAGGTTACAAAGCAAACAGAATTGATTTCACCGGAAGATAGAAAACGTATTGATGAAATAAAAGAAAATATAGATTTGACGAATTCGCAGACATCTGTACAATATGGCATAAATGCGCAACGAAATATAGCAGAGTTTTCAGATAGTATTTTGAATAATATTCGAAGTAAAGATAGTGGGCATGTTGGCGATTTGTTAAGCAATTTAGTAGTAAAAGTAAAAGGTTTTGATGTAGATAGTAAAAACAGTGGCGGATTTATAAAGAAAATTCCTATTTTAGGCTCATTAGTTGGCAGTGCTAAAAGTATGATGGCAGAATATGATAAATTATCTGTACAGATTGATAAGATACAAGGCGAATTAGATAAAGCCCGCATGAGCATGATGAAAGATATTGTGATGTTTGATACTATGTATCAGCGAAATTTAGAGTATTTTAAAGAATTGCAGTTATATATTAAAGCTGGCGAAGAAAAAATCTTAGAATTGCAACAGCACACTATTCCTAAATTGCGCATGGAAGCTGTAAATTCTCAAAATCAAATGGCAGTGCAGGTAGTCAGTGATTTTGAAAATGCTGTCAGTCGTTTTGAGAAAAAAGTTCATGATTTGAAATTGAGTAAAACAATAGCTATACAGACAGCACCACAGATACGTCTTATTCAAAATAATGATAAAGTTTTAGTTGATAAGGTGCAAAGTGCTATTTATAATACTATTCCATTATGGAAAAGTCAGATTGTAATTGCGCTTGGTTTATCTAGACAGCAAAAAGTTTTACAGATGCAACGTGAAGTAACAGATACTACAAATGAATTATTGCGACGCAATGCTGAAATGTTGAAACAAAATACAATAGAGACAGCACGTGAAACAGAACGTGGAATTGTAGATATCGAAACTGTAAAAAAAGTAAATGAAGATTTGATTTCTACTATTGAAGAAACTATTAAAATTCAAAAGGATGGACGTGAACGTCGTAAATTAGCAGAAGCTGAACTTGTACAAATTGAAGATAAATTAAAACAAACTTTATTGGCTCATCGTTAAAATATCATTAAATAAGCTATAAAAAATATAAAAAGGATAATCCTAAAATAAGAGGATTATCCTTTTTGTTATCAATAAAAATAAAAAGCCATCAGCAAATTTGAATAAACTGATGGCTTTAATTTTATAAATTATTTATTTAATGTATCTTGACAGAAATTGATAAAAGATTGAGCAGCTTTGGAGATATATCTATCTTTTTTCCATGCAAGTCCAACATCTACAAATATAGAGTCTTCTATTGGTAATGTTTTAATATGTGGTGTATCTTGAACTACGAAGTCTAAGAGAAATGCCATACCAACATTACTGGAGATAAGACCTTTTATCGTTTCGATTTGGTTTGATTCTAAGATAATATTTGGTTGAATATTGTGTTCTTTGAGTTTTTGTTGAATTAAATTACGGATAAAAGAACCTTCTTTTAACATAATTAAATCAATATTACTTACATCGCTCCAAGATAAAGAATCTTTTTGAGCAAGTGGGCTATCTTCAGGAACACAAGCTATTACTTGGTTAGTAGACATTGGCAATAACTGTAAACTAGGAGAAGCATTGGAGATGATGACAATACCAAAATCTAATTCATCACGTTCTAAGGATTCACGAATAGACATAGAGCCTTTTTCATAAAGATAAATATCTAAATGAGCGAATTTTTTCTGGAAACCAGAGAAAATTTTTGGGAAAAGATATGCTCCGATCATAGAAGGAATACCAATTTTGATAGTGCCTTTTTGAAGTTGTTTATAGTCATTAACTTCTAAAACGGCATCTTGAATATTACGCAAAGCAAGTTCAATGCGATTTAAAAATACAGCTCCTTCTGGTGTGAGTGATAATTGTTTTTGGCTACGTTCAAAAAGTTGTATGCCAAGTTCTGCTTCTAATTTTTTTATAGCAACTGTAATATTTGGTTGAGAAACAGAAAGCCGTTTGGCTGCTCTAGTAATATTTTTCAAACGGCTAGTCATTTGAAAGTATTCTAGTTGTTTAAGTTCCATATAATCCTCCTATTGAAAATATCTTATGTATAATAAATTTTATTAATTAACACATAGATATTATAGCATAAAAATAGCATATATCCAATATTTTATTTATTACAAATGTTTTTTGCCATAATTTTTATCTATTATGTTAAATTTATATAAAAATTTCGGAAGATTTGGAGGAATTAGGAAATTTTTATAGAATTATATATTCATATGGTAAATCAAAGTAATAAATACTATGAAAAATTAACATAGATAAAAGAGAGGTTGATTACAATGATGAATAACTATTCTAGCCAAGATTTCTTATCTGTAGCAAGAAGAATAACTTATGACGCAACAATTCCTGAATTACTTGAAGAAGCGGTTAGAAATCATGAAGGACGTTTATCTGATAAAGGTGCGATTTGTGTAACTACTGGTAAACATACAGGTCGTTCACCTAAAGATAGATTTATTGTTGATACTCCAGACATTCATGATTTAATACATTGGTCAAATACAAATCAACCATGTTCGGAAAATACATTTAATCGTCTTTATGAAAAAATGAAAGATTATGCTAAAGACCATCAATTATTTGTAACGGATGCTTTAGTTGGTGCAGACCCTGCATACAAATTACAAATAAAATGCATTAATGAGCATGCTTGGCATCATTTATTCTTAAAACAATTATTTATTAGACCAAAAACTAAACTCACTACACCTGCTGAATTTACACTTATTTGTATGCCTAGTGTAAAAGCTAATCCAATTGAAGATGGTACACATTCTGAAACTTTTATTATTGTTAATTTCAGCAAAAAAATGGTATTAATCGGTGGCGGTGCTTATGCAGGTGAAATGAAAAAAGCTATTTTCTCTGTTATGAACTTCATTCTTCCTCAACGTGGTGTTTTATCCATGCACTGCTCTGCAAATGTAGGTAAAGATGGAAATTCTGCATTATTCTTTGGTTTAAGTGGTACAGGTAAAACAACTTTATCTGCTGACCCTAATCGTTCTTTAATCGGTGATGATGAACATGGTTGGAGTGAACATGGTATCTTCAATGTTGAAGGTGGTTGCTATGCAAAAACTATAAAAATTACACCTGAAAGTGAACCAGAAATTTATAATGCAATTCAATATGGAACTGTTTTGGAAAATGTTTATATCAATCCATATACTCGTGAACCAGATTTCTTTGATGCTAGATTTACACAAAATACGCGTACAGCTTATCCAATAGAAAATATTACAAATGCCATCGTACCAAGTATGGCAGGTCATCCAAATGCAATTATCTTCTTAACTGCAGATGCCTTTGGTGTATTACCTCCTATTGCAAAACTCACTAAAGAACAAGCTATGTATCACTTCTTATCCGGTTATACAAGTAAAGTTGCTGGTACTGAACGTGGTATTACAGAACCACAAGCAACATTCTCCATTGGTTTTGGTGAACCATTCTTCCCATTACCACCATTACAATATGCTAGATTATTAGGTGAAAAAATCAATCAATATAATACTAGCGTATATCTTGTTAATACTGGTTGGACTGGCGGTCCATATGGCATTGGTAAGCGTATGGAATTAAAATACACTAGAGCTATGATTTCTGCTGCTTTAGATGGTAAATTGGATGATGTTACTTGGACTAAACATGAATATTTCCAATTAAATATTCCAGATAGCTGCCCAGGTGTACCAAGTGAAGTATTAAATCCAGAAAATACTTGGATGGATAAAAAAGCATATAAAAATCAAGCTGAAAAATTAGTAAGATTGTTCGCTGAAAATGTTAAACGTTTCGCAGGCGAAATGCCAGAAGAAATTTTAAATGCTGGACCAAGACTTGAAGACTGAGAAGAAATTGGTTTTTATAGAAAAATTATAAATATGATTTTAAAGTTTTTAGGCAATAAATAAATTTAATGGCGATAATTTAATTAATGAAAAAAGACTACCAAAAATAAATATGGTAGTCTTTTTTTTACTTATTTTTTATTTAAATCTTTATTGATGATTGGCATGATTTTATCTTCATCAGGTGTTACATATAAAGTTTTATTATTTGTAAAGATGACAAAACCAGGTTTAGCTCCTGATGGTTTTTTTAGATATCTACATTCTACATAATCAACAGGAATTTTAGAAGAACCACGAGCTTTGCTGAAATATCCTGCGATTTGGGCAGCTAAAAATAGAGTATCCTCATCTACTTCATCACCTTTAGTATCAATGATGACATGAGAGCCAGGGATATCTTTTGTATGCAACCAAATATCATCACTGTGTGCTGTTTTAAAAGTGAGTTTATCATTTTGATAATTGTTTTTGCCAACGAATAAGAACATTCCATTAGGTAGAGCAAATTTAAATGGTTTAGATGGAGCAATAGAAGCTTTTTTCTTATTTTCAGGTGGTAAAAATCCAGCTTTAATCATTTCAGCTTTGATATCTTCAATATCGGCTATAGTAGTACAAGCATCTATAGCAGTTTCTATGGTTAGGGCATATTCTCTATCTTTTTGGCAACGTTTTATTTGGATTTCTAACATTTGTGTAGAGCGTTTTAACTTATCGTATTTTTTATAATAAGCTTGCATATTTTGAATTAGAGTTAATTTCGTATCCAATGCAATAGTTATAGGCGCATAATTTTCATCATAAATATTAGCTACAGAAATTTCTTTGTCTTGATGGTCTTTAAATTGGTATTGATAAGTCATTAAGTTATCAGCTTTTATTTTATATTTTTCAGCTTTTTGTGCTTTAGCTAATTCTTCTGTAAGAATTTTTTCCTTTTTAGTTAAACGATTAATTTCATTATGGATTGTTTTGCGATAAAAATCTTTTTCTGGCAAATTATAATAGCTGTTAGTATAGTTTTTGGAGTCTTCTAATAGAGCATTAATATCTGCAGATGTTTTGAGGGTGAAGTCTTTTTCGTTAAAAATATGCAAAGCAAATGGTGCCACAGCTTTAATTTTACGTTTTTTATCTAAGACTAATGTTGGTGAAAAGTTTTTTTCTTGATACATGAGTTTTAATTCATCAATGATATTAGTTATAGAAGAAAAATCCATTTCGTCCATATCTTTTATTAATAAATCGTTGCTAAAGCCAGCTAAAAAGATGATTTCTTTTGCTGTTATTGGTCCGAAGCCCAAGCCACTAGCGATGATTGCTTGATATAAAGTCGCTTCTTGATATGTTTTTAAGCGTTCAATAAATGAATTTGTATCGGTGGTTAAAATATTTATTTTGTCTTGAATAGGTGGGACTTCATAATTTTGACCAGGTAAGACAGTACGTACACGGTTGCTATTTTCACCTACACGGCGAAAGGCTTCAATAATAGTTCCGTCTTGCATTAAAATAAGATTGCTATATTTTCCCATAAGTTCAGCTATTAAAGTTTTTGTAATGATAAGACTTTTTGGTCCTAAGGTATCAATATCTATTAAAATCATGCGGTCTAAACCATATTGAGAAATAGAGGCGATGCGACCACCTTCTAATTGCTTACGTAAAACCATGCAGAAAACTGGTGGTTCAGGTGGATTATCTGGTTGAAATTCAGTTATATTTGCCATAGGATTTTGAGGATTTATAGAAAGATATAAAATATATGTCTGTCCAGGTTGGCGAATATATAAATAAATATCTTGCTTGTTTGGTTGGCAGATTTTATCTATTCTACCACCTGCTAATTTGTCGTTTAGTTCATTTATTAAAGGATTTAATGAAAATCCATCTAAGCTCATAGTTTAATTCACTCCTTTCGTTAATTTCTTAGGTTAAGAAATTAATATCTAAAATATTATATCATAGATATTTTTATTTGATAAATTATTAATTGAGCAGTTTTTGCTAAGTTTTTTGTCATTAATTAGTATTTTCTTTAAAAAGATGAATAATTATAATAATATGAGCAGGATTGTTGATATTTAATAGCGAATTAATATTAGTTATAGTTATAATATAATAATTTAGTTATTATCTATAATGAGCCTGAATAGATTTTAAATTTGTAAAAATAAATACATTGTTTTAATAATGTGTTTAAGGAGGATTTTATCATGGAATTTAATTTTTCTAAATGGCAAGCTTGTGGAAATGATTTTGTATTAGTAAATGCTTTCAATAATGAAGATATCAGTGAAATAATCGCAAATGCAGAAAAAATTTGTGATCGTCATTTTGGTGTAGGCGCTGATGGTGTTATATTTATTTTGCCATCTAAAATAGCAGATTTTCGTATGCAAATCATCAATAGTGATGGCAGTGAAGCTGAAATGTGTGGTAATGGTATACGTTGCTTTGCCAAATGTGTAAAAGAAGCTAATCTTACAGATAAAAATAAATTTACTGTAGAAACTGGTGCTGGTATAATCATTCCTGAAATTATGGAAGATGGCACTGTTCATGTAGATATGGGTGAACCTATTTTAGAAGGCGATAAAATTCCAGTATCTGGCTTTGGCAATAATCAAGTAGTAAATGAAGATATCACCGTAGATGGTCAAACTTATAAAATGACTTGCGTATCTATGGGAAATCCTCATTGTATCGTTTTTGTTGATGATATTAATAATGTAGAACTTGAAAAAATTGGCCCAAAATTTGAAACTAATCCAGTATTTCCTAAGAAAACAAATACAGAATTTGTAGAAGTAAAAAATGATAAATATGTTCGTATGCGTGTTTGGGAACGTGGTGCAGGTATCACTTGGGCTTGTGGTACTGGTTCGTGCGCTACATTAGTAGCTTGTGTATTAAATAAACGTACACAAAGAACAGCTCAAATTGAATTAGATGGCGGTATTTTAACAATACAGTGGGCTGATAATAATCGTATTTATATGACTGGCCCTGCTACAAAAGTTTTCACAGCAACATGGGCTGAGTAATAATCTTAATTAGGTTTGGGGAGGTATTTTTTTGATAAGAAGTATGACGGGCTTTGGCTCAGCAACTTTTGATAATGGAATGTATAAAATCGGCGTAGAAATGAAAGCGGTAAACAATAGATATCGTGATATTTCCATTCGTATGCCAAGTGGACTACGTGCTTTAGAAGCAAGTATAGTTGAAGCTTTAAATAAATATGCACTTCGTGGAAAAATAGATATTTACATTAATTTTGTAAATAACAATGAAGAAAATAAAAAGTTAGCCATTGACAAAGATTTATTGATTGCTTATTATAAAAGCTTACAGGAAATCAATACAACTATTAGAAGTGTAGATAAAAAAGCAAAATTAAAAAATATATCTTTAATAGATTTGGCAAATTTTCAAGGCGTGATAAATTTAGCTGATGATAGTTTAGATTTAGAAGCGATAAAACCATTATTAGTGGCTACTGTAGAAGATGCTACAGAAGAATTTGTCAAAATGAAATGTATTGAAGGTGAAAATCTAAAAAAAGATTTACTTCGTCGTTTAGATATCATTGCTAAGCATACAGAAAAAATAAAAGTAATAGCTCCTGAACGCTTAGTAAATTATCGAACTCAATTGATAGAAACACTTAAATCTTTATTGAGTGAGCAAAATATTGATGAGAATAGAATAATCCAAGAATGTGCGATAATGGCAGATAAAATGGATATTACAGAAGAAATTGTACGCATGGGAAGTCATTTACAGCAGTTTAAGGCTAGTTTGGAAATGGAAGGCAATATTGGTCGTAAATTAGACTTTATTGTCCAAGAAATGAACCGTGAAACAAATACAATGGCTTCTAAAGCTAATAATGCTGAAATTGCTAATTTAGTAGTAGAGATTAAAGGCGAATTAGAAAAAATTCGTGAACAAATCCAAAATATTGAATAGGTAAAAATAGGTAAAGAAGTTATGCAGGCAAGATTAGTTAATATTGGTTATGGTACAATTATAGCTGTAGATAGAATTATCGCAGTTGTCGCTCCAGAGTCAGCACCAATAAAGCGTATAGTCCAAGAGGCAAAAGAGTTAAAGAATTTAATCGATGCCACTTATGGACGTCGTACACGTTCAGTGATTATCATGGATAATTCGACTGTTGTTTTATCGGCTGTACAGCCAGAAACAATAACAAATAGAGTAAATATGGATATTATAAAAGAAAAGGGTAGAGTAAATGAAGAATAAGGGTAATTTAATCGTTATTTCTGGACCATCTGGTACAGGAAAAGGGACTGTTTGCAAAGAATTATTAAAAGCACAGCCAGAAATTGTATTTTCCATATCAGCAACAACACGTAAACCTAGACCAGGCGAAGTGAATGGTAAGGATTATTGGTTCTTATCTAAAGAAGAATTTCAGCAAATGATAGCAGAAAATCGTTTGTTAGAATGGGCTGAAGTTTATGGAAATTATTATGGAACTCCAGCAGATAAAGTACGTGAAGTATTGGAAAGTGGTAAAGATGTATTACTTGAAATCGATACTCAAGGTGCTTTAAATGTACAGAAAATGTTTTTAAAAGAAGGTACATTTATCTTTTTATTACCTCCTTCTCTTGCAGAACTTGAAAAACGCATTCGCGGACGTGGTACTGAAACTGAAGAAGCAATAAAACGTCGCCTTAGTGCTGCTATTGAAGAAATTCCACGCGGAAATAATTATGATTATATCATCACTAATGAAGTTGTCAGTGATGTTGTAAATAAAATTTTGCATATTATTGAAGCTGAACGCTGTGCAGTGTATAATAATTTAGATAAACTTGTTCAACTTGAAAATGAAAAAGTTTAAATTAAAATATTGCAAAGGAGCGATTTATAATGGATATAGTACATCCTTCTATGGACCAACTTTTACCAAAAGTTGATAGCAAATATACTTTAGTAGTTTTAGCAGCTAAAAGAGCTAGACAAATTTTGGCAGGTTCTCCTGTAAAATCCGTACTTCAATCTCATAAAGATGTTACAAATGCTTTAGAAGAAGTTGCAGAAGATAAAATTACTTTTGCACGTGTGAAAAAAAGCATTTAATTTAAAATGAAAGGCAAGCTAATACTTGCCTTTTTTGCTAATTAAGACGGTAAATATTAATTTATTTTATATAAGAGGTTTATTATGTTAAAAGGCAAAAATATCTTATTAGCAGTTTGTGGTGGTATTGCAGTTTATAAAGTTGTAGATGTAGCTAGTAGACTAAGAAAATTAGGCGCTAATGTACATGTAGTAATGACTAAAGAAGCTACAAATTTTGTCACACCACTTACATTTCAAGAAATCAGTGGAAATCCTGTAAATGTTTCTATGTGGGATAAAGTTACAAATTGGAATGTAGAACATATTGCTCTTGCTAATTTGGCGGATTTAGTTTTGATTGCACCTGCAACAGCAAATATTATTGGTAAAATAGCAAATGGTATTGCTGATGATATGTTATCTACTGTGATTATGGCGACTAAAGCACCTGTTTTTGTCGCTCCTGCAATGAATAGTAATATGTATCAAAACCCAATAACACAAAAAAATATAAATACTCTTCGTGAATATAATTATCATATTATTGAGCCAGCAAGTGGTCATTTAGCTTGTGGTGTAAATGGTATAGGTAGACTTCCTGAACCTATTACTTTAGTAGAGACTATAAAAGATTATGTTGAAAAACAAAACAATCAGTCTTTAAAAGGTAAAAAAGTGATTGTAAGTGCAGCAGGTACAAGAGAACCAATTGACCCTGTTCGCTACATCAGTAATCGTTCTAGTGGAAAAATGGGATATGCTATTGCTACAGAAGCTGCTAGTAGAGGTGCTGAAGTAGTTTTAGTTTCAGGTATTACAAATATTAAAGCGCCTGAAAATGTAAAATTGATAAAAGTAGAGTCTGCACGTGAAATGCAAAAACATATTGAAGAACATTTTGCAGATTGTGATATTACAATAATGTCAGCGGCTGTTTCAGATTATCGTGTAAAAGAAGTAGCTAGTCAAAAAATAAAAAAATCTGATGAAGTCATGACTATTGAGCTTGTAAAAAACCCAGATATTTTGAAAGGTTTAGGCGAGAAAAAATCAGATAAACAGTATTTAGTTGGCTTTGCTGCTGAAACACAGAATGTTGAAGAATATGCTAAAGGCAAATTACAACGCAAAAATCTTGATATGATTGTAGCAAATGATGTAAGCCAAGCTGGTGCTGGATTTAATGTAGATACTAATATAGCTAAAATCATCACTCGTGATGGAGAAATAAAACAAGCTCCACTTATGCAAAAGGCAGAACTTGCTAAATTGATTTTAGATACAATTGAAGAAAAAATGAATAAATGATAAATAAAAACTCCTATTAGTTTTTGAAGCTAGTAGGAGTTTTTTATAATTAATTGTTATGATAAAATATAAGTTAAATGATGTAAAAAAATAAATAAAGAAGGTATTTATATGTTTGATAATTTAAAATTAGGTTTTATTGGTTTTGGCAATATGGGACAAGCTATAGCTACAGGTTTAATCAATCAAGGAGCTATACAGGGCAATCAAATTTTTGCTTGTGCTAAGAATTGGGATAAACTTTGTAAAAATACACAGGAAAAACAAATCAATCCTTGTAAAAGTGCAAAAGAAGTTGTTGATAATGTAGATATGGTCATCATAGCTGTGAAACCATATATGATAGAAGAAGTCATTACACCAATAAAAAAAGAATTACAAGAAAAAATCGTTATTTCTATTGCAGCAAATTTTCCTTTTGCTAAATATGAACAAATTCTTTTACCAAATACACATCATTTAAGTACAATACCAAATACACCAGTAGCCATAGGTGAAGGTATTTTTATTTGTGAAAATACACATTCTTTAAGTGATGAAGAATTGGATTTATTTACAAAATTATTCTCCACAATTTCTATAGTTCAATTTGTAGAAACTAAACAATTATCTATTGGCGGAACTGTAGCAGGTTGTGGCCCTGCTTTTGCTAGTATGTTTATCGAAGCTTTAGCTGATGCTGGTGTAATGCATGGTCTTGCTCGCCCTGTAGCTTATAAATTAGCAAGTCAAATGATAGTGGGAACTGGTAAATTGCAATTAGCTACAAATAATCATCCAGGTGCAATGAAAGATGCAGTATGTTCTCCATCTGGCACTACTATTGTGGGTGTAGCAACTTTAGAACGTAAAGGCTTTAGAAGTGCAGTGATTGACGCTATTGATGCTATTGAAAACAAATAAATTTATATAAAAATATGATATAATATAACTAATAATTATTCAAAGTGAGGCGATAAATATGAAAAGATGAAAAAAAGTTTTAGCTCTTAGTGCTATAGGTTTAATTTTAACAAGTGCAAGTTATTAATTATCTATAGATAATACAGCACAGACAAGACCATTACCTAGAGCTGAAAGAGTATCACCACAAATGCGTATTAATAATGAAATGCAAAATATAAGTGAATATTTTGGGGTAGATAAGCAAACATTAGTAGCGTATTATAATAATGGTTGGGAAATGCCTGAACTTCGTAGAGGTGCTTTCTTAGCATATGCTTCACATAAATCTTTTGATGATGTTATGAATTTAAGAGAGAATAATTCTTGGGGTCGTGTAGAATATTTAATTGGGCTTACACCAAATGATTTAAAAACAACACAAGATGATATTATATCAACACAGATAGCTAATAAATTAGATATAAATAAAAGTATTGTAACTTTTTTAGTTAAACAGAATTATGAAGTAGATGAAGTTATTCATGGCATACTTTATTCTATGTATGTAGATAAATCTCCAGCTGATATTATAGAAATGCATAATCCACCAACATCTAATTGGGAAATGGTGGCAGATGATTTGGGTATTACTCAAGAAGAATTAGATGAAATACATCAAAAAATGGAAACATTGGATTTAGGCATGATTAAAGACCCAAAAGGACCTGGAGCGATGAGATTTTAAAATTAAATAGCATAAATAAAAATAAGCACTAATTGATATAGTGCTTATTTTTTATGGAATAATTTATTTTATCAGAAGAAACATGACTTACCGATAAATTCCCTTAGTATAGAATTATTTGGTACATCATCATCATTTGAAATGTCTTCAAAGTAATCAAGAAAATCAATTAAGCGTTTAGATATATTATATTCTGGTAAATCAGGTGTGATTTTTTCTAATAAAGGTTTAGCGTATTTCTTTAAAATACCTAATTCATAAATTAGAGCAGAATTAAACATGACATCTGCATTTTCTTGGAATGGGAAAATATTTTTATCTTCACCTTTGCGCACATCAGGCCATTGTTTAATCGTTTTTAAAGCGTGAGCACCTCTGAATTGATTATCGCGAACAATACGACGAATAATGCGAGCTGCTGTAGTAGGAATGCGGTTGTGTGCATCTATAGCTAATTGAGTTAAGGCGCTGACATAAATTTTATATTTTACATGAGAAGAAATATCTCTTGTTAGTTCATCATTTAAACCATGAATACCTTCAATAATGATAGGTTGATTAGGTTCTAGTTTTACGACATGATTTTTCCATTCACGGTAGCCTGTGGTGAAATTATAAACAGGTAATTCAACGCTTTCTCCTTTTAATAATGCCATCATATGTTTATTAAATAATGGCAAATCCAAAGCGTTAATAGATTCAAAATCATATTGACCTTCAGGTGTTTTAGGGGTTTTATCTCTATCTAAGAAATAATCATCTAAAGATATGGATAGAGGATTTATACCATTGACAAGCAATTGTATGCGCAATCTTTGAGCAAATGTTGTTTTTCCAGAAGATGATGGACCAGCTATTAAAATTAAACGAAGGTCTTCTATAGATTCAACTATATGATCGGCAATTTGAGCGATTTTCTTTTCGTGTAATGCTTCGGAAATACGAATTAATTCACTAATTTTATTTGAGTGAATATATTCATTCAAATTGGTCACGTAATTACATTTTAAAATGTAAGACCATCTATCGGCTTCGCTTAATATTATAGATAGTTTCTTTTGTTTCATCTTTGGCGGAATTACATTAGTATTGCTGATTAAAGGTGTTCTAACAATCAATCCTGGCTCATAAAAGTCTATAGCGAATTTATCTAATAATGAAGTGTTATAAAGCATTGGACCATAAAGATAATCATAATAGCCTGCGCAGTAATAAAGGCTTACATAGTCTTGCTTTAAGGATTCAAGAAGTTTTGATTTAGCGATTTGTTGAGATTCTCTAAATAAAGCAACAGCATCTTCACGAGGCAAAATGCATTTTTTTATATCTTTTGCTTTAGAAACAAATTCAAACATTTTTTCTTGAATTTTGCCTACCATTTCCAGCGTTAAATCACCTTTAGGCAATAATTCACAATAAATACCATTATTTACGGAATGTTCTACTACTACCTCTTTATCAGGATAAAGTATATTTACAGCAGCCATCATGATAAATAAAATACTTCGTTGATAAGCTTGGACACCATCTTCAGTGGTCATATCAATGAATTCTACTTTGTCTTCTGGTGTAACTTGCGTTTGTACATCACGTAGGACATTATTTATTTTTACTGCTGTTATCAAATTTTTGTGATTTTTCTGTTCTTTTAAGACAGTATCTAATAATGAGTATTTTATTTGGCAATCCATAAAGAACACCTCCTAATTTTTCTTAAATATATTATAACAAAAACATTATAGAAACGATAATATTATTTTTAAAAATAAGGCAATGATTTTATACTTTTATAAACAAAAAACGCACCTCCAAAAGTTGGTTTTTATCCAACTTTCAGGGTGCAGTTGTTTTTTGATTTTCAATTGGTCATTATAAGCCAAATACATAGCACATTAAGGAATAAACTAATGCACCAACAATGGCTGTACAAGGAATTGTTAAAACCCATGCCATAAGCATTTGTTGAGCTGTTCCCCAACGAACTGCTCCAATGCGTTTTGCACTACCTATACCCATTATAGAACCAGAAACGACATGTGTAGTACTTACTGGTAAAGAAAATAATGTAGCAGAGAAAATTATGACAGAAGAGTTTAAATCGGCAGCAAAACCAGATATTGGCTGGAGTTTAAAAATACGACCACCTACAGTTTTGATGATTTTCCAACCACCAATAGCAGTACCACAAGCCATAGCTGTTGCAGCCAAGATTTTTACATAATAAGGAACTTCAAAAACATCGATATAACCACCACTTAAAAGAGCAAGTGTGATAATACCCATAGATTTTTGAGCATCATTTGAGCCATGAGAAAAAGCCATAGTAGCAGCTGTTATAATCTGCATACGTTTGAATTTATTATTGAGCGACGAGGGCCTAAATTTACCAAATAATAAATAAAATATATTCATAATGATAAAGCCGACAACGATAGCAATAATAGGTGATAAAATCAAGGATAATACAATTTTACCAATGCCCCAGAAATTCAAGCCAATAGCACCTGTGGAAACGAGTACAGCACCAATAATACCACCAACTAAAGCGTGAGAGGAACTACTTGGCATTGCTATCCACCAAGTGAATAAATTCCAAACAATAGCACCAATTAAAGCAGCAACAATGATATGTTCATCAATATGTTCTGCTGATTTTACAATGTCGCCACCAATTGTTTTAGCAACACCTGTACTATACATAGCACCAAAGAAATTCAAGAAAGCTGCCATTATGATAGCTGTTCTAGGTTTTAAAGCTCTTGTTGATACAGATGTAGCAATAGCATTAGCTGTATCATGAAACCCATTAATAAAATCGAATACTAAAGCTAGGATAATAACTGCTATGATAAGAAATTGTAACTCATGCATATTTCATTACCACGCCTCTCACCAAATCAGATAATTTTTCGCAATGGTCTAAAGTATCTTCCATATAAGTCAAAATATCTTTCCATTTGATAAGCTCAATTGGGTCAGTGATATGTTCGAATAAGTAAGCAACCTCTTCACGATAAATACGGTCGCCTTCGCTTTCAAGCTTGCTAATTTTATAAGTACATTCTAAAATTTCGTGTTCATGTTTTGTAACTTCATGAAGCATAGAAAACGCTTTTAAGATTTCATCTGTTGCTGATACTAATAATTCAGATAAAGCGATAGCTGCTTTGCTTGTATCTACTAAATGATACATAACAGCTCTTTGGAGTGTTCCTTGGAGAAAGTCAACCCCATCATCAAGACCATTAGCTAATGCATAAATGTCTTCACGGTCAATAGGAGTGATGAATGTTTTGTTTAGTTTATCAATGATTTTGTCGTTAACAGCATCAGCTTCATGTTCGATATTAATGATATCTGATAGTTTAGCTTCTGCTTTATTGTTGCCAGACATAACATCATTAATTAATTTTGCACTACTGTTAAAGTATTTTGCACTAGCTAAAAATAAATCATAAAATTCCGTATCCTTTTTTGTAAAAAAGTTGAACATGCCCATTTGTTACTGTAAATCTCTAAACTAAAATTAAGCTAGAGAATATTCCTTGTTCATAGTATCCACTAAAATTATTAATGTTTGATGCAATACTCCCAAGGCTTAACATCCCGGCGATTTCCGGTACAATATTACTAAATAGTAATACCAGTAACTCTTATCCTTTCCTTGTTATTCATCAAATATATACTTCACTTATATTTAAAGTGAATGCGATTATTATTATGGAGATACATATATTTTAATTTTAAAGTAAAGAAAAAGTAAAATATGGATAAATATAATTTTACTTTTTCTTTACATCTGAAATTAAATCATACGCTTTCCATAAATCTGTAAATAATTATACCATATTAGAAAAAAATAGGCGATAAATTTACTAGTAAATTTATCGCCTATTTGTAAAATTTTTATGAAATATTTATTAAGATATTAGATATTTAAAAATGTATTTACAGCTTTAATCATATCTTCTTTTGCACATAAATTATTATGCAAAATAGGTAAAGATTGTAATTGAGCTAAGCCTTGAGGAATTTTATCTTTATTCAATGTGGATAATTTATCTAATAAAGCAAATTCATCTTTATCGGAGATATCTTCACCAAGAGCAGATAAAACGCTATCACTAAATTTATATGGGCTAGCAGTAGATAATACAACCATAGGTGTTTTATCTTGTGTAGATTTTTGATAATCTTGAGCTACTTGCCATGCAACAGCAGTATGTGTATCTGCTACATAATTATCTTGTTGATAAATATCATGAATACATTTTTTAGTAGCGCTATCATCTAAATATCCAGCAGAGAAAGTTTCTTGAATAGCTTTAAATGTTGCTTCATCAACTTGATAGCAACCTGTTGATTGAAGTTTTTCCATATAGGATTTTACTTTGGTTGCATCATTTGTAATATGATAAAGCAAACGTTCTAAATTACTAGAAATTAGAATATCCATTGATGGAGATATAGTTTTGAAAAATTCACGATTGCGGTCATAAGTGCCAGTTTTCAAGAAATCTGTCAATACATTATTAGAGTTAGACGCACAAATTAAACGATTGACAGGAAGACCCATGCATTTTGCGTAGAAACCAGCTAAGATATCGCCAAAATTACCAGTTGGTACAGTAAAGTTGACTTTATCACCCATAGTGATTTTTTTATCATTAACTAAATCAGCATATGCACTGAAGTAATAAACTATCTGTGGCAATAAACGGCCCCAATTTATGGAATTTGCAGAAGAGAGTTTAAAACCTTTTTCATTTAAATATTCATTGTATTTACTATCACTAAAGATTTGTTTAACACCGCTTTGAGCATCGTCAAAATTACCTTTAACAGCGAATACAGATACATTATCACCTTGTTGTGTGAGCATTTGTAAACGCTGAATTTTACTTACGCCTTCTTGTGGATAAAAGACAAGAATTTTTGTTTGGTCAACGTTTTTAAAGCCATCTAGGGCTGCTTTACCTGTATCACCAGAAGTAGCTACTAAAATAACTAATTCATCTTTATCACCTAATTTTTTTAATGAAGTAGAGATGAATTGTGGTAATAATTGTAATGCCATATCTTTAAAAGCACTTGTTGGGCCATGCCAAAGTTCTAAAAGATAATTATTTTTTTCGACTTCTACTGTAGGGACAATTTTATCGGTGTCAAATTTTTCTGTAGTATAAGCGTTATCAACACATTGATTGATTTCTTCAGCAGTAAAATCTGTTAAATATAAAGAAAGAATTTTTTTTGCACGTTCTTGATAAGATAAATCAAGAAGTGAAGTTAAAAATTTTTCATCAATAATAGGTATATTTTCAGGAACAAACAATCCACCATCTTCTGCTAATCCTTTTATGATGGCACGTGCAGAAGTAACCACACAATTATGACCACGTGTACTTATATAATTCATAGAATGCCCCCTTAATTTATAAATATCTATTTATATTCGATTTAATGATTAGTCTTTAAAGAATTCATCATGAATAGCATTTACAGCTTCTTTGATTTTATCAGCTTTAATTAAGCAAGAGATACTGATTTCAGATGTACTGATTACATCAATATTGATATTAGCATCAGATAAAGCTTTGAACATTCTAGCAGCAATACCAGGATTACCAAGCATACCTGCACCAACGATAGAAACTTTAGCTACGTCTTGTTCGATTAATACTGCAACAGCGTTTAATTCATCAGCAACTTTATCTACAATTTGTTTTGCTTGACCGAGGTCATCAGCAGTAACAGTAAATACCATATCAGTAACATTTTTTTCCATATTGCGAATGCTTTGTACAATCATATCAACATCAACATTATTTTCAGCAAGTTTGGAGAAAATTGCATGTGCAATACCTGGAGTATTTGGAATACCTAATACAGCGAATTTAGCTACATTAGTATCATGAGCTACCCCTCTAATAATAAACTCTTTCTCTTCCATTGTATATTCCTCCCTAATAATTGTGCCTGGTTTGTTAGTGAATGTAGATCTTACATGAATTGGAATATTGTATAAACGACCAGTTTCTACGGAACGTGGTTGCATAACACCAGCACCTAAACGAGCCATTTCTAACATTTCATAATATGTGATTTCTTTCATTCTACGAGCGCCTTTAGCAATACGTGGGTCAGCAGAATATACGCCATCAACATCAGTATAAATTTCACAAACATCAGCTTTCATAGCACCAGCTAGAGCAACTGCAGAAGTATCAGAACCACCACGACCTAAAGTAACAGGATCGCCTAAATCATCACAACCCTGGAAGCCAGCTACAATAACAATATTTCCTTTATCTAATTCTTCAAAAATACGTTTAGGTTGGATATCTTTGATTTTACCTTTTGTGTGAACAGAATTAGTTTTTACACCAGCTAATGCGCCAGTAAGAGAAATAGCTTTTTGTCCTAAAGCTTTAAATGCCATAGTCAATAAAGAAATTGAAACTTGTTCACCAGTAGTAAGTAACATATCCATTTCACGAGTATATTGATATGGATCTTTAGTAATCCCTTTTGCCAATTGAATTAAGTCATCTGTTGTATCCCCCATAGCGGAAACAACTACTACAATTTTATCATCTGGCTGTTTTTCATCTAAAATACGTTTTGCAACAGCTTTGATTTTATCAATATTTCCAACAGAGCTGCCACCAAATTTTTTTACAATTAGTGCCATTGTTACCCTCCTAAAGTATTTATGTATTTACATAGTGTATAAATTAAGTTTGCCTTTTACATTTATTATACAATGCAAACCATATATAATGCTTTTATTATAGCAGTTTATGTTTATTGTGTCTATCATAATTATAATTATAATCTATATAATTATTTGATTTTATAAAAATGCTTCTATTTAGTTTTGTTAAATGAAAATTTCTTATTTATTATAATAGGAAATAAGAAGAAAGTTTTTGGTAAAAATAGCGTAAATAAGTGATTTGTCAAATTAAAAAAGATACAATAAGAATATAAAAAAATTTTATTTCTTTATATTTAGCAATTTTTATCTAGAAGTTTTCAAGGTTACATTTTTGAAAAATTTAAAATTATCTTAGTGTGAAAATTTCTATCCTTTTTATAAAAAATATGTAAAATTTTTATAAGCTATATACATTGAAGTTTTAAGTTTATTCTGTTATAGTAATTATTGTACTAATTAAATAAAACTACTCAGGAGGTTGATGATTTAAATGAAAGTAGCTGTAGTAATGGGCAGTGATTCTGATTTTCCCATTTTAAAACCGGCTGTTGATTTATTACATCAGTTTAATGTAGAAACAGAAGTAATCGTAGCTTCTGCACACCGTACCCCTGGCAAAGTCCGTGACCTAGTTTCTTCTGCGGAAGAAAGAGGTGTTGGCGCATTCATCTCTGCCGCTGGTGCTGCTGCACATTTAGGTGGAGTTATCGCATCTTATACTACTTTACCTGTTATTGGAGTACCAATTAATGCAACTCCATTAAATGGTATGGATGCTTTATTAAGTACTGTACAAATGCCATCTGGAATTCCAGTTGCAACTATGGCAATTAATGGTGCTAAAAATGCTGCTATTTTTGCTATAGAAATCTTTGCTATAAGCGATATGATTTTAAGAAAACAACTTAAAGAATATCGTGAAAAAATGGTTGAAGAAGTTGAAGCTAAAGCTGCAAAAGTTGCACAACAACTTCAAGCATAATTAACGAAAAAATTCATCTAAAATTAATATAAAATCGTATAACTCATTTTTATTTAGATTTTAGTTAATGACTTGGGAGGTCAATTAATAATGGAAAACAAATTATTATATGAAGGCAAAGCAAAAAAAATCTTTTCAACAGAAAATCCTGATGAATTATTAGTTTATTACAAAGATGATGCAACTGCTGGTAATGGTGCAAAAAAAGGTACTATTGCAGACAAAGGCATTTTAAATAATAAAATTACTAATTTCTTCTTTGGTTTATTAGAAAAAGAAGGCATTAAACATCACCTCATTAAAGTTCTTAATGAGCGTGAAATCCTTGTAAAAAAATTAGATATCGTTCCTCTTGAAGTTATTATCCGTAATGTAGCTGCTGGTAGCTTAGCAAAACGTCTTGGTCTTGAAGAAGGCGTAAAAATGTCTAAACCTGTAATTGAATATTGCTATAAATGTGATGATTTAGGTGACCCTATGGTTAACCGTTATCATATCACAGCTATGGGGTGGGCAACAGATGAAGAACTTGATCAGATTGAAGCTATGTCTCTTAAAATCAATGATGTTATGACAAAATATCTTGCTACAAAAAATATTGACCTCATTGACTTTAAATTAGAATTTGGTAAATATCATGGTGAAATTCTTTTAGGCGACGAATTATCTCCAGATAACTGCCGTTTCTGGGATAGTCAGACACATGAAAAACTTGATAAAGATAGATTCCGTCGTGATTTAGGTAATGTTGAAGATGCTTATAAAGAAGTTCTTCATCGTTTAACAGGCGAAACTTTATAATTAAATAAAATACTAAGCATAAATTATAAAATATTTATGCTTAGTATTCTTCATTTATATTGTATGTATTGAGTAGGTTTATGATTAAAATATATGTATAGGAGAATGTAACTAATGGTTGACATTACGTCAAATAAGTGGAAAGAAGAATGTGGCGTCTTTGGTGTATTTTCTCGTACTGAAGATGTTTCTATGTTAACATATCTTGGGTTGTATGCACTTCAACATCGTGGTCAAGAAAGTGCTGGTATAGCTGTTACTGATGGCGCTTGGATGGACGTTACTCGTGATATGGGGCTGGTAAATGAAGTATTTCGTCATCAATTACCTCATATGGAAAATCAATATATTGCTATTGGTCATGTACGTTATTCAACAACTGGCTCTAGCTTATTATCAAATACACAACCTTTAATTGCTAATTATTCCGGCGGAAAAATTAGTTTAGCCCATAATGGTAATTTAACAAATGCAGCTGAACTTCGTCGTTACCTAGAAGAACAAGGTACAATTTTTCAAACTTCTATAGATACAGAAGTAATCGTTAATCTTATCGCACGTTCTCGTAAATCAAGTATTGAGGAAAAAATCATTGAGAGTGTACAACAAGTAAAAGGTGCTTTTTGCTTGGCTATTATGACTGAAAATAAATTAATAGCTGTACGTGATCCACAAGGATTTAGACCTCTTTGCATCGGTAAAACAGAAGAAGGTTCTTGGATAATTTCTTCTGAATCTTGTGGTCTTGATGTTGTAGGTGCAGAATTTATTAGAGATGTTGAACCAGGCGAAATGGTTGTCATGGGTGATGATGGTTTAAAATCCTATAAATACACAACTCCACAGAAAAAAGCTGCATGTGTTTTCGAATATATATATTTTGCTCGTCCAGATAGTGTAATTGATGGACAAAGTGTTCATGCTGTTCGTTTTATGATGGGTCGCATACTTGCTCGTGAAAGTAAATTCAAAGGTGATATTGTTATATCTGTACCAGACTCTGGTAATACAGCTGCTACAGGTTTTGCTTATGAATCAGGCATTCCATTTTGCGAAGGCTTAATCAAAAATCGTTATATTGGACGTACATTTATTCAGCCAACACAGAAAAAACGTGATACAGCTGTTCGCTTAAAATTAAATGCTATAGCTGAAGCTGTTCGTGGTAAATCTGTTATTATGGTAGATGATTCTATTGTTCGTGGTACTACTAGTGGTAAAATCGTAAAAATGCTTCGCAAAGCAGGTGCAAAAGAAGTTCATATGTGCATTAGTTCTCCACCAATTGGATATCCTTGCTACTATGGTATTGATACTTCTGTACGTAAAGAATTAATCGCTGCAACTAAATCAGTTGAAGAAATTCGTCAATTTATAGGTGCAGATTCTTTACATTTCCTTTCTTTGGAAGGCCTTAAAGCTTCTATGACAACAGCTAATCCTGAAGATATGTGTTATGCTTGCTTTAATAATGCTTATCCAATTGAAATGTCAAAAGAAACAGTAACTGGTGCTGATAAATACGTATTTGAACAAAGAGCAAAATAATTTGCACTTTTTGGAGGTTAACATGACTGATAATAAACAGACAAATCTTACGTATCGTGATTCTGGTGTTGATATTGATGCTGGAAATTATTCTGTAAAACTTATAAAAGATAGCGTAAAAGCAACATATCGTCCAGAAGTTTTAGGTGATTTAGGCGGTTTTGGTGGTCTTTTTGCTTTAAATAGTGGAAAATATAAAGAACCTGTATTAGTATCTGGTACTGATGGTGTTGGTACAAAATTACGTCTTGCATTTATGCTTGATAAACATGATACTATTGGTCAAGATGCTGTAGCTATGTGCGTAAATGATATCTTAGTGCAAGGTGCAGAACCACTTTATTTCTTAGATTATCTTGCTGTAGGAAAATTAGACCCAGAAAAAGTAGCTACTGTAGTAAAAGGCGTAGCTGGCGCTTGTAAAGAATCTGGTTGTGCTTTAATTGGTGGTGAAACTGCTGAAATGGCTGGTTTCTATGCTGATGGCGAATATGATATTGCTGGTTTTGCTGTTGGTGTAGTGGATAAAGCTAATATCATTACTGGTAAAAAAATCAAATCTGGCGATGTTTTGTTAGGTATTCCTTCTAGTGGTGTACATTCTAATGGTTATTCTTTAGTTCGTAAAATCTGCTTTGATGTAAAAGGTTTTAAAGGTGAAGAAAAATTCCCAGAATTAAATGGCAAAACATTAGGCGAAGAACTTTTAACACCTACACGTCTTTATCCATCTGTTTGCTTACCATTAATTGAAAAATATGATATTCATGGTATGGTACATGTAACTGGTGGCGGTTTCTATGAAAATATTTCCCGCATTTTACCAGAAGGTACTGGCGTTGAAGTAGATGCTAGCACATGGGAAATGCCAGCAATCTTCAAACTCTTACAAGCTTGGGGTAATGTAGATTGGCATGAAATGTACCGTGTATTCAATATGGGTATCGGTATGATTTTACTTGTATCTGAAGAAGAAGCAGCTAAAATTCAAGAAGACCTCAAAGCAAAAGGCGAAAAATCCTATATTATTGGTAAAGTTGTTGATGGCAACCAAACTGTAGAAGTAAAAGGCGGAGTTTTCAATGAATAACCAAATAATTTTAGGTGTATTGGCTTCTGGTCGTGGTAGTGATTTACAATCTATCATTGATGCGATTGAAAATGGTCAGATTAAAACAAAAATAGGTGTTGTACTCACTGATAAACCAGAAGCAATGGCATTAGAACGCGCTAGAAAAGCAGGCATTCCTGCTGTTTGCGTTGATCGAAAAAAATGTTCTACAAAAGAAGAATTTGAACAAAAACTTGTAGAACAATTAAAAAAATACAATGTAGGTCTAGTTGTTTTAGCTGGATTTATGCGTATTTTAAGCCCTTATTTTGTCAATGAATTTAAAAATTGTATTTTAAATATACACCCATCATTATTACCTTCTTTTGGTGGAGCTCATGCTCATCGTGATGTTTTAGCATATGGTGTGAAAGTATCTGGTTGCACTGTGCATTTTGTAGATGAAGGTATGGACAGTGGCCCTATCATCATGCAAAAAGCAGTACCTGTTTTAGATGATGATACAGAAGAAACTTTATCTGCTAGAGTGCTTGAACAAGAACATATAATATATCCAAAAGTTATTGAATTGTATTTAGCAGGAAAAATACATGTCAATGGTCGTCATGTGACGATTGATGATTGATTTTATATAATCACATTAAGAGGAGGCTTTTATTATGCCTATTAAAAGAGCGTTATTAAGTGTTTCTGACAAAACTGGTATTGTAGAATTTGCACGTAAACTTCATGAAGCTGGTGTAGAAATCATTTCTACTGGTGGAACAATGAAAGCAATTGACGATGCTGGTATACCTGTTACCTATGTTAGTGATGTAACTAAATTCCCTGAAATTATGGATGGTCGTGTAAAAACTTTAAATCCATATATTCATGGTGGTATTTTAGCTGTTCGTGATAATCAAAGTCATGTAGCACAAATGCAAAAATTTAATATTCAACCTATTGATTTAGTTGTTGTAAATTTATATCCATTCCGTGAAACTATAGAAAAACCAAATGTAACTCTTGCTGAAGCAGTAGAAAATATCGATATCGGTGGTCCTGCAATGATTCGTGCTGCTGCAAAAAATTTCAAATTTGTTACAGTTGTAGTAAATCCTAAACATTATGATGAAGTTGCTGAAATGATAGCTAAAGATGGTTGCACTACAGGAAAATTCCGTATGCAATTAGCTCAAGAAGCTTTCTGTCATACATCTCATTATGATGATTGCATTCAAGAATATCTTACAGCTCAGTTAAGCAAATAATATATTTTAGCGCACTTATTGATATGCTAATAATTGGCACTATTTAAGTGCGTTTTCTTTTAATAAGTTTAATAAGGGGGTTATATTTTGGATATTTTAGTTATTGGTAGTGGTGGACGTGAACATACACTTACATGGAAATTAGCTCAAAGTAAACTTGTGGATAAAATTTATACTGTGCCAGGAAATCCAGGCATGGAAAAAATAGCACAATGTATACCAGGTTCAGTAGAGGATAATGAATTTTTAGTAAAAGTGGCTCAAGAGAAAAAAGTCGATTTAGTGGTGGTAGGGCCAGAAGTTCCATTGACAAATGGAATTGTTGATGATATGGCTAAAGTGGGAATTGCTTCTTTTGGACCACAAAAAGCTGCTGCTCAATTAGAAGGTTCTAAATCTTTTTCTAAAAATATTATGAAAAAATATGGCATTCCTACTGCAAAATATGAAGTTTTTACAGATGCAGTGGAAGCTAAAAATTATATAGAAAAAGAAGGCGCACCAATAGTAATTAAAGCAGATGGGCTTGCTGCTGGTAAAGGTGTTATTGTTGCAGAAACAAAAGAGCAAGCTTTAGAAGCAATTGATGAAATTATGTGCGATAAAACTTTTGGTAGTGCTGGTAATAGCGTAGTTATCGAAGAATTTATGGCTGGCGAAGAAGCTTCTGTATTAGCTTTCACTGATGGTGAAACTATTATCCCTATGATACCATCTCAAGACCATAAAAGAGCGTATGACGGCGATAAGGGGCCGAATACAGGCGGTATGGGAACATATGCACCAGCTCCAGTAATCACAGAAGATTTAATGAAGCAGGTACAAACAAAAATTTTAGAGCCAACTATAAAAGCTATGAAACAAGAAGGTTATGAATACAAAGGTTGTTTGTATGCTGGTTTAATGATAACAGCAGAAGGTCCAAAAGTTGTGGAATTTAATGCTCGTTTTGGCGATCCAGAAACGCAAGTTGTATTGCCATTGTTAGAAAGTGATTTAGCTGAAATCATGTTAGCTTGTGCAAATGGTACACTTGCAAATTGTGATATAAAATGGAGCAAAAAAGCTGCTGTTTGTGTAGTTATGAGTGCTGGTGGATATCCTGCTAAATATGAAAAAGGCAATGAAATTCTAGGTTTAGATAAGGCAGAAAATGAAAATGTATTAGTTTTCCATGCTGGTACAGCTAAAAAAGATGGAAAAATTGTCACAAATGGTGGACGTGTATTAGGTGTAGTGGCTTTAGGTGATGATATAAAAACTGCTGTAGATAAAGTTTATACAGATATAAAACTTATTGATTTTAAAGATGTATATTATAGAAAAGATATCGCACATAGAGCTTTCAACCGTAAATAATTAAAATAGTATATATAAAAAAATAAAGGAATAATATCAACCTATTATTCCTTTATTTTTAATTAATTATTGATTTATTTTTTATTGAGATTAGATTATTTTTTTATTACTTATATGATTTTATTGATGAGAACATAGATACATTTGACAATGAATAGCATTACAAAAAATAATTAAATAGTAAAATATCTGTAAAGCTATTAGTTTAATAATGATAACTTTAAATATTTTGTTAATTAGAAAAATAACATATAGTACTAATAAATAGCCAATTATTATCTATTGTATATTGTGCTCAATGCATTTGTACACTTATGATAAGTCTATATGTTAATATATAGGTGGTGGCAATGATTATGAAGAAGACCGTTGGAGAAAAAATTAGATCTTTTCGTCAACAAAAAAAATTAACTCAAGAGCAATTAGCTTTAGGAGCTGAAATCAATCCAGTCTTCTTGGGTCATTTGGAACGTAATTTAAAGAGTCCAACAATTACAACATTAGAGAAAATAACAAGAGCTCTAGGAATTACTATGTCTGAATTGCTCTTAGATGTGCCTAACAATGATAGTGAAATCGAAGTTAGACAAGCAAGCATGCAGCATATTAATTATCTCTTAAAAGATTTGTCCAACGAAGAATTGGATAAAATCACAGGCATTTTAAAAGAAATAATTGACTGGAAAAAAATGTAATGACGTTTTTAAGTACCTATAATTTTTATTATAGGTACTTTTTATATTATGTAAAAAATAAATGTAAGAAATACATAAGTGGTTGAGGTTCAGTTATTATAATAGCATATTTTTTATAATTACAATAGATATTTTTAAGGATTAATTAAGTTTATTGAAGGTTTGCTATTTTAAAGGTATAATATAGATATGCTTTTAATTGTATATGTATGATTTTTAAAAATATCCCATTTCTTCTATCGGGATTATGAATTTTATATAAATTAATTAAGCAAAATCTGCAAATATAATATATTAATTTTATTTTGAATAAAGGAGACATTATTTTGAATTTACAAGAGAAAAATATTTATTGTGGTTTCAGATTGGATAAAATATCCTATATATCTGAAATTTCATCTAATGCATATGAATTTTATCATGAAAAAAGTGGCGCAAAATTATTATTTATAGAAAATAATGATGATAATAAAGTATTTTCTATAACTTTCCGCACTACTCCTACTGATGATACTGGTGTAGCTCATATTGTAGAACATTCCACACTTTGTGGTTCTCGTAAATTTCCTACTAAAGAACCATTTGTGGAATTAGTAAAAGGTTCTTTAAATACTTTTTTAAATGCAATGACATTTCCAGATAAAACTATGTATCCTATAGCTAGCAGAAATGAAAAGGATTTCCGCAATCTTATGGACGTTTATCTTGATGCAGTATTTTATCCAAATATGCGTACAACACCTGAAATCTTAATGCAAGAAGGTTGGCATTATGAAATTGATAATGTAGATGCTCCATTAGCTTATAGTGGTGTAGTTTATAATGAAATGAAAGGTGCATTATCATCTCCAGATGGATTATTAGAAAGAAAGATTTTAAATAATCTTTATCCTGATACAACATATCAATATGAATCTGGTGGAGACCCTGTAGCTATTCCAGATTTAACACAGGAAATGTTTATTGACTTTCATAGTCGTTATTATCACCCTGCTAATAGTTATATCTATCTTTATGGGAATATGGATATGATGTCAACTTTATCTTTCTTAGATGAAGAATATCTTAACAATTTTAATAAAATTGAAATTGACTCTCATATTGATGTACAAAAACCATTTACAGCTCGTAAATTGATTAAAGATATTTATCCTATAGCTCCTGGCGAAGCAAAAGAAAATAAAACATTTTTAAGCATGAATTATTCTATTGCAACTTCTTTAGAAAAAGAAAAAATGCTAGCATTTACTATATTGGAACATGCTTTATTAAAAAGTGAAGCTGCGCCACTTCGCAATGCTTTGATTAAAGCAGGTCTTGGTAGTGATGTAATTTCTTCATTTGATAATGGTATTTTACAGCCAATGTTTAGCATTATCGTCAATGGTTCTGAAGCTGATAAAGTTGATGAATTTACAAAAGTTGTAACTGATACTTTAAATGACATTGTAAAAAATGGCATTGATGATGAATTATTACAGGCTTCTATTAATAGTATGGAATTTAAGCTTCGTGAGGCTGATTTTGGTCAATATCCAAAAGGATTGATTTATAATATTAATCTTATGAATAGCTGGTTATATGATGGTGATGCTACTATGTATCTCCATTATGAAGAAGCTTTGAAAACTGTAAAACAGTGGGCAAAAGAAGGTAAGTTTGAAGCATTAATTCAAGAATATTTATTGGATAATACTCATAGTCATATTTTAATTTTAGAACCAGATGAAAATGTAATCGCTAAACAAGAAAAAGATTTAGCTGATAAATTAGCACAGAAAAAAGCTTCTATGAGTAAAGAAGATATTAAAAAAATTATTGCGGATACTCAAAAATTAAAAGAGCGTCAACGTTCTGTGGATAAACCAGAGGATTTAGAAAAAATTCCATTATTGAAAATTGAAGATATCACTAAACAATGTGATAAATTAATTATTGCTGAAGATGAAATAGCAGATACAAAAGTTTTAAGACATGATATTGATACAAATGGAATTTGCTATTTAAGAATGTTATTTGATATAAGCAATATAGCTTATGAAGATATAAATTATCTATTCTTATTGGAAGAATTCATTGGTAGAACTGCTACAAAAAATTACACATATGAAGCATTGGCTAATGCTGTAAACTTGCATACTGGTGGCATGAGGTTTGCTGTAGCTACGTATGATAAAGAGGGCGATGTTGACTCTTATATGCCAAAATTTGTATTTAAAGCTAAAGTTTTGGTAGATAAGATGCCAGAATTGATAAAATTACTACAAGAAATAATTTTCAATAGTTCCTTTACTTCTAAAGAACGTATTAAAGATTTGGCAATGCAATGTCGCAGTGATTTTGAAATGTCAATATTGCGTTCAGGTCATCAATTAGTTCTTGATGAATTGATGGCATATTTTACACCAAAAGAACGCTATGATAATTTTGGTGACTTAAAATTCTATGCATTTATTAAGAATTTCTTAAATGATTTTGATAATGAATTTAATAAAATGCAAACAGCTTTTGCTAAAATTTTACCAATGATATTTAATAAGGCTAATTTATTGACAAGTATTACTGTATCTAAAAATGATTATGAAAAAGTAATATCTGCAATTAAACCTTTATTAGAAGTATTGCCAAATGAAACTTATCCAAAACAAGAAATACCATTTGCAGTAGAAAAGAAAAATGAAGGTTTTATCACATCTTCTCAGGTACAATATGTTGCCAAAGGTGCTAATTTCATACGCTTAGGATATAAATATACAGGAGCTATGAAGGTATTAGAAACTATTATGCGTTATGAATATTTGTGGACTAATATTCGTGTTCTTGGCGGAGCTTATGGTGCATTTGTAAAATTCCGTCGTGATGGCAATATGTATTTTGGTTCTTATCGTGATCCTAATTTAGTAGAAACTTTAAATGTATATGATAAAACAGCAGAGTTTTTACGTAATTTTAATGTCAGTGATAGAGAAATGACAAAATATATTATCGGTACAATTAGTAATATTGATATGCCACTTACTCCTGCATTAAAAGGTGAATTAGCTTCTTCTGCGTATATTGCTGAAATGACAGACGAAATGCGTCAGCAACAGCGTGATGAAATTTTAGCTACAACTCAAGAAGATATTAGAGCTTTAGCCGATTTAGTAGATGCTTGCATGAAGGAAAATGCTATCTGCGTTTTAGGTGGAAGCAATAAAGTAAACGAAGCTAAAGATGTATTTAAAACAGTAACTATTATTTTATAATCTAAAAAAAGAAGACTCTCATAGTAATATGAGAGCCTTTTTTTATATATTTTCATTAAATTTATATCCTATTCCCCAAATTGTAATAATGTATCCTGGTAAATCTGCTTGAGGTTCAACTTTTTTACGTAGTTTACGGATAAATGCCATTATATTATTATCTGAAAGCAGAAAATCTTCTTCCCAAACAGCTTGATATATTTGTTCTTTAGTAACATTTGCAAAATTAAGATTTGCGACCACATGGATTCTAAAAACCAACCTGTTTGAAATAGTGATATATATATCGTTTGTAAATGAATGTCTGTTAATTCACTGTATAGTAATCCATTTGTAATAATGCTGAAGCAATAAGAACAGAGAACATATTTCCAAAATTTGAAAATGCTGTTATTTTGATATATTTAATCATATTGGCGTATGTTTTACGACCTTCAATTATACCTTGTTCTAAAACCATTAAATCTTTTTCTAAAAGAATTATATCAGCAGATTCTTTGGCAATATTTACGGCATTGTCTACAGAAATAGCTATATCAGAAGATTTCATTGCAGTGGCATCATTCATCTCCCATGAAACCAACCGTATGACCATTTTGGCGGAGCAATTTTACAATTTTTGCTTTTTGTTCTGGTGATAATTTAGCGAAAACATCAGTTTTTTCTACAGCTATAGCTAAATCTTGTTCTGGTAGTTGCTCAATATCTGAACCAAGTAAAAGATTATTAACTTTTAAACCAACTTGTTTACATATAGAACGAGCAACTTTATCATTATCTCCTGTTAAAACTTTTACTTTAACACCATATTCTTTTAATGCTTTTAAAGCTTTTACAGTTGATTCTTTTGGCGGGTCTAAGAATGCTAGATAGCCAATAAGCACCATATCACATTCATCTGCTATGCTGAATTTATCTATTGGTGATGGATTATTTTTTTGAGCAACAGCTATTACACGCATACCTTTGTCATTTAGTTTATCGACAGTTTTTAGGATTTCTTTTTTGATGCGTTCATCTAACGGTTTAATTTTTCCTTGATATTCAACATGAGAGCAGATAGATAACATTTCTTCGACTGCACCTTTAGTTATCATTTGGCATTTTTGATTTTTGTCCTTTACTACTATAGAAAGGCGACGACGTGAAAAATCGAAAGGTATGTCATCTACTTTTGTATAGGCACTAGATAGATTTATTAAGTTAGGATTATCTTGTTCAATTTCTTCTGTTTTATTGATGATAGCTATATCCATTAAATTTTTATAGCCTGTTTGAAAATAACTATTTAGGTAGGCATGACGTAAGACACGACTATCTTCATTTCCCAGTACATCTAAATGGTATTCTAAAACAACTTTATTCATGGTTAATGTACCAGTTTTATCAGTACAAAGAATATCCATAGCACCAAAATTTTGAATGGAATTTAAGTTTTTTACGATAGTTTTTTTCTTAGACATAGAAACGGCACCTTTAGCTAAGCAAGTAGTAACTATCATAGGTAACATTTCAGGTGTTAAGCCTACAGCAATGGAGATAGCAAATAAGAAAGCTTCTACCCAATCATTTTTAGTTATACCATTGACAAAAAATACTATGGGTACCATAAATAACATAAAACGAATTAAAATCCAAGAGACGGAATTGACACCTTTAGTAAAATTTGTTTCCATAGGTATAGTAGAAACAGATGAAGCGATTGAACCAAATAAAGTATTATTGCCAACACCGATTACTACAGCAGTAGCACTGCCACTTATTACATTACTTCCCATGAATAAAATATTATTATAATTAGTAATAGAAAGATTTTTTTCTTGATAAGTTTTAGCAATTTTTTCTACTGGTCCACTTTCACCTGTCAATGATGCTTGGCTAATAAATAAATCTTTAGCTTCTAAAATTCTAGCATCAGCAGGAATCATATCACCAGCACTTAGATGGATAATATCACCAATTACCACATCTTCTAAAGGAATTTCTGCTTTAGGGCGATATTGTCTAGTAACGGTGCAAGTAGTTGTTATTAAAGATAGAAGTTTTTCGGCTGCATTACCGGAACGGCTTTCTTGAACAAAACGCAAAGAACCAGATATAAAGACCATTGTAAGAATTATAATAACGGTTACAGGATTTACATCATCAGGGCTATTTTGCATGATAGGAATAATAATATCAGTAAAAATAGAAACTATAGCCAGACAAAATAAAATTGCTGTAAATGGCTTTATAAAAGCATTGGTAATACGTTTAGTTAAAGATAATTTTTTTCCATGCACAATTTTATTATTGCCATATAAATTACGATGTTCTTTAATGGCTTGTTCACTTAATCCCGTAAAAGAAGTGTTAAGAGCTTGTAATATTAGCTTAGTTGAATTGGTGGCACAAAAAATAATTTGTTCGTTCATTTTTTTAGTGTTTTTGGATTAGTTGTCACAATGCTCCCTTCATAAAAATAAAATTAATAAATCACATAACAAAGTATAAATTATTTATTTATCTAATCATATGGCAGAATTCTTGCGATTTTATTACTTTTTTATAAAGATTTGAAGGAGCATATTATTTAATGAGATTTTAATGAAAGTTTTAAAGGGTTTTAATTTGTATTTTTAGAATATATACAGTATAAATAAAACAATCGAAATCCTTAATGAAGGAGGGGTTTTTATGAATTTACAATTTTTAGGTGCGGCTCATACAGTTACAGGTTCTTGTTATTTATTAGAAGCAAATGACCATAAAGTTTTGATTGATTGTGGTATGTTTCAAGGTGCGAGAAATTTACGTGATTTAAACTACAATGATTTTCGTTTTGTACCGTCAGATATAGATTGCGTACTTTTAACTCATGCTCATGTTGACCATTGCGGTCTTATTCCTAAGTTATGTAAACAAGGATTTAAGGGCGATATATATGCGACAAAAGCAACTTGCGATTTAGTAAATATCATGCTCCCAGATAGTGCACATATCCAAGAGTCTGATGCGCAAATAACAAATCGTAAAGGGCAACGTATGGGAAAAACACCAATAGCTCCTTTATATACTATTGATGATGCTATGGCTTCATTAAAACAATTTGTGCCAATTGATTATGATCAAGAAATCAATCCAGTAAATGGTATACGAGCTATTTATAAAGATGCTGGTCATATCATGGGGTCAGCAATTATTGAAGTTTATGTAACGGAAAATGGCGAAGAAACTAAAATTGTATTTACAGGCGATTTGGGGCAACCTGACCAACCTATTATAAAAGACCCTACACATATAAAAGAAGCAGATTATTTAGTAATTGAGTCTACTTATGGTGATCGTAAACATCAAATTTATGATAAAGAAACTCCATTAGCAGAAATTATAAATGATACTATGGATAGAGGCGGAAATTTAATTATTCCATCATTTGCAGTTGGTCGTACACAAACAATGTTATATTATTTATTCAAATTATGGAAAGCCAATCGCATAGAGGATTATTCAGTTGTAGTAGATAGCCCACTTGCTGTTGAAGCTACAAGAATTTTTGCTAAGAATACAAAATATTTTGATGATGAAGCAACTGAATATATTAGAAAACATGGTAAATTGCCTCAAATGCCACAGTTGCGTCTTTGCGAAAGTGCAAATGAATCTAAGGCCTTAAACACAGAAGAAGGTTCACATATTATTTTATCGGCTAGTGGTATGGCGGACGCTGGACGTGTACTTCATCATTTAAAACATAATCTTTGGCGTCCAGAATCTACAATTTTATTTGTAGGTTATCAAGCAGAAGGAAGTTTAGGTAGAAAATTATTAGAAGGCGCTAAAAAAGTAAAAGTCTTAGGTGAAGAAATCAGTGTAAAAGCTAGAATTGTAAATATGGACGGATTTTCTGCTCATGCTGATTATTCACAGATAGAAGAATGGTTACAACATTTAACTATGTATAATGCTAAACAGGTATTTGTAGTACATGGTGAAGCTACTGCTAGTAAAGCTGTAAAAGAAATGATTGAAGAAGAATTCGGCTGGAATGCGTATATTCCATTTTATGCAGATAGAGCTATCATGACGAAGAATACTTGTGAAATCAAAGCTGCTAATATACCTCAAGTATCTGTGGAAAAAGATATGGAAGACTTCTTTGTTGATGTTGATGCAGATTATAGACAATTACGTCGCAGAATTATTAATCTTGTGGTTAAAAATCCAGAACTTATGCCAGCAGCTATGAATACAATTCAAAAAGGTTGGCGATATGTTAAACGCTTATTCAAAGATTTTGGTATTAGCTAAGATTTTTAATGAAAATTTTATCTACTTTTTACGATAAATATTTTGGCAAGAAGAAAGAAATATGTTATGATTAGAGTAAAGTTAAATCTTAGGAGGATTATATAATGGAAGAATTAAAAAACAATTCCGTTGTTGAAGAAGATACTGAAGGTACTGTAGTTGTTATTACTGACGAAGAAGGTAATGAATACAATTATGTAGAAGAAATGGTTTTCGATGCAGGTAGCGATAAATATGCTATTTTAGTTAGCATTGATGGCGATGAAGAATGTGAATGCCATGAACATGATGAAGAATGCGGTTGCGAAGAAGAAGTAGATGTAATCTTAGCAAAAATCGTTAAAGATGAAAATGGTGAAGTTGAATATATTGAACCAACAGATGAAGAATTTGAAATTGCTCAACAAGCTTATGAAGAATTAATGGATAAACTTGAAGCAGAAGAATAATCATCTGAATTTGTTTAAAGTTTAATACGTATCAAAGAAGGTACCATAGAAAAATGGTATCTTCTTTTTTGTGAATATAAATTTTTATTTGAGGTAGATTTATGGAAAATTTAGTGGAAAATATTAGTAAATCAGTAGCTATTGAATTGCTTTTTGAAGAAATGCCAACAAGACCTACTGCAAATGCTATTTTTCGTGAAGCTAGAAAAATATTTGGTGATATAAATATCATCAATAGAGATGAAAATGATATTGAATTTAGCGTAGATAAATTTGTAGCATATAATGAAGATAATACAACTTCTCCAGTAGTACTTGCTATGGGAAATATAACAGATTTTGATGATAAAGTAGCTGTAAGTGAATTTGAACGCACACAGATTTGGAATGTAGTTAACAGTGAAGAATTATTGAGTAAATATAAATATGCTGTAAAAATATGGGATGTAAATGCTCAAAGACAAATTCCTAAAGAACGTGCTATTATGTTAGTTGATTGGCTTAATGTAGCTTTAAAATTATATCCTAAATGTCAAGCTATTTGGATAAAATCAGCAGGTAAATTACAATTAGCTCAATCCATTAAGAATTTAAAAGAAACTGGTATAGTTAAATATTTATATAGTATGGTCAATATTCGTTTCTTTAATGTGCCTAATACAAATGAATTCATTGTAGATAGTGTAGGATTGGCTAATATTGGTTTAAGTGATGTACAATTCCATTTCAAAGGTATGAACCCTAATAAAGTAGCTAATCTTGCATATAGCTTAGCTCGTTATATTTTGAATAATGATGATATCATGATTAAAGATGGCGATACCATTGATGGCATGAATGATGAGGGCAAAATGACACCAGAAGTTCAATGGATTTGTAGATATGAAGATTCTTTAATTGAACCACTTCGTCCTGTTTTAGATATTGATACTGGTAAATATGCCGCTGGCAATAGAAATTAAAAAAAACACTTTCTAATTTTAGATATTTTCTAAGTTAGAAAGTGTTTTTTAGTTAAGTATAAAATTATTTGATTAAGTTAAATTTACGCATTGCTGTTTTTAATTGTTCAAGATGAGCATCTTCCATTTCGCAAAGTGGCATGCGTAAAGGACCCATGTCAAAGCCCATTAAACGAAGTGCAACTTTTACAGGAATTGGATTTACTTCACAGAATAATGCTTTGATTAATGGGAAGTATTCAATTTGTTTTTTTGCTGCTTCTTCAACTTTGCCATCAAAGAATAATTGACACATATCATGTGTTTCTTGTGGCATAACGTTGGAAAGTACGGAGATAACACCTTTTGCACCTAAAGATAATAATGGAACGATTTGGTCATCATTACCAGAATAGAAAGTGAGTTTATCACCGCAAAGAGACATTGTTTCAGCAACTTGACTAATATTGCCACTAGCTTCTTTAACTGCTGCAATGCGTGGATGTTCTGCTAAAACAGCGTAAGTTTCTGGTGTAATACCTACACCTGTACGAGATGGTACATCATAAAGAATGATAGGTACATTTACATTATCAGCGATAGATGTGAAATGTTTGATAAGTCCTTTTTGTGTACATTTATTATAATATGGAGTAACTACTAATAAAGCATCAGCACCTGCTTTATCTGCATGTTGAGATAAATTAATAGCATATCTAGTATCATTAGAACCAGTACCTGCAATAACAGGAACACGTTTATTTACATAGTCAACAGTAAATTTAATAATTTCTTCATGTTCTTCATCTGTCATTGTAGCAGATTCGCCACTTGTACCAGCAATTATGATAGCATCTGTACCATTGTTTAAGTTGAAATCAATTAAACGAGCTAATTCATCATAATTGATACCGTTTCCGTTTTCATAAAATGGAGTAGCAATAGCTACGCCTGCACCTTTAAATATTACATCTTTCTCCATAAAGAAAGCCTCCTTAATGCCATCTTTTGATGTGTTATCATAAATTATACAGGTAAATATTTATATTGTCTATAATATTTTAATTTTATGCATGATTTTAAAACATTTTTCTCTATTTTTATTTTTTATTATTGTAATGTTATAACTTTTTTATTATTTGCGTAATAAATTGTAAAAGTGTATTATATTTATTTGATATTAAATATAGTATAAAGATATATATCTATTAATTATTAAGATAAAAAAGAGGTAATATAATGCCAAATATTTTTGATGGATTTAATAAAGCACAAGATAAAGATATAATAAATCAAATTGTATTATTAAAAACTATTACTTTTAGTAATTTATTAAAAGTAGAAGGTAGAAAAACATTAAAATCAACAACTAGCGCAATAAATTTTATTACTGGAATTTTTACTAATAAATTAAAAATAGAGGAACCTATTCCTAAGACAATAGAAGATATAATGAGAGAAGAAACAATAAAAATACAAGACTTTTCTAGAGATAAATTAAATCTTATATTGAAAAGGGAATTGCAGGAAAAAGTAAAAAATAAAACAACTATACAATCTTCAGATGATGAATTATCTATTGCTATAGTAGATAAAGCTTCTAAAGGATTTAAGGATATAGAAGATTACTGGATTTCGGAACAAAAAATAGATATGATTAAGCAAAACTTTATTGGACGAATGATTTGTTCTATACAAAATAAAATGAATAAACAAACACGTTGGGAAAGAGAAAAGACTGAGCAAGAGATACAGAGATCATTAGATAATTTATCAATAGAAGATCAAGAAAAAATAAAAAATATTTTAAAAGTAAATAAATTAACAGGCGAAACAGTATACAATATATTAACTACAACTGCAGCATCAACATTGGCTTTAAATTTATTTGGTCAATTTGGTGGTTATATATTTTTAACTACTATTATGCATGGGTTATTTACTACATTATTGGGAATAACATTACCTTTTGCTGCTTATACTACAGCAACATCTGCATTAAGTATAATAACTGGACCTATAGGAATTTTAGGCGTATTGGGTTTTAGTATATATAAATTAAATAAAGGTAATAATAAAATAGAACAAGAGGTATTAGCTCAAAGTGTAGCAATGGCTGCATTTTTTTATGGAAATAAGCCAATGACACCTAGACTAGAAATATTGCCAAGCTGGATACCAGAAGAAGATAAAGAATCTTTAGCAAAAGAAAAAGAGCAAAATGAAATAATAAAAAGTTTATTAAAAAAAGTGGATAATTATAAAAAAGAAAATGAGGAAATTTCTTTTAAATTAGAAGAAGCCAATAAGGATATAAGAGAGAAAAAAATGGCTTTAGATTTGGCAAGAAAAAATAAGGAGAAATATATTGAAAACATTCATCAATTACAAGAGAAATTGAATAATGAACAATTATTATCTGAACAGAAATATAATGAAAAATTGAATAATGAAATAGATTATTATAATAAGCTTTTTGATGAAGCTGCGAATAATGAGTTAAAATTAGTAAGTCGAATAGAAAAATTGGAAAAAGAAAAAAATCTATTAGATATAGAGAAAAAAGAAGCTATTAATAAACAAAAAGAATATGAACAGCTTTTTGATAAAAAAGCTGAAAAGGTTATACAGTGTATATATGATAGTTGGAAAATTCATTTTACTAAATTTATATATGATAAAAAATTCTTAAAAGAAGTAGCTAAATATAGTTATGATATACGTCTTGAATTAGAAAAGGTTTTAAAAGTGTTGCATGATGCTAAAGATCCTAAAGCTCTAAGTAGAGGTAATATGCATAATGGAGACTGCCATGTAGCTGTAACAATGGCATATAGATTGTCTTATATTGTTAATGCAGATAATACAATAACATTAAAATATTTTCATCATCATAAGTTGCAAGATAGACGATATTAAATATAATAAAATAATTATAAGGTTGTGTGTAACGTGAACAATAATTATATGGATTATTTTAATCAATTTATAAAGAATAATGACTGGCAAAGTTTTGCAGATATAATAGATTTTTCTATGCCAATTGAAGATATAGTTAATAAGTTTAATGAAAAAGAATTGGAATCAATTGCTTTTGGATTAAGCAAACATATGGATTTGTTATTAAAAGAATGCAATGGAGATATAAAAAGATAAATTATAACAAGAGGAATTTAATTATAAGTAGTAGAAAATATATTAAAGAGCTTGAAAAGTTTCTATTATAAAATAAAGAAAGAATAAATAGAGGAGTTCTTCATATATGGATGAAAAAATAATTGGTATAGTTAAATGTTTTGGAGGATATGATAGGGAGAATAGAATAAAAAATTATGGTTTTATTGTATCGGAAATTAATATAGGAGATATATATTTTCATAAGAAAGATATAAACAATGAAGAAAAAATTATAAACAGAGAAGATGTTGTTGTTTTTGATTTGATAGAAAAAAATAAGAAGTTACTAGCAATAAATGTAACTAATTTAAAAGATGATAAAGATTTTGTTAATAAAATTAAAAATGACCAGAAATTATTAAAAGATGTTGTACAAAAACTTAAAGATATTAATAAAAAATGTTATTTTAAAAATTTTTATATAAAAAATGTGTTTGATTTTCTTAACATTAGAACAAAATTGTTAATAGATGAATTTGAAAAATTATTAACAGATGAAGAAAAATTAAATTATTACATAGAAATAATAAATAGTAATGAACAAGATATAATTATAAAAGAAAAATTTAAAAAATATTTGTTATGTAAAAACTTAAAAACAAAATATAATTTAACAATTGAATTTTTATTTAATTTACCAAGATGTATTTTATTTGATAAGGATATATTAAACTCTTTATCAAATAAAATGATTATAGAATTATCAAAAAAGATATTTACTGTAAATAGCAATCAACATATATATAATATTCATGAATTAAATATTATAGGAGAAGTTTTTGCAAATAGTATATATACAGTAGTTAATGAGATTTCTTTGGAAGTATTGTTATCATGTATAAAAATAAGTAACAATTATATAGATGTAGATCGAATAATAAAAATTTTAGATGTGAATAAAAAAATTATATTTATAAATAAATTTTATCAAGAATTAGATGTTAAAAAACAAAAGATAATAGATTTGCTTGACACTTTTAATAAAGAAATCGACATTGATATATTACCAGAAGATATATATTGTAAAGAACTTTTAAATAGAATAAATGACGAACAAAAAATAAAATATATTAAAAAAGTATTAAATTATTATGAATATAAAGAGGCACATGATTTTAATGTTATAGAAGCTAAAAATATTTTACAAGAAATTTATAAGAAATATATCACATCAACAATAAATAATATGATAATAAAAGATGATAATAGAGCATATTCTAGATTTTTATATTTTGAAAAAATGATAATAGAATATGCTAAAATGTTTAATGATAAAGATTTTGTGAATCGAAATATGTATCTTTTAAAAAATAATTTAAGAACAATAAAAGGATTTGATAATAATGATTATAATATTTTAATTTATAATTTATCACAACTAAATATATTAGATATATACTTAGAAAATGATGAAAAGCAAATAGAATATTTTATGCAATCATATAAAGATAAGAAACCGGACATAATAGACATATTTTTCAAAATATCAGAGCAATCTCAAATTAGATGTTTATATTTTTTAGTTGAGAATAATAGATTTGATATTATTAAATTATTTTCTAAAAATATTGAACAGATAGATAAGAAATCTATAATATATATTATTATGTATTTATTATTGACAAAAGAGTATTCTTATCCAGATAATGTAGATAGATTTAAAGTAATTCATAAATTAATTTATGATTATATAGATAATATAAATAATAAATTAATAAAAGGAAAAATTAGAGATGAATACAGACCGTTTAATTTATCTATGTTAACAGATATTTGTGAAGAAACATCAGAGTTTTGTGAAGCTCAATATCAATATAAAACAAAAAAAATATATTGTCCTAAAAAAAGAGTTTATTGTGCAAGCTTTGATCAGAATAATAAATTAGTGATAAATAATAATTTAAAAAATAGTAATATTGCCAAGGGAAATAATATAGTTTTTCCTTATTTAAGTAATAAACTTCATTGCTCAAAATGGAATTTAGGACAAATACTTAAGTTTGTTAATCTTTTTGATGATAGAGTATTTCGCGAAGCATTTTATTATCAATATCGTTTAGTTAAAGAGAATTATGTTGGAAAAATAAATTCAATATTAAATCATGCAAATAACATGCTAAGTCATATGTATTGTCATGAATGTGGTCAATTAATGAAACCAGAATTAAATCATTCAGGGATAAAAACATTTTATAATGAAGATGAAACTGCATATATAAAATTATATGCATTATCATCATCTACCGTATTTACTTGTCCAAATTATTCTCGTGAAAATCCTAAGCATGATCATCATGTTTATTTGAATATCTGTAGTGGTGGTTGTGGAAATGTAATAGATAGTAGGGAATTAAATATTCGTGAGTTGAGAACTTTTTATAATGTAACAGATACACAGGGATATTTATTATGCAAAAAATGTGGTAGCGGAGATGAAAACTTTATTGCTGGTAGTATTTGTCCTAACTGTGGTTCATATCGTGTAAAAACAAATGATGGGAAATTATATATATGTTTACAATGTAATCATAAATTTAGACCAATGTTTGCTAAAAAAATATATTGTCTTAATTGCTATGAACGTAATGGTAGAAATAGATATGATCCTAAGATATATAATATAAACTCTAAAGATGGTAAATTATTTCACTGTAATAATTGTGGTTCAAATTTTGTAAAAAAACAAAGTAAAAGTGTATATATGCGTAGATGCAATGATAATAAATTACAAATATTAATTCCGATTTTTGAGGAATTATATTTTTAATTTAAAGCTATATTTATTACGCATTTTTTATCTGTAATAACAAAAAACCTAGTCAAGTATTTTAATTGATACTCAACTAGGTTTTTATTTTTATTTCATATTAAAATGGTAGGAAATCATATATAGTTTTAATTTTTATAAAATTTTTCTGAGGGTACCAGGTCTTATATGAAAATTTTTGATGTGAGAATTCTAGCCCCCGGGGTAGGTTCTCGTGTTGAAAATTTAATGAAAAAAGAAAGGAGATGGTACCCTTGGAAAAATTCATATGGATATTTAGAAAACCAATTGCCATTGGAATTTTTATTAGCTCACTTATTATTGGAACATCAATAGCTATAAAAATTTTGATGATAGATCGTATCGAAATAGCAACTAATGCTATAAAGATATGGTTTAAGTAATTGGTATAGGGCGATGCTACAACATTGCCCTTTTTCTAATTATCCACATAAATATTATAACATATTAATAATTATATCATACTAAATGATATAAAGAAAGAGGAGATTTATTATGAAAAGAATTGTTAATTTTATTAAAACTATTACTTTATTAATTATTATGTACGCATATGCGTATTTTTTAGTTGTTAAATTGTGCTACAACCCTAAATATAAAAAAGTCAGAATACCTAAAATATTAATCATTAGATATAAAAACAAAGCGTTTGGCGGAGAAACATCTGGGAGAGAAATAATATATCTAAATTTTTACAAAAATACAGATTTAAATATTCTCAAAAATAATATCTATCATGAATTTAGACATATGTGGCAAAGAGCATATCTGCCAGATGATTTTTTATGGTGGACATTATTTCATTACGATATTTATAAAAATGCAGATATTTATTATTATTCTACCATAGAAATGGACGCTAGGCGTTTCGCTAATTCTTTAGGGAAAAAAGATGATGATATTATCTTTAAATTATTACCTACTTGTGATCTTGATATTGCTTACAACGAAGGTCGGCTTTTATCTCTTCAAGCGTCTGTGTATTCTTATTTGCAAGCTCATGGAGATGATCTAAGTTGACTTCTCTCTCAATTATAGTACCTGGAGGAATATCTTCTACATGTCTTATAGGTATAAGATAATTTAATATTTTATTTAAAATTTTGTCAAGCATAATAAGACCTCTTTTCTTAATAGCATTTATCTTAAGTATATATCTATTAAGAGAAGAGGTCAATTTATTAAAAGAAAGAGGTTATTTTATTATGAAAAATTTAAAAGTTATCGCTATGGTTATCGTTATGGTTATTGTTGTTTTAAGTGGTTGCAAAATTGCCAATATTAATTCTGAAGGATCTAAAGAAGAAATGCTACAAAATCATTATATAAACATTCTTTCTATATTAGAGAGTAGCTATTACAATACAGACAGAATGATTAATAATAAAGAGATTCAGTCTATAACAAAAGTTATTGTTGATTGTAAATCAAAATTGAAAAATAAAAATATTGAAACTCCAACCATAATCATCGTAGAAGGAGAATGTCCAGATTTAACATATAAAAGTATAAAACATTACAAAGAATATTATGTTAATTTTAATACAGGTAGTAATTGTGTTAGCTTTGATAAAGAAACTAATACAATTACTGTATATATGTCAAATGGTGTTGCTGACGGATTTGATGTAGTTGTTGGCATATCTAATTCAATAGATAAATTAATAAAATAATCACAATGTTCGTATCTTTTAATGAAAGGAGGTGATTCCAATGCACAATAAAAGATACGATAGAATGAAAGCCATTCTATTTGTAGTATTAATCCTAATACTGCTATGGAATGGCTTTTCTTCTAGTCATTTTAAATTCAGTATAAGTGTTGTCCCACCAGCATTTACTATTGAATTTGATAATGACAAATGCAACTGTAATTGTTGCTGGAAGAGAGAGGAGTAATCCTCTCCTTCTATCGTATATATTTATATTCTAAGCTAAGTTAGGTTAAAAATCAATCAGAAAGAAAGAGGTTTTTTATTATGTTAAAAGTATTAATTAATATTATCTATTTTATTTTATATAGACTAAAAAAGTCTCCATCTATTGGAGAAGTAATTGCTGACATTGTATATAGTGACAGATATGATGATATAAATAAAATATATCATCATATATCAAAAATATTTTGCATGAAATATAAATTATCTCATGTACCTAAACTTATTATAGAGGATATGGATACATGTATTGATGGTCAATATGATCATAATACATGCAAAATATATTTAAATAAACATAATGCTAGTTTAGATAGTATTATGGGAAAAACAGCTGTTTGCTTAACTATATTGCATGAATATCGTCATCATTGGCAATATCATAATTTAAAAGAAGAATATATGTGGTGGATTAACCATAAAGGAATATATTCTAAATTGTACAACGTTTGCCCTATTGAAATAGATGCTAATAGGTTTAGTAGATCAATAGGAGAAGATGATGATAAAATAATTTTTGAATCATTACCATTGAAATTATTCAAAAATTATTATAATTCAAAAGATTTAGATGAAGAAATTGAAGCAGAATATGCTCTTCGTAAAGCAATATGTATTTTAAATTCTGATTTAAACAAATAACAATATGGTTGAAACACCTTAAGAAAATAAAAAAGAACCTCATCCGTTACATGAGGTTCTTTTTGTTATGTCCGAAAGGAGATGATTCCAATGGACATAGTAAGATTGATAGAACTTTTTGTTTTATTTATCTTTACTATTTTTACAATGGTATGTTTAATCATGCTATTAATAATAGTAAACAATACAACAAAACATAATAAGTTCAACCATCTTGAAGTTAAAGTTGAATTAACTAAATTGTTATTTCACATAACTTTAAAGAAATAGAATTTACTATGTGTAGAGGAGTAGTGTCTATCTCACTGCTTCTCTATATGTTCTATTAATATTATAAAACGGAGAAAAGCGGTAGTCAAGAAGAGAAGTCAGGTTACAAAAAAAATAAACAAAAAGAGGTTATTTATTATGAAAAATATTAATGAAACAAAAACTATTAACAACACTAGTGAAGGAGATGCTGCTACTATGAAAAATTTATATGTATTTAACAATCAACATTATTTTGAAAAGAACAGTGCTATATTCTTAAAAAGAGGAGATAAAAGCTATAATATCTTAGAAATTACAGCTGATTTTAAGAACAATAACAAAGAAAACAAAATGTTATTAGGACATTTCTCTTGTCGTATAGTGTCTCAGGCATGGAATAGAATGAGTCATAATTTACGTATTCAAAATGAATATGTAATAACTCAATTTGGAGATGCAACTTGGAATAAAAAGAAAACCGATACTAATATTGGCGGTTGGGATATAGTTAATCGCAAAATGAATCATGTAAAAAGATTCACTTTTGACGAAATACAGTTAAAAATAGTAGGAAAAAATAGTGCTATTCAAATGATGAATGCCCATGCTATTTTGATTTATGGTGCTGGTACTGCAAATATGAGAATAGTTTTGCATACGTCTACAAAAGATGGTAATGAACATTTTATTAGAATTGATGATCGTCCTGCACATGAAACTAAAAATGGTTTTAAAACATATAAAACTTTATCTGTGATGGATGCAAAATATTTTGTTGATGAAAACAACAAATATAAATTAGGTATATTAGTATATCCATTAGGTAAATCTTTAGTAAAAGATGAAAATGGTGAAACTATTGGTTTTCAATCTTCATCTGCTTCTCAGATGAAAGCATATACTCTTACTATTCCAGAAGCAAGTAATGTTAAGAGATTAAAAGAAAGATTTTATGAAGATACTAATGGAACATATAAAAGTATCTTTAATCAAAGAAAAGAATTATCTCTTAAAAAGATAGCTGGCCTCGCAAATAGATTATCATTAGCTAAACCATCTACTGGATTATGGGATAGTAAAAAATTCCATTTAAAAGCAGTTGCTATTTATATGGGGAAATTTGCTGACAAAGAAGGTAACGAATGGATGGACGGTGAGCATTTAGGTGCTGCTGAATCTTTAGCTCAAGCTATTAATGCTGAACAACCAAATAAGTATGCTGTTACTTCTGATAGTTTAATAGGTGTACATGCACAGAATAGACCTTTTGCTGGGTTTAAAACAAAAGCTAGATTTGTTCAGGCAAAAGAAATAAAATATCTAGTAAAAAATATGAAAAAAGAAATAGTAGTTTTATATAAAGATAAAATTACTGAAGACATTCAAGATAATTTTGATTTAGGAGTTAAATACGGAGAAGGTATTTATGCTGATAAAATTGTTATTGTTTGTGACAAAGACTATGATCCATTTGATAACGATAATATTATCGATGCTTTTGTTGATTTAAATGGTCTTAAAATTTCTTGGGATCTAAAAACGGATTCCAATTGGCACATATTAAAATTTAGTCATGCAGATAAATTAGCTGATGATGGAGGAAAAACATCTAATCAATTAATTCAGAGCATGATTACCGCAGATGCTGAAGGAACTATTGCATGGTTAACTGATAAATTAGTTCAACAAGAAGTGTCTAGACGTAATTCTATTGATGATTCAAAGGTGAAAAATATATCTGGAGATTCTTTTAATAATTTATCATTAGATGTTGCAACAATAGCAATGCAGATTGCTCCTAATTATGTAAAAACAAAAGATCAGTATTTATTTAGATCTTTTGCAGATAACTTTATTAAAGGCTCTGTCAATAGAGTATCTAATTGTACTGTACCTTTATCTGGTGCTTATTTAATGGTTTCTCCTGATATAGCTACATTTTATAATGATCTTAAAATCTTAGGCATTGTTGAAGAAAATGGTAAAAAATATGTTGAAGTTCTTTGTCCACATGCTGAAAGATTGGGTATTAAATATTTTGTATGTATTAAATATCCTAAAATGCATACACAGGAATTTATGTTATGCAAAGTAGTATCTATTGAAGAATACTGTAATAGAGTTGATAAATTAAATTTACCTTTAATAGAAAAAGAATTTATTAAAACTAATGCATGTCATTCTTCAGAAGGTATATTAGTAATTCCTTCTATTGAATTGCTAAAAAATCAGATGGCTGGATTAGATTTTGATAGTGATTCTGCTCAATGCTTCTATGATAAATTTGTAGTAGATACTATTAGTAAGTTGGATATGTTAGCTGTTAAAATTGAAGCTCCAACAAATACTATGTCTAAACATATGTATTCTTCTACACTCGGTATGGGTATGCTTGCTAAATATGCTATGAATGAAGATATGAAAAATGTAGGACAAGTAACTGTAATGAATGAAGTTTTCATCGAACTAGCTCGTTTGTTAAAGAATGGGGATGATAATGAAAAAGAAAACGCATTTAATGCATTTTATACTATTTTTGGTTTTAATGGTGACGGTTATGAAACTTATTGTTCAGGAAGTCGTTTAGATAAAGATTTTGAAGATTTTGATGGCGTATATGCACCTATCAATTTTTCTAAAGAAGGATTAAAATACACTACTGTTTCAATTGAATATGCTGAAAATGTTGTTTATGCTGCTTGTAGTATGAGACCATCTATAGCTAATGCTATTAAAGTTTTAGATACATTACAATCTATTGAACGTATGTATCAGGAACTAACTATTGATTCAGTAAAAAATGCATATAATTTTATTATTCCATATGAAGTTTCTCCATATGCTCAATTAAAAAGTCGTGAAGAAATTGATTTTAAAATTTTGTGGAACGATACAGAACAAAAATTTAAATATGTGATCGATTTAGATGATACAGGTTTTATTGATAAAAAGAATAATGCCAGCATTTTAATGATAAAAGATATAATTCAGCATGCAAGAATAGCTGGTTTTAATGAAATCAAAAAATCTGCTGAAAAATTATTATCTATAAAACAAGAAGTTGACCCTTTAGTAATTAATTTAATATCATCAGCTTTATCAGATCCTGTTAAAAAAGAAGTATCTGATGCGATTTATTCTCAAAGAAAAATATTTGGAGATATAAACAATCTTAAAATAAAAGAATTAAATTCAATTAAAGATGATGATTCTTCTTCAAAACAATTTATTAATGACAAATACAATGAATTGTTTAAAGTATTGGCTAATAATATTCGTATTATCTTTAAAGAAGCAGGTATTGTTGATAATGACGATAAAATGTCATGTTTATTTGCTGCTGTTGCTAAAGAGAATATAGAAAATGGCGAAATAAACTTTGATGCTAGTGCTACTAACTATATTGCAAAACTTTTACCAGAAGAATATATTTTATTCATTTTAGATCATTATACAGAAACATTTATGACTAAAGATAAAGTATTGTCTTATGAAAATTGTAAAGATGGAGATAAAATAATATTTACTAATGGAATTGGTGTTAACAAAGAAGGAGGTAAAGTTATTACAGATGCATCTTTAAATGGTGAATTTATTTTTAGAAAAGAATTAATCATTAAAAGATGTTATAAAAATAAAGTTATTCATAGCTTCTCTAATAAAAATCTAAATTATTATGGAGATATTAAAAATAGCTTTAAAACAAAATATTCATATGACAAAGTAATTGGTGAAAAAGTATGGATAGAAAAGCCTATTAAAGACTTTATTCAAATTCCAGAAGTAGATCTTAGTCAAAGATTATTTATTACTAATGATTATAAAAGTGATTCTGAAAATGTTCTTCAGTCAGATATTGATGAATTATGTGTTTCTGCTGAAGTTATGTTATCAGCTTCTGGTAAAACTGGTAATGGTACAATTAATTCCATTATCGATAAAACAGGTAGAGCTACTAGAATAGGCCGTATTAAAGTTTCTAATAGTAAATTAGAACGTAAACTTTATCATAATTTCAGAGGAACTATTTCTCTTACAGTGTCTGGCTCAGTCAAAAACGGAGGTAAAAGAAATGCTCATATTTGTGTAGGTATTTTGTCCAACGTTAAAGAAGCAAGCCAAGAAGAAATAAAATTTGTTCAAGAAAACAATATTCAGATAGATAGTAATGTTACAGAAAGTAAGGTAGAGGTTAAATCTAAACTATTGCAGTCTATGGAAAATAAACTAAATAATCAGAATATTGTCAACGAGAAGAATAAAAATGTGAAAAAAGAAACAATAAGCTATCCATCAACTTTAATGAAAAAAATGATGGATAGCTTATTAGAAAAAGAAAAGCCACAAGCAAAAGAAAGTACTTTATTAAAAGATCTTAAATCTGCTTGTGGTTCTCTTTTTAATGATTAAGTTCTAACACAACTTAAACAATTGAGCGGCTCTTTATGAGTCGCTCTTTAATTCTAACACTTTTTAATTCTAACGCTTTTTGGTTAAAAAATCAAGATTAAAGAAAGAGGTAATTTACTATGTTAAATATTAATACAATTTTAAATAATAAAGTTATGGAAGTTTTAGGTGGAAATAAAGAGTTAACTAATAAAGTCATGAATACAGTATTTAATACTATGTATGAACAGGCAAAAATTGCAAAACAAGCAATTCAAGTAAAAGATTATAAATTAACTATATATCCTGTAAATAATAATAAGGTTGCTAATATAAATAAAAATAAAGTTAAAAATACTACTAAAAATTCTATTCGCAGAATAGCTATTATTGGCCCTAACGACAAAGCATTAAAAGAATGCGTATCATTACAAGAACGTATGTATAATTACGTAAAAAATGTTATTAAACATTATGGCCAAGCACAATTTGTTACTTGTCCTGATATTAATTACATGGATTTAGAATGTATCATTGCAGCTGCTTGTGATAGAGTCAATAAAGAGAATAATAAAATGGTTGCTAAAATGATAAATTATATTGGTATAAAAGATGATAAAAGACATCATAGTGCATCAGTTCTTACTTTAAAAGCACATAAACCAATATATAATGCTATTAATTGTGCTGATGAAGTTATATTATTAGCTAATAAAAACAATATGAAAGAAGATCATTTAGCTGTAAAAATGGCTCAGGTTATAGAAGTTAATATTAAGAAAAAAGGAATAAAAAAATTATTTCAACATATTAACATTGGAAAAGATGAAAAACAGTCTAATGATACAAATGAAGTAAAAAAATGTGAAGATAATATTGTTGTATCTTTTATAACTGAAGAAGAATTAGATAATATCGATACTATTTTTAGAGAAAAATCAATACAAGATGTTGAAAAAGGTCAATATAAAAACATATTAAAAACATATAAAGGAAACTCTAAAAAAGATTTAAAATATCTAATTATTTCTTATCTATTTGTTTGTGGCGGTAAGAAAGGAAAATACAGTGGTGCAACATTAGGTTCTTTTAAAAGATTGATTAATACCGCTAATAAAAAAGGTATTGAAGAAGCTGTTAATGAATTATGTACATTAGGTGAAATCAATATAGAAGATATCCCTGCGGGACAGAATTAATTGACCTGCGGTACGTCATTCGCACGCTTAGTCTATATAGTTCCATACGTGGACTATAATAGAAGTAATATATGTAAAAAGGAGATACTGATATAGTTATTATATTAGATATCTCCTTTTTATTTATTTTATCAGTTAATTCTATTTTTCTATTCTTCTATTGTAATTCACTTTTTAGAATTTTTATATCTTTATATTAAGGAGGCATTTATATGATTATTGTAAAAACTATTATTGTTAATCTATTAAAAAAAGAATGGTTATCATTATTTAATTCTAAATATGATACTTTTAATCAGTATAAGGAGATAATAAATAAATGTCTTCTTGATATTGATGAAGATAACTTTATTGAGGAAATTAGAATATATTCTTCTATTATAAAGATATTAGTATCTAATTATGATAGAACACATTTATTCTTTATTTCCTGCGGTGTTGATAATCAGAATATAGATATTGTAGAAATTTATTGATAGTTTTATGTTATAATCTTATTGTAGTCTTATTTTTCTATTAAAGGAGGAATAATGTTATGGATAATTTAGCTTATATTAACGATAGAAATATTAAAATAAAAACTGAATTAATTGACGGCAAAATCTTTATGATGTCTCCACGTCCTAGAGTTGAGCATGCTACTGTTTGTACAAATATTGCTAGTGAATTTAGGTCATATTTAAAAGGTAAAACATGCCGTGCATTTTGTGATGGTGTTGATGTATTTTTAGATGAAAATAATAGATTTATACCTGATACAATGATTGTATGCAATCCAGATATAATAAAACATGATGGTATACATGGAGCACCTGATTTAGTAGTTGAAGTTTTATCTAAAACTACAGCAAAAAATGATAGAAGTAAGAAGAAATATACTTATGCTAAATATGGTGTAAAAGAATATTGGATTGTAGATGTATGGAGTAAATCGGTTGAGGTTTATTATAATCAAGATAATTGGTTTGTACTAGATAATATATATTATTATTTAACAGATGAAGAAATAGCTGAAAATAATAATATGCCAGATAATGATATAGATAAGATAAAAGAATATATAGATTCTATAAAAGTATCTATTTGTGATAACTTAATAGTAAAATTAAAAGATATATTTGAATATGTTTAAAGATAGTTGTAATAAAATTATTTATTACAACTATCTAAAAAATGTTTATTTTAATAGTATATATTGAATATGTGTTTATTATTTACATGAAATACTAATATTAATACTTAAATTGATTATAAAAATTATTGTAAGTATTATACTAAACCATATGTATAATGGAGTTTTAAATATTTGATAATTAAAGTACTTTATTTTATGACAAATTTTATATAATATACGAAAAATAAAATATGAGAGAAAAATATATATACTTATTTTTAAAAATAATGTCATAAAATCAGATGATATTCTTGATAATAATATTATTATTGTTATTAGAGTAGTTGTTAGTAACCACCATGGAATATGATAAATTTCTCCATCTAAAATACCTTTGAAATACGAAGTTTTAGATAATATAAGAAGAATGATTCCTGTTATTATTATAAATGTAATATCTAAATACATAATTTATATCTCCTTATCAATTGGATTACATTAAGAAAATATGGTTATTATATAAATTGCACCCTAAGTTGTTTTTCTATTCAACTTAGGGTGCAATTTATATTGTGAAATTAAATCTTATATGTTTAATAATTATTTATTGTCGTCTTTCCACCAATAAATACCATCTTGTTTTGGTAAGATACTAGCTTTAAATACAGGATCTTTAATACCTTGTTTTTTCTGTTGAGTATAATCATCTAAAGCAATAAAAGCATATTTGCCTAAGAGTAAAATAGCAATGATATTTGTGATTGCCATTAAAGCCATGAATAAGTCTGCTAAATTCCAAACTAAGCTCAATTCAGCAACAGAGCCGAAGAATACCATAATTACAACAAGAATACGGAAAATATTTAAATATAATGGGTTATCAGACAAGTGTTTTATATTGATTTCTCCATAATAGTAGTTACCTACGATAGAAGTAAATGCAAATAATAAAACGATAATAGCTATACCAGTTGTAGCGATATCACCAAAATATAAGCTTAAATCGTATTGAATGAGCTGAATACCAGTTAAACCTGTTGCTTGATAATCACTGCTGAATAATACGATGAAAGCAGAAGCAGTACAGATAAATAATGTATCTACGAATACACCAAAAGCTTGGATAAGACCTTGTTTTACAGGGTGACTTACTTCAGCAGTAGCTGCGGCATTTGGAACAGAACCCATACCAGCTTCATTGGAGAATAATCCACGTTTAATACCTGTCATGATAGCAGCACCAAAGCTACCACCAGCAACAGATTCAATACCCCAAGCATCTTTGAAGATGACAGATAAAACAGTTGGTAATTCTGAAATATTATATATAGTGATAGCAAAAGCGATAAGTAAATAAATACCAGCCATGATAGGCACCATGTATTCAGTAACTTTAGCAATGCGATGTAAACCACCAAATACTACAATTCCAGAGAATACAGCAATAACAATACCAATCATAGTAGCATCAAAATTGAATGCAGTTTGTAAAGATAAGGAAATTGTATTGGATTGTACAGAATTGAAGATAAGTCCATAAGTAACACTGATTAAGATAGCAAAGAATACAGCTGTTTTAGGGCTATGAAGTGCATTATTAATGTAATAAGCAGGGCCACCAAGATAGCCATTGCTATCAGTACGAGGTACTTTGTAAATTTGTGCTAAAGTACTTTCCACAAAACCAGTTGCAGAACCTAAGATAGCAATAATCCACATCCAGAAGATAGCACCTGGACCACCGAGAACTACTGCAATAGCGATACCAGCAATATTACCAACACCTACACGAGAAGCTGTACTTACACAGAATGCTTGGAAAGAAGAAATTTGTTGTCCTTCCATTTTATTGCCTGCATCACCAGCAATAAGACGTATCATTTCTTTGATAAATCTTATTTGTACAAATTTTGTACGAATAGTAAAAATAATACCAGCACCAATAAGTAAAATAATTAAAACATAACTCCATAAAATATCATTGATTTGACCGACTAATGAATTCAATAACTCCATTTAAACACCTTCTTTATAAATTAATATGTATATAATAACATATTTACAATATTTTGGGTAGAAATATATTTTATTAGTAATAATAGATTTATGTTACACAACACTTGTGATAAAATAAAGACAAAATGTATTGAATAGAGGTGTTTGTGTAATGGAAAATTACATGAAAAAGCATTTCTCAAAATATATGATATCAATAAAAATGTTAATCTGAATAATTATAATGATGATTATGATAAAAAATAGGTAGATTAAGATATTAATAATGATAAATAATAGTTAAAAAATAAGGTATTATGCTATTTATTTTGGAAATAATGAGTTAAATAAGTAAATATTATGGCTTATTATCTAGTTGATGGAAAATAAAGATATAGTTTATTAATGATTTGTAAACATAGTGAAAAATAAAACTAAATCATAAATTTTTATATTAGAAGATAATTGATGGAATGCTTAAATTATCTTCTTTTTTATATTGTTATTTTAATGAAGAAAAAGAAGCTTTTATATTTGGTATAGATTTATTTTCTTTATAATAATCATATGTTAAAATTATTTTACTTAATATATTAGCTTTAATTTTATTTTTGAAGATATTTTATTATTTTTAGAAAGAGAGGTCATAATGAAATTAGAAAAATCTGATGTAAATACTGTAGTTGAAAATCATATAGATTTTACTCATTTGCATGTGCATACAGAATATAGCTTATTAGATGGTGCTAGTAGAGTAAAAAAATTAATTACACACGCAAAAGAATTGGGCATGAAATCTATAGCGATCACTGACCACGGTACTATGTATGGAACGATTGCTTTTTATAAAGAAGCTTTGAAACAAGGAATAAAGCCTATTATTGGTTGTGAAGTTTATGTAGCACCAAAATCTCGTTTTGATAATTTTGAAGTGGAAGGCACTCGTTATTATCATCTAATTTTGTTAGCAGAAAATAATAAGGGATATCAAAATCTCATTAAATTAGTTTCTCTAGCAAATATTGAAGGTATGTATTATAAACCTCGTGTAGATAAAGATTTATTGCGTCAGTATCACGAAGGTATTATTTGTTTGAGCAGTTGTATAGCGGGCGAAATTCCTCAAGCAATTATTCGTGATAATATGGAACGTGCGGAAAAATTAGTGCAGGAATATGTAGATATTTTTGGCAAAGATAATTTCTTTTTAGAAATTCAAAATCATCAAATTCCTGAAGAAGCTAAGGCAAACAAAGGATTAATCAGTTTAGCGCAAAAATATGATTTAAAATTAGTGGCTACAAATGATATACATTATATAAAAAAAGAAGATAACGATTTTCATGATGTGCTTTTGTGTATACAAACAGGCAGAACTTTAGATGATAAAGATAGAATGAAATTTTATAATGATGACTTCTATTTAAAATCTGGTGCTGAAATGCTTGCTTTATTTAAAGATACACCAGAAGCTATTACAAATACTTTGGAAATTGCAAATCGTTGTAATGTAAGTTTTGAATTTGGTCATTTACACTTACCAAACTTTCCTTTGCCAGAAGGTATGACTGATGAACAGTATTTGCATAAATTGTGTAAGGAAAAAATTCATAATAGATATGCTGAAGTTACAGAGAAAATACAACAAAGGTTAGATTATGAATTATCTATTATTAATCGCATGGGCTATGATAGTTATTTTTTGATTGTATGGGATTTTATAAATTTTGCTCGCAGTCAAAATATAGCGGTAGGGCCTGGTCGTGGTTCGGCAGCTGGTAGTATTGTAGCGTATATTTTAGGAATTACAGATATTGACCCATTGAAATATAGTTTACTCTTTGAGCGTTTTTTAAATCCTGAACGTGTAACTATGCCGGATATAGATATTGACTTTTGTTATATTCGTAGAGATGAAGTTATTGAATATGTAAAAAGAAGATATGGCGATGACCATGTAGCACAGATAATTACTTTTGGTACGATGGCGGCAAAAGGTGCAGTGCGAGATGTAGGTCGCGTCATGAATATGCCTTATAACGAAGTGGATAAGATAGCAAAGTTAATTCCGCAAGAATTGGGCATGACTTTGGATAAAGCATTAAAAGATTCATCAGAATTATTGACTTTATATCAAGAAAATCTTGAAGTTCGTAAATTAATTGATTTTGCCAAAGATGTAGAAGGTATGCCACGTCATTCTTCAACTCATGCTGCTGGTGTAGTTATTTCTAAAGATCCTGTTACAGATTATGTTCCTATTCAGATATCTGAAGGTACATTTGTAACTCAATATGATAAAGATTGTGTTGAAGAATTAGGTCTATTGAAAATGGACTTTTTGGGATTACGTACGCTTACAGTTATCGCTGATGCTTTGACAAATATAAAAAATAATCGCGGTATAGAGATAAATTTAGATGAAATTCTACTTGAAGATGAAAAGACTTCGCAAATGCTTTGTCGAGGAGAAACAGGAGCAGTATTTCAGTTAGAGTCTGCCGGCATGACTACTTTGGTAAAAGATTTGCAACCAACGGGATTTGCCGATTTAATTCCTGTTATGGCATTGTATCGACCAGGTCCTTTGGGCAGTGGCATGGTAACGGATTTTATCAATGGTAGACATGGCAGAAAAAAAGTAACATATATTCATCCAGATTTGGAGCCAATTTTAAAAGAAACTTTTGGCGTGATTTTGTATCAAGAACAGGTTATGCAGATAGTTCAAGTATTAGCTGGTTTCACTTTGGGGCAAGCTGATATTTTGCGTCGTGCAATGGGTAAGAAAAAGCATGATGTCTTGATGTCACAAAAAGAAAATTTCTTAAAAGGTGCTAAAGATAATGGCGTAGATGATAAACTTGCAGAAACTATTTTTGATTTATTATTACATTTTGCCGATTATGGTTTTAATAAATCTCACAGTGCTGCTTATGCACTTGTGTCATGGCGAACAGCATATTTAAAAGCTCATTATCCGCAGGAATTTATGGCGGCTATTTTGACTAGCTTGATGACAAGTAATAAAATTGGCGAATATATTGAACAATGTAAACATATGGGAATTGATATTTTGCCACCAGATATAAATGCTAGTCGTGATACATTTACTGTAGATAAAAATAGTATTCGTTTTGGTTTAGCTGCTGTAAAAAATGTAGGTGAAAATGCCTTAAAAACGATTGTAGATATCCGCGAGAAAGATGGTTTATTTAAATCTTTAGAAGATTTTTGTTCACGAGTTAGCAGTAGATGTATCAATAAAAGAGCTTTAGAAAATCTTATAAAATGTGGTGCATTTGATTCTTTAGGTTATAATCGCGCTCAATATATGGCTGTTTTAGATCAAGCTATGGATTTAGGCTCTAGACGTCAGAAAGATTTAGCTAGTGGACAGATGGATTTATTTGGTGATTTTATGGAGGAAGAAGAGAGCATTGATAAATTGGAAATGCCAAAAATGCAGGAATTTCCTAAAATAGAATTATTAAATATGGAAAAAGAAATCACAGGCTTTTATATCACAGGGCATCCACTAGAAGAATATAGAGAAAAAATACAGTATTTGACTACGATTGAAAGTTTAGAAAAGCAAAAGGATGGAAAATATATCTCTGTAGCAGGAATTATTCGCAAAGCAAAAAGAGTAACTACAAAAAAAGGCGATATGATGTGCTTTTTAGAAATCGAGGACTTTTTAGGTGTAGTAGAAGTCATTGTATTTCCAAAGGCATTTTATGATAATATTAATTATTTAGTGCCAGATATTCCTGTTGTAGTTAGAGGAAAATTAGATAAAAGTGATGATAATAATAAAATCATTGCTGATAAAGTGATAGGTTTAGAAGATTATACACCAGAATTTTGTATTATCGTAAAATCAGAGCAAGAAGATAATGCTTTCTTTAGCAAAATAACAGAAACATTGCAAGAAAATGCTGGTCCTTGCCCTGTTTATATGTATTTTATGAGCAGTAAAAAAATGATTAAAGGCAATCGAGAATTTTGGATTGATGGCAGTGAAACTGTAGTCAATAATCTAAAAAATCTTTTGGGCAAAAACTCAATTAAACAAAGATAATTTTCAATTAAAAATCCCCCAAAATACTCATCTATTTTGGGGGATAAATTTATATTAAGGGTTATAAAAGAAATCTTCGATTGCTAAGCGGATAGCTGAATAATTAAATCCTTTACGATAAAGATAGCCTTGACATTTTAATTTGTCAGCTTTGCTAGGAGTATAATGGCTATTTAATAATCGCAAACAAACAGTATATTCATAATCTATTTCATCAATATCTGTTTCTTCTTGAGCATTTTGAATATCACTTTGAGAAAATCCTTTTTCCATTAACTTATATTTAATAGCTTTTATACTGCGATGTTTTTCATTGATATATGCTTGATATTGACGTTGGCATAAATCTGTATCGTCTAAATAATGTCGAGCAGTTAGGCGATTAATGGCTTCTTGAATTTCTTCTGGTGCGTATTCTTTGCGTTTTAATTTTGTAATTAATTGCTGGGTACTATAAGGTCTTGTAGCTAATAAATCAACAGCATAAATAAGTGCTGTTTTTGTATTATTTTGCTGTTTCATTATCAGATGTTACTTTAGATTTTTTAGTTGGTTCTTCAACTTTTTCTTCAGTTTGTTCTTCTTGAACAAATAATTTTTCACGAATTTTATTTTCAATTTCTAATGCTGTGTCAGCATGTTCTTTTAAATATGCTTTTACGTTTTCTTTACCTTGACCTAAGCGAGTGCCTTGATAAGAATACCATGTACCACTCTTATCTAAGATTTCAAAAGCTGTACCCATATCAATTAAGCTACCTTCACGAGAAATACCTTCACCATACATAATATCAAATTCAGCTTGTTTAAATGGAGGAGCTACTTTATTTTTTACAACTTTAATTCTTGTTCTGCTACCTACAGGGTCATTGCCTTGTTTAATTGTATCGATTTTACGTACATCTAAACGAATGGAAGCATAGAATTTTAAAGCTCTACCACCAGTTGTAGTTTCTGGATTACCGAACATAACGCCAACTTTTTCACGAATTTGGTTAATGAAAATTGCTGTTGTACGAGATTTGCTGATGATACCTGTTAATTTTCTCATAGCTTGAGACATTAAACGAGCTTGTAGACCAACATGAGAATCACCCATATCACCTTCGATTTCCGCTTTTGGAACAAGTGCTGCTACTGAGTCAACAACTACTACATCAATAGCGCCACTGCGAACGAGTGCATCAGCGATTTCTAAGGCTTGCTCACCGTTATCTGGCTGGGAAATCAATAAATTGTCGATATCTACGCCTAATTTTTTGGCATAAACTGGGTCAAGAGCATGTTCAGCATCGATAAATGCAGCCACACCACCTGTTTTTTGTGCTTCAGCAACAATATGAAGTGCTACAGTTGTTTTACCAGAAGATTCAGGACCGAAGATTTCTACTATACGTCCGCGAGGAACACCACCAACACCAAGAGCTGCATCAAGTGGTAAACAGCCAGTATGAATTACTTCGATATTCATATTAGCAGAAACATCACCTAATTTCATGATGGAGCCTTTACCAAAATCACGTTCAATTTGTTTTAAAGCACTTTCTAGTGCTTGTACTTTATCCATTTTATCCATGGGAATAAATCACCTGCTTTTTAAATCTTATCTAGAAATATATATAAATTATACTCTATCTATTCCTAAATAATCAAGCAAAATGTTCAGGTTTCCGAACAAAATAAACGGGATTATTTTTAAGAAAATTAGCTTTAATTTAGAATATATTGTATAATATCAAATATAATTATTTATTGGAGGGATATTTTTTATTAAATGGACAGTTTTGATGACCAGTATATTTTATTAGAGGAATTATACGAGGATAGTTTTTATCCAGACTTTTTGATTGATAAAATCAAATATTTATTAGAAGATTTTATTAATTTTGTGGAACAAAAACCAAAAAATATGGCAGATGTTGGTGATAAAATTTATGATTTAATTCAAAATGCCAATAGTTTGCAATATGAATTTCTCGATAATGACAGCGAATATGATAATATAGCTAGAGAATGTCTTATTCGCAATTTAGAATATATTATTCAATGGTTTCATTTACCAATCAATTTAGAAGAAGCATTAGCGGAACGTGAATGGGATTAAGCCTATTTAATAATAAATGTTATTAATTTAAAAGCATAAAATTTTATGTTATACTTATAGTAGTTTATTTATTTGGAGGATTGTTTAATGTTATTAAATAAAAAGTCTGTAGAACTTTTAGCTCCAGCTGGCAATTGGGAAACATTAGTAGCTGCCATTGATGCTGGGGCTGATGCTATTTATTTGGGTGGAAAACATTTTAATATGCGTATGCTCAAATCAGACGCTAATTTTGATAATGAAATGTTAAAAAAAGCTGTAGAATATGCTCATGCTCATGGAGTAATGCTTTATATTACTATTAATAATTTAATCAGTGATGAAGAAATTCCAGAGCTTGAAGAATATTTGACTTATTTAAATGAAATACAGCCAGATGCTATTTTAATTCAAGATTTAGCTGTAGCTCAAATTGTGAAAAAACTTGGATTGAATATAACTATGCATGCATCTATCATGATGAATTCTCATAATAATGCTGCTATAAAAAAATTAAAAGAATATGGCATTCGTCGTGTCGTTGTTAGCCGTGAAATGTCTTTAAAAGAACTCAGTGAATTAAAAGCTGTAGACAGTGATTTTGAACTTGAATATTTTGTTCATGGTGATATGTGTATTTCTGAAAGTGGACAATGCATTCATTCTGGCGTTTTATTTGCTAATAGTAGTAATCGTGGTCGTTGCATGAAAGCTTGTCGTTGGCCATATAAAATCATTGATGAACAAACAGGTCAAGAACAAGAAACTACAACAGATGGCGATTATCGTTTAGCATTGAAAGATATGTGTATGTATAGAAATATTCCAGATTTAATTCAAGCTGGTGTATATTCTTTTAAAATTGAAGGTCGTATGCGCAGTGCTGATTTCGTGGCAAATATTGTAAGCATTTATCGCCGTGCTATTGATAGTTATGTAGCTGATCCTGCTGGTTATCATGTAAATGAAGAAGATTGGAAAAATCTTTTTGAAAATCGTGTACGTGATTATTCCACTTGTTTTGCTATGGATAAACCTGATAGTAGAGCTATTGGCTATACTGGAAAACGCGAACCAAGATTTTTCAGTTATGCAGCAAAAGAAGCAGATTTAGATTGTGAATGGCTCAATGATTTAGAAGCTATTAAAACTGCTGATAATAAACCAAAACTTGCTATTAAAGCTGCAACTTTAGCACATGCTCGTGAAGCTTTAGCTAATGGTGCTAATATTCTTTATGTAGCAGGCGAAGTTTATCGTCCACATACTCCATGGACTTTAGGAGATATAAAAACTATTTTACAGGAAGCTCATAATGTTGGGGCAAAAGTAATAGTTAATACTCCTAGAACAACTTTAAAAGATCAATGTAGTGAATTAGAACAATTATGTCATGATTTAAATGAAATAAAACCAGATGGTATCATGGTAGGAAATTTAGGTGCAGCTACTATTGTACGTGAACTTACAGATTTACCTATTTATGCTGACCATAGTTTCAATGTATTTAATCATGTAGCTACAGAATTTTTACAAGAAAATGGCATTGTAAATGCAACAGCTTCTTATGAATTGCCTTATGCTCAAGTGAAAACTTTAGTTGAAAGTAGTAAATTACCAATGACAATCACTGTTCATGGTAATGTAGAAGCTATGATTTCTGATACAAATATTCCTGCATTGAATTTAAAATATGACCCACTTACTAATCCAGAATTCAATGATAAACATTTTGCTTTATTGGATACAGTTGGCGGAAAACATTCTATGCGTGTAGACCAATTCGGTAGAATTCATATTTTATTTACTAATGATTTATGTCTTCTTCCTTATATTGATAAATTAATGGGAGCAGATACTCTTCGTATCGAAGCTCAAGATTATACACCAGAAGTTACTGGTATGTTGACTAAAATTTATCGTGACGCTATTGATAATGGCAAAAATAACGATATGATCGAAAAAATCAAAGAAGTAAGTCCTCGTCCAGTTGGTATTGGTGTTTATCGTCATAAAAAATCTTATTAATTATTCATAGTCATTTTAGAATTGTCATTTTTATTTTAGGCTTTATGGCTTATTATATTAATGACAATTCTTTCTAATGTTTATTATCAATATTATTTATACATAACATTAGAAAATATAAAAATAATGAAAGGAAGTATATTATGTCTCAGTATTTAGGTCCTGAAAAATGTCTTGAAAAGAAAAAGAAATATATCATGCCTTGTTTAGGTCATTTCTTTGCTAATCCTCCTCAATTTGTAAAAGGTGAAATGCAATATCTTTATGACCATGAAGGCAAAAAATATTTAGATTGTTTTGCTGGTGTATCTGTTATAAACTGCGGTCATTGCAATCCTGAAATTACACAAAAAGTAGCAAAACAAGTGCAGACTCTACAACATGTTTGCAATATCTATTTGACAGAAGATATTTATAATTTAGCTGAAAAATTAGCTCAAGTAACACCAGGTAGATTACAAAAATCTTTCTTTTGTTCTACAGGAACAGAAGCAAATGAAGGTGCTTTACTTTTAGCAAATATTTATAATGGAAAAAGTGAATTATTAGCTCTTCGCAATGGTTTACATGGTAGAACAAAACTCACTATGAATTTGACTGGTATCGGCATGTGGAGAACTGACCCAAATCCTGTAGGCGGTATTCATTTTGCACCAAACCCTTATTGTTACCGTTGCCCAATGGGTAAAAAATTCCCAGAATGTGATTATGCTTGTGCAAATGCTGTAGAAGATATTATCAGCTATGCAACTTCTGGAAATGTTTCTGCTATGATTTGTGAAACTATCCAAGGTAATGCAGGTATCGTAGCACCTCCAAAAGGATATTTTAAACGTTTAAAAGAAATCTTAGAAAAACACAATATTTTATTAATCATTGACGAAGTGCAGACAGGTTTTGCACGTACTGGAAAAATGTTTGCTATTGAAAATTATGATGTTGAACCAGATATCATGACAATGGCTAAAGCTTTAGGCAATGGTGCTCCTATTAGCTGTTTTATTTCTCGCAGTGAAATCGCAGATAAATACACTCGTCCTGGTGCTTCTACATTAGGTGGAAATCCTGTTTCTTCTACAGCTGGTATTGCTGTACTTGATTATATCGAAGAACATAATCTTGTCGAAAAAGCTCGTGTTCGCGGAAAACAATTAAAAGATGGATTGATTGCTCTTCAAGAAAAATATCCATTTATTGGTGATGTTCGTGGTTTAGGATTAATGGTAGGTGCAGAACTTATCAATCCAGATAAATCTCCAGCTCCAGATAAATTAGAATTTGTTGTAGAAACAATGAAAGATAGAGGCTTCCTCATCGGTAAAAATGGTATAGCTAGAAATGTTCTTGCTTTCCAACCACCACTTGTTATCAGTGAAGAAAATATCAATGATTTATTGAATAATCTTGATGATGTTATGTCTCAGGTAAAATAAAGATACAAATAAAAAATAAGTCCCTAGTAATTTATGTTACTAGGGACTATTTTTATAAGTTTTTTAATTAAAATACCCATTCATCGCCGAAGCGTTTTAATAAATTATCTGCTTCTGCAGGGCCGTCAGAGCCTTGTTCATATGTGAATACAGGAAGTTTATCCCAACGATATAAATCCTTTAAGTGTTCAACAAAGTCCCAACTTGTTTCTATCTGATCCCATTGGGAGAACCAAGAACGTTCACCTTTGATACAAGCTGTAATTAAGCGTTCATATGCTTCAGGAGTGTTTATTCTGCTAGAAATGGAACTACTCTGGCTAAAGTCCATTTTTGCTTGTGTAATTTCATCTGTATCTCCTGGAGTTTTCACATTAAATTGAAGATGTACACCTTCATTTGGTTGGATTTTTATAATTAAGATATTGCGTGGAGCAGAAATAAATGTTTGACGGAAAACGATTGCTATTTGCATTTCACGACAGCGAAGTTTTTTACCTGTGCGAATATAAAATGGAGTATTCCACCAACGTTCATTATCAATAAATAAACGAAGTGCAGCATAAGTTTCTGTTGTAGAATCTGTAGGAACGGATTTTTCTTGACGATAGCCTTTATATTGACCTAAAACTAAACTATCGCGAACATCTTCTACAGGACGAAGTGCACGAAGTACACGTAATTGAGCATCATGCATAGCTGTGGTAGAGAATTGTTCTGGCCATTCCATAGCTACTATGGATAAGATTTGGAATAAGTGGTTTTGAACCATATCTTTTAAAGCTCCGCTAGTGTCATAATAGCCACCACGTGTGCCAATACCTAAATCTTCAAAAGCGGAAATCTGTACAGATTCGATATATTGTGAATTCCAAAGGTTAGCAAATATAGGGTTAGTGAAACGAATAGTTTGGATATTGCGTACCATTTCTTTACCGAGATAATGGTCAATGCGATAAATATTTTCTGCTGGGAAGAAAGTTTCTAATTGTTTGTTAAGCTCTTTAGCTGATTCTAAGTCTTCACCAAAAGGTTTTTCTAAAATAACTTTACCTAAAGAAGCTTCTTTTACTGCTTTTAATCCACTTGCAATTACGCCGAAAAATTTTGGAGCTACTGCAAGATAAAATACATGGTCATCAATATTTTCAGCAGTATAATATTCGGATAAACGAGCATATTCGTTTAAATCGGAGATATCCATTTTAAAATAAGAGATACGTTTAGCAAAAACTTCAAAAGTTTTTTTTTCATATGGTAAACGAGCGAATTTTTTTACCCAATCACGAACTAATTCGCAATATTGTTCTGTAGTATAATCGCGTCTACCAATGATGATAATTCTGGATTGAGCTTCTTCGGCATTTGCTGCAGTCATATTGTATTGTGCAGGCATAAGTTTTCTAAAAGTCAAATCACCAGTACCACCAAAAATTGTAAAAGCTTTATTTAAAGACATGTTAACTCTCTCTTTCATAAATAATTCATAAATAAAAATAAATATATATTATAAAATTATACCTATAGCATGAGGTACTTTATCTGTATTGATTAATTTAACAATTTTGCCATTTGTTTTATCTAATTGGAAGCTACTCATATCATCAGTATCTTTATTTACGACTAAAAGATATTGTTCATCTTCACTTAAGATAAAATCTCTAGGGTGCATACCACCACTGTTTATTTGTTGAATGATTTCAGGTTCGTTTTCAAGGCTGATAACAGTGAGTAAATCTGCTCCACGAGTGGAGATATATATGAAACGATTATCTTTTGTGATACGAATAGCAGCACTAGAAGTGTTATCAAGTTTATCTTTAGGTAGTAGATTTAATTTTGTATTCAAAGTAAATTCTAGATTATCTACGCTAAAATCAAAAAATTCACTGCTTAATTCACTTACTAAATAAAAATGAGAATAATCATGATTAAATACACCATGACGAGGGCCTGTTTTTGCAGGGAATGTTAAAGTTTTTACTAAATCATAATCATTATTTATATCAAAAATACGTACTTGGTCAAGTAGTAAACAAGGAACTATAAGATAGTTTTTATATAATACTACTTGATGGCAACCAGCTTTGTTTTGAATAGATATTTGTTTGATTAATTTTAATTTGTTGTTGACTATTTGATAAACCATAACTACACCATCATGGTAATTTGCAGTATAAATGAAATCATCATGATGTTTTACAAAACATGGAGAACTGTTTTCCAAAAGTATTTCATCTAATATAGTTTTGGTAGTAATATCAACTAGAGCAATACCACTTTTATTGTTTTTGCTAGTAGTGATGATAAGAATATTTTCATATCTGTCAACACATTTTGCATCGTCAATACTCAAAAAGGATTGGATATCAGAAATTTTGCCAGAATTTTCTTCATAAGAGAATTGATATATTCCTTTTGTTGATGCAGTATTGTAAGTACCAATATAACCAGTTAGCATAAAATAAACACTTCCTTAATTTTATATTTAAATACTTAGAATAAATTGTATTTAATTGGCACAAGCCATTAATATACTGATTATATAGTATAAATTATAAATAAACAAGTAAGAGTCATATCTTTGGTATAAAAATTTTTTATATAAACGATATGTTAAATTTTATTAAATCAAAAAAATATATAAGAAAAATTAATAATAGATGTACTTGCATTTGAAAAAAAAATAAACTATACTAAATTTAAATCAGTGATATATATTTATATTTTAAGTATATATTTATTGATATAAAAAAATAAGGAGTGTTTTTTTATGGAACAGATTAAACGTTACAAAGCAGTAATCACAGGCAATGTACAAGGCGTAGGTCTTCGTGTTTTTGTTGTGGACAATGCAAGCAAACTTGGTATTACTGGCTGGGTAAGAAATATGGCAGATGGAACTGTAGAAATGGAAGCACAAGGCAATCCAGATAAATTAGATCAGTTATTTGCTACTATAAAAAAAGGTAACTTTATTATTAAAGTTGATAATATTGATTGCACAGAAATTGACTGTGTTGAAGAAACATCATTTATCATTAAATACTAATGATAAATGATATGAAAATTAAAGATGCGTTATATAAGGAATTATGAGAGAGCAATGTCGATAAACTTTAGGATGGAGATTATCGACATTTTTTTATTTTCCAAGAATAGATTTATACATAAAAGTTTTAGTGAATTTGATGATATATTGATAGATAAAAATGAGCTTTTAAAACTAAAATGATGCATAAAATTTATAATAAATCATGAGAACTGTCAGTATTGACGTATTAATAGGATTTTCGTTATAATTGATATGTAAAATATAGATGTTAGAACTTGCTTAAGGATAGTGATTTTTATGAAAATAAATAAAGTATTAGTTATACATGGACCAAATTTAAATTTACTTGGCACTCGTGAGCCAGAAATTTATGGTAGTATGACTATGCAAGATATTAATGAAGATTTAGCAAAACAAGCTAAGAAACATAATATCGAAATAGATTTTTTTCAAAGTAATCATGAAGGAGCTATTATTGATACTTTACATAATGCTCGTGGTCAATATGGCTATATTATTTTAAATGCTGGTGCATTTACACATTATAGTATTGCTATACGTGATGCTTTAGCTGCTATTGATATACCTGTAATAGAAGTACATCTATCTAATATCCACAAAAGAGAAGATTTTAGACATCATTCTGTAATTGCACCTGTAGTTGAAGGGCAAATTTGTGGTTTTGGCTTAGAAAGTTATAAATCTGCGTTATTTATTGCTATTAGTAGACTACAAAAAGAGGATTAAATTATGTATCAGAATAATCGTATAGAAAAACTTAGAAAAGTATTGCAGGCAAATTATTGTGATGCAATGCTTATAAGTAAAGAAGAAAATTTACATTATTTTAGTGGTTTTACAGGTGACGATACATTTTTAATAATTACTTTAAATGATTGTTTTTTGATTACTGATTCACGTTATACAAAACAAGCTAGTGAACAGACTTCATTTACTATTATTGAACAAAAAACTGGTTTACTTAGCAAAACTGTAGAGCTTATAAAGAAATTAAATATTAATAGTTTAGCATTTGAAGGCAATGCTTTGATTTTTAATCAATATAATTATTTAGCTAAAAATTTAGTTGACATTGAAGTTGATTTTTCTACATCTTTAGATTTAACAGAACTTCGTATTATCAAAGATGAAAATGAGATAGAATTGATAAAAAAAGCTATTAATATCAGTGATGAAGCATATTCGCATATATTGAAATTTGTAAAAGCAGGTATGAGCGAACAGGAAATAGCGACTGAATTAGAATATTTTATGCGCAAATTAGGCAGTGAACGACCTGCATTTACTACTATAGTGGCTTCTGGTGTTAGAGGGGCATTACCTCATGGAGTTGCTACAGATAAGTTGATAAATAATGGTGAATTTGTTACAATAGACTTTGGTGCTGTTTACAAGGGATATCATTCAGATATTACGCGTACTTTTTGTGTAGGAAAAGCAAGTGATAGACAAAAAGAGATTTATGATATTGTTTTGCAAGCACAATTATTAGGACTAAAAGAAATTGCACCTAATAAAAGTGGCAGGGAAGTTGATTTTCCTGTAAGAGAATATATAAAAAATGCAGGTTATGGTGATTTCTTTGGGCATGGCTTAGGGCATGGTGTTGGTCTTGAAATTCATGAGTTACCTCGTTTATCACCACTTAGTCCAACAGATAAGCTTAAAGAAAATATGATAGTTACTAATGAGCCGGGGATTTATGTGCCTGACTTTGGCGGTGTTCGTATTGAAGACACTGTTTTAGTTACTGCAAATGGATGCCAAGCACTTACACAAAGTGATAAACGGCTTGTTGAAATAATGTGACCGCAATAATTGAGAGTCGGGTATTTCACATTATATAAATAAAATTAGATAATATATTTTGGAGGAATGTTTTAATGATTTCCAGCAGTGATTTCCGTACAGGTCTTACACTTGAAATTGATAACGGTGTATGGCAGATTGTTGATTTCCAACATGTAAAACCAGGCAAAGGTGCAGCTTTCGTTCGTACAAAAATTAAAAACGTACAGACTGGTGCAGTTGTAGAACGTACTTTTAACCCTAATGAAAAATTACCAGCAGCTCATGTAGAAACTAGAGCTATGCAGTATTTATATGAAGCAGATGGTATGTACACTTTCATGGATAATGAAACTTATGATCAGATTGAACTTACAAAAGATCAATTAGGTAGTGCATTAAACTTCTTAAAAGAAAACATGGATATTAGCTTACAGTCTTTCAAAGGCAATATCATTGGTATTACTTTACCAAACTCTGTAAATCTTGAAGTTGTTGAATGTGAACCAAGCGTTAAAGGTGATACTGCAACTGGTGCTACTAAAATGGCAAAAGTTGAAACTGGTTATGAAGTTCGTGTACCACTTTTCGTTAACGAAGGCGACGTATTAAGAATTGATACTCGTACTGGTAACTATATCGAACGTGCTTAATTAAATTAAAAAATAGGAATTGCATCTTTCTAATTTTAGAAAGGTGCAATTTTTATATTTTATTTTGATTTATAATTTTAAAATACTAGTTATTTTTTAATAACTTCTTAATGAAGCTGTTAGTTGTATATTTATGAATTTTTTGTTATAATTGATTTAATAATAAAAACTAAAACAATATAGACTGCTTTAGTTTCAAAGGAGGATTTAACATGGACGAAAAAAAAGGAATCAATAATGCATTAGGTACTATCCACATTGCAGACGAAGTAGTAAGTATTATAGCAGGTCTTGCTGCTACAGAAGTTGAAGGCGTAGCAGGCATGAGTGGTGGTATCGCTGGTGGTATCGCAGAAATTTTAGGTCGTAAAAATTTCTCTAAAGGTGTAAAAGTTGAAGTTGGCGAAAAAGAAGCAGCTATTGATCTTTATATCATCGTAAAATACGGCGTACGTATTCCAGATATCGCATTAAATGTACAAGAAGCTGTAAAAGCAGCTATTGAAAATATGACAGGTCTTAGCACTGTTGAAGTTAATGTACATGTTCAAGGCGTTGGTTTCCCAGAAGATGTAAAAACTGAAGAAGTACGCGTTCGCTAAGTATAAGAAAGAGGAGTAGTATGAGCGTTATAAATCGTATCATCCTGTTCTTTTACGCTTTGGCATTTGGTGCAATTTCTATTTTGACTATGGTATTATTCGCTAGATTTATTCCCGATGCTCAAATTTGGAATGAGTTCTTGTATTTATGTAGTCGCATGGAAACTGTAGTGGTTGCAGTAGTCATTTTTATTTGTAGTCTATATTTATTAATACAGAGTTTATCTACACATAGTAATGATGTATCAACAAATGAGGCTGTAATTGTGCAAGGGAAAATGGGAGAGGTTAATATCTCCTTAACAGCACTAAAAGATATGGCTGATAAGATTGCCCGTTCTATTACAGGGGTCCGTGATGTTAAAGTAAGATTGAAAATGACTAAGGCACCAACCAAAGATAAAACTTTAATACCTAATTTCAAGCTAAAATTAATTGTTGGTGAAGAAAGCAATATTGTATCAATTAGTGATGAAATAAAACAACAACTCGATATTTATTTAAATAAATATATCGGTATTGAAAAGGCTAAAATTGATATCAATGTAGAAAGCATATCTAATAATTCTACTAACAACAAAAAGCGTGTTGTATGAAGTTTTAGCTGAGGTGCACAATGAAAGAATATATTTTAAATTTTATCAAATATCAATTACATGAACATTGTGGTAGAACTATTGGTGTTATTTTAGGATTTATAATTTCTTTAGCTATACTTATATTTGGTTTATTCACTACTTTATTTGTAATAATTTGTATGGGAATAGGTCTTTATGTAGGTAATTTAATAGATAAAGATGATGAGTTTTCAGATAATATCTTATATAAAATCCAAAAAATCTTACCACCTTATTCACGTCGTTGATAAAAGGAGCTAGTTTTTTATATGAGTCGCAGACAAGCGAGAGAAATCGCATTACAGTCATTATTTCAATTAGATTTTAATGAATGTGAAGTAGATAGTGCTATTGAAAATGTATTATCACATAAAAAACTTCATGAAGCTGATTGTGATTTTGTAAGAATATTAGTTAGTGGTACTAGAGAAAATTTAGAGTCTATTGATAAAATGATAGCGGAAAAGTCTAAAGACTGGAAAATCGAACGTATGTCAGGTATTGACAGAAATATCGTTCGTCTAGCTATATTTGAAATGAAATTCAGTTCAGATAAACTGGTGCCTAATATAGCAATCAATGAAGCTGTCGAATTAGCCAAAAAATTCGGTACAGATGATTCTGCCCGTTTTGTTAATGGTATTTTGGGCTCAATGATTAAATAACAATGTTTATTTGCCAGGCTAGTTACAGCCTGGCATTTTTATTTATATGAGGATATAATGGCAGAAAAAATTTACACAGTAAGTCAATTAAATAAATATTTACGACAACAATTTGATGATGATATTATTTTGCAAAATATCATGTTAAAGGGAGAAATATCTAATTTTAAAGTCCATTCTTCTGGACATTGTTATTTTACTTTAAAAGATAATTTAGCTAGTATAAAATGTGTAGCATTTCGTTTTAATGCTATGAAATTTCGTTTTGCTCCTCAAAATGGAATGAAGGTAATTGCAAGTGGATATATTTCAGTTTATGAAAAAGATGGTTTATATCAATTATATGTGCAAAGTTTAGCACCTGAAGGTATAGGTGAGCTTGCGTTAGCTTTTGAACAATTAAAAAATAAATTGAATGATGAAGGTTTATTTGATAGTAAATATAAAAAACAATTACCTTTCTATCCTAAGCGCATAGGTGTTGTAACATCAAGAACGGGAGCAGTTATTAAAGATATTTGCCATGTAGCCAAAAGGCGAAATCCTTTGGTGAAGATCCTTTTATATTCTGTTTTGGTACAAGGCGAAAACGCAAGTAAGGAAATTGTTCAAGGAATAGAATTTTTTAATAAAAAATGTCCAGTTGATGTGATTATCATTGGACGAGGTGGTGGCTCACTTGAAGATTTATGGGCATTTAATGAAGAAAATGTAATTCGTGCGATATTTGCTTCAAAAATTCCTATAACTTCAGCAGTAGGTCATGAAACAGATTATACTTTATCTGATTTAGCAAGTGATGTAAGAGCAGCAACACCTTCTCAAGCAGCAGAATTAGCTGTTGTAGAAAAAGAGGCATTAGTAAACTATATTGAAAGTTTAAAAAGAGATTGTAGATATAAAGCATATAATCTTTTTTCAATCAAAGAAAATAAATTTAATTTATTATGGAAACATAGTATTTTTAGCGATAAAGAACGTTTATTGCAAAGTAGACAACAAGAATTAGATTTTTTAAATGAGCGTTTAAATAAAGTAGTAACTGATAAATACGTGAATAAATTTCATCAAATGGAAGTTATTGCCGAAAAATTAAAAGTATTAAATCCTCTAAATGTATTGCAAAGAGGCTTTAGCATTGTAAAACAAGATGATAAATATATAAAAAATGTCAAAGATATAGATATGAATAAATCACTAAACATCGAGCTTAGTGATGGTACTGTTGAAACTAAAATTGTACAAATAAAAGAAAAATGAGGTTTTTCTCATGGCTAGAAAAAAATTAACTTTTGAAAATGCTATGGAAACTTTAGAAGAAATTGTAAATCAATTAGAAGCTGGAGATATTCCATTAAATGAATTAATAGATAAATATAATGAAGGTATGAAATTATCAGCTTTCTGTTTAGATGAATTAAATAGAGCGAAAGATGCTATATATGCAGAAGTTGATGTAAAAGATAATAAAATAATTGAAAAGAAATTAGATATAGAAGGTGATTATTAAATGATGAAATCCTACATGCAAAGAAAAATGGATTTAATAAATCAGCAATTAAATGAGATTTATACAGAAAATATGGCACTCAATAAAGATTTAGCTAAAGCTATGAATTACAGTTTAATGGCTGGTGGAAAAAGACTTCGTCCTATTTTAATAATGGCTGCTGCTGATGCTTTAGGCGTTGATGGTGAAAAATTCTTGAGATTATCAACATCAATAGAGTTCATTCATACGTATTCTTTAATACATGATGATTTGCCAGCAATGGATAATGATGATTATCGCAGAGGAAAACTCACTAATCATAAAGTTTTTGGTGAAGCTTTAGCTATTTTAGCAGGTGATGCGCTTCTCACTATGGCATTTGAAATAATTGCCACTGATAAAAATGTAGATGCAGAAACTAAAGTAAAAATTATCACTGAAATGAGCAAGGCTGCTGGTGCAGAAGGTATGGTCGGCGGTCAAGTAATAGATATGCAATCCGAAAATAAAAAAATTGATATACAGACTTTAAAACAAATGCATGCGGCCAAAACAGGTGCATTATTTTGTGCTGCTATTCGTTCAGGTGCTATCTTGGCTGGTGCTGATGAAAAACAATTAGCTAATTTGACAGAATATGCTCGTCAATTTGGATTGGCTTTTCAAATTACTGATGATATTTTAGATGTTGTTGGTGATGAAAAAACTATAGGGAAACCTGTAGGTAGTGATGAAAAAAATCATAAATCCACATATGTTACTTTGGGTTCATTAGGAAGTGCAAAAGCTTTAGCGCAAGAAGCTGTGGATAAAGCAAAAGCGTCTTTAGTAGATTTTGGCGAGAATGCTGAATTTTTAAGAGCTTTAGTAGATTATTTAATTACTAGAAATAAATAAACTAAAGAAAGAGTGTTATATATGAATATTTTAGAGCAAATACATTCTCCGGCAGAGCTAAAATATTTATCTGAAACTCAGTTAGAAATTGTAGCCACGCAAATTAGAGAATTGATTATAAAAACAGTAGCTCAAAATGGCGGTCATTTAGCTCCTTGTTTAGGAACAGTAGAACTTACTTTAGCTTTGCATAAAGTCTTTTCTTGTCCACGAGATAAATTTGTTTGGGACGTTGGTCATCAGGCATATGCACATAAAATTTTAACTGGCAGATTAGAAAAATTTTCCACATTGCGACAAAAAGATGGCATAACGGGTTTTCCAAATCGTTTTGAAAGTGAATATGATGCATTTGGTGTAGGTCATGCTAGTACATCAATTTCAGCGGCATTAGGTATGGCAGTTGCTCGTGATTTAGACAATGAAGATTATAATGTAATTGCTATTATTGGTGATGGCGCTCTGACTGGTGGCGAAGCATTTGAAGGCTTGAATAATGCAGGAATGTCTAAGCGTAAACTAATAGTCATTTTAAATGATAATGAGATGTCTATTTCACAAAATGTAGGTGCGTTATCAGAGTATTTATCACTTATTCGCATTGATGAAAAGTATAAACGTGCCAAAAAAGATATTCAGCGTATTTTGGGTAATATACCGAAAATAGGTGGTTCTGTTTTAAAAACAGCTAATTATGTAAAAGATGGTGTAAAAAATGCCATTGTTCCTGGTGGTATTTTTGAAGCTTTAGGTTTTAATTATATTGGAGCATTAAATGGTCATAGTTTAACTGATTTGATAAATGTTTTTGAAAAAGTTAAAGCAAATATTGATGGCCCAGTACTCATTCATGTGCAGACTAAAAAAGGTCATGGCTATTTACCAGCAGAAAATAATCCATCTAAATTCCATGGTATTGGTAAATTTGATGTATTGACAGGACTACCTATAGCTTCTAATAGCATTGTACCTACGTATACTGCTGTTTTTAGTAGAGCATTGATAGATTTAGCCGCCAAAAATAAAAATATAACAGCGATTACAGCAGCTATGCCATCAGGCACAGGCTTACAAAAATTTGCTGATGTTTACCCTAAGAGATTTTTTGATGTAGGTATCGCAGAAGAACATGCTGTAACATTTGCTGGCGGTCAAGCTTGTATCGGTAAACGTCCATTTGTAGCATTATATTCAACTTTTGCTCAACGTGCTTATGATCAGGTTATCCATGATATATGTTTACAAAAATTACCAGTAGTATTTTGTTTAGATAGGGCAGGGCTTGTTGGTGAAGATGGCCCAACTCATCATGGTGTATTTGATATAGCATATATGCGTCAAATACCAAATATGGTAGTTATGGCACCAAAAGATGAAAATGAACTTCGTCAAATGGTATTTAGTGCAGTGGAATATAATTGTCCATGTAGCATACGTTATCCACGAGGTAACGCTTGTGGTGTTCCAATTGAAGAAGATGTAGAGATTTTACCTTTAGGCAAAGGCGAAATTTTACAAGATAAGGAAAATGCTACAGTAGCAATAATCGCTGTTGGTTCAATGGTAAAAGAAGCTATGGTAGCTAGTGAAAAATTATCATTAGAAAATATAAATTGTAGCGTTATTAATGCTCGCTTTATAAAACCATTAGATGAAGAATTAATTTTAAATATAGCTAAAAAAGTAAAATACGTAGTAACGATTGAAGAAGGTATTTTAGCTGGCGGTTTTGGCAGTGCTATTTTAGAATTATTAAATCAAAATAAAATATATAAACCAATAATTCGTATGGGTATACCAGATGAATTTATAGAACAAGGTACACGCAATGAATTATTGAAAGAATGTAAATTAACAAGTGAAGATATAATACAAACAATAAAAGATTTTGAAGAATAGAAATAGGTGTGAAGTTAATGGCAAAAAAACGTTTAGATGTGATGTTAACAGAACAAAATTTAGTATCTAGTCGAGAACGTGCAAAAACAACTATAATGGCAGGCTTAGTATTAGTTAATGGTCAAAAAATAGATAAACCAGGAACTATGGTAAAAGAAGATGCTGTTATCCGTGTTTTAGGTGATAGTATAGGATATGTAAGCCGTGGAGGTTTAAAATTAGCAAAAGCCATCAAAGAATTTAAATTAGATTTAACAGATTTAGTTGTAGCAGATATTGGCGCTTCAACTGGTGGTTTTACAGATTGTTCTTTACAAAATGGAGCAAAAAAAGTTTTTGCTATAGATGTAGGCTATGGACAATTAGCATGGTCATTGCGTACAGATGAACGTGTAGTGAATATGGAAAGAACAAACATTCGCTATGTTACACCAGAAGATATAGGTGAACCTATAAACTTTGCTTCTATCGACGTAGCTTTTATCTCTTTAGATAAAGTTTTACCTGTAGCTAAAACTTTACTTAGCGATGATGGTAAAATAGTTGCTTTGATAAAACCTCAATTTGAAGCAGGAAAAGATAAAGTAGGTAAAAAAGGCGTAGTTCGTGAAGCTAGTGTACATGAAGAAGTAATCAAAAAAATCGTAGATTTAAGTACACAATTAGAATTTGTACCTAGAGAATTGACATATTCTCCAGTAAAAGGGCCAGAAGGAAATATTGAATATTTAATTTTATTAGATTTAGATAAACAACATCAAAGTAATATTGATGACAATTTGATAAAAGATATTGTACAAAAAGCACATGCACAATTAGATAAATAGGGGGACAATATTTAATGAGAATAGCTATTTATCCTAATGTAACTAAATCAGGAGCTGGGGAGATTTTAGAAAGAGTAATAAAATTTGCTAATCAATATAATATTGAATTATTATTACCGCCAAAAGAAGGTAAATTTTTCTATCATGAAGAATTAATCAATCAAAACATTGAAAAAGAATATATTGATATGGCGATTAGCATCGGTGGAGATGGTACTTTATTAGGTCTTTGTAGAAGACTAGCTAAAAATGGTATACCTGTATGTGGTATTAATATTGGACATTTAGGATTTTTAGCAGATATTGAACCAGGAGAAATTGAAGCCAAACTGACAAAAATCATCAATAGACAATATAAAATAGAAGAACGACTAATGTTGTCTGCATATATAAAAAGACAAGGGAAAATAAACTATATTGGCAGTGCTGTAAATGATGTAGTTGTAAGTAAATGCGGTGTATCACGTATGCTACATTTTGGTGTAGCTATCAATGATTATATGGTAACAAATTATAAAGCTGATGGATTGATAATATCAACTCCTACAGGTTCAACAGCATATTCTTTATCTGCTGGCGGGCCAATTGTAAATCCTAAAGTAAAAGGGATTATATTGACCCCAATATGCCCACATTCTTGCTTCATTCGTCCTATGGTTATTGATGAAAGTGAAAAAGTCGCTTTGAATATCATCAATATCATTAGTATGACAAAGAGAAGTGTAAACTTAACATTAGATGGACAAGAAGGCGTTGATATTGAGCCAGATGATGAAATTATAATTGAAAAAGCGAATTTTCCAGCACAGATAGTTAGATTTGAAGATAAAAATTTCTATCAAACATTTATGAATAAACTATGTTTATAAGCGATAGATTTTTATTTTAAATTATAATAAAAGAGGAATTTTCCATGCAAAAGCTCAGTAACTCAATTCAGTTAGCACATTGCTTATTAAAAAATAGATTAAATGAAGCAAAAATAATAGTTGATGCTACAGCTGGAAATGGCAATGATACACTGTTTCTAGCTCAAAATACCTTAAATAATGCTCAGATATATGCATTCGATATCCAAAAAGAAGCTATAGAAAATACAAAAGCTTTATTAATAAAAAATAAAGATAATATAAATTTACCACTAGAAAATATATCATTTATTCATGATTCACATGAACATATTGATAACTATATACAGACAAAAATAGATATAGCTATCTTTAATCTGGGATATTTACCAGGTGGAGATCATAAATTCACGACAAAAGATGATACAACATTAAAGGCCATAGATAAAATCTTAAACAATTTAAATATAAATGGTTATGTTGCAATTGTTATGTATCCAGGTCATGAAGAAGGCTTAAAAGAGTATCAGTCTATAAAACTATTTGTAAAGGATTTACCTAAAAAATCTTTTACAGTAGGTTGGTATAAAATGATAAATCATAATTTTAATGCTCCAGCATTATGTTGGATTGAGAAAGTTGGTGAATATGCATGAAAGCTACACGCCATGCAAGAATTAAGGAAATTATTGAACACTCCGTTATTGAAACACAAGAAGAATTAGCAAATGCTCTAAGAGAACAACATATAGTAGTAACACAAGCTACTGTTTCTCGTGATATTAAAGAGTTAATGCTAATAAAAGTTCCTACAGGCGATGGAAGATATCGTTATGCTTATCCTACAGATAAGGAATTGATGTATTCTAAAAATCGTTTATTAAATTTATTTAGAGATTCTGTAGTTGGTTTGAACTTCAGTGAAAATATCATTGTAGTAAAAACTCTTCCTGGTGCAGCTAATGCAGTAGCTTCTACTTTAGATTATGCTAAATGGCCTGAAATCATAGGTACAGTAGCAGGTGATGATAATATTTTTATAGTAGTAAAACCTATATCTGCTGTAGAAGATATAATGAAAAGATTACAGGATATGCTTAATTAATTTGGGGGATATTCATGTTAAAAACACTATCAATTTGGAATTTTGCTTTGATTGAGCATGTACAAATAGATTTTGATAAAGGTCTTAATATACTTACTGGTGAAACAGGCGCTGGTAAATCTATTTTATTAGGTGCCTTAGGTATGGTTATTGGACGAAGAACAAATATTGATGCTATTCGCAGTGGTTGTGAATTTATGCGAGTAGAAGCTGTTTTTACTTTGGATAACAATTTAGTCAAAGATTTTTTAACTAAATATAATATCTTAGTTGAAGATGATGATTTAATCATAACTAGACAGATAAATATAAATGGTAAAAATAGCGTACAGATTAATAATTGTCATACGACAATGGCTATTTTACGCCAACTAGGTGAGTTATTAGTAGATATACATGGTCAACATGCTAATCAGGCATTACTAAAACCTATAAAGCAATTATCACTTATTGATATGTATGATGGCGATGCTATTCAAAAGCAAAAAGAAGTATATTTAGAAAAATATTATCAGTGGTTACAAATAAAACAAAAATTAGCTGATAGTAAAATAAATACACAAGAAATGGCTCAACGATTAGATATGCTGAAATGGCAAATTAATGAGATTGAAAATGCTAAATTGACTTTAGATGAAGATGAAAAATTAGAGTCTGAAATAAAAGTCTTAGCTAATGCAGAGAAGATATCATTATTGACACAAGATGCATATAAATTGCTTTATGAAGGTGAAAATGGTAAATTTGCCATTTTAAGTTCATTGAGTCAAGTACGCAAGGATTTAGAAAACTTAGCTCAATATGACGAAAATATGGCTAAAGTTCATCAAATATTAGATGAAGCTTATTTCCAAATACAAGATAGTGCAGATGAAATCCGCAATTATGGTGAAAGTATAGATTATAATCCTCAAAAGTTAGATATGATGCAATCTCGATTAAATGATATCGACAAGCTGAAAAGAAAATATGGCAATACTATTGAGGAAATATTGAATTATTTAGCTAAAGCAAAAGAGGAATTGACCTATATTGAAAATTATGATGATAATCTTGCCAAATTAGAACAGGAATTATCTTTATTAGCAAAAGATGTATCCCAAGAAGCCTTAATTTTGCATGAATTACGTCAAAAAAGTGCCAAAGCTCTAGAAATGGCAATCATGAAAGAATTAGCTTCTTTATCTATGGCTGATGCGAAACTTGTCATAAATTTAACCTTGAATGATGATGATTTCACTGGAAATGGAGCAGATGATGTGGAAATTTTATTTTCTGCTAATTTAGGTGAAGATTTAAAATCCTTAGCTAAAATCGTTTCAGGTGGGGAATTGTCTCGTATTGCTTTAGCTTTAAAAACTATTACCGCAAAAAAAGATGATATTGATTTGATGGTATTTGATGAGGTGGATACAGGTGTTGGCGGAAAAACAGCTCAAATGATGGCTGAAAAAATTGCTCGCATTGCCCTATATAGACAAGTTATATGTATCACTCATTTACCACAGATTGCAGCGATGGCAGATGCTCATTTTTATATCAGTAAAGAGACTAAAAATAATAAAACCTTTACTACCATTGATGAAATTAATTATGATGCTAAACTCGCTGAAATTGCTAGAATGTCATCTGGCATAGATTTAACACAAGCTTCACTTGAAAATGCTGAAGAAATGTTGACTAATGCTAGAAAGCGAAAAGAATTATTACATTTTGATGAATAAATTCAGAGAAGGTGATTTTAAATGATTAAATTTAAATATTATGGACATGCTTGTTTCTTGCTTGAAACAGATAATGAAAAATTATTATTTGACCCATTTTTGACAGGAAACCCAGTAGCAAGTATTTCTGCTGATGAAGTAGAATGTGATTATATTTTATTGACTCATGCTCATGGAGATCATTATGGAGATGCTACACAGATTGCACAAAAAACAGGTGCAAAAGTTATTTCTACTCCAGAAGTTTTGACAAAATTACCAAGTGATTATGTAAATGTTCATGGTATGAATTTAGGTGGTTCGTTTACTTTCCCATTTGGTATAGTAACTATGGTGCCTGCATTGCATAGTGCAGGCGTAGAAGGTGGAATACCTTGCGGTTTTGTAATTAAATTCAATGATGATACTGTAGTTTATTTTGCTGGTGATACAGCTTTATTTAGCGATATGGCTCTTATCGGCGAAAAACAACAAATTGATTATGCTATTTTACCAATTGGCAGTAATTATACTATGGACGCTAAAGATGCAGCTAAAGCTGTTCAATTATTGAATGCAAAGCATGCTATTCCTGTTCACTATAATACATGGCCTGTTATTGCTGAAAATCCTGAAGCTTTTAAATCCTATGCAGAAAGTATTTCACATGCTAGCGTAGATATCGTGCCTGTTGGTTCATCTTTGGATTTAGTAAAATAAGATGGAAAAATTAAAATTAATCGTTATTTTAGGGCCAACTGCTGTAGGTAAAACAAATCTTAGCATAGCTTTAGCTCAAAAGTTATCCACAGAAATAATCTCTGGCGATAGTATGTTAGTATATAAGGGTTTTGATATAGGTACGGCTAAACCTACATTAGAAGAAATGAAGGGAATAAAACATCATATCATTGATATTTTAGAGCCTTGGGAAAATTTTAATGTAAGTGATTTTCATGATAAGGTTAAACCTTTAATTGAACAGATAAATAATGAAGGGAAAATTCCTATTTTAGCTGGCGGTACAGGCTTATATGTAAAATCCTTGCTTGAAGGCTATATTTTTAACGAAACTTCTGGCGATGTTGAATATAGGAAGCATTTAGAAAAACTAGCAAGCGAACATGGCAAAGAATATGTTTATAAAATGTTACAAGAAGTAGACCCACAGACGGCTCAAAGATTGCATATTAATAATTTCAATCGCATTATTCGTGCTTTAGAGGTATATCATTTAGGTAAAGAGCAGATTTCACAAAAAAATCATTATGAATTGACTGGTGAATTAATTTATGATGCCTATATTGTAGGTTTGAACCGCAGTCGTCAAAATTTATATGATAGAATTAATCAACGCGTTGATATTATGATGGATTGTGGATTTGTAGATGAAGTACAATCTTTACTACAAAATGGTGCGAAGATTGATTGGCAATCCATGAAAGGAATTGGTTATCGAGAAATCGCTAGTTATTTAAATGGGGATATTGATTTAGATACTGCTGTTTATGAAATGAAAAAAGCTACTCGTCATTTTGCTAAACGACAATTTACGTGGTATAAGAAAATGCCATATATTTCTTGGTATGATGTAGAACAATTAAGTGAAGATGAATTGTTAGCTACTGTATTGACTGACTGCAAGGCACATTTTAATATCTTATAATAATTGACATATAATTTTATTATTGAGATAATAAAAGCACTATAAATAAACTAATTAAATTAGTTTGAAAAAGAATTATATTTTAATTGGAGGACCCTTAAAATGCCAAACAAAACAATAAATTTACAAGATGTTTTTTTAAATCAAGTGAGAAAAGAAAATGTAGGAGTTATTATCCATTTAACAAATGGCTTCCAATTACGTGGAAATGTAAAAGGTTTTGATAATTTCACAGTTATTTTGGATTCTGCTGGAAAACAGATGATGGTTTATAAACATGCTATTTCTACTATTAGCCCTTTACAGCCATTGAAAAATTCTTTTCAAGATAATAAAAGAACAGAAACTGTTAGCGAATAATAATGATTTTATTAAATAAAAAAGCTCTTATTAACTTTGATTATAAGGTTAATAAGAGCTTTTTCTATTTATTGGTTAATTCAAAATAAGATTTGATGTATTTATTTGGTGTTGTATTTTTGTATTTACGGAATGTTTTTATAAAGTAAGATAAATCATTAAATCCACAACTATAAGCTATATCAGTGATGGATTGGTCTTTATCACTGATTAATTTACTGCAAGCACATTCAATTCGATAATAATTTAAATAAGCAATAGGTGTTTTATTAGTCATACTTTGGAAAAATCGGCAAAAATACTTCGGTGATAATCCAGAAGTATTAGCTAAATCTTCTAAAGTTAATGGTTGACTATATGAAGTTTCAATAAGATGAAATGCCTTTTTCAATTTATGAATGTTTTTTTGATTACTACTTATAAAATTTGTAAAAGATTTCGTATAGAGATTATGTTTTAAAACTAAACCAAAAAAATTAAATAAACAACCAAGTACGATAAATTCATATCCACTGGATTTTGTTTTCAATGCATCAAATATAGTCCATATGGTGCGGTGAATATCGGTATATTCATTATTAAAATAACTATTGATAATTAAATGATGTTCAAAAAATTTTTGAAGAATATTTTTATCGCCCACATTTGTTTCAAATAATTTTTTATCAAATACCATACATTCATATATAGTATTTTCTAAAAAAGCTTTTCCTCCATGAACACAACCATCTGTGATAAAAATTATGTCTCCAGCACTAGCTGTATATTCATTTTCATCTATAGAAATTACAATTTTTCCTTCTAATACACGAATAATCTCATATTGAATATGCCAATGATATGGCATGTTATAGCGTGGATGATGATTAGTTACATAATGATATTCTACAGGAAATGAAAAATTACCACGTTCTCTTTGTTCATTATAACTATCATGTTTCATAACTATTCTCCTAATAAATAAGATTTTATATTACTATTATACTTATATTTCTAAAAATGTAAAGTTTCATACAATTTTTAAAAAGTGAATATTATTATATTTTTAGTGATAATATAACAAGCATTATTAATATTTAGTTGCTATAATTTAATCATCAAGTGAATAACAAACAAAAAGACATATACAAAATAAAAAAGATTTCTTAGGAGGAATTTTACAATGGCAACAAACAGATTAATTGGAGATTATCCTGTAATTGGTATCCGCCCTACAATTGACGGACGTAGAGGCGTTTTAAAAGTTAGAGAATCTTTAGAAGAACAAACTATGGGCATGGCAAAAGCTGCTGCTAAATTATTTACAGAAAACCTCAAATATTCTAACGGTGAACCTGTAAAAGTAGTTATCGCTGATACAACAATCGGTCGTGTACCTGAAGCTGCTGCTTGCGCTGAAAAATTTAAAAAAGAAGGCGTAGATATTACTTTAACAGTAACTCCTTGCTGGTGCTATGGTTCTGAAACAATGGATATGGATCCAAAAACAATCAAAGGTGTTTGGGGCTTCAATGGTACTGAACGTCCTGGCGCTGTATATCTTGCTTCCGTACTTGCAAGCCATGCACAAAAAGGTCTTCCAGCTTTCGGTATTTATGGACATGATGTTCAAAATGCAGATGCTACAGATATCCCAGAAGATGTTCAAGAAAAACTTTTAAGATTTGGTCGTGCAGCTGTAGCTGTTGCTACAATGAGAGGTAAATCCTACTTACAGATTGGTTCCATTACAATGGGTATTGCAGGCTCCATCATCAGCCCAGAATTCTTTGAAGAATACCTCGGCATGAGAGTTGAATCTGTAGACGAAGTTGAAATTATCCGTCGTATGACAGAAGGTATTTATGACCATGCAGAATTCGAAAAAGCTTTAAAATGGACTAAAGAAAACTGCAAACAAGGTTTCGATAAAAACCCAGATTTCTGCCGTAAAACTGACGCTGAAAAAGAAGAAGCTTGGGAATTTGTTGTAAAAATGATGTGTATCATTAAAGACCTCTATAATGGTAACAAAAACTTACCAGAAGGTTGCGAAGAAGAACAATTAGGTCATAATGCAATCGCTGGTGGTTTCCAAGGTCAAAGACAATGGACAGACTTCTATCCAAACTGCGACTTCCCAGAAGCAATGATGAACTCTTCCTTCGACTGGAATGGTGCAAGAGAACCATATGTACTTGCTACAGAAAATGATACATTAAACGGCGTAGGTATGCTCTTTGGTAAATTATTAACAAATACTGCACAGATCTTCGCTGACGTTAGAACATACTGGAGCCCTGAAGCAGTTAAACAGGCTACTGGTTATGAATTAGAAGGCGTTGCTAAAGAATCCAAAGGATTTATTCACTTAATCAACTCCGGTGCTGCTTGTATCGATGCTTGTGGTGAAGCAAAAGATGAAAATGGTAATGGCGTAATTAAACCATTCTGGGAAATGACTGAAAAAGACCAAAAAGCTTGCCTCGATGCAACTGAATGGTGCCCTGCTGATAATGGTTACTTCAGAGGTGGCGGATTTAGCTCCCGTTTCTTAACAAATAGCGAAATGCCTGTAACTATGGTTCGTTTAAATCTTGTAAAAGGCTTAGGCCCTGTATTACAGATTGCAGAAGGCTGGACTGTAAAATTACCAGATGAAGTATCTGATAAACTCTGGAAACGTACTGACTACACTTGGCCTTGCACTTGGTTCGCTCCACGTTTAACTGGTGAAGGTGCATTCAAATCTGCTTATGATGTAATGAATAACTGGGGTGCAAATCACGGTGCTATCAGCTATGGTCATATCGGTGCAGACCTCATTACATTATGCTCTATGCTCAGAATTCCTGTATGCATGCATAACGTTCCTGAAGATAAAATCTTCCGTCCTGCTGCTTGGAATGCTTTTGGTATGGATAAAGAAGGTCAAGACTATAGAGCTTGCAAAAACTATGGTCCTTTATATAAATAATTAGAATATAATATAGATTAATTGGAGGAGCTTATTATTATGGCTTACGAAGAAATAAAAGAACAAATATGTGATATTTGCCATAAAATGTGGCAATTAGGTTGGGTTGCTGCTAATGATGGTAATATAACAGTAAAATTAGATGATGGTACTTTCCTTGCTACACCAACAGGAATTAGCAAAAGTTTCATCACTCCTGAAAAATTAGTACGTATTAATGCAGAAGGCGAAATTTTAGAAGCTAATGAAGGATATAGACCATCTTCTGAAATCAAAATGCATTTACGTTGCTATGCTGACCGTGAAGATGTAGGTGCAGTGCTTCACGCACATCCCCCAACAGCTACTGGCTTTGCTGTAGCTCATGTACCTTTAGATAGATATGATATGATCGAAACAGTAGTAGCATTAGGTTCTATTCCTATCACCCCTTATGGAACACCTTCTACTTACGAGGTACCTGAAGCTATTGCACCTTACATTCAAGAACATGATGCTGTATTATTAGAAAATCACGGTGCATTGACTGTTGGTTCTAATTTGGTAGAAGCTTATTACAAAATGGAAACATTAGAATTATTTGCTAAAATCAACTTAAATGCTTATCTTTTAGGTGGACCAAAAGAAATTTCTCGTGAAAATATTGATAAACTCATCAACTTACGCAGCTACTATGGCGTAAAAGGCAGACACCCAGGTTATAAACATTATAAAGAAGACTAATTGTTTACAAACAGCCCAATATATCATTGGGCTGTTTTTTTTATTTAAATTAAAACTAAAGATATATATAATTGTTGTTTATATTTATGATTTTGTTAGTTTATTTTGTTTTATGATTTTATATAAAATTTTCAAATTATTTATTAAAAGTGAATATTGTGCTATTTTTAGTGATAATATAACAAGATTTAATACCTAGGTGTTGATATAATAAGGTTAAAAGTTAACAGTGAGGAGTGAAAACATGAAAAAAGATGTTAAGGTTTTAGCCTTAGATTTTGGAGCTTCTAGTGGTAGAGCTATCATTGCTAGTTTTGATGGTGAAAAAATTTCTTTAAAAGAAATTCATCGCTTCACAAATGATCCTGTGATTTTATTAGATACTATGTACTGGGACGTATTAAGATTATTTCATGATATAAAGATTGGTTTGATTAAAGCAAAACAAGAAGGTGAAATAAAAAGCCTAGGTATAGATACATGGGGCGTGGATTTTGGTCTTTTAAATAAAGATGGCAAACTTTTAGAAAATCCTGTTCATTATAGAGATGCTAGAACAAAAGGTATGATGGAAAAAGTTTTTGCTAAATTGGATAAAGATACTGTTTATAGTATTACAGGCAACCAGTTTATGGAATTAAATACTCTTTTCCAATTGATGGCATTGAAAGAAAATCAACCTGAATTATTGCAAAAAGCTGAAACTTTATTATTAATGCCGGATTTATTAAATTATTTCTTATCTAATGAAAAATGTACGGAATATACAATAGCATCCACAACTCAATTATTAGATGCTAAAAACAAAACTTGGTCTTCAGAAATTATTGAAAATTTGGATTTACCGAAAAATATATTCACTAAAATTGTTCAACCAGGAACAAAAATTGGTAAATTGAGCAAACAAATCAGCGAAGAATTAGGAATAAATGAAATAGATGTAATTGCTGTAGCAGGACATGATACTCAATCAGCTATGGTAGCAGTACCAACTCAAGAGGATGACTTTATATTCTTATCTTGTGGTACATGGTCCTTATTAGGTACAGAATTAAAAACACCTATAATCAATGAAACTTCCGCAAGTTTGAATATTACTAATGAAGGCGGAGCAGATAATAAAACTTCCTTCTTAAAAAATATCATCGGATTGTGGCTCATTCAAGAAAGTCGCCGTCAATGGATTAGAGAAGGTAAAGAATATGGCTTCGGTGAACTCGAACAGATGGCTAGTAAAGTGGGTATGATAAATTCCTTTATTGATACAGATAATGAAGAATTTATTCCAGCAGGTAATATTCCAAAACGAATTCAAGAATATTGCAAACGTACAGGTCAATATGTTCCTCAAAATGAAGCAGAAATCGTTCGTTGTATAGATCAGAGTTTAGCTGTTAAATACAGATTTGCTTTAGAACAAATTGAAATGGCTACTGGCAAAAAATATGATATCTTAAACATCATTGGTGGCGGTATCCAAAGTAAATTATTGTGTCAATTAACAGCTGATGTTTGTGGTAGAAAAGTAGTGGCAGGCCCTGTAGAAGCTACAGTAATGGGAAATATTGCACTACAGTTAATGGCATTAGGTGAAATAAAAGATATTAAAGAAGCACGCAAGATAATTGCTAATTCTGAAAATGTTACTGTTTATGAACCTCAAAAAGATGAAAATTGGGACGAAATATATAAAAATGTTAAGGAGAGTTTATTATGTTAAAAAATATTCCTAAAATATTATCACCTGAATTATTAAAAGTACTTTGTGAAATGGGTCATAGCGATAGAATTGTTATCGCTGATGGAAATTTCCCAGCAGAGTCCATGGGTAAAAATGCAATAGTAATCAGATGTGATGGTCATGGTGTTCCTGAATTATTAGATGCAATTTTAAAAGTTTTCCCATTAGATATTTATGTTGATAAACCTGTTAATCTCATGGAAGTAATGCCTGGTGATACAGTAGAAACTCCTATTTGGGATACTTATAAAGAAATCGTAGCTAAACATGATGAACGTGGAGCAAATGCTATCGGCAATATTGAAAGATTTGCTTTCTACGAAGAAGCTAAAACAGCTTATGCTATTATCGCTACAAGTGAAAAAGCTCTTTATGCTAATATCATGTTGCAAAAAGGTGTTGTAGTAGATTAATTATGTGATTTTTATTCGTGTATAAATATTTAAGAGAGGTTTTATCATGGAAAATAATGCAAATACATTAAGTGAAAAAAATGTTGCAAATAATAGCAGCAGTATACCAGTAGTTCCTGCCCAATATAGAATTTATTTCTTCTTACTAGTATCTTGTTTTGCTCTTTGGGGCTTATTAAACAATATGACAGATAACTTAGTTCCTTCATTTGCTAAAATCTTTATGATTAAAGCGGTTGACTCTTCTTTAGTACAAGTTGCTTTCTATGGTGCATATGCTGTACTCGCTATGCCAGCAGCATTTATCATTAAAAAATATTCCTATCGTGTTGGTGTTTTAGTAGGTCTTGGCTTCTATATGATAGGTGCATTTGGTTATATCCCAGCTGCTATTTTGCAAAGTTATAATTTATTCTTAGTATCAATCTTCATCTTAGCTGGTGGTTTATCCGTATTAGAAACAACATGTAATCCATTCGTATTATCTTTAGGTGCTCAAGAAACAAGCGTTCGCAGATTGAATTTCGCTCAAGCATTCAACCCTGTAGGTTCAATGGCTGGCTTATTCTTAGCAAAATATATTATCTTAGCAAACTTGAATCCTGCTGATTTAGATGATAGACTAGCTATGTCCCCTGCTGAACTTTCCGCTATCAGAGATACAGAACTTTTCTGGGTATGTGTTCCTTATGTTGGCTTAATCTTAATTGCATTCATCATTTGGGTTATCTTCTTTAGAAGTAAATTAAATGATAAAGATGGTCGTGTAGCAATGACTGTTCCTCAAGCATTTGGTAAATTATTACAAAATCCTCGTTACTATTGGGGCGTTATCACTCAGTTCTTCTATGTAGGTGTACAAATCGCAGTTTGGACATGGACTATTAAATATATCATGGCTACAAAAAATATCATTGAAGCTGACGCTGTTAACTATTATATTTACGCAATGGTATTATTTATCGCTTGCAGATGGCTCTGCACATATTTAATGAAATACTTTGTTCCTGCAAAAATGATGGCAATTTTCGCTTTAGGCGGTATCTTATGTTGCCTTGGTACAATTTATTTACCAACATCTGTATCTGTATATTGCTTGATTGCAATTTCTGGTTGCATGAGCTTAATGTTCCCAACAATTTATGGTATTGCTCTTCGTGGTCTCGGTGCTGAAGTAAAATTTGGTGCAGCAGGTTTAATCATGGCTATCTTAGGTGGTGCAATAATCACTCCTATCATGGGTTGGTTAGTTGACTCTAGTGCATTAAGCTTCATGGTTAGTGGTTTCTCCGCATCAGAAGCAGCTATTAGAACAGCATTCTATTTACCTGTAGTATGTTTTGCAGTTGTTTTAGGATATTCTTTAGCTTTCCGCAAAACAAATGATTAATTAATAAATAATTTTGAAAGAGGGTCTTTTTGTGAAAAATAATGTTATAGCAATCAGTCGTCAATATGGTAGTGGCGGTCGTGAACTCGCAAATATTTTAGCTGAAAAATTAGGTTATAAATTATATGATAGACAAATCGTGCATATGGCTGCTGCTCAATTAGGTATTAGTGGCATGAGTGAAAGTCAATTAAAAGAATTTGAAGATAATGTGCCACCACTTTCTCTTAAATTCATGCCATTTTACATTTTTGGTATGAGTGGTGCTAAACCAATGAACCACAAAATGTTTGAACAAGAATCTGAAATTATTCGCCGTTTAGCTAAAGATGGTAAATGCATTATTCTTGGTAGATGTGCAGATGCTGTTTTACAAGGCAATGAAAATGTATGTTCTGTATTTGTTTGTGCAAATGATGAATATCGTGAAGAACGCGGTAGAACAGTATATGATGGAAAATCTGTTATTGAATTAAATCAAGAAGATGCTAAAAGAGCTGAGTATTATGCTTATTATACAGGCAAAGAATGGGGAAATCCTAAAAATTATGATTTAAGCGTTAATACTAGCCATAAATCCCTTGAAGATATTGCAGATGTAATTATTGAATATATCAATAAAAAATAAATCCCTCAATAAAGAAAAAAGATAGACAGAAGATTTTCTGTCTATCTTTTTTTATTTAGATAAAAAATAAAGCTTCTACAAAAGCGGTCAGTAGAAGCAAGTATTTTAGGGATTAATGTAGTTTGTTACTATTATATTTTTATATTTATTTAGTTTAATTATATAAGGATAAATATTATTTTGTCAATATATAATTAAGTTAGATGGCTATACTTTTTATGAATAATGAATTGTCAATCCAAGTGCGACACTTCTTTTAAAAATAAATCAAATGGATTATCCCAATTTAAACATTTTCTTTGTCTACTATTTAATAATATTAATTTTTCTATAATCTGTTTTCTTTGGATAATATTCTCTTAATAACCCATTTGAATTTTCGTTGCTACCTCTTTGTCATGCTGCATAAGCATCTGCAAAATATACTTTTATATTTAATTTTTCTACTTCTTTGTAACATGCAAATTCTTTTCTTCTATCTGTTGTAAATGTTTTTAATGCCTTTTTGGTAGTACTTTCACTAACTTTTTTATTGCTTTTAGCATTGATGGGACTGTTCTATCTTTTATTTTTATTGCCATATAAATAAACTTTCTATAAATGTTGCTAAACAAGCCTTAGATTTTCCACTACTAGATACTATGGTATCTAGCTCCCAGTGTCCAAGAATTCTTCTACTTTTTACATCTTTTGGTCTAAAGGATAATGGAAAAATAAAAAATGTGCTTAATGATAGGTTGAATTATTTATTAAGTTCGTATTTCAATCCAATGATGTCTGCTAATGAATTTTTAGAAAAGTTTATAGCACAGTATATGACGTATTTATAAAAGGGTTTTTACATTATTGCGCTAATGCTAGAGTGTTAGGATAGTTACTCAAAAAATGCTTATCTATCTATTTGTAAATGAAGTAAGAGATTACATTTACCAGAAAAGAAATCTCTACAATTACTAGTGAATGAGTAAGAGCTAGAAATACAGTATTTCTAGCTCTTATAGATAGTGCTAATAATAAAATTCTTGATGAAATTGAAAAATCTATAAAAAAATAACTTATTACCACAAAGTAATAAGTTATGCGGTGCCATTTTAGTGTCATATAAGTGCCATAAAAAATATATTAATACATTAATAAAAAAATAATCAATTTATATAATGTGTGTAATATTAAGCATTTTTATTTAATAAAAATAAAATATATAAATTAAATATCTTCCTTCTCTATTTTAAAGACGTTTATGGTATCTACGTCTGGGCAACAAAATACAGCTGTGCCTTCTGGTTGATTAGGTATAGAACCACCATATCTTAAGATATCAATATAAGGAAATGCTACATGCATCGCCATAGGACATAATTCGCCGCGTTGTGTATCAAAATCAAAACTATCACCTATCTTATGACCGCGATGACAACCACAAGGTCCTTTTCTGTCGATTAATGTTATTTTTATTTTAGGACGTTTTGCCATAATAATCACCTCGTAAATATTTTATCATATTTGTTTATTATATAAAATATTACCTCTATTTTTGCATAGATATATACTATATAAAACATAAATTTATTATATGTATTAAAATTAATAATAATTAAATTTTAATAACTATTATTTAAACATCATTTTTATATTTCAGATAAATATATTAATTAAATAATTATTATTAATAAATTAAAAGTAAAATATACAGAAAATTGAATATATTATCATCAGATTTTATTGGTTATTATTTACTAATCATATAAAATGATGATATAATTAAATTAACTTCCTATTTCATAAAAAATAGGAAGTTAATTTAAAGGAAAAACTTATTTTTGAAAAAAATAAATTTATCATATATAAGAATTTTATTTAAAATCGATTTTAAGAGGTTTTATTTTCTTTTGCATATATTTATATTAAAACGAAAAATAAAACGCTTAAAACAGCCATAATTATAATAAATATTTTTTATAAATACTTAAAATTAATAAATTATTAATATAAAATAGATAGTTATATAAAAATAATAATTTATATGTAATAAAAATAATTTTAAATCAATATTTATTATTATTTACATCAAATAGGTGAATTAATATAGAATAAATAATTTTATCTTATATTTAAACAGGAGTGAGATTTTTGGCAAATTTAATAAAAATAGATGATAATGATTTTTTAGTAAAAGATTATTTACGACAAGAAGAGATAAATGAAAATACTTTATTATTGAATTATAAAACTTTATTGAAACGATATCTTTCTCAAGGTGAACCATCAGAAGACACTTTAAGAAGTTATTGTTCTGCTATTGATAGTTATATAAAATGGTGTTTAACAAATAAAGTGCATCCATTAAAGATAACAGAATATCAATTTATGTACTATCGAGATTTTTTAATAAAAATGAATATGAAAAAAGGTAGTATTAAGGTAAAGTTAAATGCGATAAAACAATTCTATAATATTGCTGTAAAATTAAAATTAATAGAAAATAGCCCTGCTAAAGATGTAGGTGTAAAAATACATGAAGCAAGTGAAATCTCTCCTATGAAATTTCTTACATTAGAACAACTACGAGATTTATTAAATATTATACCTGATTACGATGAAAAACATATTGAATATTTGAGAGATAAAATCATCATTATGCTTATGGCATTAGAAGGATTAAGAACAGTGGAAGTTCATCGCATGTCTGTTAATGATATAAATTGGGAGATGAAGACAATATATATTCATGGTAAAGGGCATAATGATTTTATTTATCCTCGTGATGATGTTTTAATTTTATTACAAGAATATTTAAAAATACGACCATTTGATTTTACCTTTATTGATGAATTTGGAGAGCCAGTATTTACAACTTTGACCAATCAAGTAAAAGGAAAAAGAATGGATAGACGAGGTATTCGTTATAATGTAGATAAATGGCTGACTAAAGCAGGATTAAAAAAAGAAGGTATAAGTTGTCATATGCTCCGCCATACATGTGGCACTCTACTTTATAAAGATACAAAAGATTTACAAATAGTAAAACAAGTTTTACGTCATAGCAATGTCAATATAACTAGTAAATATGCTCACATCTATAATAAAATGGATAAGCGTTATACTACTGGCATTAATTTAAATGAAAACATAACTACTGAAGATAAAAAAAAGGCACACAAATAAATGTGTGCTTTTTTTATTTATTATTAATTTATCTACCAAACAACTTATTTAAAAGACCTTGTTCTTTGAATTCTGTGCTAAAGAATTTAGTTGCACTATCCAATCGCATAATCACTTTATCGCCGACTACATCTGCTTCTAATTCAGGTGGAAGTGATTCAGCAATGCGCATAGGAGTCATCTTACCTACAGAAGATAAACTTTTATCTTCAAAGATTAATTGATTATTTTTCTTATTAACTTCAAAGAAATCACGATTTAAGCGATACTGTCTTTGGAAGAATTTAATCATGATTTCATTTACAGCCCTACTATCAAAATAATCTTTCATAGTAAGTGGTCGCATATAACTAGGAACATCTAAACCACATTCTTTAAAGATAGATATTATTACTTCAGAGCTTATATTATATAAATCTATGCTACTAGAGCCTAAATCATTAATTTGACTTAAATACAAATTAATATGAGGAATGATTTTTGCCAGATATGCACCATAAAAATTGTTTCTCATTTTTTGAATTAATTCAGAGCATGGACTTTTTTGCTGACGTGTAAATTCGTTGTTCCAGCTAGCGTTTACATGGAAAACGACCATACGTTTAGTAAGCTCATTTTTTAAACTATTTAAATCTTTATTAGCTGTAAGCAAAATAGCTGAATAATAATTTAAATTTTCTGGTTTAGTTTCACGAATGATACGTTCTTCTTGTTTGATGATATTTCCACTATTATTAGTAAATTGAGTTTGAGTGATATCATCGATTAATATAGGTAAACCTTTAATATCACAGAGAAGTGAATCAATGCGTGTCTTCGTGAAGTTATTTTGACCAAAAGCTTTATACAAAGCAGAATCAGTCATCATTTTCATTAATAAAGAAGCATAGATTGTTTTTCCTGCATTTGACTGACCACATAATAAAGCTACTATCGGATATGTAAATACTTCATCAGTTACAGTAGCTTCTCTAATTGTAGTACGCACACGTGCTAAAAATGGAGATAAAAAGCACCATGACATCAATTTAAAATACTCAAATTTTAAAGGTTCAATATTTTTAGCTGGTACTGCAGTATTAAATCCTTCCATATATTGTAAATAAGTTTCAGCATCACGTTTTACATCACCACGATAAGGACGGAAATTAAATTCACGTTCATTATAAAAAGCACGATTGCGTTCTGGTTCAATAACTAATTGTGGCATAAATTTTTCAAATTTAGCACGGCGAACTTGAATATTTTCTAATGTTTTGCGCTTAATAGTATCTATCTTATCGTTTGTGATTTTAGCCTGTCCTTTGCGGTCTGCCTTAGGAATATCTACAAAATCCTTCGCTAAACGCTCGATATCTGAGATATATTCTGCTGTTTTTACAATAGTTGTCTTGCTAACTGCTGGATAGATATGTTCGCTATCTTGTTTAGCTTTATGCAAAATAGGTAAATTTTCGAGCATTTGAGTATCTTCATATGTTATTTCCCATGCATTTTCATTTACTATTTCGCTATTATTTTGTTTGAAATCATTATATATGTTCATATAATAATTGAAAGCATTTTCATCATCAAAATAAACTAACGCTTGATTGCGGTCACTATTAGCTGGTAATTGGTCAAGATTATTACTGCCTAAAATTACTCTAGTCGCTCCTGTCTGTGTATTTTTCAAGCAAAATAATTTTTCAGGATATAATGGCGCATCTGCCAAATATATATTTAAATTACCTTGAGTATATTTTTCTTTAAAATTAGTATAATGTTCTGTTTTATATAATTCCTGCAAAGTATTTCTTTGCATAGCGAATGTATTTTCTAAAGTAGATGGTACAAGTGCAAGATTGCCAAAAATAATCTCTACTTTGGTGAATAATTCTAAAAGATTAGCTAAAAAATCTATATTAGTAGCTATATTTATAGTATATAATTCATTAAATCCTTCAAATAAATCCAAATATGATATGTTTTCTGGTGCACAAAATTGAGCTTTTACAACATTTACAGTATGTTGTTTAGTCTTACGGTGTGCCATTAAAAAATTCCTCCTAAAAATTTAACATAAAAATAATCCATTATAAATGAGTCCAAATTAGAAATAAATCCTTATATTTCAAGGCTTTATAAAAACTAATTTTTATTGTATCATAAGCAACTACAAATTTCAAAGTGTAGTAAATAAGATACTTTTTAGTTTTATTTTTTTGCAATTAATTGAGAAATATTCTCTAAAACACTTGAAAATACATTTCAATACAATTAATATATTATATTGGAGAAATTTTCTACTAGACTTATAGTTAACTCAAGATGCTATACTATAGATACACTACTTAGGGAAGGACAAATTATATGAATAGACGTGATTTTATAATTAAAGGATTAAAATTAGGTGGAGCATTACTTGCAGGAGCAAATATTTCCACTTTTTTAAATTCTATAGTAAATATTAATAATAATGTAGCTAAAGCAGCTGATTATACATTATATGCTTCTGATTTACCAATTGTTGAAAATTATTTCAATTTTACTTCTTTATCTACTAGACCTAGAACATCACAAATCATAGTTCATCATTCTGCTATTGGCGGAAACGACGATATCACAGCTGCAGATATCCATCGCATTCATCTGCAAAATGGTTGGTCTGGTATAGGTTATCATATGTTTATTCGTAAAAGTGGTTTAATTGAAACAGGCAGACCATTAGAAGATATTGGCGCACATACTTATCAACATAATAATAGTAGTATTGGTATTTGTTTATCTGGTAATTTTAATGATGAAATGCCTACAGATATGCAAATTGCTTCTGCAAGTAAATTGATTGGTTTATTATGCCAAATGTATAGTTTAAGTCCAAATGAAAATACAGTATTTGGTCATCGTGATTTTAATGCCACTGCTTGTCCTGGTGAAAATCTATATGCAGATTTATATCATCTCCGCCATATGGCTAGTAATTTCATTTGATAATTAAAAATTAAAGGAGAACACAATATAATGAGAGCTTTACCTAAATCAGGGGAAATATGGGTTCACTTCAAAGGTGAAGATAAAAAATATTTGATTATTACTGTAGCTACACATACAGAAACTCATAAACAATTCGTAGTTTATAAAGCTTTATATGGTGATTTTAAAGATTATATTAGACCTTTAGATATGTTTATGAGTGAAGTTGACCGCCAAAAATACCCTGATGTTTCTCAAAAATATCGTTTTGAAAAATTAATTTAACAAAAAAATCCTATCTCTAAGAAATCACTTAAAGATAGGATTTTTTTATTTATTGAAATTAATTCTAGTATCTAATTTAGGAATGATATTACCATCATCAATGATATTATATTCTAAGTCTGAGCTTTCAATTATAGACTTTAAAAAATTATGAACTTCTAATCTTTCATTGATAATTTCTTGTAAATTCATAATCAAAGATAAATCTATACCATCATTTAAAACATAATTAGATAATGCCCTCTGAAAAATATCTATCTCGATATTTATACCTGATTGACGAAGCTCCGCAAATTTTTGTGCTACCTCTGTAGTCGCTAATTCTTGCAATTCCTGTTGATAAAAATAATTAGTAACACTGATAGCTACATTACCTATTAAATGACCGATAATAGGTATATTTTCTTCTGACCATATAGCTACATTAGAAGCTGTATCAAAATAGCCTTTATATTTTTCAATTACAGGTCTAGTAGCTTCAATATAATCAATCAACTCTTGTCTATGCTGTGAATCCTTCAATAATTCTAGTAAATCATCCCTTATAGCAGCATTTTCGGGATTTAAAAAGCCAGTAATCGTACTGATTGCCAAATTACTAGTATCTGTAGGCGCTGCTTTAGCAGGAGTTGGCACTAAACATAAACAACATATTAAAAGTACTAGCAAAGATAGCTTTTTTAATATTAGCATACGAATCAAATCCTCCTAAATTTTCTTAAAGAGAAATATTTACTTTGATTAAAGTGTACTTTAGAAATATAGTTTTGTCTAGTGTCTAATTCATAAAATATTCTATACGTATAAATAATCTGCCATAACTGGCTGTAAGCCGTTATTAATTAAATCATGATATACTTCGTCTACAGAACGAGTGTCGGCAATTTCAAATTGAGCATCGCCTTTATCTTCGCTTTCTTGGCTATGTTCACCGATGGCGGTACTTACACCCGCGGAAATTTTTGTAGTAGCGATATTTACGAGATTATCACGAACTCTAGCACATTCTCTAGTAGATATAGTGATACTAGCAGATGGCATAAATAAACGATAAGCACATACAACTTGTAAAAGCTGTGCTTCATGTACATCTTTAGGATTGATTTTATCATTATTGATAATTGGACGAAGGCGAGGGCAAGAAAATGCAATCTCTGCATGTGGATATTTTTGTTGTAAATAATATGCATGCATACCTGTAGCCAAAGCGTCTTTTCTAAAATCATCTAAGCCTAAAAGTGCAGCAAAACCAACGCCTCTCATACCGCCACGAATTGCTCTTTCTTGAGCATAGAAACGATAAGGGAAAATACGTTTATGTCCAGCCAAATGGAGAGTTTCATATTTATCGCTATTATATGTTTCTTGGAATACAGTTACATAATCCGCACCGCATTTTTGTAGGTAAGCATATTCATCTGTATTCAATGGATAGATTTCAAGTCCAATAACACGGAAATATTTTTTAGCTATTTTACAAGCTTCACCTATATATTCTATACTGGATTGTTTGCGACTTTCACCTGTTAAAATCAATATTTCCTGCAATCCAGATTTAGCAATTTCCTGCATTTCTTTATCGATTTCATCATAATTCAATTTAGCACGTTTGATTTTATTATGGCAATTAAAACCACAATAGATACAATAATTTTCGCAGTAATTGGCAATATATATTGGTGTGAACATATAGATAGAATTACCAAAAAATCTCTTAGTAGTTTTTTGAGCTTTTTGTGCTATCTGTTCAAGAAATGGAAGTGCTGCTGGAGATAATAAAGCTCTAAAATCTTCTGGTGTAATGTGGTCATGACTAAGTGCAGTTTGTACATCTTGGGCTGTATATTTATCATAATCATAACTATCCATATCAGCTATAACCTTATCTAAAATATCACTAGGTATAACTTCCATATCTGGTAAATATGCCATATGGTCAATACGTTCTTTTTTTAATTCAGCTCTTACTTCATCATTAATAATACTTTCATTAATATGATTATCTTTATTCATTCATCTTACCTCACAATTATTACTGATTAAATTAATAATTAATCTTGTAAAAATCCTGTCAATGGAGAAGATGCACTTGCTCCTTGTGCTTTTATACGACCTAATTTTGCTTCATAAGCGAGGCGTCCTGCTTCAATAGCATAATTAAAAGCTTTTGCCATGCGAACGACATCACCTGCTGTTGCTATAGCAGTATTAGCCATAATAGCAGTGGCACCCATTTCCATAGCTTCACAAGCTTGAGAAGGTCTACCAATACCAGCATCTACGATAATTGGTAAGTCGATTTCATCTATGAGAATTTGAATAAATTCTTTTGTACATAAACCTTTATTAGAGCCGATGGGAGCACCAAGAGGCATTACACAACTAGCACCAGCATTTACTAAATCTCTAGCTACATTTAAATCTGGATACATATAAGGCATAACAGTAAAGCCTTCTTTAGCTAAAACTTCAGTAGCTTTGATAGTTTCATAATTATCAGGTAAAAGATATTTACTATCACGCATAATTTCAATTTTTACTAAGTCACTGCCACAAAGTTCTTTAGATAAACGAGCTATGCGAATTGCTTCATCAGCATTTCTAGCTCCAGAAGTATTAGGAAGTAATGCTATATCTTTAGGAATGTAATCTAAAATATTAGCCATACCGCCATTATTTACACGGCGAAGTGCTAAAGTTACAATTTCAGCTTTTGCTTCATTAATTGCTGCTTGGATTAATTCTAAAGAATATTTACCAGAACCTAAAATAAATCTTGAATTGAATTGATGTTTTCCTAATTGCCACATAATATGATACCTTCTTTATAAATTATTTTCTAAAATCAATTGAGTGATTAAATTTGCTTGATGACCAGCACAAATAGCTACTCTAGGAGCCATTAAACTATTTTCATTGGATAATGCAGTTTTTTCATCACCACAGATATAAAATTTGCCTATCACCTTACGAGTATGAATTTCGTTGCTATGACCAAAACCCGCCATACCACTTCCTGAGATAATATATTTTTCAGGGAAAAGTTCTAATACCTTATTTACTAACATCGCCTTATTTTCAGGAACGTCAAAAGCTTCACAGATGATATCTTCATCTTTAAATAATGAAAAAATATTATCTTCTGTTACCTTTATACAATCAGTAACGATATTTAAATAAGGATTTATCATTTGTAACTGCTCGGCTAAAGCTTGTGTTTTATATTTATTTAGATGTGAGATGAAATAATGTTGTCTATTGAGATTGCTGATATCTACTTTGTCAAAATCAATTAAATGTAAATGACTTACACCTATTCTAGCTAGTGCCACAGCGATATTAGAGCCTAAACCACCAAGACCGGCTATAGCAACTTTAGCATTGTTCAATTTTTCTTGATTGACTATGCCATGGCGGTCATTTAAAGTTTGATAAATTAATTCTTTTGCCAAAATATCTGCCATTATCAGCCACCACCAACAAAAGTTACGATTTCTAATTTATCATTAGGATTTAAAATAGTTTGCGCATATTTTGCTTTAGGGATTATTTGACCATTTAACTCTATAGCTATCTTATCTAAAGGATAATTATTTTCTTGCAAATAAGTAACTAAATCCATAGGCAAAGATATTTCTTGATTTTGTCCATTAACTATTATCAAAATAAGACCTCCTTATTTTTTATCTTTTAAAAATTTTATTAAAAAAGGAGTCCACAAAAAGATACACCCGCGGTGGTGCACCCCTTCATGAACTCCTGTTCAATCACATGGTCAACTCTATGTGATTTTAAAAATTAATATATAGATGTGCTAAAATAAAAACGAGATGACAAAATGCCATCTCTTCTAATTGCAAATACATCATAATTATTATCCTACGTTGGCATTATCCAAATCAGGTTATAGGTCGAAGTTCACAACTTCCTCTCAGCCAGTTTACTAGCTCCCTGTTATTAATTTATATATACAATATAATTTATAAATTATCATTTGTCAATAAGTTTAATTATTTTTCTTGAACAACTCACTGACAAGTAAAGAACCTAATATCAAAATCGCCCCAATCCATTGAGAAATACTCATAGGCTCAACTAAAAGAACTGTGGATAAAATAATCGCAGTTACTGGGTCTAAATAACTAAAAATAGCAACTTTTTGTGCTGGTAATTCTTGTAGTGAAGAAAAATATAATAAATATGCTATACCTGTATGTATAATACCTAATATAACCAAAGATAATAATGAAAAACCACTCATGCTCCATGAATTTCCCTGATAGATTACATAAGGCAATAAAATTATTGAAGCTAATAATAATTGAGCAATACTGCTATCAATGGCAGAAATATCTTTGAAAAATTTATTTGCTAAGACTACAATCGCATAAAATAATGCAGCAGATATTCCATACAATACACCGATAAAATCATTCACACCAGATTGATTATCATTGAATATACCAGCGACTAATGCCATACCTAATAAAGATAAAATTACACAGATGATTTTAAATAAAGATAAACTTTCTTTCAGTATAAATGGAGATAACAATACTACAAAAGTAGGTGCTAAATAATATGTAAGTGTCGCTGTAGCTATCGTTGTATAATTATATGCTTGAAATAAAAAAATCCAGTTAAAACCTATAGCTACGCCAGCTATTAATAAATAGCGTAAATTTTTTATCAAAGCATTTCGATTTATTTTTTTGTGCAAAAATACCATAGCGATAAATAAAATAAAAGCACCTACAAAACCACGCACTAGAGCTATTTGCGAACTTGCAAGTTCGATATTGCGCACAAATAACCCAATACTACCAAAAATAAGCATAGCTGTAATATTTTTTAAAGTTGCATTCATGAAAATCATTCACATCTCTTTCTATATTTATCTAGTCAATAATTATTGTTTATAATATAGCATAAAAACAATATACGTACTAGCTTAAAATTTGTTATAATTGATTTATATTTTATGATTTTAATGAAAGTACGGTGATATGATGATAAAAGCTATTTTCTTTGACATTGATGGTACCTTAGTTAGTTTTAAAACACATAAAATTCCTGAATCTACGATACAAGCTTTACATACTTTAAAAGCAAAAGGAATAAAATTATTTATCGCAACTGGTCGTCCGCCATATGACTTGAAATTTTTAATTGATGAATTTGGCGATTTATTCACTGGTTATATTACTTTTAATGGTCAATATTGTTATGATAGTACAGGGAAAATCTTACACGAAGAATATTTAAATCGTGAAGATTTAATCCAATTTACAAATTACATCAAAGATAAAGATATCGCTTGTGGTTTCATGGAAATAGATTATTTTTATTTTAATCTCTATAATGACCGCTTAGCAAAATTAAAAGAAACTTTAGGAGATACTGCACCTGATAGAGCATTTGATGACGTAAGTCGTGTATCCAATCATAAAACATATCAATTGAATATTTTCTTAAATGAAGATGAAGAACAAGAAGTCTTACCATATTTGCCAAATTGCAAAGCTGTTCGTTGGTGCCCATATTTTACAGATATTATTCCTAAAGATGGCGGTAAAGGCACAGGTATCAAAAAAGTTTTAGCTTACTACGGCATAGATATTAATGAAGCTATGGCTTTTGGTGATGGCGGAAACGATGTGGAAATGCTTGAAGCTGTAAAATATGGTATAGCTATGGGAAATGCTAATGATAATTTAAAACAGATAGCAGATTTCATCACTTTAGATGTAGATAATGATGGCATAGCTTATGCTTTAAAACAATATAACGTATTATAAAAATAAACCTACTATAAATTAACTTATTTAAAAGTAATCTATAGTAGGTTTTCTTTAATTAAAATATTTCTTTAACGACGGTAAATACAAAATGAGAATGATTGACTCTAATAAATACGTTAAATTATATGTCAGCCATATACCATCATTACCTAGATAAGACATCAATATTTTTTGGCAGATATAGAAAAATATCACAGCGACAAACATCATATTTCTGATAGAAGCTGTATTGCCAATACCTGTATACATACCATATAAAAGCAGTCCCACACAGGCACATATTGGATGCAAAATCAGATAGATACTATAATCGTTAGCATAATTAGCCACAATTGCCAAATCAGTCATCATATTTATAAAATACGATTTAGTGATATACATAATCACTGAAATAAAAATTATAAATACAGCTAAGCATCTTAGGCTTATCTTTAATACTGAGTTTAATAAATTTATATCCTTATATCCCTTTGCTTTTCCTGAAAATACACTCACACCATTTGCCATACCATCAATAAAGTAGACCACAATAAAAATAATTTCTAAGATAATAGCATTACTAGCTAGTGTAACAGTTCCCATGCTTGCCCCAGCTATGGCAAATAAATTATTTATCGTCAATAAACAAACAATGCGAAACATTAAATCCACATTTACCTTCATCATGGCTAAAAAAGGCTGTAAAGTTTTTAAACTTTGAATGTATTCACTGCAAATGATTAAGTTCCCTCGCTTATAAATAGCGATAAACCCTACAATACAACCATATATTTGAGCAATCAAAGAAGCATAGGCTACACCTTGAATATTCATATCCATGATAAATACAAATACGATAGATAAAATGATATTCAACACATTCATAGATATTTGCATAAACATAGTATAGCGAATTATCATCTGCCCCATGAGCCAGCCTAACGTTACATAATTGATTAAAACAAACGGAGCTCCCCATATAATGATATCACAATAATTTTTCATCAATTCAACAACTTGGCTTTCAGGCTTCATTAGCAACGCATAATATTTGAAAATCCACGGATAAATGATTAAAAATATTAAACTTATTACTATAGCTATAAGTAGTGGTCTAGCTAAAGCTAAAAATTTATCTTTGGCAGATTCACTGCCTAAAGCTTGAGCGGAAAAACTTGTAGTAGATACTCTCAAAAATCCGAATAACCAATATATATTGTTAAATAAAATTACTCCCAAAGAAACAGCAGCTATATAAAAAGCTTCTGACATATGTCCCATAACAGCAGTATTTACAGCTCCTAGTAGTGGCTGTGTAGCTGTGGATAACATAAAGGGAATAGTTACTTTTAGATATTCTTTATAAGTTAATTGTGATAGCATAAAATCTCCTATATTATATTTTATTTAAAAACGATATTCTAAACGACCAAACCAACGTGTTTTTGTTTTATCATTTTCAATATCATTACCATTAAAATATGAAACTTCACCCATTAAATTTTTAGCAAATATATATCTAGCCCCTAATTCATAACCTTGTTCGCCTGTGAAGCTATTAGTATATGTTGGTAAAAATGTAGCTAGTTCTCCAATATTTTTATATGCAACCCATAATCCATACGTATTTGGTATAGTACGTTTTGCACCTTTATAATTTAATTGAAAAATATAAGCTTGCTCTTGATCACTATTGCCTAAGTCATATTTATTAGCATCTAAATTAGATAAAGCATATACACCACCTAATTTAAAATTATTATCCAATTTATATTCTCCTGCAACTTCAAGAATTTGCTGAGTATCTTCAAGTTCTCCACTTCTTATATTATGATAAGCAAGTCCTGTCATTAATTTATTTGAGATAGGCATTTCTGCTTGTAATCCTACATAATGCATAGCATCATTTTCTGGATAAGCTTGTTTACCATTATAATGCATTTTCCCATTAACATTGTCGTTATATGGTGAATCAAAATTACCTATCATTGCTGTATAAATATTTTTAGTATCTTTATCTGTATAAGCGTATTTTATACCTTTAATATAATCATCAAAAATCATACCATAGGCAATATCCATATTAGCAAAATCGGCATAATCTACTTTACCTAAAGAAATTGTTCCGCCAAACGCTGGTCCTTGTAGATAAAACATACGATTATAAAAATGGGATTTATCAGCTCCCTTAGCTTTATAATTTTGTTCATAGTCTATACGATTTTTTATTTTCCAGCCATTATCAATATTTATAGTTGGTTCTAAACGTGTACGCCATAAAGATTTACGCGTTTCACCTTTTTTACCTGGTCGATTATCATGGCGGATATCATAACGACTTAACCCTTTAATAGTGAGTATATCTTGTTTTTCTTTATTAATAGTAGTTTGTTGTTGCTCTTCTACAATTTTATTATTTGTTTTATCAATATCTTCTGTGTGTGTTTCTGCAAAAGCAACTCCTGTAGATATTGTTGTAGATAAAATAGTAGCCATTAATAATTTAGTTAATAACTTTTTTCGCATAATTGTTGAAAACTCCTTAATAATTATAATCAAAATCAATAAATTTTCAAGAAAAAACACCTATAAAAAATATTTTTCTTATAGGTGTTTTAGGAGGGATATATTATCCTAGAAAATTAAACTAGGTGGCAAGCAACATGATGATTAACTGATATCTCTTTTAATTTTGGCTTTTCCTGTTTACAAATATCTTTGCAGTATTTACAGCGATTTTGAAATGGACAACCTTTTGGCAAATCTAAAGGACTTGGGATATCACCAGAAAGAGTTTCTATATTTTTATTTTGCTCATTATCTAGAGAAAAAACTGCCTTCAATAATGCTTTAGTATATGGATGCTTTGCTTCGATCAATTTATCACCATCAATTTTTTCAACTATATTGCCTAGATACATCACGGCTATACGATGACTAAATAAACTAACTAAAGCTAAATCATGACAAATAAAAATATAGGTGATATTTTTTTCTCGTTGTAATTTTACTAGTAGTTCAATAATTTTAGCCTGAACAGATACATCAAGAGCAGATGTTGCTTCATCACAGACAATGATTTCAGGCTCTAGGGCTAAAGCTCTGGCAATAGCTACACGTTGACGTTGACCGCCACTCATATTATTCGGATATTTATATACAAAATCATCTGGCAACTCTACTAATCGCAATAATTCTTGAGCTTTTTCTTTCATTTGTGATTTTTTTATTAAATTAAAATTTAATAGCGGTTCACAAATAATATCGCCGATTTTCATTTTAGGATTAAACGCTGCTGTAGGGTCTTGAAAAACCATTTGAATATGACGACAATTTTGACGACGTTTTTCTCCTGTTAATTTAGTAATATCTTGATCTTGAAAAATAACTTCACCAGAAGTTGGTACATGCATATTCATAATAGTTTTTACCAGTGTAGATTTACCACAACCAGATTCGCCAACAATGCCTACTGTTTCTCCAGCATTAATATTAAGACTAACATCATCACAAGCTGTTAAAAATCTATTATTACTAGCTGGAAAATTTTTAGTTATATTTTTTACCTGCATAATTAACTCAGACATAGCGCTGTCCTCCTATTTGTGGAACTGAAGCAAGTAACGTTTTAGTATATTCTGCCTGTGGTGAATTAATTACATCTTCGGCTTTACCATATTCTACAACTTTGCCTTGTTTCATTACCATAATTTTATCTGACATATAAGCCGCCACACCGATATTATGAGTTACTACAATCATTGCTGTACCACAAGTACGAGGAATCTCCATTAATTCTTTGACTATTTGTGCTTGAGTGGTAACATCTAAAGCTGAAGTAGGTTCATCAGCAAGCAATAACTCTGGTCTAAAAATAATAGCCATAGCAATACCAACACGCTGACGCATACCACCAGATAATTCAAATGGATATGATTTCATGATATTTTCAGGATTAGGTAAATTCATACGAGTAAGCATTTCTACAGCAAAAGAATATGCTTCTTCATCTGTAACATTATCATGAACTTGTAGATATTCTATAAATTGTTTACCAATAGTTTGAATAGGATTTAACATATTACCACTATCTTGGAAAATCATAGAAATATTTTTTCCTCGAATGGCTAACCAGTCTCGTACACTGTATTTTAATAAATCATGATTTTCAAAGAAAATTTTTCCATTAGTAATCTTTCCACTATTAGGTAAACTACCTAATATAGCTCTAATTACTGTGGTTTTTCCACTACCAGACTCTCCAACTATGGTCAAAATTTCTCCTCTATCCAAAGAAAAATTAATATCTTTAACTGTAGCTTCTATATTTTTGCTATATTGAATAGTTAAATTAGATACATCAAGTAACATTAACTTACCCCTTTTATGCTTTAGCTGGTTTTATTTTATTAGTGAGCCAATAATAATCAGATGGATACATAACTACACCATCTAAGCCTTTGGTGCTGATAATATTAGTCTGTGGATAACCTAAGAACAATGCAGCACCATCATCTAACAAAATTTGTTGCGCTTCAATAATTAATTGACGGCGTTTTTCTTTGTCAAATTCGACAGATAATTGATTTAAAATATTATCATATTTAGGATTACTATATCCAGAACCATTTTGTGGATTATCTCCATTTACATTAGTTTTCCAATACCAACTTAAATAAATTTCAGGGTCTCCAGTATTAGCAGTTGTAATATTAGAAATGAGTAAATCATAATCGCCATCAATACCCATTTTATCAATAAGGTTATAGTCTACACTTTTTATATTTATATTAATTCCTACTTTTTTAGCATCAGCTTGTACAGCTTCAGCGTATAAAGGAAGCTCTGCACGGCTATTATATACGACAAAATCAAGACTTAAGTCCTTGCCATCTTTATCTAAAATACCATCTCCATTACTATCATTCCAACCAGCTTCGGCTAATAATTGTTTAGCTCTTTCTGGATTATATGCATTTGGATCTGTCAACTCATCAAAGCCATAATCCATAGATGGCGGTATTGGTGCTTTACCTGTGATAAAAGTATCTTTTAGTAATATTTTATTATAATTTTCTCGATCACAAGCAGAAATCAAGGCAGCACGAACTTTATCATCGCCTAAAATACCATTTTGATTAATACGAGCAAGTACTGTACGTAATGAAGAAATTTCATCGATATAGAATTTATCATTATTTCTAAATAAATCTATATCTCCAGCTGCGATATTTACAGCAAAATTAACTTCACCAGATTGAAGTGCCATAGCACGAGTATTAGGGTCATCAATAGATGGTATTTCTACACGTTCAAAAGGAACTTCGCCGTCCCAATAATATTCATTTTTCACCATTACAGCCTTTTCTTTTACAAAAGATTCTACTTTATATGGACCAGTACAAATTGGACCTTCTTTGGCAAAATCTCTGCCTTGCTCCTCTGCTGTAACATCTACAATAATAAATAATGGGTCAGCCAAAAATCCAGGCATATTAGGTTGAGGTTTGCTTGTTGTGATTATTAAATTTTGACCATCAGCCTTCATTTCTGTGTATTCAAAGAAAGTTTTTGCTCGAGTATTTTTAGCAAAAGCACGTTCAATAGATTTTTTTACAGCTTCAGCTGTTACTGGATTGCCATTAGAAAATTTTACATTATCACGGATTTTAAAAGTCCATGTTAAATGGTTATCACTAATAGACCAACTTTCCGCAAGCCATGGCTGAACATTCATTTTTTCATCAAATTTTGCCAAACATTCACCAATAGCATAACGCATCACAACCCAGCCAAAATAATTTTGTGTTGGCTCTAAAGTATCTGCAAAATTTGTAACTCCAAATTTCAAAGTAGTTTTATCTACTGTATTTTCAGAGCCACAACCAGCTATTATACCTGCCGTCAATATACCACATAAACTCAAACTAATAGCCTTCCATAATTTTTTCATTCTAAAACTTTTCATATTCAACCTCTTTTCTTATCAATAAAATCTATCAATCCTGTCTAGGGTCTAAAATATCACGTAAACTATCTCCCCAAAGATTAAATATAGCTACTACTATAAAAATAGCTAACCCTGGATAAATCATCAGCCATGGGGCAGTTTGAATATATTGACGACCTTCATTGAGCATTAATCCCCATTCTGGTGTAGGTGGTTGAGCACCAAAACCTAAAAAAGATAGACCCGCTATTTCCATCATCATAGTCCCAATATCCATTGCACCTGTTATTACAATCATTGGCAATATATTTGGTAATATGTGGCGCCATAAAATATTAATAGTTGTTGTACCATTTACTTTAGCAGCTATGATAAAATCATTATTACGTAATTTTATGACTAAACTACGAACTAAACGAGCATATTTTGCCCAACTTACTATTACTAAAGCAAAAATTGTATTTATAATACTTCCACCTAAAATACCAGCAATAGCAATTGCTAAAATTACACCTGGGAAAGACAACATAATATCAGCTAAACGCATCAATACAATTTCTACTTTACCACCAAAATAACCTGATAAAATACCAACTAAAGAACCAATAGTCGACGTTAATATAACTAAACAAATAGTCATAAATAATGAAGTTTGTGTACCATAAATTATCCTGGAAAAGGTATCTCTGCCTAATTTATCAGTACCTAAAATATGTTCACCGCTTGGCATCTGCAATACATTGGTCATATTCGATTCATAAGGGTCATGTGTAGCAATAATAGGTGCTAATATAGCAATTAGAATTACTAAAAAAACCAAAAATGTATATACAGAAAATAATTTATTATTCTTTATAAATTTAATCATCTTGAATCTCCTTTTTTCAGCCTAGGATCAAGATATGTATACGATAAATCTACTAAAAAATTAATTACTGTATACACAATAGAAATCCATAAAACAAATCCTTCGATTAATGGATAATCACGCATAGTAATAGCATACACTGCCATTCTCCCCATACCTGGCCAAGCAAAAACTGTTTCAATAACAGCAACGCCACCTAATAACCAACCGATGGACATACCTAACAAAGTTATTAAAGGTAAAATTGCATTAGGCAAAATATGTTTCCATAAAATAGCTTTTTCAGACAATCCTCTAGCTCTAGCACCTATTACATAATCTTGATGTAATTCATCTAAAATAACAGTACGCACTTGCCTAGTATATTTTGCCGATTGATAGATAGCTAAAGTAAGTGCTGGTAACACTAATCCATTTGGTGTTACACTAGCAGTAGCTATAGGAAATAATCCCAATTTTAAGCCAAAAATATATAATAAAATCAATCCTACCCAAAAACTTGGCATAGATACACCAATAAAAGAAAAGATTCTCACTAAAAAGTCAGGAATTCTATTGCGATGTGTAGCGGAAAAAATTCCCAAAGGAATGGAAATAATTATAATTAAAATAATTGTAGTCAAAGCTAATAAAACAGTCCCTGCAAAACCTTCCATTAACTTATCTATTACAGGTTTTTTTGCTGAATAAGAAATTCCCATATCGCCTTGTGCTACACCTAAAAGCCAATTGCCATATTGTACAAGAAATGGATCATTAAGTCCCATTTCTTCACGAGTTTGCTCTATTATTTCTTGAGAAACAATAGTATCTGAAGCCTCTAAAACCATGGCTGCTGGATCACCAGGTGATAAATAAGTTAAACAAAATGTTAAAAAACTAACACCAATTAATGTAATTACTAATTGAATTAAACGATTTATTAATCGTTTCAAATTAAAACAACCTCCTTATTTTTTTCATTATTATAGATTAAAAAGCTCCTCTCCTTTCTTCCGTTAAGGCAAACAAAAAAAGTCTGCCTTTGCTAGCAGACTTTTAAGAGAAACATACAATTATAAATATGAGAAAAAAAGCCTAATTCTTATAGAATTAGGCAGTATTATACAATATTTATATCTGTATAAATCGCCTTCCCATCGCTCGCAGGTAATAACGGTGATTATTAAATAGGCAGTTCTCCTGGCTCAGAGTCATAGCTATTCACGCCTTCCCAAGAAAATAATTTTTTCTCAGTGACATAATTGTGGAATTGCTCGTCTTTACAGTGGCGGGACCGCTTCGGCTTATACCGAATTCCCTATTAAGTCTATATAGACACCTATTCTTTCAATATTTTATTACTTATGTTTTATGTTATCATTAGTGATAATCTTTGTCAATTATTTTATAATAAATTTCATTAATTTTATTATTACTAAAAACTTTATATAAGATATATAGTTTTTGTAAAGCTGTTAACTTATTGGCGGATTGATAAAAATATTTAAAAATTATAGCCACAAAAAATCTATTTACAATAGACTTTTGTATATTATTTTTCTCATAGCTTATTGTTTTTATAGATGATATAATTATGAATATAAAATTTATAATTGTTATCAATATTATAATATAAAGAGAGGGATTTTCATGTATGAAGATTTAATTGAAGAAAAAGTTTCTTCCGAAGATATTTTTGATGGGGTATTACTTCATGTAAAGCGTGATTATGTAAAATTACCAAATGGTAATAAAGCTGTTCGTGAATGGATAAAACATCAAGGTGCTTCTGCTGTTATTCCTGTATTGCCAAATGGTAATATTATTTTAGTGCGTCAATATCGTTATCCTATCGGCAAAATAACTTTAGAAATTCCTGCCGGCAAATTAGATAGTGTGGACGAAGATCCATTAATTTGTGCTAAACGTGAATTATCTGAAGAAACAGGTTATACTGCTAATAAATACACACAAATTCATAAATTAGCTACTACTGTTGGTTTCTCTAATGAATGGATTTATATTTATTTAGCACAAGATTTAGTAAAAGGTAAACAACATACTGATGATGATGAATTTATAAATCTAGTAGAAATGCCACTAAGCGAAGCTGTCGATTTAGTTAATAAAGGTGAAATCTTTGATGCTAAATCTGTTGTTGCTATTTTAATAGCAGAAAAATTGTGTAAACAATAATTTATTTATATTTGTTATTTAAAAATTTAGGAGGTATTTAATGTTTGGTTTTGGTCCAGATATGATATATGCAATCCCAGGTTTGTTGATTGCATTGACTGTTCATGAATATGCCCATGCTAAGGTTGCTGATAATTTAGGAGATTTCACTCCTCGTATGAATGGCAGATTAACTTTAAATCCTGTAGCTCATATTGACCCTATTGGATTGATTATGTTATTTTTTGCTCAAATAGGTTGGGCAAAGCCTGTACCAATTAATTTAAATAATTTTGATGATTGGCGTAAAGGTGAAATGCAAGTTTCCTTAGCAGGACCATTAGCTAATTTAATCACAGCTTTTGTAGCTTCAATATTTTTTGCTCTTTGTTTTAAATATAGTTTTGCTCCTCATTGGCTTATTATGGTATTACAATTAATCATTATTTATAATGTAAATTTCGCTATTTTTAATTTAGTACCTATTCCACCACTTGATGGTTCTAAAATCTTATCTTCTCTGTTACCAGGTAGATTAGCTTATAAATATCAATCTTCTGTAATTAATCGTTATAGCTTTTTTATTCTAATCGCTCTTGTTTTTACTGGAATATTGGGTTTTATCATTCACCCTATCAGTAACTTTATTATAAGCATTTTAAATCTTATTATCTCTATTATTATTTAATGAGTTTTTTATGCAACAAGAACAATATAAAGTACATTTAGAATCCTTTGAAGGGCCATTAGATTTATTATTGCATTTAATTGAAAAAAATCGTATTGATATTTATGATATTCCTATTGCTCTATTGACGGAACAATATATGGATTATCTTGCTAAATTTAAAGAGTTTAATATTGAAGTAGCTAGCGAGTTTTTAGTCATGGCAGCTACATTATTACAAATCAAATCCAAAATTTTATTACCTGATACTAAGGTAGAAGAAGTAAATGAAGATGATACTGATGAGGTTGACCCACGAAAAGAATTAGTCGAACGATTATTAGAATATCGCCGTTATAAAGAAGTCAGCAGTATTTTAGGTGAAATGGCAGATGAAGCTGGCAAAAGATTTTTTCGTGAAGCTTCTAATCTACCGACAAAACATTTGCCACCTAAAGGGCTTGATGTAAAACTTTTGTGGCAAGCATTTCAAAATGTGCTAGAAAGCCAAATTGAAAACGAACCTCTTGTAGCTAATGTTGCTCGAGAAAAATATACTATTGAAGATAAAATCATCTCTTTATTGGCTTTGCTTAAACAACATGGCGGAAATATTTGTTTTAACATTGTATTTCAATATAGTGAGCATAAGATTTCTAAATCTGAGTTAATCACCACTTTTTTAGCTATGTTAGAATTAATTAAAATAAAGAGAATAACAGTATATCAGACAAGTATATTTTCACCTATTTATTTAAAAATCAATGATGAAGTCGAATCTTCTGATAACGATATTATTGTTGATAATACTGAAAATAATTAAAGATTGTTAATAGATGATTTTTTGATAAAAATTCATGAAAATAGACGCTTGTAAGCGTCTATTTTTTTTATTTCTCCCCTCGAGAATAATATTTTATTTATTAATTATAATAAAATATTATTGCTTAATTTATTTTTTAATCTAAATATCATTTGTTATTATTGAGTCTAAGTTGTATAATGTAAATAATATATATATTTATATTAATATTATTCAAATTAATAATCCTATATATTAATTAAAATAATATAATATAAAACTTAGCGATAACTAAGTAAAGGAGAATATTTTATGATTATCAAGCCAAGAGTAAAAGATTTTATCTGTTTAACTTCTCACCCTGAAGGCTGTAAGGAAAATGTACGCCGTCAAATCGAATATGTAAAAAGTCAGCCAAAGGTTGAACTTGGTAAACGCGTATTAGTATTAGGTGCTTCTACAGGTTATGGCTTAGCATCTCGTATCTGTGCAACATACGCGAGCGGTGCTTCTACAATTGGAGTTATTTTTGATAAATCAGCACATGGTAAAAGAACTGCAACTGCTGGTTGGTATAATACAGCTGCTTTTGAAGAATTTGCAAAAAATGATGGCTATTATGCTAAAACAATAAATGGTGATGCTTTTTCTCAAGCTATTAAAGAAAAAACTATTGAACTTATAAAAAAAGATTTAGGCAAAATTGATATGGTTGTTTATTCCTTAGCTGCTCCTCGTCGTACAACAGCTGATGGAACTATGTATTCTTCTGTATTAAAAACTGTTGATAAACCTTTTACTGCTAAGACTTTAAATTTAAAAACAAATGAATTAACTGAAGCTACTTTACCTCCTGCTACTCCTGAAGAAGTAGAAGCTACTATTAAAGTTATGGGTGGCGAAGATTGGGCAGATTGGATGCATGCTTTAAAAGCTGCTGATGTTTTAACTGAAAATGCTTGCACTGTAGCATATTCTTATATTGGTTCTAAGATTACATACCCAATATATTATGAAGGTACTATCGGTGCTGCTAAACAACATCTTTATAAAACAGCTGAAACTTTACGTCAAGAAGGCTTTAATGCTATTATCTCTGTAAATAAAGCTTTAGTTACACAGTCTAGTTCTGCTATTCCTATTGTTCCTTTATATGTGGCGGTTATGTATCGTGTAATGAAAGATAAAAATGTTCATGAAGGTACTATCGAACAAATGTATCGTTTATGGCATGAATACCTCTCTCAACCACAACCAAAAGTAGATGATGAACACCGTATTCGCATTGACGATTTAGAAATGAGAGACGATGTTCAAAATACTATTTTTGAATACTGGGATAAAGTAACTACTGAAAACTTAACTCAATATGCTGATGTAGATGGTTATTGGAATGACTTCTATAATCTCTTTGGCTTTGGTTTTGATAATGTAGATTATGATGCTGATGTAAATCCAGAAGTAAATCTTGATTTAGTTGAATAATGCAAACTCAAACAAATTTATATATTTTTTAGAGTAGAGAGTCTTCTCTACTCTATTTTTTTGATAAAAAGTTTCTACTAATGATAAAAGCAGTAATGTATTTAAACATTACTGCTTTTAGTTAATTCTAAAGGATTTTCACCATATTTATTTGGACCATTTGTTCCTTTAGCCAAAATCAAATACAAAATAAAAATGAAATAACCAAAAGGAAAAACAATAGGAAATATTATCCACCAACCGCTGAAATTCAAATCGTGCAAACGTCGTATCATCAAAAAATTAAGTGGTAAAAATAATATTATTAAAATTAAAGAAGCTACTAAAATAAGCAAAATAGGAATTACTTCTATTTGTGATAAAACATTTAAATCATTTACATTTTCGCCTAAAATAGCAATAGATAATGCACTAGCTAAACCTAATAAAGTAATAATCCCTATAAAAGCTAATGATATAACAATCAAAAAGATTATATAATGAATAAATGGCTTTCGATTTAATCTACCTTCTGTAGAAAAATATTTTTCTTCTAAATTCATAAAAAACTCCTTATAAATCCAAACTTAAAGGGTCTTTTCCATATTTATTATCACCATCAGTCCCTTTTATTAAACATAAATAAGCCAAAAATAGCATATTTATCAATGGAATTACACATAAAATTATCCATACAGCCGATTTATCTAAATCATGCAAACGTTTAATTCCTAAAAATAAACTAGGTAATAATGCTAATTCAATCAATGTAGATACTATACTTATGCTAATATCAACTACTGTTCCATCTGTCGTACTGATAATCACTAAAAACGTTGGTATTATCAAAAATAGACAAAATAAGATAAAACATACTGCATATAAGATAAATATTTTACGATTTATGCGACCTTTTGTAGATAAAAATCGTTCTTCTAGAGATGCATTTTTCATTTTATTTTTATCTCCTTGAATTTTATTTTACTTATATTATAAAATAAAAATTCATTATTTAATAGTTTTTGCAATAAAAAAAGCATAGTATAACACTATGCTTGTATATTTTATCTATTTTTTCATGCACTATAAGCTTTTTTAGTAACTAAATTAGCCAATTTATTAATATAATAATTAGTAAAACGAACTTCAATATTACGAGTAAATTGAGCTAAAATATTATTATCTTTTAAAATGCCTTCATGATAATCTATAACCAATTGTAAATCTTGATTTAAATCTATTTTCTGACCATACATATCATAAGCAAAAATCTGTGTATTAACAATTTCAATAATGAAATCAGCTCCAACACCTAAATCATTATTGCAAATTGTTTGCCATTCATTTGCATCAAATTCTCTAGCTAAAAGATTTCTTTCATATACTAAATAATCTTTATGGTTATATCTATATTTTTTCATTACTAATGACATTATGCCCAACTCCTTAAACAGTAATTATCTATAATCAATATCTTTTTTTCATATTTTCAAATTGACTATATTATATATTATAGATATAACAAATACTATATGATAAATGCAAAAAACATTGCAAAAAATGCTCTAAAATTTTCTCGTTGATAAAAAATTTTTTGCCAAAAAGCGTAAGATAAAGTATAGTATAATTTATGAAAAGAGGGATAGCTATGGAATATCAAAAAAAAGGCTATTTAACATCTTATTTTAAATTATTTCATCTCAAAGATGTCCAAAAAATAGAAATCAAAGCACATTATCACGAATTTGATAAAATAATTTTATTCTTAAGTGGTAAAGTTAAATATAATATTGAAGGACAAACTTATCAATTATTTCCCTATGATATTGTTTTTGTACCTCATAATTGTATTCATTATCCTACTATTAGCGATATAACAACATATGAACGTATTGTCCTTTATATTGACCCTAATTATCTAAAAAATAAAATAGATACTACAGATAAATTAGACTTTTGTTTTAATTATGCTCAAGAACATAATTCATATGTTATGAATTTAGACAATATCAATGAAAATGATATCTTGAAACAAATCCAAATTTTAGAAAACTCCTTTAATGATAAAGGTTTTGCACATGAATTATACAGTAATCTAAAATTTTTAGAGTTTATGATTTTAATAAATAGAGCCATTATCAATGATAATAAAAATTTGACTATTCACCATAAAGTTTCCTATGATAAAACTATTAATTCTGTTATTGATTATATAAATGAACATTTATTTACAGAATTAAATATTGATTATCTAGCTAACCATTTTTTTGTAAGTAAATATTACTTAATGCGAAAATTTAAATTAAAAACAGGTTACAGTATTCATCAATATATATTAAATAAACGATTAATAGTGGCTAAAGAAAAGATTAAATCTGGAATAGCTTTAACTCAAATATGCTTTGATTGTGGTTTTAAAGACTATTCTACTTTTTCAAGAACCTTTAAACAAATTTTTAAACAAACACCAAGAGAATTCAAAAAAGCTCTTAATGAAAAAACTGATATATATAAAGAGGCTAAACAATATGAATAATATCTTAGAACTTCCTCAACTAATAGCAAAATTTAGTTATGAATTACCTAAAAATCAAACAGTGCTAATAAGTGGAGGTAATCCACCTGATGTACAGTGGTTAAAGTCCATCTGTGAAAATAAAAATATTTTTTGTGCTGACCATGGTATAGATATATGTAAAGAAGCTGATATCAAGCCACTTCAATTAATTGGTGATGGCGATAGTGCTACTTCTGAAGCGTGGCAGTGGGCTGTAGATAATGATGTTACTATAACAAAAGTTCCTACAAAAAAAGATGTTACTGATACACAATTAGCACTTCAAATAATTGATGATAAATATCCAGCTTCAACTGTTATTTTAACAGGTGCATGGGGCGGACGTTTTGACCATGCTTTTAGCACTATATTTAGTTTTAATGGCATGTTAAACAAAAATTTTTGTGGTTGTATTGCTGATGAAAAAGAAGTTTTATTCTTTTTACATAATGAAGAACATCTAACCTTAAATCTCAAACAAACACCAAAAGCAATCTCACTACTTCCTTTAGGTGGTACTTGTAGTGGTGTTAGCATCAATGGTGTATATTGGCCACTTGACCAAGTTATGCTCAATAATAATTTACCCTATGCTGTAAGCAATGAAGTAAATAATAAAGAGAATACCATCTGGATATCCCAAAAACAAGGTATATTAGGTGTATATCTATACTTTGAATAATATTTAATAATAAAAAAGCGTTATAATCTGTAAATAAATGATGATGTGCACCCAAAATATTGGACATATTAATTAGGCTACTAATTGAAACTTAATTCTGTATTCT